>Ga0065714_10065212_pt1 | contig 11783 bp, 10 predicted proteins | sample MisRhiReplicate2_FD_59101 | JGI IMG/M metagenome (GOLD analysis project Ga0065714, IMG submission 59101) | Miscanthus rhizosphere microbial communities from Kellogg Biological Station, MSU, sample Rhizosphere Soil Replicate 2: eDNA_1 v2... | ecosystem: Host-associated > Plants > Roots >... | reverse complement strand
CGCAGCTACATTTTTATTAAAGAAATCTTTAAATTTTTTGGTGGTAAGCATTTTTTCGATGATTTAAAAGACAGTGCTTTAAACACCTTTAGCTACTAAACCCAAAAAAACTTTAATTAAATTTGTCCCAAGAACTATTCAGATGCAAAAATACTTTTTTATAATCACTGTTTTTATTGGTTTTGTCTCAAGTGCACAGCAAAAAACATATTGTAACCCGATCAATATCGATTATGGTTACACACCGTTTGAAGTTTTTTCAAAACAAGGGAAACATCGTGCAACTGCAGATCCGGTGATAGTTAATTTTCAGAAAAAGCTGTTTCTTTTTTCAACCAATCAGGAAGGGTATTGGCATAGCGACAATATGCTCGACTGGAAATTTGTGAAGAGAAAATTCCTCAGAGACAATAAATATACCCACGATCTGAACGCGCCTGCAGTTTGGGCGATGAAAGATACATTATACGTGTATGGCTCAACCTGGGAATCTGATTTCCCGATCTGGAAATCTACAAATCCAACTGTCGATGATTGGAAAATCGCAGTTGATACTTTGAAAGTCGGAGCTTGGGACCCTGCTTTTCATTATGATGAAGACAAGAATAAACTGTATCTGTATTGGGGATCAAGCAACGAATGGCCGCTTTTGGGAACAGAAGTGAAAGTAAAAACTTTACAGTCTGAAGGTTTTGTAAAACCAATTTTAAGATTAAAACCTGAAGATCACGGTTGGGAAAGGTTTGGTGAATACAATGACAATGTTTTTCTGCAGCCTTTTGTGGAAGGAGCTTGGGTGACGAAGTACAAAGACAAATATTATATGCAGTATGGAGCTCCGGCAACAGAATTCAGCGGATATTCTGACGGAGTGTATGTTTCAAAAAATCCTCTGGAAGGTTACGCATACCAACAGCACAATCCGTTTTCTTATAAACCGGGAGGTTTTGCAAGAGGAGCAGGACACGGAGCGACATTCGAAGATAATTTTAAAAACTGGTGGCACGTTTCAACGATTTTTATTTCCACAAAAAATAATTTTGAAAGGCGTTTGGGAATCTGGCCAGCGGGTTTTGATAAGGATGATGTGATGTATACTAATACTGCTTACGGCGATTATCCGACTTTACTTCCCCAGTTTGCACAAGGAAAAGATTTTTCGAAAGGACTTTTCCCTGGTTGGATGTTGCTGAATTACAATAAACCCGTTCAGGTTTCGTCAACTTTGGGCGGTTATCATTCCAATTATGCGGTGGATGAAGATATTAAAACCTACTGGAGTGCAAAGACAGGAAATTCAGGAGAGTGGTTTCAGACAGATTTAGGTGAAGTTTCAACCATCAATGCTATTCAGGTCAATTATGCCGATCAGGATGCAGAATTTATGGGAAAAACCGAAGGCAAAATGCATCAGTATAAAATCTACGGTTCAAATGACGGCAAAAAATGGAGAGTCATCGTTGATAAAAGCAAAAACACAAAAGACGTTCCTCACGATTATGTCGAACTGGAAAAACCAGCCGAAGCAAGATATTTAAAAATGGAAAACCTCAAAATGCCGACAGGAAAGTTTGCATTAAGCGGTTTTAGAGTTTTCGGAAAAGGAGCGGGAACGAAACCTGCTAAAGTTCAGAATTTTGTCCCTTTAAGAGCTGATCCCAAAAAATATGGTGAACGAAGAAGCATCTGGATGAAGTGGCAGCAAAACTCAGATGCCGACGGTTACGTTATTTATTGGGGAAAATCTCCGGAAAAATTATATGGAAGCATTATGGTTTATGGTAAAAACGAATATTTCTTTACCGGAGCCGACCGAGTAGATTCTTATTATTTCCAGATTGAAGCATTTAATGCTAATGGAATTTCTGAAAGAACGGAGATTGTAAAGTCTGAATAGTTTTTATTTTCATTATAATCATTCACATCAAGTTTGTCATTGACTACGTCGAATCTTCGATTTCCGTAGGAATCTAGACCTAACGGATCATGACAAAAACTTTGCTTAGATTTCTGCGGAATGACAAAGTGGGCTTAAATTTTATTAGAATATTTAATTTGGTTGACTAAAAAATAGTAAACTTTAAAAATTTTTAAAGAGTTTTTATTGAATGTGTTTTAAAAATTCATCAATTTTATTAATCAAAAACGGGGCGTTTTTTTCTTTGTCCCAATCGAGATGTCCGCCAGAAAATTCGAAGGATTGATTGAAAACTTTGTTCTTATTTAAAGCAGAATCTAATATTGTTTTTTGAGAAAGAGGAATGACCTTATCACTATTTCCATAGAAAGAAACAGTTGGAGGTGAGATTGTACTACTCCAATTTATCGGATTTGCGAATTGATTTATGGAAATTCCCGTAGGAATTGCTTTTGCATCAACCAAGTGTTTTTCAACAAATGAATAATCAGAATAGTTTCTAAAATTCGGATCTGATAAATCTGACGGTCCTACAATATTGATGACCGCTTTAATTTTTTTATCCTGATTAAATTTGTAAGCATATAACATTGATAAATGTGCTCCTGCACTGTTTCCCAACAAAATAAATTTTGCATTTGTACTAAATCTTTTCACTAATAAACCGAGCACACTATCAATATCATCAGTTTGATTGGGAAGAGCAAAAGATTTTGTATCGGCCAACCGGTAATTAATGTTAGCAAATGCATAATCAGGAAGTTTCTGCATTAATGATAATGTAAAAAATGTAAGATTAGATTTATTTCCTGCTTTCCATCCACCGCCATGAATGATGACGAAAACTCCTTTAATTGAACCTTTATTTTTTGGAATATATAAATCTAATTTTTGTTCAGAGTAGGCTCCATAAGAAATATTTATTTCTTTATCAAACGAAATATCTTTTCCGAGATTTACCGTTTTTTCTTTACATCCTAAAGGTATTAAGATGAGTAAAAGGATTGCAAGAGATTTATTCATACTCCTAAAGATAGAAAAACCCACCGGTTTCCCGGCAGGCTTCTCGTACAAAATAATATATGAAGAATGATTGTTTTATCTCGTTCTGTTTTTGATGGCGTCAGATGCGCCTTCGATGTCTCTTACTTTTTTCACTTTCTGATTTCCGAAATTGTACGTGATGCTGAAAGTTCCGCCTCTTCTGAACTGGTCGTTTCTGACATAATTGTAATTTCCGTTGGCTTGGTAATCTTCAATTTCTACGATGTTGGTTCTCAAAACATCAGTTACATTCAAGGCAAACGTCCAGTCGTTCCAGTTTTTCTTGATGCTTAAATCTAAACTCATTAAGTTTTTCAACATTCCCAATTCGATTTGCTGTTTGTCTACAAAGAAATAATTTACTCCCAGGAACCATGTTTTCTTTTTGTCTAAACGAATGGTATTGTTGGTCTGGATAAGAATACTCGTTGAGCTGATCTTGTTTTCATATGTCGGGAACACATCTCCTGAAGTTGGGTCAATGCTTAGACTTCCATTGTTTACATTTCTTTGAAGACCAACGTTGAAATTCATTGTAAGATACTGGTTGAAGAGTGTTTTCTGAATTCCCACCATTGCAGACATTTCCTGTTTGTCGCCGAAATTGGTGCGGATGTATCTCAACTGTTTGTAAGAATCCATGATCGGCTGACCGTTTGATCCCAGAACGGGATTTCCGTTTTCATCTCTTCTAGGCTTCATAATATCTCTCTGCAAAGGCACCTGTGTGATGGCATCTTTTATTAATGAATGATTTATAATCAAAAAATATGAGCTTTTAAACATATAGGTCAATTCATGACTATATATTGAAGATGCTTTTACAAAAGGATTGTTTTGAGTGTAGTTGTCTTCGGTAAGGATATTTCTCACAGGATTAAGCTCCCAGAAACTAGGTCTTCTCATTCTGCTTGAAAATGCGTAAGAGATATTATTTTTATCATTAATAGCATAATTGAAGCTCACATACGGAAGCAGATTATTATAATCCCTTTCAATCTTTCTGTATTCAGGAGCAGCATTGTCTGAAGTTCCCAAGCTGTTGGTGATTTCGTATCTTGTACCGATCTTTCCTGAAAATTTATCAGAGAATTTCTTTTCCAAAGTTAAATAGGCACCGTAAATATTTTCATCATAAATGAAATGGTTAGGTTTAAATTCAGGAGCTTCCTCTTCGACATAAGTATCATTTTTAGTATCGTTATCTGTTTTAGTCTTGTTAAAATTTCCGCCAATGGCTACAGTGAAGTCGTTTTTAAACTTCTGGATGTAATCAACAGTCCCTGAAAAATTATTGATGATCTGAGGTAGATTCTGGTAAATAGTTTGGCTCAGCTCGATATCATTTCCCATAGAATCGGCAAAAAATGTTTTGTTATCTGTAAACTGGAATCTTTTATAATTCAGGTAAGCCGCATTTACATTTAATTTACTTCCAAGCGAATCGGTTTTCAACTCATAATTTAAATTGACCGAATTGTTGTAGCTGCGGGCATCTTCTTTATTTCTTGAATTGGTGTAATTGGTAATATAAGATTGCGTTTTTGTATCAAGAGAACGAATGGTATTGAATAAATTGACTGTAGAGTTGTAACTTTTGTTGGCACTAGAATTCCATGACAGAGCCAGATTACTCTTTTCTGTGAGTTGATAATCTAAATTAAGATATCCTCCGATGTATTGATTAGGATCATCAATGTTTCCCACAGATTCATTAGACGAAGAAGCATTTCCGTTTCGCAAAATATAGCTTTGTGCCTGAATATTATCACCGCCATAAAGATTAGAACTTATTCCTAATTTATCTTTTCTGTAATTCAGTGAAAAACTTGCTGAGCTTCCGTTGTATTTATTTTGGGAATTAGACATTCTCATGTTTCCGCTTGTGCCATCGCTCATTTTCTTTTTCAGAACGATGTTAATAATTCCGTCTGAAGATTCTACCTGAAATTCACTACCAGGAACAGTAATCACTTCAATCTTCTGGATATTTTCTGCAGGAGTATTTTTTAGGAATTGAGTAACAGATTCTGCATCCATATTGGTCTTTCTGCCATTGATGTAGATCAGTGCGTTGTTTTTTCCGGCAATCTTTAGTGTCTTGTCATCTGTCGTAGAAAGCAGAGGAGTCTGTCTCAATAAATCAAAAGTTGTGTTTCCTTTGGTGACAGGCGATGCGGCAACATCGTAAACAAAACGATCGCTTTGTTTTTTGAAGACCTGCTTTGTCAAAACGACTTCTTCTATTTTTTTTGTCTTTAAAGTATCCGATTTTTTTTCCTGAGCAAATGTGAGTCCTGTGAAGAATATAGCGGCAATAAAAAGTGGCGTTTTCATGATTTTGAAGTTTAATAGTTTATAGATGCTTGTATTTGTTATTATTTAACATTGCAAAGATATATAATAAATTTAGTATCATGCAATACAAAGTAGTAAAAATATTTTAATTCAAATCGTAACTGTTTGTATATGAGTTATTAAAATTTAATCTTAAAATTTTTGCTTCTTTTACTTTCTACATAATTAGACAATTTGAGGAAGCATTTTGTTACATCAAAAAATAAAATATTAAAAATCACATTATTTTGATTAATTTAAATTCACAAAAAAATAGCGATTTATGACAAAAATTTATTCATTATTGGGAATTATTTCACTACTTATATCATGTGAAAGCAATTCTTTTATTGATCTCGAAAAATTGGAAAATCGAAAAAATCAGGAAACAAACTTTAGCTTTGGAAGTAATTGCTCAAAGAAGTTTTAATGTTTTAGTTTTATCAACAGACGCACTCCTGTTTCAGAGCTATGGTTGCTATTGGTTTATCAACTGCAAGACCAATTGTAAAGATATTTTTGTAATTAAAAATGCTGATATGAAAGAGAATTCGCTTACGTAAAAGTAACGGAAGTAGGCTTTGTAAGTGGTTTTCTTACTATGGTTCTCACCAATGGAAGCAATAAATAGGATCGACAGATAATTCCTGCAATCAATACTTCTACAATTGCTTCAGAGTCAAAGCTTCAGAACTATAATAATATATAGATTTTACTGTAAAAGGAACCTTATAGATAAATCAGTTACCCCGAATGTTACAAGAACATTATCAAGTAACAGGTCATGTAAAAAGATTTTTAATAGCGAGAATTATATTTTTTATTCTCTGTCGAAACGAGCCAGTTTTTTATCAATCCAAATGGTGGCAAAAGGAAAAAATGCAGCGATGAGAGCAAATACAGAATCTTCGTCATCCCAGGCGTAAATCTTTCTCATAGAATAAAGAAACAAAAGATAAAGCGTAAAGAATAATCCGTGGATGCTTCCAATGGTGCTGATGTAAACAATTGGTAAAATTCCTTCAGGATCAGTTCGTATCCAGATCATTGCTGTAAACAGAAAAAACCATGAGATAGCTTCTGCCATACAGATTTGTTTAAACCACTTGATGAGTTTTTCCTGAGGATATTTTGAGAAAAAATTTTCTATGAAATTCATTTAATTAAAAATTAATTTTGACTAAATACTAAATACTAAATACTAAATACTAAATACTATTTATAAAAACTACTCCCATCCAAATATTCAAAAACTTCAGGCGGAAGCATTGGTCTCACATTTTTACCTGCTTTGATCATATTCCGAATTTCTGTTGCTGACAATTCAATTACGGGAGCTTTGATCATCGAAATGTTTTCATGCTGAAGATATAGATATTCGGAATCTTTTTTCTCACCGTCAAAAACTCTCGGATAGACAATGATATGATGATTTTTAATTAATATATCAGAATTTTTCCACTTGTGAAGCCCGTTGAGGTTGTCTTCTCCCATAATCAGACTGAATGAATAATCAGGATGTTTTTCTTGAAGATAAGTTAAAGTGTCAATCGTGTAACTTGGTGTCGGTAAAGAAAATTCAACGTTTGAAGCACGCATCTTAGGATAATTTTTCACAGCAAGCTGTACCATATCCAGACGGTTATGATCTTTCAGGAGAGATTTTTTTTCTTTAAAAGGATTTTGCGGGCTCACCACAAACCACAATTCATCCATGTCAGAATTTTCAAGAATATAATTAGCCAAAATCAAATGACCAATATGAATCGGGTTGAAAGAGCCGAAAAATAAACCGATTTTTTTCAAAGTTGAGGTTGAGTTTAAGGTTAGTCTTCTCTAAATTTCACGTCTCTTATATTTAAATAATGCGTCACATTACCCTTCCAGTGATTTTCTTCTAAAGTAAATGCAATATCGAAAGATTTATTCCTGAAATCGTCAGCAAACTGTCCGAGTTTAAAGCCGACACATTCTATATTTCTTCCGGTAGATTCTTGTTTGATATAAAATTTAAGGTGATTGTTATCTTTTCCCATTGTCTTCAGATAACCTGAAATTTTCTGATTTCTTAAAACCAGATTCGGTTTCATGTTTTGCGGACCAAATGGTGCCAGTTTTCTGTGAAAATTGATGAAATCTCTGTTGATTTCGTCGATTTCTATATCAGCATCTATGGTAATTGAAGGTTCTTTTTGATGATCTTTTATTTTCTCGGCAACGGTTTTTTCAAATTTAATTTTGAAAGCATCAAACTTATCTTTTTCCATAGAAAGTCCGGCTGCAGCATGATGCCCGCCAAATTTCAGAAAATATTCCGAACATAGATCAAGAGCTTCGTGCACATCAAAATCTGAAACAGATCTTGCAGAGGCTACCATTTCACCATTATTTCCGTCTGTGAAAACTAAAGTGGGTTTATAATAAGTTTCTATAAGTCGTGACGCAACAATTCCGATCACCCCTTTGTTCCATTCCGGATGATAAACAATTGTGGTGTATTTTGTTTCCTGTTGAGATTCTATAATTTGTTTTAAAGCAGATTCCGTAGAAAACATATCCAGTTCCCTTCTTTCATCGTTCAGATTCATGATGTCGCCTACAATTTGCTGAGCGTGCTTCAGATTGTCTGAAACCATGAGTTCTACTGCGGCTTTTCCTTGCGAAATTCTACCGGCAGCATTGATTTTCGGAGCAATTTCAAAAACAATATTTGAAATTTCGAAATGTGAAAGCTTATCTTCAGGAATCAATAATCTTAGACCTAAATTGCGTGTTTTTCTAAGAACTTTAAGTCCCATTTTTGCCAAAACCCTGTTTTCACCGGTCATCGAAACAATGTCTGCGGCAATAGAGATGGCAAGAAGATCAGTCAGCTCAAACAATTCCGTTTCGGGGATTTTGTAGATTGTATTTAGTCCCTGACACAGTTTAAAACCAACTCCACATCCGGAAAGTTCTTTGAAAGGGTATCTGCAGTCGCTTCTTTTTGGATCCAAAACAGCCACCGCATCAGGAATTTCGTCTCCGGGTAAATGGTGATCACATATGATAAAATCAATATGTTTTGCTTTCGCATAATTAATCATATCAATTGCCTTGATTCCACAGTCTAATGCGATGATCAATGAAAAACCATTTTCTTTGGCAAAATCAATTCCTTCGGTTGAAATTCCGTATCCTTCAGAGTTTCTGTCGGGAATATAAAAGTCTAAATATTTTTTCTGAACAATTTTTCTTAAATAAAGGTAGGTAAGTGCCACCGCTGTGGTTCCATCGACATCGTAGTCTCCGTAAACCATTATTTTTTCACCGTTTTCAATGGCTGTTGCAATACGCTCAACTGCTTTTTGCATATCTGCCATTAAAAAAGGATTGTGAATATCTGTTAAGTTAGGTTTGAAAAATTCACGCGCTTTCTGGTAATTGTCAATTCCCCTTAGAACCAACAGTTTGGATTCAAAAGTTCCAAAACCAAGCGACGAACTCAATCCATCAACAGTTTCCTCATCAGGTTCGGTTTTATAAATCCATTTTTGACTCATTTCACAAAAATAAGTAAAATTTATTTTAAAAAAGATGGAAGTTTAGATACCACATATTATTACGACGGTATTGTAATTGTTTATGCATCAATGTTTTTGATGTATTTTAAAGATTAATTTAATATTAATTCGTTTTTTTTAAAGATTATGAAAACCAAATCAAAACGAATATCGTAGATATCATTAAAAGTAACTAAACCCTTCTAAAAATAATATTATGAAAAAACCAATCAATGTTTCTAATCAGGGAGCTACTCTGGATACAAGCAGAAGAAACTTTTTAAAACTAAGCGGCATCGGTATTGCCGTTGCCGGGCTTACTTTGGTAGGCTGTGACGATGACGATTTTGAATATAATGACAATAAGATATTCGATTTGGGTATGGGTGATGTAGGTGTTTTGAACTATGCATATGCTCTTGAACAGTTAGAAGCAGATTTCTACACGAAAGTTGTCAATAGCTTCTATGCAGGAATTTCAACTATCGAAAAAGAAGTTCTAACAGATTTGTATCATCACGAGGTAATTCACCGGGATTTTTTCAAAGCAGCAATTACAGGCGCAACAACAAATGTTTTACCAACGCTGGAATTTCAGTATCCGAATGTAAACTTTAATGACAGAAGTTCGGTTTTGGCAACAGCAAAAGCTTTAGAAGATACAGGGGTTGCAGCTTACAATGCTGCAGGTAAGTATATTACCAATCCGGCTTATCTTGTGCTTGCAGGTAAAATTGTTTCTGTAGAAGCAAGACACGCATCAGCAATCAGAGATTTGATTAATCCTTTAACAGCAGCTTTCTCAGGAGATGATGTAGTAGATCCTGTTACAGGTCTTGATGTAGCTAAAGAACCGAAAGATGTCGTAGCGGCAGCCGGAGGATTTATTAAAACCCCATTTACCTGGAAAGAAAGAGGTATTAACTAATTATTCACTTCAAAAATCTATCATTATGAACATTTTAAAATTATTAGATAAACTTTCTGACGATTCTTTTTTCACAAAACAAACGTCAAGATTAGATAACCTTTCAGATCTTTCTACATTTGGTAAAAAAGCGGCAGTTGCAGCATTACCTTTAGGATTAGGAAGTTTTATGGCAACTTCTGCAAAGGCTGAAACCAAAACAGAACCGACTTTAGCAATGAAAAGTGCATTGACAGATGCTCTTCAGTTAGCTTTAACTTTAGAATATTTAGAAGACGAATATTACAGAATAGGTTTATTGACTACAAACTTGATTCCTGCCTCAGATAAAGTCGTTTTTCAACAGATTTCAAAGCATGAGGCAGCTCACGTTACATTTCTTAAAAGCACATTAACGTCTTTGGGCGTTACTCCAGGTGCAAAACCTACCTTCGATTTTACTGCAAATGGTGCTTTTACTCCATTTACAAATTATCAACAATTTTTAACTCTCGCTCAAGCATTTGAAGATACAGGTGTAAGAGCTTATAAAGGACAGGCAGGAAATGTAATGTCAAACGGAACCGTGCTTCAGGCGGCTTTACAGATTCACTCTGTAGAAGCAAGACATGCATCAATGGTGCGTAGAATGCGTGCAAATAAAGGATGGATCGAGTTGGCAAACGGCGGAAATATGCCTGCCGCAACCAATCCTGTATATAATGGAGAAGATGTAACGATGCAGGCAGGATTTAATACTGCAACAGCTTTCGGTGCAGCAGCAGGTTCTGCAGCTTATGATGAGGTCTTGACTGGAACAGAAGCTACAGCGATTGCTTCTTTATTTATAGATTAATTTAGTTTATATAGTGGTTAAATCCTTTTTCGGTAGTTCTCCGAAAGAGGATTTTTTTTCATAAAAAAATATTATCTTAGTTGTCTAAACTATATTTAATGAAAAAAATTATTATCGGTGTATTCTTATTAGGATCAATACACGCAGTACAGGCACAAAAAATTAATCTCGGTAAGGCAGCAGGAGTAGTCTCCAAAGGTGCTTCAGCACTTACCTTCAGTAACCAGGATGCGATCAAGCTTTCCAAAGAATCTGTAGATTATATGGATAAAAATAATCCCGTTGCAGGACCAAAAGATCCGTATACTGTAAGATTAAACAAACTTTTCGCAAAACACAAATCTCAGGATGGGCTTAATCTGAACTATAAGGTTTATAAAGTAAAAGACATCAACGCTTTTGCTTGTGCAGACGGAAGTGTAAGAGTTTTCTCTTCCCTGATGGATATCATGACAGATGCTGAGCTGTTAGCAGTTATCGGTCACGAGATTGGTCACGTTAAAAATCAGGATACAAAAGATGCAATCAAGTCTGCTTATCTAAAAGCAGCCGCTTTAGATGCTGCATCCTCTGCTTCTTCTACAGTGGCTACATTAAATGATAGTCAGGTCGGCAAGATGGCAAATGCATTTTTGGACGCTTCTCATAGCAAAAAGCAAGAATCTCAGGCAGATACTTATTCTTATGATTTTATGAAAGCTAATAATTATAATGTTGTAGGAGCTTATACCGCATTCAAGAAATTAGGACTACTTTCTGAGGGCGCAGCTGCACAATCAGGCTTCCAGAAAATGTTTAATTCACATCCTGACAGCAATAAAAGAGCTGAAGCAATCAAAAAGAGAGCTGAAAAAGATGGTCTTTGGAAAGACCCAGGTACGGTTTCTCTTCCAACAGCAAAATTGACAAAGTAAATGTCATACATATAATAGTAAGAAGTCTGGTTTATGCCGGGCTTTTTACATTTAGAAGAAAATCAGTTTTTACTATAGTAAAACGCTCAATTCTTTCAGCATTTTTCATATTTTCCTCTTTACTCATTCTGCACTTTCTCTTTGCTTGCAAAAAAGATCTTAAATCAGCCATTCAGTTTATGGGATTTGTTTTATATGATTTTTCAAAACCAAGACTATTTCAATATACTTTCTCCTGTTCAATAACTATAAAAAAGTATTTATA
>Ga0065714_10002718_pt1 | contig 11797 bp, 10 predicted proteins | sample MisRhiReplicate2_FD_59101 | JGI IMG/M metagenome (GOLD analysis project Ga0065714, IMG submission 59101) | Miscanthus rhizosphere microbial communities from Kellogg Biological Station, MSU, sample Rhizosphere Soil Replicate 2: eDNA_1 v2... | ecosystem: Host-associated > Plants > Roots >... | reverse complement strand
GTTTGGTTAGGCGATTTTACCTTTTCATTTCGAAGATGGGCCAGGTAATCGCAGTTAGTTGATATATTTTCAATGTATTGACAATCCATACTTTAGTCAGGATTCCGATGACCGTCGGTTTCCTGGCTTTATAAGATTATCGGTTAACTCAGTTGTTGATAACGATAACCCTCCTTCCTTCTATTTTAAAATGAACCACTCCGGTTGATTCCAACATTTTCAACATCTGACTGATGTTCTTTTTGCGTGAGAGCGCACCATTAAATCTTTCCTTAGAAACTTCTCCCTCAAACACAATTTCAACATTATACCATCTTGAAATTTTACGCATAACACCCTGAATATCCTCATTATCAAAGTCAAAAGTTCCATTCTTCCAGGCTACGGCCTGCTGAATGTTGACTTCTCTGATTAAAAACCCATCCTGTTTAGCAAGCGCTTGTTGCCCGGGTTTTAGTAGTTTTTCTATTGATCCGTTCGACACCCTCACCGATCCTTCCAATAATGTTGTTTTTATTCCAGGCTCATCCAAATAGCTATTGATGTTAAAGTGAGTACCCAACACCTCAACTTCCTGTTTATCCGTTACTACAATAAAGGGTTTTCTTGTTACTTTAAGACGAGTATCTTGTTCCTTAACTGTGGCCTTAGTTACCTCAAAATAAGCCTCTCCAGTAAGTTTAACTTTACGTTCTGGCAATGAATTAAGCGTAGTAGCATAAGTTAAGCTTGAAGCAGCATTTAAAACGACCAGACTTCCATCGGGCAACCGTACCTGAAAAGTCTCTCCTTTTGCAGTTGAAAGGGTATTGTAAGTCAGTCCTGACGATGTGTTCGGAATAGCACTATAAATAATTTGACCGTCGGCAGTTTTGGAAACTACGACTCCCGATTCCTTAGCCAATTCGCCATTTTGCGCTTCAGACAAGACAATCTTTTTTCCGTTTGCCAGCGTAAGTGTTGCCGAATTTCTACCTGGAGCAACATCATTAGCATAAACTGATTGAGCCAGATCTTTGCTTCTTTCGGCCTGACGCATGGCCATGAAATAAAACAAACCTGTGCCAAAAGCAATTAGCGCAACCGTTGCTGCAATGCGCGGCCAATACACCAATCTTCTTGTCTTGCTTAAAACTATTTCTTCAGGCAATTGGTTACGAATCTCTGCCTTTATCATGGCCAGCTTTTCCGCAGATAAATCTACAGGCTCATTATTGAGTTCAAACAGCCATTTTTCTACAGCAGCACTTTCAGCCTCAGTACACTGACCTGCATTATATTTTCTAAGTAATTCTCTCTCTTGTTCTGTCATACCTAAAGCGGATAATTCCTGTAATTAATGGTATGACGAGGAGGTCCCCCCTATACGTGCAGAAAAATTTTTCTTTTTTTTAATAGATTAAAACTTCATTAGAAAAACAAGAAAAATGAATGAGCCCAACTTAGTCCTTAACCGCATTAAAGCATTGGACATCTGACGATGAACGGTTTTTTCCGAAATAGACAATTCATTCGCTATTTCCTTATAAGTATAATTGGATTTCCTGCTCAGCTCAAATATTTGACGCATTTTTGAAGGTAAAGCCTGTATTTCTCTTTCAATATAAGCCATGAGTTGCTTTTCCCGTACCAGGTGATCCGTTTTAGCTTCTTCCTGATCAATAGGAATAGAAATAGAACCAATGTATTTATCTGCCACCTTTCTATGGAGAAAGAGATCTATAATCCTGTTGTTAATAGCAGTAAAACAATATGCAGGAATGGCAGAGCTGAAATTAAGCGATTCGCGTTTCACCCACAATACAGTAAAAAAATCCTGAACCACATCCTTTGCCTCCGCCTCATTTCTTAGTTTTTTATAGGCATACACAAACAACAACTGAAAATACCGGTCATAGAATTCGGTATAGGCAATATGGTCGCCACCTTTTAAAAGCGCAATCAATTGCTGATCTGTATATCTGCTATAATCTATCATCCGCTTTATTCCCAGTAGAAAACTTTGAATTGCTCAATGATAAATAAATTTTAGGAAATATAAAAAGGCCAACCTAAATTTCAGCGCTTTGCCTCGGATATCCACCCAAAAAACAAGCTACCTTTTTCAAGATTGGCCTCTATTACCGATGAAATCGGCATTAATGAATTAGTTTTTGTACTCTTTCAATAAAACATCCATATCTGCTAACAATTGCTCCACTTCTTTATCCTGTGTACCGTCGTAAGCTCCTCTGATACGTTTTTCTTTATCTATTAATACCAGATAGCCCTGATGTATAAATCCACCAGGTGCAGCTTTATCTTCCTGAGCAGAAACCAGATAATTACGTTCAGCCAATGCATAGATTTCGTCCCTTGTTCCCCATAAATATTCCCACTGTGTACCCTCAACACCCAATTTTGTAGCATAGTTTTTCATCCTTGAAGGAACATCATACTTAACATCAATGGTGTGAGAAGCTAGCTTCACTTCCGGATTCCCTTTGTACTTCTGATAAACCTTTAATAGATTTCGGTGCATCACAGGGCAAATGGTTGGACATGAAGTAAAGAAAAAATCGGCAACATATATCGTATTATCGAAATCCTTTTCGGTAACGACTACACTGTCCTGGTTTAATAATTTAAAAGCAGGTATTGTCCTGAAAGATGAATCAATCACAGTTTTACCATCTACCACTTTTTCTGTCGTTTCCAATTGCAAAAACGGTAAACGTTTTGACTTATCCTTGCAACTAAAAAGCAACAAGCTCAAGAACGCTAAATATAATCCCGATCTACTCATTTATTTCTTGAATTTGCTTAAATATTCACCTGAAACTTTAATTTCTACTTTATAGAGGCTATCGATTGTAGCTATTTTAGCTTTTTCAGCTTCGAAATATTGTATAGCCTCATCATTTGATTTACCAGTTACATCCGGTTCAAACTTATGCATCCAATCATTCATGCTATCTTCTGCTGCCGTTAATTTACTTAACAAAGCATTAATTTCTACTCTCTCCTTTAACGTATCTACTTCAGGAGATTTCAACTTAAGACCTTTTAAATCCTTAAGTAAAGTATCCAGCGCCATCTGGTTGTTTATAATCTTACCATGATCAGCCATCACCACATCATGAAACTTCATCACTTCATCTCTTACACTTTTATAATCATTTTTTTGTGTACAAGCTATTGATAGTACACTAATTACCAATACTCCAATTGATTTCTTCATCGTTATATATTTGTTATTATTAATCATAAAATTTAAATGCATTTATTGCTTTACATAAGCGTAATGTATGGTTGCCCCTTTTTCTCCTTCCCTAATCCAGGCAACCAGCAATCCATCATTAAGGGGCGTTAAAACGGCATGGTTATCAGCTGCTAATCCTTTGGTAAGTTCTATTTTGTTTTCAGGCTGTCCATTTCCTGAAATCCTTAAAACAATTTTACTCATGCCCACCGGTGCACTGTGGTTCATTGTCATACCTGCTTTCGAATGATCCATGTTCATATGCTCATGTCCATGATCTGCTACTTCTTCGCAAACCATAGCCGTTTTCCCATTAGCCATTGCAACCAATTGAGGATGCTTACCTGATGCAGTGATCAGATGACGAGGACGAAAACCGGAATCCGTGGCCGATGTTTCGTACAAACCCGAACTTCCGCCAGCTGTAAACCATACTGCATGAAGCTTGTGATTAGCAACAGCTAATGAAGGGCCTGAATGTGGGCAACCATTAATTTCCCAGTTGTCGTTACTAATTGTTGTTGCTTTACTAAATGTCCGGCCATTATCTGTCGATTGCTTATAAACCATGTCCCTCACCTGCTTATCTGAAAGTCCTGTAGGGAGCATAATACTCCTATAAGCCAGATGCAGATTTCCCTGCGCATCGGTCATCAGATCAGTCCTGCAACACTCGCAAGTCCCCTTGTCCAAACATGCTTCTGCTACAAATCCCTTATCCTTTTCAGTCCGGTTAAAAAACAAGGCCGAGCCTTTAATTGACTTACCAAAGCGACCATCCAACCATACTGCGGCAAGTTCACCATCTTTTAACCTGGTTACATCAAAGAAACTCCGTCCGTAGGCATGACTGGTATCCGAATGGAGAAAAATTGGGTCTGACCAGTCCTTACCATCCTCAGACATGCTATAATAAATTGCCCCGGCATACGGACTCTTTTCATTAGGAAAACGTTTTGCAAAGACAGCCATTACAGTGCCATCTGATTTAAACGCAATCTTAGCCATACTCTCAGCAGAAACACTGCAACCTGCTGACCCGGGAACAGTGAAACTTCTACCAAACTGATCGTTCTGTTGATCATACACCGCATATTTTAATCGGTACAGAGAATCCTTAGCATCCTGTTCAGACCAGCACAACACTGCATTCCCCTTATGATCAACTGTAAAATAAGGTCCTACAGCTCCAATTCCTGTAGTAGCCAGCGCTTTGGGTTCATTTACCAAGGGCTTGTTATTGCAGGCAGTCAATATCAGCACAAATGCACATATCAGAAAGCTTATTTTCTTCATTTTCACTAAAATAAATATTTAACATTTAAACCGCCATAACCGTTTCTTTTTGGAGATGGATTAAAATAAGCAGGCTTTGTACCGCCAAATCCTACGGCATTTAAAGAAACTATAGAACTATAACTTTTATTCAGGATGTTATCTAAACCAGCGTACAGATTCATCTCCAAACATTTAATGAGCTGTTTCTTATAACCAACTTTTGCATTTGCTACCTGATAAGCAGGATTGTATGCCGAATTTGCATCATTTAGAGGTAAACGGTCGCTATAAAAATAACTGCCATAAAAATACAAGCCTGTTTTAGTTTCCAGATCAATTCCTAAATTAAATACCCAGGGAGCAATACCTGTTAAACGATTCCCATCATAGGTCGCTGTAACCTGGCTTTGTGCATTAAGCGTTTTATAATCTTTAAATTTGAAATCGGAATAAGCAACAGAGGCAAAAGGACGCAGACTTACAACCTCATGCTGGTCATCCGCCTTTAGTATCTGATAAGCCAATGCTAACTCAACACCATTATGGCTTGTTTTTCCGGCATTGTTATAAATCGTAATTCCCTGTTGTATCGACTGTCCAATCAATTCACCTTTCATATCCAATTTGAATAATGCCAAATCATATTCAAGACGCGATTTCAACAAATTACCTTTCGCATTAAGTTCATAGTTTACACCTTTCTCGGCCTGCAGATTTGGATTGATGGAACCATCAACATTTTTGATCTCGGAGCCTGAAGGTGGAGAAAAGCCAGAACTTACACTAGCATGCAGACTTAAGGCCTGACCAAATGTATGGCTTAACGCTATGCGCGGTGTAGCTTGCGGATTAAACCTTTTAATTCCACTCTGGTTTGGCTTCAAATAATCATTCACATCATAGCGCAAACTATTGTAGCTTATCCCAAGTGTCAACGTGGTCTTTGTGCTTAATGCCGTCTCGGATTGATAAAAAAGTGAATATTGAGTATTCTGGTAATCGACATTCGCATTGATTGCCCCTTCTACCCCTTTATTATTTACATACTGCGTGCCCTTGGTCATTCCTTCATTAAATTCTGCCCCAACAGTAAAACGAGTAGGAAAACTGGTGAATCCAGGATCGTAAGAAAACCGTGTTCTTCCACCATAGCTTTGATAAAAGTTACGCAGGTAAGCGTATGGAAGTGGGTGATCTAAATCATAGAAATAAGTAAATATGCTCGTAGTGTTTGAAAACTGATCGTTGAAACGATACTGTTGCCCCAACCCAATTCTTGTCCAGGTTTGGTACCGTGCCGCTGCTTTATCCAGATTGGAAGGGTTTGCCTGTAGTGGATTCGCCGCCAACTGATCTTCCGTTAATGAACCCGGAATTTGCGAATGCTGCGTTGTTCTGTTTAACAACAAAGTGATAATCCTTTTATCACTAGGAAAAAGTTGAAAGTTCCCTGTCAGAAACCTACGCATATCATTACTATGCTCCCGATAACCATTGTATTCCTGCCATCCGTAAGAAACATAGCTATTCACCTTGTCTCCGCCATTGCGGTAAGTAGTAGCCAAACGATGTAAACCATTTGCTCCTATTAATCCCGAAGCTTCCAGACTTTGTTCCTGATAAGGCGAGCGTTGCAGCTGGAAGTTGATTACCCCACCTGTTCCTGCGCCATAAATACTTGAAGCAGGACCTTTAATCACCTCGGCACGCCCAATGCTGTTCACATCCAAAGCTTCAATCCGTGTCGTTCCATCCGCTTCAGTAACGGGAATTTCATTAACGTATATTTTAATGTTTCTGATGCCATAGGAAGCTCTGACGCCATTTCCACGAATGGAAATGCGCGCTTCAGATAGCGTGCTTTGATCCATACGAACGCCCGGAATTGCATTAAACGCAGATTGAAATGAAACGCCGCTTCCCCGATTGATGTCTTTTGAAGTGACCAGCGCAACTGAACCAGCCGTTTCCTTATTGGTTTTATGGCTATTATACCCCGCTACCCGTACCTCATTTAAGCTTAGTCCATCTACATCAAGCTGGACATTGAGGTCGTTCTCATTTGGGTTTAATTTTATGTACTGTGTTTTATAACCAGGTAGTATGGCTATAATCATATTCTGCTGCTGATTAGGATTTAATTCAAAATACCCCTTTGCATCGGAAATGGTTAATTGTTGTCTCAAACTATTAAGAATCACAACATCAGCTAATGGCTGACGTGTTTGAGAATCGTAAATATGGCCTTTTACAGGCTGGATTTCGGCCTGGCTCTGCAGAAAACAGAATACCAAACCAATAGATAAAATAAAATATCTGTATGGGTTCATTAATTAATAAGCTAAGAAGAAGAAATTAACCGTTCTCTTCAGCGTCGGCATATTTGTCGCTGAAAAAGCTCCAAAGACGCGAAGCCGCTTCAGAGAAGGTAAATTTCTTGGTCAATAACTTCCAAAGAAGGCAGTAAACCAACAGAGGAAGTAAATTTCTTGGTGAATAGTAAATTTCGTAGTCAACACTCCACAGAAGGTATTTAAACCGACATTTGGAGAAAATTTCTTAGTCTCAATACTCCAAAAATTGGTAAAATTGAGTTTAAACTTAAGAAAAAGTAGTCCCTGCTTGTGGGGGATGAAATATAGAATTCTTAATGTTTTGCGGCATCCCTGTAGAAGCTGGGATATGAAGTTTTGTTTCCGCCAATGCATACCTTTTAAAAACCAACGGTGTTACCACCAAAGCATCCTGCACCTGTGTCTTTTGGGCCTGACGTTCTTGTTTTTGTTCCTTATCCTGTGCCTGCTTTAGCTTTTTCATCAGGAAACACTTACCATTACAATGCAGTTCAGGTTTGTTCCTGTTCTCACAAAGTTCCGCAGCTATATACTTCTGATTTAGCTCAAAACCTGCAAAAACAAACAGGTTTGCAAAGTTTGTCGTCAACAAACTTACCAGAAGCAATATGGAAATTGGTTTCAATAACATTTCGGCGCAAAGGTAAGTATCNTACGCGATGAAAACGACAGAAAATCCAAAATCTTTGTAACAAAAACAAGAAAAGCAGACNAAAAAGCCTGCTTCTCCAAAAAATGANCTGATCTTCTATTTAAGTATAGAAGTTGGTTTCTTATTTTCATCNATAGCTACAAAAGAAAATTCACCGGTTACGGCTTTTTCTCTTGTTTCAGCATACATCTGCTCTATGTAGATCTCTACTTTTACTTTTAAACTGGTATTACCGATATGGCTTACTCTTCCAACCAGTTCTACAATAGTACCTGCCGGAATAGGTTTATTAAAGTTAATCCGATCACTACTCACCGTAACCATAATCTGCCTGCTAAAACGCGTAGCCGTAATAAAAGCTACCTCGTCCATCATATGCATGGCTGTTCCACCAAACAAGGTATCATAATGGTTTGTTGTATTCGGAAAAACTGCTTTAAAAATACGTGTTTCCGAAGCCTCAATTTTTTCTTCTAATGTCATTTAATCCTTTTTAGACTGGCGAAGATTACCCCACTTCAAGTACGTGGCACCCCATGAGAAGCCTGCGCCAAAAGCGGTTAATATTATTTTATCGCCATATTTAAAATCATCTTTAAAGTCCCATATGCACAAAGGAATGGTTGCTGCAGTGGTATTGCCATAACGGTCAATATTCACCTTTACCTGGTCGGGTGATAGGCCCAGATAGTCACCTACGGACTGGATGATTCTTAAATTAGCCTGATGCGGGATCAGGTAATTGATTTGTGAACTTACCAAATCATTCGACTTCAATACTTCATTACAGGTATCTGTCATGCCTTGAATAGCGGCTTTAAATACAACCCGACCATCCTGACGAACATAATGTAATTTTTCATCAAGGGTAGTCTGAGATGCTGGATATTTAGATCCACCGGCAGTAACAATCAGATTTTCCTTACCAGTACCATCCGTTCTAAAATAGCTGTCCATTAAACCAACAGGCTCTTCTGTTTGCTCCAATAATACCGCTCCGGCACCATCGCCAAATAGAATACATGTATTTCTATCTGCGTAGTTCACTATAGCACTGTTTTTATCAGCACCAATAACGACTACCTTTTTACAGCGACCGCTTTCAATCATACTTGCACCGAGCGTCAAAGCATATAAAAAACCACTACAAGCAGCGTTGGTATCAATTCCCCAGGCATTTTTCAGGCCTGCTTTTTCACATACCATACTTCCTGTGCTTACCATTACGTAATCAGGTGTTGAAGTAGATACAATCACACAGTCAATTTCGTCCGGATTAACATCTCCGTCTTCCATTAACCGTTTTAGCGCATAAGTCGCCATATCTGAAGTCGCAATTTCCGGATCATTTACAATCCTGCGCTCCTTTATGCCTGTTCTAGCAACTATCCATTCGTCATTGGTATCCACCATTTTTTCGAGGTCTTCATTACTTAAAACTGTATCTGGAACATAACCTCCAACCGCGGTAATCACCGCATTTTTCCTTATTCTCATTTGTACGTACGTAATTCTGTAAAGAAGGCAGGTATGGTACCTGCCCTTCTTTTTTTTTACAAAGTTACAGCTTCTTCCACAGATTCCCGCAGTACTTTTGCAGCAGCGACCATTTCTGTTAAAGCTTTTTTTGTTTCTTCCCAATGTCGGGTCTTTAAACCACAGTCTGGATTTACCCAAAGTTGACTTGCAGGAATCACCTTTTTGGCCTTTTCAAGCAGTGTAACCATTTCTTCTTTCCGGGGTACACGAGGCGAATGAATGTCATAAACCCCTGGCCCGATCTCATTTGGATATTTAAAATCGGCAAAGACGTCCAGCAATTCCATCTGCGAACGCGAGCATTCAATTGTGATCACATCAGCATCCATATCAGCAATATTCTGGATGATATCATTAAATTCAGAATAACACATGTGCGTATGAATTTGAGTATCATCTTTTACTCCACTTGCAGAAATTCTGAAAGCACGAACTGCCCATTCCAAATAGTTTTGCCAATCTGCTTTACGCAATGGCAATCCCTCTCTTATCGCAGGCTCATCGATCTGAATAATCTTAATACCAGCACTTTCCAGGTCATTTACTTCATCACGGATAGCAAGGGCTATTTGAGTGCATGTTTCCGATCGCGGCTGGTCGTTCCGTACAAAAGACCACTGCAATATAGTTACGGGGCCTGTAAGCATCCCTTTTACCCATTTTTCAGTTAAGGATTGCGCGTAAGCTGCCCATCTTACCGTCATAGGCTCAGAGCGAAATACATCTCCGTAAATTACAGGAGGTTTTACACAACGACTGCCATAGCTTTGCACCCAACCATTTTTTGTAAAGGCAAAACCAGCTAGCTGCTCTCCAAAATATTCGACCATATCATTCCGCTCAAATTCACCATGCACGAGCACATCAATGCCAGCTTCTTCCTGGAAGCGGATCGTTTCAGTTGTCTCTGCTTCCAGCAAAGCATCATATTCAGCCAGACTTATATTCCCTTTTTTATACTTAGCCCTCCAGCTCCGTACTTCTGGCGTTTGTGGGAATGAACCAATAGTTGTAGTGGGAAATAAAGGCAGATTTAGCGATTTACGCTGCAATTCCTGGCGAACAGAAAAGCTGTTACATCTCCGATCATCTGTTTCAGTAATCGCGGCTACACGCTGTTTTACAACGGGATTATGAATCAAAGGTGAAGATCTGCGTTTTTCATTCGAATCAAAATTAGCGACCAGCTTTGAATCAGCTATCTCCTCTCTATTGGCCAATTGCTTCAATACAACGACCTCCCCGATCTTTTGCTTGGCAAATGCCATCCAATCCTTAATTTCAGGTGGCAAAGTGTCTTCATTTGTCTCAAGATCCAGATCACAAGGTGAATGAATTAATGAGCAAGATGGACTGATTATCAACCTATCACGCCCTATACCTTCAAGTGCATGTTCAATTAAACTCAAGGAGTTCTGGAAATTATTCTTCCAGATGTTTCTTCCATCTACGACACCAACCGACAGGCTCATATTAGTGGGAATGAGCTGTAAAACCCTTTCCAATTGCTCAGGACTGCGTACGAGATCAATATGTAAAGCATAAACCGGTAATGATGCCACTAACACAGCATTATCCTCTAACGCAGCAAAATAAGTAGCCAGTAATATTTTCAGCTTAGGAAATTCCTTTTTAAGCACTGTATAAACATATTTATAAGCCGCGCTGTCCTTTTCCGTAAGATCCAGAGATAAAAACGGCTCATCAAGCTGAATCCACTCCACATGTTGTGCTTCCAGCTTTTTAAGTAGATCGATATATACTGGCAATAGATTTTTAATCAGGTCAATTCTGTCAAAATCACTTTCCTTTTCCTTGCCCAGCAACAAATAAGAAACAGGTCCAATAATTACAGGTTTAGTTTTAAGACCTAACCTCAAACTCTCATTGTATTCATCTATAATTTTGGTTGAGAACAACTTAAACTGTTGATCTTTCAAAAACTCCGGAACAATATAATGGTAATTGGTATCAAACCACTTGGTCATCTCCATGGCCGTAATATCCAGTCCGTCCTTCTGATAGCCTCTGGCCATAGCAAAATAAAGGTCGAGTTCGTTGTTCCCTTTGTTTAAAATAACCTCATGATAGCGCCTTGGGATAGCTCCCACAGTAAGTGAAAGATCCAATACATGATCGTAAAATGAAAAATCGTTAGAAGGGATCAAGTCTATCCCAGCCTCTTTTTGTAGTTCCCAGTTCTGTTTACGGATATCCTTACCGGTTTGAACCAGACTTTGGATACTTGATTTGCCCGACCAATACTGCTCGCAGGCTTTTTTGAGTTCTCTTTTACTACCAATACGCGGGTAGCCCAGATTGTTTGTTAGCATTTTCTTGCTTTTTAATTGATGAAAAAATCAGTTAAAAGCTCTTTTGCTGAACTTCGCAATGCTGCCGGAGATAAAAAATAAGAAAAATAGAAATGCACAGACACAGGCATACCATATGTCTGTTTTAATAATGCGCATCAAAATAACCCATACTTCATATCGCGGAAGCATTGTCAATCCGATAAAGGCAGGTCTCCTGACTTGTAACATCTTTACCATCCTTCCCATTCCGTTATCGGAACAGTGGATATTATTGGTAAAAACTTTGAGTGTTACTTACAGTTGCGCGACAGTTCGTGATTTACACACGATTCCCTATTAATCTACAATTAAGTAAAACCGTTATCGGTTGATGAAGAAAGTAAAGAACTTATATCGGCGTAAAGGTACTGTAAAAAAC
>Ga0065714_10065216_pt1 | contig 11808 bp, 10 predicted proteins | sample MisRhiReplicate2_FD_59101 | JGI IMG/M metagenome (GOLD analysis project Ga0065714, IMG submission 59101) | Miscanthus rhizosphere microbial communities from Kellogg Biological Station, MSU, sample Rhizosphere Soil Replicate 2: eDNA_1 v2... | ecosystem: Host-associated > Plants > Roots >... | reverse complement strand
GATCTTGTTGATAGGATTGATATAAAGACTCTATATATTCGGCGTTTGCGCCATTAAGATAAGATAATTTATCCATTATTAACTGTTTACTATAAGCATTACAAAATTAGAATTTTACCTTATATAAATGGCAAAAATCTCGATTAAAATAAATGAGCGGATTTTAAATTAATGAGTGAACAAATGAGTTAGCCTTACATACAAAAAATGGGCAAAATTTGTTAAAATTCAATCACCCAAATGCGTTCATTCAACATTCAGTCATTTTATAATTCAATCCTCACAACTATGATGCCCAAGTTAAGGAGTAATTGCCTTTTGGATCGAGGTTTTTGATATTTTTATCAAGATCAAAAACACTTTTTGATTTCTGATCGTTACCTACACCGGCTACATTAGCCCAGTTCCCCCAATTACTTGCAGGATTATAATCTATCAGCTTTTCTTCAAAATATGCTGCACCAAAAACCCAGCTTACTTCTAAATTATTGATCAGATATAAGGCAGCGGTTTGTCTGGCAATATTTGAGATGAAACCAGTCTGATTTAGTTCCGTCATCACCGCATCTACCACAGCAAAACCTGTTTGCGCATTCTTCCACTTATTAAAGTTATCCTGCTCGTTCGCAATATCAATCAACCCCTGACTGCCAAATCCATCCGGACTAAAAAAAGTATTGCCGTATTTCTTAAACATGAAACGGAAATAATCTCTCCAAAGCAGGCCTAATAAGATATGATTGAACATGGCTTTAGTGTTGGGCACACCTTCCATCTTTTTAATTTCCCAATATACTTTTCGTGGAGATAAACTGCCCATGGCCAACCAGGCAGAAAGTTTCGAAGCAAGGATTAAATTCTTGGTTGTTGCAGCCTGTTGCATGGCCACAATCACCTTTTGAAGATGAGTCAAACCTTCGGATTCTCCACCGACAAATTCAAAATCAGCGCGCTGGTCTTTTTGCTGGGGTAAAAGATTAAGATCTTCTAACGAAGATAATGTACCCCAATCAATCACTTCAGCTACATTAATCCGATCAGGTGCTGCAAAACATGGTTTAATAATCGAATCGCGCTCAATTTTCTTTTTAAACTGGTTAAATGCATCAGGAATATCCTTTATCGGAAACGGCAGGTCCTCTTTATTGTACAAGGTGTGACCGATAAAATGTTTAAGGTTAACACGTAATTTCCAAAGTGCATTTTCTACCAAAGTTGAAACATGCGTTTCTTCCCTTGCCACCTCACGGTGATGGTAAACTTCGGTAATCTCATATTCCTGCACAAGCTGAGGAATAATATCTTCGGGATTACCTTCGGCAATCAGCAGGTTGCCTCCAATCTGTTTTAAAGCATTGCGTAAGCCTAAAACACTTTCTAAAATGAATTGCGCTCTAATATTGCCTGTTTTAAGCGTACCATATTTGGTTTCGCCAAAAGAACTGGGATCGAGAATGTAAACAGGCAAAATCGAATCAGATTTAGCAATTGCCTCAACCAGCATTTCATTATCATGCAAGCGAAGATCATTTCTAAACCAGACTAAAATTTTTTTGGACATTTTTTATCGAAAAGGGTGTAAGAACGCTTTACAAATTTATCTTATTTTTCTTCTTCATCCAACCCCTAAATAATTCTTTACAAATTGGAAACAAAAACTCTTTTATGGAAAATGAGCGGTAAACACATCCTTCAATCAAATATTGATAATCAACTCACCTTAATAAAAAACAATGAAACAAATATTCATTAGTCTGTTATTTCCTATAAGCGTATTCGCACAACAACAGATAAAAAGTAAAGCTACACTGGAAAGTGTGACTGTTTACAACAACGGCGCTCAACTTTTACATAAAGGAAAAGTACACCTCCCAGCCGGAACATCAGAAATTGTAGTCAACAATATTTCCGGACGGGTAAATGAAAATTCGATACAGGTTAGTGTTCCGCCGGGAGTTACCATTTTATCCGTTCAATTCAATAAAGACTTTCTGAATACCGATGCAGCCAATCCTGAAATAAAAAAGCTGAGTGATAGTATTAAAATAATAAGTAACGAATTAATCAAAACAAAAAATGCAAAAACCATTGAAGAACAAACTTTACTTTTACTGGACGAGAACAGAAAATCGGGTGGTACAAGCAATGGAACAAATGTAGCAGAACTGATTAAATTAGCCGAATACTACCGCACAAAAAATGCAGAAGTTAGGAATGCCATATCAACACTCACACTGATAGAGGATAAACAAAACCAAAAACTAAACGCATTACAACAGCAGATTTCAGAATTAAGAAACAATCCTAACCAGCAACTTGGGCAATTGGTTCTTCAATTAATGGCAAATGAAAATATAGATGCCGGTTATCAGGTTTCATATGTTACGCCAAATGCAAATTGGCTGGCCAGTTATGATATAAAAGCGGTGAGCACCTCCAATCCATTGCGTATAGTGTATAAGGCCGCAATTACACAAAGTACAGGCCTTGATTGGAAAAAAGTTAAGCTTTCTTTATCTACCGGTAACCCCAATTATAACATTACTGCACCAAGTTTAAACCCATGGTTTGTATCCACCAATCCACAACAAATACGAATCAGAGGAATGGCTTCACCAATTGCCTACAAGAGCGAACTAAGTGAAGTGGTAGTTGTGGGCTATGGTGCTGAAAAAAAGAAAAATTTTACCGGTGCAGTTTCTACTGTGAACGATTATACTCTTGTTAACGAAACCCAATTGGGAGTAACATTTGTTATTGACATCCCCTATGATGTGAATAGTGATAACAAACCTCATACCATTGCATTTAAAGAATACGAAGTGCCTGCCAGATACAAATATTATGCTGCTCCAAAACTAAGTACTGATGCTTATTTACTGGCTGATGTAACCGATTGGGAGAAACTAAACCTCCAGGCTGGAAACGCAAACATTATTTTCGAAAGTACTTATACCGGAAAATCATATATCAACCCAGCGAACATTTTAGATACACTTAGTTTAAGCATTGGAAAAGACAAAAAGATTATAATCACGAAAGAGAAACAACAGGATTTTAGCAGTATAAAATTTATTGGTACGAATAAAAAACAGGTTTTTACTTATCTGATCAAGATTAGAAACACTAAAAAAGAAACGATAGACCTATCACTTAAGGATCAATATCCATTATCAACAGAAAGTGATATCGAAACCGAATTGTTAGAAAACAGTGGCGCAGAAGTAAACAAAGAAAACGGAATGCTCTCCTGGCAGTTAAAAATTGCTCCTAACGAGACCAAAACCATCAAATTAAGCTATTCGGTTAAAGCTCCTAAAAATAAAATTATTGCCGGGCTGTAGACTTAGTCTTTAGTGTTTAAAAAACCCTTTTGTATCTTTAGTGTTATAGAAGGATGGCTAAGAAAATTCTGATTACCGGGGCTACAGGACTTGTGGGTACTGAACTGAAAAAGCACTTGCTTAGCAAGGGTTATGAGGTGAATAAACTTTCGCGAAAGAAAGATAACGATGCGAATAATTTTGTTTGGGATGTTTACAAAGGAACTATTGATGCAGACTGTTTGAATGGTGTAGATACCGTTGTCCATTTAGCAGGGGAACCGGTTGCTGATAAAAAATGGACCGATGAACGCAAAAAACAGATTATAGATAGCCGCGTAAAGTCAACAGAATTACTCTTCAAGACTATTAAATCTAAACCTGATCATCAGCTAAAATCTTTCATTTCTGCTTCGGCAGTTGGTTTTTATGGCGATTGTGGTGATGAGATCTTAACTGAAGAAAGTTCCAAAGGTTACGGTTTTTTGGCAGATTGCTGCAAACTTTGGGAAGATGCTGTAGACGAAGGTAAAAAATTAAGCCTTAGAATTGTAAAACTCCGCACCGGGATTGTGTTGAGCAATGATGGAGGTGCATTACCTCAACTGGATAAACCGGTAAAATTATTCATTGGGGCTGGTTTAGGTACAGGAAGACAATGGACACCCTGGCTACACATCGACGACATGGTTGAAATGTATATCGAAGCTATCGAAAACCTTAAAATGGAAGGCTGCTACAATGCCTGCGCTCCCTTCCCGGTAACCAATACTGCTTTAACCAAAGCCATCGCCAACCATCTCCACCGACCTTTCTGGCCAATTAAAGTACCTAAAAAAGCATTGGAATTATTACTGGGAGAACGTGTAGATGCCGTTTTGATGAGCAACAACACCTCTGCACAAAAGATTTTAGATGCAGGATTTAAATTTAAATTCACACATTTGGACGATGCTTTGAAAGAGTTATATAAATAGGTTATAATCGGTTAACTGTTTAAATTGGTTAATTGTTAACCGCAAACTGAATTAGTGGTCAATCGGTTAATTGACACCAAACGCCTAGCGCTAAACGCTTACAATCATCTAGATTCTATTAACAACCTGTATATAAATGACTTCAATATCCATTTTCTGGTTCCGTCGCGATTTACGTTTAGCAGATAATGCCGCTTTATACCACGCTTTAAAAAGCGATTACCCTGTTTTGCCACTTTTCATTTTCGACAACAACATACTCGATAAACTACCAAAGGATGATGCCCGTGTAACTTTCATTTATCAAACCATTGAAGATTTAAAGAAAGAACTTCAGCAGCAAGGGTCTGATTTACTGGTAAAATACGGAGCACCTGAAAAAATATGGCCTGACATTTTAAAGGAATACCGTGTTAAGGAGGTATACACCAATCATGATTATGAACCCTATGCCCGCGAACGTGATGATAATATGGCTGAGTTTTTAACCAGCGAAAAAATTATTTTTAAAACGTATAAAGACCAGGTTATTTTTGAAAAGAACGAAATCTTAAAAGCAGATAAAACGCCTTATACCGTCTTTACCCCATTTTATAAACAGTGGCATGCCAAACTGAATGATTTTTATGTAAAAGCATATCCTACAAAAAAATACTTCAAAAATTTATTACAAACCAAACATCTGTTGCTCCCAACTCTAAAAGAAATGGGCTTTGAGAAGAGTAAGCTGGATTTCCCGCAAATCAGTTATAAAAGCAAGCTTGATGATTATGCAAAAGAACGCGATTTCCCTGCGCTTGATGGCACTACACATGTCGGCCTGCATTTGCGTTTTGGAACGTTAAGTATTCGGCAAGCTGTTAAAGATGCATTAGAAGCGAAATCAAATGTCTGGCTTTCTGAATTGGCCTGGCGGGAATTTTATATGACCATCCTTTGGCATTTCCCCCACTCGGCTTTCGATTCGTTTAAAAAACAATATGATAAAATTAAATGGCGCAACAACGAAGATGAGTTTAAGGCATGGCGTGAGGGCAATACCGGCTATCCTATTGTTGATGCAGGGATGCGCCAGTTGAACCAAACAGGCTGGATGCATAACAGGGTACGGATGATTGTTGGCAGTTTTTTAACCAAACATTTACTAATAGACTGGCGCTGGGGAGAAACCTATTTTGCTGAAAAATTATTGGATTACGAAATGGCCAGTAATGTTGGCGGCTGGCAATGGGCTGCTGGATCTGGGAATGATGCTGCACCTTATTTCAGGGTTTTTAACCCCGAACTGCAGACCAAAAAATTTGATCCTAAACTAGAATATATTAAAAAGTGGGTGCCAGAATTCGGCACAAAAAAATATGCCCAACCAATTGTTGAGCATACTTTTGCAAGGGAAAGGGTTTTAAAAGTTTTTAAAGAGGCGTTGAGTTAATAATATATTAACTCAACGCCTCCAGCTGTAATCTGGGATATTACCTATAAATGAGGCACATTCATCTAAAAAAATTGCGCTGTTCTAATTAAGTATTAAAGTGTGCAACATTTGCTTTCTCAGAAAATATATCTGTTAATTTCTAATACATAAAAAAGCTTAACCGTTAGGCTAAGCTTTTAATATTGTTTTTACAGAAAGTAAAAATCTAATTCGTAACACTTACAATTTCGATATCGAAATCTAAAATTGCATTACTTGGAATCCCAGTACGTCCGCTTGAACCATATGCCAAATCAGACGGAATGAACATTCTAAATTTTGCACCAGCGGTATATTTTCTAGCAATATTTTTCCATCCTTGAACATAAATGCTGGCAAAAGTTGACGAAAAAGTACCATCTGTAGACGAATCAAAAACAGTACCATCTAAAAATCTTCCAGTGTATTTATAAACCACGGTACTTTCATCTGTAATTATATCTGTACCTGTTCCAACAGTATTCGTAATATAATAAACGCGAGAGGGGTCTTTAGTTGCTGTTAAATTTTTAGCAGTTAAATAACTTTGAATCTTTGCATCATCAAATAACCACTGCTTATGGTATGGATAAGTTTTAATTATAAAATCAAGATTTTCATTTGAAGGAATTGGTCCTACACCATTCCTACCAAAGCCTAGATATGATGGCAACAAAATCCTGGCTGTACCTCCTGGTTTTAATTTAAGCACAGCTGTTCTTAATGCGGGTATATTATAGGTAACAGTTGTTGATAAAGCCCCTTGGAAAAAACTATTTAAATATCCAACATATGTACCCAAATTGCCGTTAGATGGAGATTGGAGATAAGTTGTTCCACTCGCCATAGATTTAACAGTTACATCATATAATACTGAATCTGTATTTAAGAAAAGCGCACCATCAGTAGGGTTTGTAACCTGATAATAAAATCCTGTTTTAGCAGAATCAGGTACCATTTGTGTTAAGTTATTCTTTGATATATATGCTTTTATAGCTGCATCATCTACAGTTTGAGCAGTATCATATTCCTTTGTGCACGAGCTGAAAACTACAGTAGCCAGTAGAAGTGTAAATAGGCCAAGTTTAGTAAATTTGTTCATTTATTATTGTACGTCTGTAAGTGTTATAGTAAAATCGAGTACTGAATTAGCAGGCACCGAAGATGATGGCGATTGTGTTCCGTAGGCATAGTAAGATGGAATAATTAACCTGATCTTTCCTCCTTTTTGTATTTTTTGAATCCCAAACTGCCATCCTAAAATAACATTTCCAAGTTTAAAAGAGGTTGGGGTTCCTTTGGAACTATCGAAAAGAGTACCGTTCAATAATCTGCCTTCATAATCTGCAGTAATCACTGTAGAGGTTAAATAACTTACATTTCCGGCACCAGGAGCTATAATCTGATAAAAAATACCACTAGCGTCTTTTGTTGCCGGAATATTATTAGTCTTTACAAAAGCACCTATTGCAGCCGTATCAGCCTTGAATTGAGGAGTGGGGTCGTAAGATTCATCAAGAGATACATCTTTCTTACAAGCTGCAAAGCATCCTGTAAGGAATATCAATAAAATAATATGTTTAAACTTAACCATCATCCGCAAAAATAAGCTTTTAATACGGATGCTACAATTTTTAACCTATTTTAACAATTTTAAGGCGCTTAAAGACAAAAGTATACAAACCAAAGAAGCATTTAAAAAATTGATAATTCAAATTTAGTTCGAATTCTTTGGCCATTAATCTTCTTATTGTGCATTGGACAGCTGTATAGTAAAATCCAATACCGAATTACCTGGAATGGAACCCACAGCTCCGCTTCCATAACCTAAACCTGGTGGAACAATGAGTCTGATTTCGCCGCCTTTTTGTATTTTAGGAATACCTATTCTCCAGCCTTGTATTAATTCTGCAAGATTAAAGGTCTGTTCTTTGCCGCCGCCATTATCAAATACACTTCCATCTAACAACCTGCCTTCGTATTTAATCGTAATTTTAGTATTGCTGGGATAAGTAAAAGAACCCGAACCAGGTTTAATGATCTGATAATATAAGCCAGAGTTATCTCTAACGGCATTGATATTATTTTGTTTGATGAAATCGGTAATCTGTTTTTCAGGATCTTCATCCTTCTTACAAGATGAAACTGCAGCTACACATAAAAAGAGTATGGTGAGGAATCTAAATTTAATCATGGCGCGAAAATAAGACTTTAATAGTATAAACCTAAGGACTTATTATTTTTCAACTTCTGTCATGCTGATGCACGAAGCATCTGTTTCATCGGCTGCAGATGCTTCATACCTCAGCATGACAGCGTATATAGGCCTCGGCAGAATAAAAAAGGGTTTAAGGTTTAGGTCATGCACCCAATCCTTAAACCCTCCGCCTTTCAGCCGTCTACCTTAAAAAATATATTTATTTGCTTCAATCAATTGTTGTGCAACTCTTTGACGAGCATCTTTAACATTAAACGGCTCCACTTTTGTAAAGCGGCGCAAGCCAACCAACATCATGCGTTGTTCATCTCCTTCGGCGAAAGCCCAAAGTGCTTCTTTACCTGCTTTAGTTATGCCATCAACGGCTTCTACCAAATAAATCCGTAGTAAATCCAGCTGACCAGCAGATGCTTCTTCACCACGTATATTCACTAATTTTTCTGTTCTCAGCAAAGCAGATTCAAGCACGTAAACATAACTGGCCATGTCGGCAATGTTCATTAAAATTTCCTGTTCTTTGCTTAAGGTCATCATTAATTTTTGAACTGCAGCACCAGCCACCATTAAAGTTGCTTTTTTCAAATTTGAGAGTACCTTTTTCTCTGCAGCAAACAAGGTGGTATCTTCTTCACCAAAATCTGGGATACTCATCAATTCAGCTGCTACGGCAGTGGCTGGCGTCATTAAATCCAATTCGCCTTTCATAGCACGTTTTAGCATCATATCAACGGTCAACAAACGGTTAATTTCGTTTGTACCCTCAAAAATCCGGTTGATACGGGCATCACGGTAAGCCCGATCCATTGGGGCATCGGCACTAAAGCCCATACCGCCGTAAATCTGTACGCCTTCATCTACCGTATAATCTAAAGCTTCAGAACCCCATACTTTTAAAATGGCACACTCTACCGCAAATTGCTCTACAGATTTCAGCCTTGCTTTGCCAGATTCCATTCCACCTGCAACCAGCTGATCATAAGTATCATCAATATTTTGCCCTGCACGGTAGTTTGCCGCATCAACTGCATAAAGTTTAGCGGCAATTTCTGCAATTTTAAAACGGATAGCACCATATTTGGAAATCGGTCGGCCAAACTGGATCCGTTCATTCGAATAATTAATCGCCGTATTTAGAGTTGCTTTTGAAGCGCCAATAGCTGCCGCTGATAATTTAATACGGCCAATATTTAAAATATTAACCGCGATTTTGAAACCATTTTCCCTATCACTCAACATGTTCTCAACGGGTACTGGGCAATCGTTAAAGAAAACCTGACGGGTTGAAGAACCTTTAATCCCCATTTTATGCTCTTCGGGATTCATCGTGATACCACCGAAATTTTTCTCCACAATAAATGCAGTTAAGTTTTTATCCTCATCAATTTTCGCAAAAACGATAAAAATATCGGCAAAACCGCCATTGGTAATCCACATTTTCTGACCAGTAATGATGTAATGTTTACCATCTTCGCTCAGCTTAGCTTTGGTTTTACCAGAGTTAGCATCTGAACCCGAGTTTGGTTCGGTTAAGCAATAAGCAGCCTTCCATTCACCCGAACCCAGCTTAGGAATATACTTTGCTTTTTGTGCTTCGTTACCATAATATAAAATCGGTAATGTACCAATTCCCGTATGTGCAGATAGTGCAACAGCAAAAGAGTGGCCTGCACCTACTACATCTGCAACCAGCATGGAAGTATTAAAGTTTTTGCCAAAACCGCCGTACTCTTCTGGTACTGAAACTCCAAGAATACCCAGTTCGCCCGCTTTAGTTAAAAGTGTTGGCATCAGTTCAGGATCTTCCTGCTTATCAATTTTATCTAAATTGGGATAAACCTCAGCCGCCAAAAAATCGCGACAGGTTTGTGCAATCATCTGCTGTTCTTCGTCAAATTCTTCAGGGATAAATACTTCCTGATAAGTGGTATCTTTAATTAAGAATTCGCCACCTTTAATTGTCCTTTTTTCAGTTGTTTCCATTGTTCTAGTATCTAGTAGCGAGTATCAGGTATCAAGACAAAGCTTAACACTAGATATCACTAAGTTTTAATATTGGGCAGCTATTATCACGAATCAAAACTGTGTTCAAAAACCTGATATCGCTTTATTATTTTCTATTATTTCCTTTATTCAATTTTCTTTTATTCAATCAGGACACTTTATACTCAAACCTTAATGCTTACACTTTCATGCTTCTATCTAAAGCATAAACCATTTTTTGAATCTCAGTAGTTTTCTCAATCAAATCGGCTGATAATTCATCATCTAATAATTTAAGTCGATTTGAAATAATCAACTGTGTCTCTAGCTCAAAAGCTGAACCTTGGCTCATGTTCAGAAAATATTTGAATTGAGCACCACTTCCTCTACCAGAACCCTCAGCTATATTGGAAGGAATTGATACCGAACATCTTTTCATTTGCGAAATCAGCCCATACCTTTCATCACTAGGCAAAAACGATGTCGCTTTATAAACTTCTACGGCTAGCTCAATAGATTTCTGCCAAACTTTTAATTCTTTAAAATTGTGCATATACTTTAGTATTAAGTTATGATTACAAATATGTTTGGGGATGATTTTATAAACTGGTATACACCGATTATTCAATCTCGATACTTGAGACTCATATCTTGATACTATATCCTATAATAACTCAAAAATACCTGCGGCCCCTTGTCCGGTTCCTACGCACATAGTTACCATTCCGTATTTTTTGTTCTGTCTCTTTAACTCGTTCATCACCTGCACGGTAAGTTTTGCGCCTGTACAACCCAGTGGATGTCCCAATGCAATTGCCCCTCCGTTTACATTAATTACATCAGGATTTAAATCCAATGTTCTGATTACCGCTAACGATTGCGAAGCAAAAGCTTCGTTCAGTTCGATTAAATCGATATCTTCCTTTTTTAAACCCGCTTGTTTCAGTGCTTTTGGAATTGCTTCAATCGGACCTATTCCCATAATGCGTGGCGGAACACCTGCAATACCATAACTTACCAACCTGGCAATCGGTTCTGCATTTAATTCTTTCATTTTCTTTTCAGACACCACTAAAACAAAAGCTGCACCATCTGATGTTTGCGATGAATTACCCGCAGTTACACTTCCTACAGCATCAAATACGGGTTTCAATTTTGCCAGCTTATCTAAGGTAGTATCTGCTCGAGGTCCTTCATCGGTATCAACCACATAAGAACGTGTTTTCTTTTTCAAATTGGTATCCAGGTAATTTTCGTTTACCGTAATTGGCAAAATACCATCTTTTAAATGACCGTTTTTAATGGCATGAATGGCTTTCTCATGAGATTTTAATGAAAAAGCATCCTGATCTTCACGGCTCACATTATATTCTTTAGCAACCGCTTCAGCAGTCAAGCCCATTCCCCAATACCAATCTGGATTGTTTTTTGCAACCTCTGCGTTAGGCACCAGTTTCCAGCCACCGAAAGGCATTCCACTCATTACCTCTACACCGCCAGCAATGATACAATCAGCCATACCTGCTTTTATTTTAGCAACTGCAGTAGCAATGGTATCTAAACCTGATGCACAGTAGCGGTTTACAGTAACACCTGGAACTTTATCGGTATCTAAGCCCATCAATGAGATCATACGGCCAATATTTAGACCCTGTTCTGCTTCTGGTGTAGCATTACCTACAATTACATCGTCAATCTGTTCGTTATCTAAGTTCGGAACCGATGCCACTAAAGCCCTGATTACTTCTGCGGCTAAATCATCAGCTCTTGTAAAACGGAATACGCCACGGGGTGCTTTGCCCACTGCTGTACGATATCCGGCTATAATATATGCTTCCATTATTTAAGTATCTAGTA
>Ga0065714_10065213_pt1 | contig 11817 bp, 4 predicted proteins | sample MisRhiReplicate2_FD_59101 | JGI IMG/M metagenome (GOLD analysis project Ga0065714, IMG submission 59101) | Miscanthus rhizosphere microbial communities from Kellogg Biological Station, MSU, sample Rhizosphere Soil Replicate 2: eDNA_1 v2... | ecosystem: Host-associated > Plants > Roots >... | reverse complement strand
GCCCAAAGCACCCTGCCCGTCGGGTCGCTGAGGGTTAACTTAATAGACACGGCTACGCATGTAGTACCGACAGCGGAGTACTGGCGGACGGGGGTTCAAATCCCCCCGGCTCCACCAAATACACATCTAAAGACGTCCACGGACGTCTTTTTTTGTGCCTGAACCCCAGCAAACACGGGGCTTTCAGCACCATCAAGATCCGTCAGCGTCCATAGACATCCATGCAAACGTGTATTCCAAGTGGTATTCCAAGCTCCCAGCTGGTAATTTTTGGAATACACAAACAGCATTGGAATACACCATGTGCGCCCAAGCCACGCGCCTTTCAGACATGAAAGTCAAAGCCGCCAAGCCTAAGGAAAAGGACTACACACTCACGGATGGCAACGGCCTACAAATGCGAGTGAGAATCAATGGCTCAAAGCTATGGAATTTCAACTATATCCATCCCGTGACCAAAAAACGGATCAACATGGGATTAGGTACCTTCCCCGAAGTCAGCCTAGCCCAAGCCCGCAAACGGACTGTTGAGGCCAGAGAGCTTGTCGCCCAGGGACTAGATCCGAAAGCGCAGCGCGATGCTGATCGCCAATTGAAAAAAGCCGCGACAGAGCACACGTTTCAAAACGTGGCGATGACATGGTTTGAATTAAAGAAAGACTCGGTGACGACTGCCTACGCCGAAGATATTTGGCGATCGCTCACGCTGCACATCTTCCCGGATCTGGGCACCACACCGATCTCAACCATCAGTGCCCCTAAGGTCATCAATTTACTCAGACCCCTTGAAACCAAAGGCAGTCTCGAAACCGTTAAACGCCTAACACAGCGACTCAACGAGATCATGACCTATGGAGTCAATTCGGGACTGATTCACGCAAACCCGCTCAGCGGAATCCGCTCCGTATTCAAAAAGCCCAAGAAGAAGAACATGGCGGCACTCCCGCCCGATGAGCTGAAAGAGCTCATGGTGGCAATCGCCAACGCCAGTATAAAAAGGACTACCCGCTGCCTAATCGAATGGCAGCTCCACACCATGACCCGACCAGCAGAGGCTGCTACCACCCGCTGGGCTGACATCGACATCGAGAAGAAGGTCTGGACGATTCCAGCTGAGCGCATGAAGAAACGCCGTATACACATCGTGCCGTTAACAGACCAGGCCCTAGCTCTGCTTGAAGCAATCAAGCCCTACAGTGGACACCGGGAGTACGTCTTCCCTGCAGACAGGAACCCGCGCACCCACTGCAACAGCCAGACCGCCAACATGGCGCTGAAACGCATGGGCTTCGAAGGGCGCCTGGTAAGCCATGGCATGCGCTCAATGGCGAGCACCATCCTCAACGAACACGGCTGGGATCCTGAATTGATCGAGGTAGCGCTTGCCCACGTTGACAAGGATGAGGTTCGTAGCGCTTACAACCGGGCGGACTATATCGAACGCCGACGCCCGATGATGACCTGGTGGAGCGAACACATCCAGGAAGCTGCAACCGGCAACTTGTCGGTGTCAGCTATCAAGGAAAATCGGGACAGAAAAGTCGTCGCAATACGCTGATCAAGAGGCTACTACCGGCCGAGGCTGTGTAAAAACACTCGCTCATTTTCGAGGTTCGCGTTGCTACGCGAAATCTGTGGAGGTTTTCCAAACTGGCCAACTAGAATTTCGCAAGAAAGCGCTAAATTTGCTCGTTTTCTGATCAGCGCTCATCCTCGAAAGCGTTTTACACAGCCTGAGCCAGGAGCGGACGTTGAGCGCACTTGACGCTCCGCTGCAGATATCGTGGATTCATCCTTATCTCCTGTTCCCAGCGGACATCAATAAGCTACTAGTAGAGCAAGTTCTTGATGGTGATTGCAGTCTGCTTAAGGACAGCCGAGTCAAGGCCATTACGATCATCCTCGGTCGACGTGAACAGAGTCTTTCCCTCGACGAAGCCGTTGCGCTCGTACCATTGTCGTTTCCACGTCCAGCCGCGCTCGTAGTCGGGGCGACTGAGCATCCCGAGATGCTCCCAGACGATCAGGTCGCCGTCTGCTGTAATGAACGAGAAGTCGGGGCGAAGACGTCCGAGAGCGGATGATCCGTCGCACACGCGCTCGTACTCGTAGTCGATGCCGAGCTGGAAGAGCATGTTCGCGATGACTAGCTCGGACTTGCTCCGCACCAAGTGCCCCTTCTCGGTGCGATGAATGAGGTGCTCCGCGTACGGGATCGTGTCGTCCGTCACTCGAATCACTCCCTGGAAGAGGTTCGTATTACGGCGGGCAGTCTCCGAGCGCTCTGGGCGTGTGAGGTCGAAGAGGACCGTAGCGTCATCACCCTCAATCAGCAGCACCAACTGCTCGCGAGAACGGGTTAACGCCGTGTAGAGCAGCTCGCGCGAGAGTAGCCGGCAGTTCTTCGGGAGGACGACGAAGACCTTCTTGAACTCGCTCCCCTGCGCCTTGTGGACCGTGAGAGCGTACGCAAGCTCCAGTGGCCCAGCACCGCTAGGGAAGTCCTGACCGCTATAGCCAAATCTCAGCCCAGGTCGGCCCGCGAACAACACGTTGAGCCACCCATTCTTGCCCGTCGCGACGAGGCCCACTTCGCCGTTCGCAAGGTAGTGCTTGTCCGAGCCACTCCCGTCGAAGGCGCTACGCCACTGGTTCGACGTCTGAATGATCTTGTCCTTGATGACGATGCTCTCGTCGCCGAGGCTGAGCCCCCATGGATTCGCTGCTGCCTGGAGCTCCTTTGAGCGGAAGTGTCTCTGCACCCAGCGATTCAGTTCGTGGACTCCGTGCGGGTGCATCCTCACCGGCGAGAGAATCTGCCAACGCTCTGAGCCCTCTGGCGCATCAAAGGGGACCCAACCACGATCGTCGAGCCCTAGCGCCTTGTCAAACCCAGCGACGTCGCATCCGTTACGAAGATCCAGATGTTGGCAGAATGCACCAAGGAGCTTCGTGCGCAGATCGTTCGGGGTCTTCCAAAAGACGAGCTCAAGGTCGTTGAAGCTTGAGCCCAACTCGATATCGCTCAGTACGCGATCAGCGTCCACCGGCTGCGGTTCCCGTGTGAACCACGACGCCAGTCGGAGAGCGTCCGACGCATCGTTCGTGGCTGTCGCTGCTCGCACCTCGACGGACAACCGCGCCAGGGCATATCCGAGCGGTGTCCCATCATCTGCCTTCGCTCCGGTCGTCTCCAGGTAGGTGACAAGATCGGCGAACGGACGACCGACCCCGATCGGAGGAAGCTGGTTCGGATCACCGACCAGGATCAGGCGCTGCACATGTGCAAGGTCGAGTGCTTCGAGCACGGCAACGAGGTAATCCATCGTCAGCATCGAACACTCGTCGATGACGACCGTCTTCTCCTTCCGGTACTTCTCCTTGCCCTCGAAGCGCGGCCTCTGTCGCGCCCCGTCGTAGCGGCCGAGGCGATTGAGAAACTGAGCCACGGTCATCGCCTCCGCGTTCGTCGCCTTGCCAAGGCGAACGCGTGCCTTCCCCGTCGGAGCCAGGAGGAGGATGCCGTCCTTGGCGATCAGCTGGCAGAGCATGAGAGCGCCCATGACCGACGTCTTGCCAGTCCCCGCGCGCCCGACCAGCACACTAAGGCGGCGGGACATGAGGCATTCGAGCGCGCCGGCCTGCTCGATTATGGCCTGCGCGTGCCGCTCGTTCTTCGATTCGTACTTGCCGCCGGCATCCGAGATCGCCGTGATGAGGGCCTGCTTCCAATCGGTGTTCAAGGGCGCGTTCGGCTTTCCGGCGCGCTTCGAGAGGACCGAACGCAATTTGGCCTCACGCCCTTTCAGCTCTGCCAGTTGCAGCGCGCTCGTCTTTTGGCTGCCCGAATCGTTGTTGGCGACGTCGACGAGTTCTACCACTCCATCGAGTGCGGACTTGTTCGTCGCGGGCCAGTCACTGCCGACGACGCATGGATGGGCGAGATCGAGTTGGGTAATACGTAGCAGCGCTTCGGAGTTGCTCAGGAGCGCGTCTCCGCTTTCTGACGCCGCGCGCAGTACAGCGACGATGGCCGCCCGAAGACGGCGCGGGTCATTCTGAGAGCCCACCGACGAGGGCTCTGGGACCGGGTTCTTCGCGGCGAGCGTGCTCTCGGGGAGAAGGCCGCGGTCAATCATGCCAACCGAGACCGGCGAGTCGTTCCAGTCACCCAGGTCGACTTCGCTCATCCGGTACGGGTTCTTGAGTATCTCTTCATCCGAAACCTTCGCGGCTGTCCCCTTAACGCGCTTGTCTGGATCGAACCACCGCTTCGCTTGAGCGGATGTAAGCGCAAAGCGGGACAAGAGCTTGAGCAGCGCCTTGCGCTCGTCGAGCAGGTTCGTCCAGGTGTCATGGACTGCCTTGATGTCTTCGGCATAAGCTGGCTGCGGCGGTTTCTTGTTTCCCCGAAGAATGGCATCGACGACAGGCCACGGATCAGTGTCCGAGGCGAAGGCGCCAGAAGAAAGCAACTCCAATGTCAGCGCCATCCCCAACCGCATACCCAGCGCCTCGAGTGCGGGGCCGAGCCCCGGAAACGCACCACGGTCCCGCCAGGCCAAGGCGATTTGCGCGTTCAGCCACTCCTCACGGCGCTCCCACGGTCCTTTGGCGATGCCGTGTTGCCGAATTTTCCGAACGGACTCGAGGCAGCGAACGAGCGTCGACAAGGCGATGTCGGACGGGGCAAGTTCCGCGGCATATGAGAACACCCGGAGGTGGGCGGGGGCGGCCGGCACCACGATCTCCAGCAGGAGATCCAGCCGGCGCGCGTCCTCGACTGCGTCTCCGGTCGGCTCGAGGTAGTCGTGGTACGGGAGCAGGAATCCATCGTCACCATCGGGACGGATGGAGTGACGGACCAGTAGATCCCACATGAGGTGGGTGGGCTTATTCTTATCGACGTCGTAGGCCTTCGGAGGTGCCAAGCTTGTGATGCGACCAACGCCCATAACGAGGCGCGAGATGGAGTCGCCCAGCGGTTGGCCTTCCTTGCAGTAGAAGAACACCAAGGATCGCTCGGGCGTAATCCGTCCCGAGAAGAGCTTGAGGATCGCCTCCTGCCGTGCTCTTCCGAAAACCCAGGGGCTCGAGAACGGTGAGTCCTCATCCGGTGGCAGCTGGATGGGGAGCCTCTGGTCGATGGCATCTTGCTCGCTCCGGAGCATCCAGGCGAAAGGGACGGCGAACGTGGCGAAAGGTGGGACCTTCACCAGTGTTGGTTTTAGGTGGCCGTGGGTTTCAGCGGCCTTCTTGATGCCGGCATAGGGGTGATCGAAGCGCCTGGTCCACTCAGCTGAACTCATGAAGGCCCCCGACTCGGCCATGCACGCCGGCAGTTGCTCCGGGCTTAGCTCGCTCCACAGCCTTCCCGCGAGACTATCTTCACGGGCGTCATCCCGCTCCTCCCGGATTCGATCGAGGGCGACACAAAAGGAATTGCAAGAGGGTGATCGGCAAACGCGCCCATTCCATTGTGAATCGTGCCACGCGACGCGGGCAGTCAGGTGAAACATAGCTTCTCCTTAGCTGGAGCGCGTTTGCATCTGCGGGGGCTGGCAAGAACGGCGCAGAATAACGTTAGTTGAGTTTCCTGATTGCAAAGCCATTCGGGAATGAAACGATGTTGAGACAAGTGACTACTATGGGTAGTTCTGAGTCGGTCATGGGCGGCTTGGTTCGGCCAAGAACTACCTTTCGGGTAGTCCACACGGATGCCATGAGCATCGACAAAACTCGAGCCAGTTCACTCAGGCTAATCATGATCAGCCTCAATAACCGCCTTGAGATCGGCTATATGTGTTTTGGTGAAATAGATGGTGACGTCTTTCTGAGCCAACACGGCCTTAAGGTCGTTCTCTGTTAACTCGACAAGCCTCTCTTGCATCATTTCGGCTGAATCATGGGCGTACTGGAACATCGCGGCGTGGCTGGGGCAGAGCGCCAGATAGTTCTGGTAATGACGCTTCCTCAAGGTCGGCAAGAGCTCGACTTTCTCGAAGTAGTCCTTGCCGTTTTCGAGTTTGAAGGGCAAGGGGGGGACTTCCTGGCACACCTGGCAGATCATCTCTCCATCGACGCGACTGTATTGCTGACGGAGGTACTGCTCGGCCTTTTGCTTGACCGCTTCCCGGTCGATGGAAACAGATCGCGTGCGCTCTTCGGTGTGACGCTCCGGCGCGTCGGCTGCTTGATCGCCTACGCGCTTGGCGCGACGTGTGGGGTTGGCGGGTTCGTGCTCGGGTAGGTTCGGATGTTCTCTGCGCTCCTGCTCAGCAAGAATGCGCTCCTGCTCTTCCGGTGGCAGCGCCATGAACCGCATCATTCGTTCGATTCTTGCGCCCTCCTTCGCAGCGACCTGCTTCTGAAGCTGCGCTTCGGACTTCTTCGTTATCTCCTCGCCGAAACAGATCGCCTTGAGCCAAGGCCAGCCCGGGTCAAATGGAAAGCCTTCGGGAAGTAACGGACTTAAAGCTTCGGCCGGCCGAACAAACGATCCATTGCTCTGCGGAACCCATGCAGCCCTCCACAATTCATGAACCAGTTGTGAAGCTGCGTAATGAGCTCCCCGACTCTGACAATTTTGGAACTTTGCTTGCAGGTAGTTCGAGTGCAGTGGTAGCTCACACATCGTTTTCCAGACGAGTTTCGAGATTGCCAGGGATGGCTTCGCTAGTACGTCTGCGAGATTCTCAATCTCATAGTCTCGATTAATTGGCGATGTCCTTTTCCCTCCCACTGAGCAAAGGTAACCCCACTCTGGATTTGAACAACAGTTCGTCTCTTTAGGCTGCAATCGTGTTTGTGCGCCAACGGCCTGGGCGAACTTGGCTAGCCTCGCAACCGATATGCCACAGTCGTGGTAACGCTCAGCCAGCGCAAAGCGCTGTGCATCGGTTCCTAGCGCTTTGTAATAAGCAATCAGCCCCGTGTCCATAAAGGGATGATCAAGGAATACCTGATTTGGTTGGCCCCATTTTTCGTTCATTACTTCGAAAATAAAATACTTCGCAAAGAGCGCGGCCTTTGTCGGCTCCTTTTCAAACAACGCGATAAAGCGCCTCATGTCCTTTTTGTTGGGCGCAAAAGCATCATTGCGGTATCGCCTCTTTAGAATCGCCTCGACCAGATCCGCCTCACCGACCTCGCGAACTCCTATCACTTCAAGGAACTTCCTAGCGCTCTCCTGCTGGATCTTGCTCTTGCCTGAGGTGTAGACACCAGCATCGACTCGAGGCAGTTCCTCATCGTTTTCGACGCTATCGCTTGGAAAGTAGCACTCGCTGCCAAGCTGATAGGTTCCATCACAGAGGCGCACTACTTGGAGAGACTTCATCTTGGCAACCTGTTCTCTCTGTAATCCGGTGCCCGGCAGATAGTCAGAAACTAGCAGCGCATACAGCGCCTGATGCCAATCCAGCGGTTTGCCAGCGAGCCACGTCATAACGTCTTGCGGAGTAATATTGTTCGGTGGACCAAATCCATGTGATGTCGCCTTATTGCACAGCATTTCAACAAACTGCTGAACATCCCACTCACCAATGTCCAACCCGACCAGAAAGCGATCCGCGTTGCTGTTTTTCTGGGCTGCATTTATGGCCCATTGCGGCGGTCCCTCGTCGTAATCGACCAGGAATTCGATGTCTTCCTCCGATAACAGCTCCTTGAGCGAGGCCTTAGCCTGGAGCAGGTATTTGGCCGGGGCATGCGACTTGGAGTGAGTGGGCGTGAGCGGCCGGTTGTTCATCTCCTCGATGATGGCCGAACGGATACCTTGATAACGAGTAGGGATCAAATCCTGCGGGTTGGGTAGGACAGCGAGAAACTCGGCCGTGAGCAGGCCCAGATCGCGAATCTGATGCAGTGAGGCCGCCATCAGTGAGGCCAGTTGCTTGAACAGTGGCTGGTTGGCAGGCGTTTCCTTGATGCTGGCACGGCTGAGTTCGGGCACGAAAGGCGCGTGTAGGTGAAAACGCAGGCCCGACGTCTCCTTCTCGGCAGGAAAAAACACTGCCACCTTCCCCGGCGCAGCGGGAATTATCTTCAGTTGTTTGACCAGCGGCTTTTTGGGGTCGAACCAATCGACGCTGGGCAGGAAGTCGAGAGCGAATGCGACTGCAACCCGCTGCTTCTCCAGCCCCTCAACAGCCCTGTCGAACTTCAGAAAGTGGGAACTGGTTGTCGTCCTGCCGCGACTCTGTTTGAGCACCGTAAAGTAGTGCTCGGAATGCTGAATCCGCAGAGCCTTGCCCGCAGCGATCTCGCCGATTTGCCAGCTAATCGACTCCAGATGGGAAAGAAACAACAGGGTCATTCCGGCCAGTTCGCTGAGGCCAGCTTCGACCTCGGAGAAAGCGCTGGCAGCGTCCTTCTTTGAGTTGTTGAAGGGAAACTCGAAGCGTGTCCGGTTGCCTAGCTCAGGTGCTGGATCGAGCGGGCTTGGTAAGACCAGGTCGGTAATCTTGAACGAAAAGGTTGGTGACCAGACGTGTGGAGTTTCGGAGTATGCAAAAACAGCTTTGAAGCCCACACCAAAACGGCCGATCTTGTCACTATCGTCAGCTTTAGTCCCTTCCCCAATGTCCGTAATGGCATAGATGTCCCGAGATTCGAAGGGACGACCATTGTGCTCAAAGACAAGATTCGCCTCGGTGAGCAAAAAGTGCGCCTCGGTGGCACCAGTGTCCTCCGCATTCTGCAATAACTCATAGATGAAATGAGCGCTGTCAGGGTACAGATCCTCAACAATCTTTCTTATCCCCAAGTGCTTCTTCAGGACCCGTGCAAGATCCTCCCTCTCACAGCGCACTTCATCGATGACGCTCATCTGTCATCCTCCTTCGTCACCGAAATCGTCCCAAACAGCACCGCAACCGCCCGAATGTCGCCGCTGTTTGCTGCCTGCTGGAGCTCTGCCATCCGGCGGTTGAAGTCGACATTGGCCCGCGCCAATTCGCTTTCCTTCATCAACCGGATTTTGTCGTTGGTGGCGCGGGCCACCTGGTCTTCGATGGCCTTGCAGCGCGTGCGGTGGCTGACCGACAGGCTCTGAATGCGGTGCTCGACGAGCTGTCGGTTCTCGGCGATGTGGTTGGCCTGCGCCTCGGTCCACTTGCGGTGATGGCGTACATCGAGCGCATCGCACTCGGCGGCATAGGGCAAGGGCACTGCGCGGGGATCGCCAACTGACTGCAGCAAGGTAAGCAGCGCCGCTTCAAGCTGAGCATCGTCGGCCACTGGCACCAGTAATTCGTCGGCTCTGATCCCATGCTTGGTCCAGCGGTACAGGGCAAAGTGGTGTGTACCGGGTGGCAACTCATTGCTCTGTACCGCCAGCGAGAAATACTTCGGCTCTGTGATCTCCAGGAAGCGTGCGGCCTGCCGAACCAAGGAGTGCACGACGGACAGATGCACTGCTTTGGGATTCTCGGCAGCCGTTTGCTGCTCGAAGGTTACTGACAGCGTAGGTTGAGCGCCTTTCAGCCACTTCTCCCACTCGCGCGCAATCGGTTCGACGGAGCGTGGCAGTCGCTTGTAGTCGTCAAGCAATAAGCCCCGCGCCTCTTGGCTGAGCCGCAAGGTCTTGAGGGGTTTCTCTCCAAGAAGATGCTCAATATCGCTACCCAGCCGCGCCGCGAGGTAAGCTGCCACGCTGCCCTGTATGGCGGTGGGCGACAGCCAGAAGGTTTCGGCCGCTTGAATTTCGTCCCGCCAGGATTGCCCGGGGACATTCAGGCCGAAGAGCTCTGATTGCTTCGATTCAAGCTCCTGCTCCTCGCGAATCTGACGGATGCCATTGTCAGCAAGCTGCTGAAGTCGCTGGGAGCGCTCCGCTGGGCTTAAGTTGAAACTCTCGTCAATGTCATGCAGTTCCTGTGTGATCGTTCCGAGAATTTCCTCGCTACCTCCCACCGCGTGCTGGAACACACCGATGCGCCAGAGGCAGCGCTCGTAAATGTCGGCATCCACCGTTCCAGGCGTAACGAAATTGACGATCGCCACCGTCTCGCTCTGTTGGCCATAGCGGTCAATACGGCCGATGCGCTGCTCGATCCGCATGGGGTTCCACGGCAAGTCGTAGTTGATGAGGAAGTCACAAAACTGAAAGTCCAGCCCCTCGCAGCCGACTTCGGATGTCAGCAACACATCAATCGCATCGGTATCGTCCTTGGGAAGCGCGAAGCGGCGGCGTAGGTTCGTACGCTCCTCGTCGGGCACATCACCATGAATTAGGGCGATGCGCAGCCCCGTGCGACACGCGTGTGCAGCAAGGTAAGCCAGCGTGTGGCGAAAGGTGCTGAAGACCAGCGCCTTGTTATTCGGTCGCTTGTTCTTGTCGAGCAGAACCTTGATGAAGGCTGCCACCTTGGGGTCATCTGGGTCGAGGTTGCGTGCCTGTTCGAGCAGAGCTTCAACATCACCTCTCATCTGATTGACAAAGCTTAAATCGGGCTCCTGATCACTGTCGCTCACCTCCATGAGCTCCAAGCGGTCGAGCTTCCCGCCGAGGATGTCGGAAAGGAATGGCGTAAGCCCATAAAGGCAACTCGCCGCCTGACGGCGAATGGTTGTCATCATGAACTTCACGCTGGTCTGGCCGTGGCAGTGGGCCAAGATCTGAGCGATCACATTAAGCAGGCCATCGTGCAGGCGCTTCTGATCGGCTGTGAAGTCGACGGTGAGTGTCTCTGGCTTGCGAGTGGTGAATTCTCCTATGTCGCGCCGCCGCGTCCGGTTGATCAGGTGGCTGAATGTGTACAACTCTTCAATGGAACGGGTGAGCCCGATGCGACCTGCATCACCGAGGGAGTCTTCCTGCAACCGGTCATATACGCCTTGAAAGGCCGGTGATTCACGCAAGAACAATCTGCCCCATTCGGTTTTCGCCACCTCGTCGAGGCAGGTGCGTGCCGCCAGTTGCCAGTCCGATTGGGCCATACGGCAATGCTGCGCTGCGGCGTTGATATGCCGATTTGGCTCTGCCATCTGCGCGAAGCTAGCGTGGTCGATGACGAGGTCGGGACGCAGCACATTAAGCAAGGTGAACAGATCGTCACTGCCCAGTTGTACCGGCGTTGCGGTGAGCAGCAACACGGCCTGGGCGTTGTCGCAGAAGAACCGCACGCCGTGATGCAGGAAGGTATCACTGTTGCGGATGTGGTGGGCCTCATCGACGATCACTAGATCGAACTTCGGCGGTGGGTCGAGGGCAAGCAGCCCTTGATCCTTCTTCTTTCCGCGGCCGTCGCGACCGAATACCAGGTCAGAGTCGAACAGCGAGAACGGCAGGATGGCCTTTGCGTACTGTTCGGGCCACTCGCCTTCGAGGTGCGTCTCTTGCAGGCAATGCCGCAGCAGCGGCCCATCCAGCGCTGTGAAGTGTTCATCGAAGCGCTTCATTTCAGTGAACCATTTACGCTCCGCAACCAGCGCCCTGGGGCAAATGACCAGCACTGACGCGATGTCCATCCGCGCGCGCAGCTCTTTCACGATTAATCCAGCCTCAATCGTCTTGCCAACGCCAACCTCATCGGCAATGAGCAAGCGGGGTCGATCCGCGCGGATCAGTTTCAACACAGGGCGATACTGATAAGGCACGAACTGCACTCGACCTGAGCGCAGGGAAAACAAGTTTGCCGTCGAAGGAGAGAGAATTTGGAGGCTCGTGAGGTGAGCATGCAGTTCGCTGACAGTGAGCGTCTTGCGCTCGTCGGCAGCAATGGTCACTGCCTGCAACTGGCTTTCGTAGTAAGTGATAATCGTAGCGTTCTGGAAGACTCGGTAGCGGCGCTCAGCCCCGCCAGGAATCACCTC
>Ga0065714_10002745_pt1 | contig 11819 bp, 5 predicted proteins | sample MisRhiReplicate2_FD_59101 | JGI IMG/M metagenome (GOLD analysis project Ga0065714, IMG submission 59101) | Miscanthus rhizosphere microbial communities from Kellogg Biological Station, MSU, sample Rhizosphere Soil Replicate 2: eDNA_1 v2... | ecosystem: Host-associated > Plants > Roots >... | reverse complement strand
TAACAGTTGTAACACGCATTGTGGGGGCAACTGGACCGATAAAATGTATGCCAAAATGGTAGCCTGGCTGCAATAATCCCCAATGATAAATATTAATGCTTAAAACGATGAAAACATTACAATCACTCACATTGGTTTTATCTATGCTTACATGATCTGCCTGTGTGCAGTTGCAATAAACATGACAGAGCAATAAGGCCGTTAATGCCATTGATAATATCAATGCGTTGCCAACAGGTACGGTATTAAGTACAGATTATTTTGAACCTGTTGGTGAAGGGAAAGCGCCAGGCTGCCAATAATAAAACACAGTCCGTTCATAACATCAGTTACCTTCTTTTAAAAAATAATACTATGAAAAATTTAAAAAACAATTCAACAAAAATGCTCATGCTAATCGTTTTATTCGTTTTCGCTTCTTGTAAAAAAAACAGAGAGAATAATGAAGATGGAGCAAAAGCAGGAAGTTATACCTATCAGGGGAAAACAGTAAATATTACAGGGGCCGATTATAGGGATGTTGGAGAAGACGGGCCATGGATATTTTTTAACGGACCATCATATAGCGATGCCGTTCAGCTCCGTTTCCCAAGAGCAGGTGCGGATATTCCAACCGGCGATTTCGTATACAATGGTGCGGTTTATACCAATGGCGGTTATAAACCCCTCACCAATTTTAATGGTGGTATGGTTACTACAGAGGCCAGCATTCTTGGAGACGCCATTAAGGGAGGTAGTGTAAAAATTAAAAAAGAAGGTGATGGGTTTGCGATTTCTTTTGACGTAACCACGGCTAATGGCCCGTTAAAAGGGAGTTTTACAGGTACGCTTGCAAAAAAATAACTTGTTACCGCCCTGATATCCGTGCCGGATAAAGTTGGATATCAGGGTTAAAAAAAACTATTTAGCCAATACAGCCCATTCACTGGTTTCCGAAACAGAAGGATCTATTGAGGTTGTTCATTTGATTAATGGTTATAAAAAAATAACATCATGAAAAGTTTAAAAAACACATTGAAATTGATGCCCGTAATGTTATTACTGGTATTGGCAGGTTGTAAAAAAAAAGATAGTATGCCAACACCCGATGGTGAAAATCCAGACGGCAATAAGGGTATTTCGGCAAGCGAACTGGTAGATTATTATATTGTTGCAGAACATAAAACCGGTGGCAATAAATTACTGGTAGTTTATTTTTCTCAAGAGGGAAATACAGTAAAGGCAAATGCACACCTGCAGGGTTCTTTACGGATTAACGAGGTAAAGATAGGCAGCTCTAAATTTAGTATCGACTATAATGCCGACGGAAAATCGGTATATACCTTTACAGTAGCAAAAGATGCCGACGGAAAATTAAAGTTGAATGCATACGATTTCATCTATAATGGGGCAGGAGATCAGCTTTCCTATGCCACACTGGTCAAAAAAACAGAAGCGGTTGCATTTGCCAACTCATCTTTTAAAACGGGCGATATTCTTTTTAAATTTACCGGAACGGATCTACAATGGGATGTTAGGTTAAGGAAAAGTGGCGAAATACAGATTCCAGGAGGGCAGCCCATTGTAAAGTACGATATCCTGCCGGAAGTAACCCTGCCTTATTATGGCATCACCAATATTGCCTTTAAAACCAATGCAGATGAGTTTATGGGCGTTATAGTTCCGGACTGGAAGAACATAAATACGCCTGTAATGCTGGTGGAAAGATCCGATGCCGTGTTTGTTGCCACCAGGCAATAAGGGTTTTCGCAAAAGCGGTCTGGTTTTATCCGACCGCTTTTGCAATAAAAAAGAGCTTGCCCGGCAACAATTAAAAGGCGAAATTAGCTATAGATATTTAAACCATGTTAAAAGCAGTAATTTTAGACGACGAAATCAGGGGCAGCAAATTGCTGGGCCATAAACTCGAATCTTTTGAAGATGAGCTTCAGGTTATAGGCGTTTTTAACGAGCCTGCGAAGGCCCTGGCTGCCATTACCCAGCTTTCTCCGGATGTCCTGTTTTTGGATGTGGAAATGCCGGGCATGAATGGCTTTCAGTTTTTAGAACGCTTGGGAACCTTTAATTTCGAAGTTATTTTTACGACCGCTTATGACAGCTATACTTTAGAGGCACTGCGTTTAAGTGCAGTTGACTATCTACTTAAGCCAATTGATGAGGAAGAACTGAAAACAGCGATTGTTAGGTTAAGAAAGCGGGTAATCGAAAAATCCAACTACAGATCGTCAAAAAAAGAGAAAGTTAATAGCAATAGATTAGCATTAACTACCGCTGAGGGCGTTTATATTGTCGATAAAACCAATATTATCCGGGTTGAAGCGATGAGTAATTACAGCGTATTCATATTGGCCGACAACAAAAAGATTGTGGTATCTAAAACCCTTAAGGAGTTTGAAGCGATATTGGACGACGAATTCTTTACCAGAATTAACCGTTCAGTAATTATCAATTTAAGCTATGTGGTCAAATATCGCAAAGGCGATGGTGGAACCATAGAACTATCTGATGGTACTGAAATAGAAGTATCTATACAAAAAAAGGAAATCTTGCTTCAAAAATTGTTTTAACGGGTACTTTATCCGGCCTGTACACATATGCGGAAATATCCGTTATTTTGAAATTACAGATCTGCATATGAGACAATCTATGATCTGTAGCGACTTTTAATTAGGTCCGCTGTCCATATCTGAAAATGGGCGTTCGGTAATATTTCTGAAAAGTTAACCCAGTTATCAGATATATCGCCAATTTAAAACCGAAAGCGGTTACGCAGTTCATTGAACACGGACCTGCGTAAAAGCGCAATCCCTTCCTTCAAACTTTAAATTACAAGTTTCATTCTTGTTTATCATGGTAGTCCTGCTGAGCGTGAATATTAAACTATGGATTAAGCAGGTAAATACCGAGGTCCTTTAAACTTTGATATTGAACCCTGAAAATTTAGCTGCAATGCCCTGGTTTTTTTTGATCATATTTTTTGAAATGAGAAGGGTTTTATGGCCGTTTGATCATTAACTAAGTAAAACACGTAGTTCACCAGACGATAGTCCCTGTTCGCTCATTAGCCGGCCAATTGCGTTATGGAGGTCGTAAATTTATTGGTGTAGCAGGTTCTTTTATCCAAATGAGGGCCCATAACATTTTATAAACTAAAGCAATACGTGGTGATAAAGCTGGTAAACATATTTTTTGCATTTATGTTGGCGCCGATACTGGTTGGTGCCCAAAATTTAAATGATATCAAAAATCAGAAACCTTTTACATTTAACGGTGCATTGGAGGTACGGACCATAGGCTACCGGATGAGCGGTGCAGCCGATCGGCGTAATCCTTTTGCATTGATAATAAGTGGTAGCCCAACCGTAAGTATCTATGGCTGGGACGTACCTTTTAGTGTCAGTTATACCGATAAACAGACCAGCTTTCAACAGCCCTTCAACCAATTCGGTTTAAGTCCAACCTATAAATGGATCACCCTGCACGCGGGCTATCGCAATGTAAGCTTTTCGCCATATACCCTGGGCGGCCATACCATGCTTGGGGCAGGAGTAGAACTCACGCCAAAAAAGTTTAGGCTTGGTTTTATGTATGGCAGGTTAAATAAGGCCACAGCAATAGATACACTGACCCAGGCGCTGGTACCGCAATCTTTCACCCGTAAAGGCTATGCCATAAAAGTAGGCTATGGTACAGAAAAAAGCTATTTCGATATTAATTACCTAAAAGCAAAAGATGACAGTGCCGGCTTTGACAGGAGCAGGCAGATAACAAGTTTTAATACCGCACCTGCCGGAAATACCGTTTTGGGCTATAAAGGCCAGCTTACATTTTTAAAATATTTTTTGATCGAAAGTGAGGCGGCGGCGAGTTTATATACCCGGAATTTATATACAACTATACCTATTGATTCTTTGAATGATCCGATACTAAAAACACTGAAAAAATTTGCGCCTATAAATGCTACCAGCGAACTGTATACCGCATTTAGTGTTGGGGTAGGGTATCGGGATAAAAAGTACGGACTGAAAGTAAACTATAAACGCATCGATCCGGAATTTAAATCGATGGGCGCGTACTTTATTACCTCTGATATTGAGGCGTGGACGATAACACCATCATTTATTGCATGGAAAAACAGGTTGAACTTTTCCGGTAGCATCGGCCTGCAAAAAGATAATTTACAAAATCAAAAAAATGCAACCAACAAAAGGTTTATCGGAGCAGGGAATGCCAGTTTGCAACTGAACGATAAACTGGGTTTTGATTTAAGCTACAGCAACTACGCCAATAACCAAAGTCCTAACACGGTCCGCTTTGCCGATTCCCTTAGAATTGTGCAGACCACACAAATGTATAGCATTATGCCAAGGTATGTGCTTACCACCGATAAATATAGCCATACACTTTCTGCCGCTGCAACATTGAGTAACCTGAACGATTTTAACCAGTTTTTTGCCGATGCAGCTATTAGTAGAAATATGGATACACAGCAGTTTTTCTTCAATTATAATATTGGTTTTTTAAAAGATGGTTTTAACCTGAATACGAGCATCAATACCACACGGTTGAAGGGAATGGGTACCGACCAGACCTATACTGGTATTTCGTTCGGTGGAGATGTGGTCCTGCTTAAATCTATGCTGAGGGCCTATACCAACCATTCGATAACTTTCGGTAAACAGCCTGAGGGCAAAAGTTTGATTTTTAACAGTTCTATAAATGCAAAATACACGGTTTACAGACGGCATACACTTGATTTTGGGCTGTACCTATTACGCAACGACCCAAAAAATACAACTGGCCTACAACAAAAATATACAGAGATGCGCGGTGAATTGGCTTATCAATTAAAATTTTAACGTTATGAAAAAATTATATTTCCTTTTACTTGCATCCTTGATCTTGCTATTTTCCTTAAGCCGGGTAAATGCTCAGGTAAGTGTATCGATAAGGATATTGCCACCTTATCCAACCCGGATTACCGATTACGAGAGTAAACCACAGCAGGTTTTGATTACACTGGTTAACCAATCAACGGCTACACAGAATGTACAGTTAAGGGCATCTGTTGTCGGCGATAATGGGATAAGACTGGAGGTAGGTCAAAATTACAAAAGTCCATCGGCAATAACGTTAACACCAGGGCAGGTAAGAAATTTAAATGGGGCCGATCTGGTTACACTGTTCGATTATAACCAGCTTACCTACACCGGCATTACCAAAGGCGAATTTATACGTGGGAACGGTCTGCCCGAGGGTAGTTACCAGGTTTGTATGCGTGCCTACGATTATAATACCAATTTGCCAATAAGTGGGGAGGAACCTACGGGCTGTAGCAACCGTTTCACGATAAGCAGCATAGAACCACCGCTAATTATACGTCCTGCAGACGGCGATGAATTAAACAATGTAAACGGAAAGGTTTTTACCATAAACTGGACAACCCCTCCAGGCGCACCACCATCGGTAAAGTATAAAATACGGATGATAGAAGTGATTGGCAACCGCAAGCCCAACGATGCCGTGATGACTGCCCTGCCACCTTATTTCTTCGAAAAAGAGGTTATGGGAAACGTTTATGTATATAATCCTGCAGACCCGCAACTTGCGCCTGGCAGACGTTATGCTTTGGTTATTAGTGCTTTCGATCCCAATAACAGCTATACTTTCAGGAACAATGGCAACAGCCAGGTTGTAGCCTTTGCTTTTGTTGGCGATCTGGTTAAAAACGGCCAGGGAAAAAAACCGGCAGATACTGCCTCGAAACCGAAAAAACCGCTTACTACAAATTCTATAAAGGGCAAAGCATTATGGGCATTTAAAGCAAGCGAAGAAAGCTACAAAAGCGGCTCCATGCTGGGCAGTATTGGTGCCGCAAACGCTGCAATTCCCAGTTTTAATGCCACTTTAATCAATAATAGTGCATACAACAGTAATTTGACCCCGGTTCTGGGCAATACAGCCGCGCAAGCGGGCAATAAAACGGTAGCTGGGGGCAGTAATAATGGAGTTGCCATGGGCGGATTGGTTTATGGTGCAGCAAACCCGCTAACGGATAATAAAAATAACCTCTTAAATGCAATGGCCATTGATGGAACCCTACTTGCCCAGGTGGTTACCGATAATAAGGGCAATACAATGAGTGCGGTACAAAAAGTTGCCGAAGAAAAAACGGCAAGCTCATTTATTTTCGGATCAGGCTATCAAAAATACGATTATTCAATTGATGCCACATCTGCAATCGCCGCAAACAACAAAATTCCATTGGCCAATGCTGTAGTAAAAATCATTGGCATTCCCGTTGAAACCGTTAGGATCTTAAATCCGCACCAGACAGAAGTTCAAAAGGAGAAAAACGAAAAGCAGGAACAAAGCAACTCGCAATTTGGTATTGCGCTCAAACCGCAAAATAATAAGCCCGGGAATAATTTAAATCAATCCAAAGAAAATAACGCCAAAGCTAATAATGCAGCAACCAACAACGAAAAAAACAACACCGCACCTGCAAAAGCATCTGGTGCCAGCCCCATAATTGCCTACCCGAAAGAGAAAGATTTAATCGCCTCCGGCCGTACCGATGCAAATGGAAATTTCGATATTAATTTTGCCGATTTAAACTATACCGGTGGCAACAACTACAAGCAGGTGAAAATAGTGGTTACGCAGGGCGATTTAGAGGAAACTAAAATTTTACCGGCCGACTCGCTTAAAAACCCTGATCTGGATTTGGGCGAGATAATCTGTCTGGCCAATACCTACCGCTATACGCCAACCATAGAAATGCCAGAAATAAATGCTGGCGACACCAAAAACCTAAAGGTTAAAATCTATCGTGAAGAATCGGCTTCAATGGCTTATCCATATTTAGCTTTTGATGGCAATATTGCCCCGGAGGCAAAACAGAAAACAATCATCAATGGCAAAAAAATGGTATTGGTGGCTACTGATAGTGTAAATGTGAAAACGAAAGGTTTGATAAAATTTTCGCGTTTATTCTATGATGCCCAATATACGATAGAAATTAGCACAAACGGACAGATTGATAAAAAAACCGGTAGTTTAAAGGTAGCACATTATGATTTAAGCCCAGATAAAGTTTTAAATGTGAAGCCAACATATACCTTAATGGCATCACCGCCATCTATAAAAGGTAGTGTACAGCTTTCTTTGGATAATGGTTTCGCATCGGTAAAAAACGCCATAGTCCGGGTCGAATTTAAAAAAGAAGATGTATTGGTTGGCGCAACCAACTTAACCGGGTTGAGTGCAGTTTTAGGAAACCAGCAGACGTACAGCGCCCAGCTAAATACGCAGTTCGCGGCATATAATAACATCGTTGTACAGGCACAATCGCCATCAACAAGTTCGGCAAACACCGCTATATCATCTAATTCCTCGTCTTTTTATTCCTCAAATGTTTTAAACTCCGCCCTTGGTGGTGGTGTTAAAGCCAGTGCTACTTTTATCGGTAATGCACTAACCAATTTTGAAGAGCAAACCCAATTGGCACCATATAGTGCCCGCACGGATAGCGCAGGCAATTATGTAATCAGCAACCTGCCAAAATTAAAAGAAGGTGCAACTTTTACGGTACGGTTAATTAAAGTGCCCAATCAATTTAAATACTTAAAAGTAGATCCTGCCGATACCATTGTGGTGGCCAGAATGGTAGATGGGGAACAAAAAGACGCATCGTTTAGGATAAAACCAGAACTGGTACAGGTTGTAGGCCGCGTGGTTGATGCAGATAAAAAACCTTTAAACAACGCACGGCTTTATTTCAAAGGCTCAACCAATATTATTTTAACAGGGCAAACGGGGCTTTTTACGGCGACCTATTTTCCCGGTAATCATCAGCTTGTTATTGAGAAAGAGGGTTATGTAGGTAAAACCATAGCCGTAAATATACCTGCTGAAATAACGAAAAACCCAACCATCGATCGGGGTAACGTTGCGATAACCGAATTGCCAAATAATGTTTTAACAGGTAATCATATTGTGGATACCAAAAACATCTTTGGCGATAACCGAAATGTACAAAATACAGTGGCAAATACAATTGATCTGACTGCGCAACTGGTTAATACGCCTACTGTGCAACAGTCGATAGCCAGTAATGGCGGCAATTTTTCGCCTGCATTGTTTGGTGTCGCCGGGGCGCAGAGCAATGCGGCGGTCAGTGCATCAGGTATTGGCGGTTTAAACCTTGACGGTGTAAAGATGCAGGGTAAAAGTAGCCCGGCAGGGGGTACAACATTCGATTTTTCAGGCGCCAAAGCCAGTGGGAATAATATGGTTAAACAGACCAGTTTTGACATAAGCAATGCAATGGCGGATGTTTTTAACAGCCCATTAACCAGTTCTAACTATGGATCAAACAGCAAAAAGACAATTGACCTGAGTGATGTCGGCTTTTTGGAAAGAAAGGCCGGTAAAATAAGGTTTAAGGTTGTTGATGAGGCAAATGCCGCAATTGCCAATGCCAGCATTGCCCTTTTTGATACCATAGGTATAACCGATAGTAAAGGCGAATGGTTTTATAAGGGTTTTGGTGGCAATGCAACAGTAAGGGTTACACCACAGGCTGGCACTGCTTTTATTATAACCGAACAAAGTGTACTCATAAATGAAGATGGTGTAGAAAATGTTAAAACCATAAAACTGCAAAAAGGAACGGCAATAAGTGGTTTTGTAAGAAGCGACAATGCAGCGGTAAATGGAGCTACCGTAAAAGTAGAAGATAGGCCATATCTGCAGGCCACAACCGATGCTACCGGGGCATATACGTTGTATGTACCTAAGGGTGCGCTGCAGGTAAAGGCATCAAAATCTGGTTACATTGCGCAGAGCAAGAGTGTAACCATAGGCACTACACCACAACAGTTGAATTTTGAACTGGGCAGTGGTGGCGGACGGAATATTGCCAAAATACTGGGGTTTGATGTAGAGTTGGATAAAATGGATGCTGAGGGAGCTGCCTACCGGGTAAGCGGAACTTTTGTAAACTTAGACCCATCCCTAAGTGATTTAAAAAGCAGCAGCAAAACACAATTGCGGTTCAGTAATATCAAGATCAGTTTCGATGCGCAGAATAATGCCATCCCGGAGGGAAATAAAATAATAACCGATGAACTTTCTATTCCTTTTAAACTGTTAAATTATTTACCGGTTACCTTAAAAGCCGCCAATGGCATAGCTGTAGAAAGCGATGGGAATAGTGGTGGTAAGATTACCGGACAATTGGCCGTCAACATGAGCGCAATACAGGGCAGTAGGGGATGGACTTTACAAACTGCCGATGTTTTTCTCGTTCCGGACAATTCGGCATCACAGCAGGTGGTCGTATTTACATCTAACAACACTGCTACAAGTTCACCAAAATATAAAATTTCATCAACAGCAGGTAATTGGCAGGGCGATATTTACGGCTTTAAACTCTCGGTAGAAACCGCCGCAACCTTTATCGATAATAATGGACTACACTTAAAAGGCAAGCTGAATACACCAGATCTGGGCCCCATTAAATCTGCATCTTTTACCGTAGAAGAATTTAACATCGGAGCAGATTTATCGGTGAAAACGGTAAAACTGGGCCAAACCAACCTGCCATCTATTAAAATAATGGATTGGAGTGCCAGTATTGCATCGTTACTCTTTAACGAGGACGGGTTTAAACTGGGTGGTAATATGGTCATAAAAGTACCTGCTTCAGGCACCTCAAACGTATCATTTTCGAACATTTCCCTGGCAAAGGATATGATGTTTGGGGGTACTTTTACCATCCCTACCGAGGGCATCAATATTTTTAATATCGTTCGGTTGAAGAAAGGCAATACACCAATTTCATTTGGGCAGGTGCCTAACCAATCGGGGGTATATAAATTAGGCGGCTCTGGCAAAATACAGTTCGAAAAATTTCTTACCTCGGTAATCAATATCCCGGTTTTCGAAGTGCATACCAATGGCAAATTTTTAGTTGATGCACCTGTTGATTTCGAGGCCAGTTTAGCTTTTGCCAAAATAAAGGTACAGGCTATACAGTTTAATAGTGTGAGCAGCACGCCTTACATAGGTGTGCAAGGTGCGATCTCGGTTGATGTACCGATATTAAAATTTACGGCCGCCGATATTACTTTTAAAGCGGCCAGCGGCGGAGTAAATGTATCGGTCGGTAAAATTAAAGCCTCATTAGATGTTCCGGTTTTAAAAACCGATATAGAAGTTGAGTTAAAAGATAATGGCTTTGCCGGTGCGGGTAAATTAAGTATCCCCGGTACGCCGATAAATGCCGGTATCGATTTCCATTACTTTAAAGTTCAGGGTGGGATAGATTTTGGTGCAAGTTTTAGTGCCGGCGTAGTGATCCCGATAGGTTTTGTAACCATTGAACGTGTTGGCGGAGGTTTTGCCTACAATACCGCTACCAAAGATTTTATGATCAATATTAATGGCGCAGTTTCCATTGCCAACTTAGGCTCGGCCATAAAATTAGATCCTATTGGCCTTACTGTAAGCAGCGGTCCGGTAATAGAAGGTTATGCCCATTTAATTGTAGGCACCGCCCTGGATGTGGCCGATGCCAGTATAAAACTTGATATCCCACAATCTACCTTTAGTATAACTGTTGATGCACAGATAGAACCGATAAAAGGTGTGGCAAGCGCAAAACTACAGGGCGATTTGATCATCAGTTTAAAAGATGATGATAAATACCTGTTTATAGGCGCAGCTATGGACATAAATTTATTGGGTTTAATTAAATCAAACGGTGAGTTTGCTATGGGGATCGGTGTACGTAACCCATCAACCCGGGGTGATAGGATCAGCTATTATTTTAGAAACGTTGATACCCGTTACGTGGGCGATATGTTTTCGGGAGTGTATATAAACACTACGGCAAAAATGGGTATCCCTAAAGAGCGGCCAATTGGCTTCGATTTTAAAATTGCCAGTGCGAAACTCTGGTGCTACACGGAATCAAATGCCAAATTGATCTTAAATTTTGCCGAAGGCAATTATCTGTTCGGCCTGAGCGGGAAATTTGGTGGCGGTTTTGAATTCTGTGTATTTAGTATTGCCTGTGCCGGTTTTGGATACGATGCCTGTTACGAGTTTATGGGTGGCCGCAACGATAGCGATGGCTGGTTTATAAACGGTAAAGCGGCAGGTAGCGTATACCTAAAAGTAGGCGGTTGCAACCCCGGTTGTAACGACTGGACGATAAAACCGTTCTGTGCGGGTTTTAAACTCTGTGCCAAAGGTGGCGCAGAAGTTGGTTTTTCTCAAAAGAGGGGTCTAAAATTGAGCGCTTTTGTTGGCGGCACTCCATTTTGCCCATAATTTATAACAATATGAAAACTATATTTTTAATTATTTTTCTGGCCTCTGTTATGCAGGTTAAGGCACAACAAGCTAAGTTGGGCCCTACCGGTGTACCCTTTGGCAACGTAATGCCCGGGCCAAATAGTGTTAGTGGGGTTTTGATGGGGCAGATAGAAAACTCATACAATGCTTATTTACCGGCAATAAAACAGTACGATATTTATAAGGATGCGAGAGGAAATGGCAATTTTAAGAAAATTATCACGGTAACTTTTCCAGGTTCTTATGCCGGTTTTGCTCAACGCGTTGGCGAGGCCACCGCTACCGAGGTAAAAAACCTGTTAAATGCCAAAACGAATGATGAAGCATATCAGCTTCTTCGGATCGGCGATCCTAAAAAAATAGGTTTTGCCTTTTTATCTAAGTCTTTTTTAAGTGGGATCGGTATGGCCTGGGAAGATAAAGAAATAAAGGATAATACCGCAGAAACGGTTTAT
>Ga0065714_10004726_pt1 | contig 11820 bp, 7 predicted proteins | sample MisRhiReplicate2_FD_59101 | JGI IMG/M metagenome (GOLD analysis project Ga0065714, IMG submission 59101) | Miscanthus rhizosphere microbial communities from Kellogg Biological Station, MSU, sample Rhizosphere Soil Replicate 2: eDNA_1 v2... | ecosystem: Host-associated > Plants > Roots >... | reverse complement strand
TTTTTTAGTGTATTTCGAAGTAAAGTTTAATTCACTTATATGGACTTTTTATGGTGAACTATTTATAAACTGCATTATTAAATTATGCGCAAAGTAATATGAACTTATATCACTTATATGGTAAAAAAAATGATGGCAATATAAATTATGCGCACAGTAAAATGAACTTATAATCACTTATATGGTGAAAAAATAATAGGATGAAAAAAAATTATGAGGTTGTTCGAGACGAAGACTTACGGATGTGTAATTCCGGAGCAAGGACCACCTTTTTTTCAATTTTAATGGTGTCTGTTTTGTCTACCTGTTCAAGGAAAACACGTGCCGACATTTTCCCCATTTCAAGTGGTGATTGGTCTACAGAAGTTATGGATAATTCCATGAATTTGGTAAAAGGCTCATTACTAAATCCTGCCACACAAAATTCTTTCGGAATACTGATGTTTCTTTCTTTCAATTCCTGAATCGCTCCAAGAGCTGCGAAATCACTTGAAGAGAATATGGCGTCTGGAGGAGTTTCGAGCTGTAATAAAATATCAACTGCGTTTTTTCCGGCGTCAACACTACTTTTAACAGGAACAACGTATTCCTCTTTAAATGTCATTCCGTTATCCAATAGCGCCTGTTTGTATCCTAAAAACCTGTTTTTGAAAATCTCCAGTGATTGATCTCCGGATAAATGGGCAATACACCTGCAGCCTTCGCTTATTAAGTGTTTTGTGGCAATGTATCCGCCTTTAAAGTCATTGATTGTGACAGAGCTCACGCCATCAATATGTTTACTACGGTCAAAAAAGATAAGCGGGACATTTTTCTCTAAAACATTACGAAAAGCAGCATCATTCTCAGTGCTTACAGCTGTTACCGACATTAGAATACCATCTACCTGGGCATCTATTAAAGTATACAGGTTTTCACTTTCCCGTTTTAGATCTTCATGAGTCTGACAGATAATGACCTGATAGCCGTGGGGCTGCAGCTCTTCTTCAATACCCCTAATCACCGAGGCAAAAAAGTTACTGTCAATACGCGGAACAATAACACCTATATTATTACTTCGACCGCTTTTTAATGCTAAAGCAAGTTTGTTTTGCTTGTAGTTCATTGATGCAGCGGTTTTTATTACCAGGTCACGCGTGCTCTCTTTTATCTTGGGATTATTGTTTAACGCCCGTGAAACCGTAGCTGCTGTGATATTTAATTTTTTGGCAATATCATAGATGGTTATTTTTTCGCTCATTCAAAAATAGTTTTTGATTAATTATAGACAAAAGTACATTTTTTTTGTATAATCCAATACATAATGTTATCGATTACCATAATTTAAAATTAAATCGTTTTCGATTATACAATAATAATAAATTATGTCTTTTTTTACACAAACTGTAAATAAAATTACTAATAAAAATTAAATATATAATTTTTTTCTAAATTAATTTGGTGCATCCAATGTATTTTTCTACTTTCGTGTAATCGATTACATATTTGTTTGTTTTTATTTCAACCATTACTAAACCCGACGTAAATGATTACTAATAAGACTTTAATGTTAAAATCTATTGTATTTTTTGGTGTTATAGCTACGCTGATTTTGTCTTGTGGTAAACAAGTTTCTTCTGTATCTGATACAAGTCCGTGGAAAAAAATGGATTTAATCATAAAAAGTATTCCTCAGACTAAATTTTTAAATAAGGAATATAATGTAAATGATTTCGGTGCTGTAGCCGATGGAAAAACAATGAATACTGCAGCTTTTGCTAAAGCTATTAAAGCATGCTCTGAAAACGGTGGAGGTAAAGTCGTGGTTTCAAATGGAAAATACCTTACCGGNGCAATTCATCTGGAAAGTAATGTGAATTTATATTTAGAAGATAAGGCTGAGATCCTTTTCAGCATAAATCCAAAAGATTATCCAATTGTTCATACCTCATGGGAGGGAACCGAAGTAATGAATTATTCTCCTTTAATATATGCTAAAAATAAAACAAATGTAGCCATTACCGGAAAAGGAACTCTTAATGGTCAAGCCAATAATACGAACTGGTGGGTTTGGTCCGGAGGTAAAAGTTATGGATGGCAAAAAGGTATTCCGTCACAAAACGATCCGGATAACAGAGAGGTATTGGTTGATATGGCAGAAAAGGGAGTGCCGGTTTCAGAGCGAATTTTTGGTGAAGGAAGATATTTAAGACCAAGTTTTGTTGAATTTTTTGAATGTAACACAGTTTTAATTAAAGACGTAACCATAATAAATGCTCCTTTCTGGATCCTGCACCCATTAAAATCAAACAATATTATTATTGACGGAGTAACCGTAAACAGTCACGGTCCAAATAATGATGGCTGTGATCCTGAATATTCTCAAAATATAATTATTAAAAATTGCAACTTCAATACTGGTGATGATTGTATCGCTATAAAATCAGGAAGAGATGCAGATGGCAGGAGAGTAGCCATACCAAGTAAAAACATTATCGTTCAAAATTGCAAAATGATTGATGGACACGGTGGTGTTGTTATCGGGAGCGAAATTTCTGCCGGAGTCAACAATGTGTTTGTAGAAAATTGTGTAATGGACAGTCCGAATCTGGACAGGGTAATTCGAATTAAAACAAATTCAAAAAGGGGAGGCGTTATTGAGGATGTTTTTGTTCGCAATATTGAAGTTGGAACAGTAAAAGAATGTGTTTTGAAATTAAACATGTTTTATAATGTATACGGATCGCAAACCGGGAATTTTATACCGGTAATCAGAAATATTAATCTTGAAAATATAAATGTGAAAAATGGGGGAAAATATAGCGTTTGGGCGGAAGGCTATGCAGCATCTCCAGTAGAGAACATCACACTAAAAAATGTGGTGATTAAGAAAGTTGATTCCATTTATAAATTGAAGAACGTAAAAAACATCAATTTTATTAACACTTATATCAATGACAAAAAAGTAGAACCAATTAAAAATTAAAAGAAAAAACTATCATTTAACCACAATTAACCAAACTATGAAAATTAGAACATTATCAAAGAAAAAAATAAAATACAACCTTGTATTTTTATTTTTCCTGAATTTGCTTTGTAGTACTGCAATTAATGCTCAGTCGAGTGTTGTTGAAGGAAAAATAACGGATGCGGCCGGATTATCATTGCCGGGAGTGAACATTCTCGAAAAGGGAACTAAAAATGGAACTTCAACAGATTTTGAAGGAAGTTTTAAACTAAATGTAACAAATAGCAAAGCGATCTTAGTAATCTCTTATTTGGGTTTTCAGACACAGGAAGTTAGTGTTGCAGGAAAATCCAGAGTAAATGTTAGTCTTGCTGAACAATCAAATGCGCTTACTGAAGTTGTAGTTGTTGGATACGGTACTGTGAAAAAAACGGATCTTACAGGCTCAGTTAGTACAATAAATGCCGCAACAATTACAGAAAGAAACACAATTAATCCATTAGAAGCGATTCAGGGAAGTACACCAGGTGTTCAGATTTCATCTAGTTCGGGACGTGCCGGTGATGGTTTTAAAGTGGTAATTAGAGGAAATAATTCACTAGTAACAGATTCGAGCAATTCAACTGTTGTTGGTTCAACACCTTTATATGTTGTGGATGGNGTACCGATGGATGGAATTGACTTTTTAAATCCNCAGGATATTGCCAGAATGGATGTTCTGAAAGATGCTTCTTCAGCTGCTATTTATGGTTCAAGAGGATCTAATGGAGTTATTATTGTTACAACAAAGAGCGGTACAAGCGCTAAGGCGGGTATTAGTGTTACTTTTGATACTTCCTATGGTACAAAAACGGCTACAAGATTACCAGAAATGATGAATGGTGCAGAATGGTGGAAATTTCATCAGGTTGCCTATATGACTGCGACTCCATTAACGCAAACGCCGGCACAACTTGCTGCTTTGGCGGGAAATCAAAGTCCATTGTTAGTTACAAGAGCAAATAGTGGTTATAATTTTGATTGGGCAAACGCTGTTTTAAAGCCGGGAATGACTCAAAATAATTATCTAAATATTGCAGGCCGTTCAGATTCAGGTTTGTCTTATAACTTAGGTTTTGGTATTCAGGGAGATGATGGTTTGATTGATCACGATTCAACAGATAAATACTCATTTAAATTAGGCTTAAATCATAAAATTAATGACAAATTTTCTACAGGTGCCAATGTAACTATTGCACGTATTGATACGGAATTGGGTAGTGATTTGGCTATGCAGGATGCTTTCAGATTAAGTCCGCTTATGTCTCCATGGGCTATAGATGCTGCCGGAAATGAATTAGTGGGTACGAATTTTTTCTTACCTGGTAAATTAACGTATCCAAATGGCACTTTTGCTATCAATAAAACGAGTAATATTAATCCATTGATGGAAATTGCTAATTCATTGCAAACAGAGAAAACATGGCAGACTGTTGGTAATGTTTATTTTCAGTACCAACCTTTAAAATGGTTAACTTTTAAAACAACTTTTGCAGCAGGTATTCAGGATACACAAACAGATGTTTCTAATACAGCAGAGACAAATGCCGGAGTTACCTTAGTAAACAAAAACTCTGCTTCTATCAAAAATTACAATAACTTCAATTATACATGGGATAATCAGTTTGACCTGAAGCATACATTTAATGAAGTACATGATTTCAGTTTATTATTATTACAGAGTTCTTACTCAAATGTAGATGAGAATTCTTATGCATATTCTAATAATCAGCCTTTTAATGTTGGATCAGAAAATTTAGGTTCAGGTGTTCAGACCAGTTATCTTGTAACTTCAGGATACGCAAAAAACACTTTGAGTTCTTATGCCGTACGTCTAAACTATACTTTTAAAGATAAATATTTGTTCACTGCTTCAAACAGATGGGATGGATCGTCAGTATTATCAAAAGAAAATAAATGGCAAAATTTCCCTTCTGTAGCTTTAGGATGGAAAATAAGCAAAGAATCATTTTTAGAAAATAGCAGTGTAGTTTCTGATTTGAAATTAAGAGCGAGTTTAGGATACACAGGTAATGATAACGTTGCACCTTATACCTCTCAGGCATTATTGAATCAACAAACTTTTTATGCTAATGGTACGACAGTTGTTCCGGGATGGCAGTCTGAAACATTGGCAAATGAAAATTTAACCTGGGAAAAAACAAGAGAAGTCAACCTGGGTATTGACTTTGGTTTCCTAAAAAACAGAATTACGGGTAGTGTTGATGTGTATGACAGATTATCAGATGACTTAATTTACAGACAGCAATTACCTTATGAAACAGGTTGGAAAAACACTTTTGCCAATGTNGGTTCTGTAAGTAACAAAGGAATCGAGGTTCTGTTAACTACTAAAAATATTAAATCTAAGAAAGTAAGTTGGGAAACTACTTTTACGTTTACAAAAAACGTAAATAAGTTAGAATCTATCTACAATCAGGACAAAGTTAGTGATATTGGTAATAAATTGATTTTGGGATCTCCTCTAAATCCAAATTATAATTATGTATATGATGGGGTTTGGCAGGAAAGCGAGGCAACAGCAGCAGCTTCCTACGGAATGGCTCCCGGGCAGGCAAGACCAAAAGATTTAAATGGTGATGGTAAATTTAATGCAGATGACAGAACTGTAATTGGTAACCCAAACCCAGAGTGGCAAGGAAGTATTTACTCCAGATTAACAGTGGGGCAATTTGATTTTAATTTTTCAGTTCTTAGCAGTCAGGGGCAAACGGTATTGAGTAGTTTCCATCAAAATTTTGCCGATGTTAGTGATAGAGGTCGTCAAAAAATTGCAATGGATTTCTTTATCCCTACAAATGGAGCTGGCATTGAGGCTAATGCAAATGAAACAAACCCAAGACCTGGTCCTATAGCTACCGGTGCCGGAGCTTTCTGGACTTCTAATTTTGGTTATTACAGAGAAGTTTCTTATGTAAAAATCAAAAATATATCGCTTGGATATACTTTCAATTCTGAGTTACTTCAAAAATTAAAATTGAGTAGCCTTAGACTTTACGTGAATGTTTTAGATCCATTTGTATTTACAGATTTTGATGGATATGATCCAGAATGGGCAGGTTCAGCTTTTGGTATTAACCGTCCGGCTTCTATTACGACGCAAATGGGATTAAGTGTTAAATTTTAATAAGAAATAAAATGAAAAAAATAATATTAGTTTTAGGAATAATAGTTTCTACATTTTATTCATGTAGCGATTTTATTGAAGAAGAAAGTTTATCAAATGTACCTGCAGATGCAACCTATAAAACCGCATCAGGATTTCAATTGTTGATAAATTCAGATTATGCACGACTTAAAGGTATATATGGCGGTAATCCGTGGTTGTTTTGTTCAGGAACAGACATGTATGCTGAAGGAAGAACTCCGGAACCAGCCGGATTAAGCCAATATACTTTATTAATACCATCTGCAGTAAATGTTGAAGATTTATATAATTCCTGTTATCAGCAAATTCAGTCTGTGAATAAAACAATCTATTATTCTACTATCACAGAACAAACTTCAAATTTAAATATGCTGGTAGGAGAAGCTAAATTTTTGAGAGCGAATGCTTATTTTCTNTTAGTTCAAACGTACGGTGGTGTACCNATCATTTTGGATAATATTACGGCGCCGGTTTTAAGTTTTAAAAGAAATACTGCCGAGGAAGTATATAAACAGATTATTACAGATTTNGAAGAATCNTTAGCTACTGTAGGTACAGCCNCTTACGCTACTACAGGAAAAGTTAATAAAAGAGCTGTTCAGGATTTATTAGCTAAAGTTTACCTTACAAGAGGCTATGAAACTTTTGCTGCTCCTACTGATTTTGCCACTGCCGCTACCTATGCTGATGCTGCTATTGGAGGACAATTGCTAAATATTCCTTTTGATCAGTTATTTGCTGTTACAGCGACAAGTAATAATGATTTAAATGCTGAAACTATTTTTTCTGTTCAGTATGATAAGGCTTCAACAAGTACAGATCCTACAAAATTAGGAAATAATCAATTTTACTATTTTAGTTCTTATTTAGGGGGCTCTGAAACTGGTGCTCCGCTAAGAAGTTATAATTTATGTCCAACCGGATATGCATTAGGATTATATGAAAAAGGAGATAAAAGATGGGAAGCTACCTTCATGACTGAGATTTTGGAAGAAACTGTGACAACGAATGGAAAAGCTGTAACAACGCTTTATTTTCCTTATTATACCGGACGTGCTGCAAATCCGGCTAATGTAAAAGTAAAACACTTTTATGAACCTAAATGGTTTACACCAGCAGATAAAATAGCCTGGAATACTGCAAATGCGGCAAGAAAATCAGCTTCTTTTGTATATCATCCATGGGGACAATATTCTGCTGAACATACAGTAAGTACAGATCCATTTTCTAGTAATGATTGTTACACTATTCCGGTTAAGAAATTTGATGATCCAACAATAACAACTCCTATCAGTACAGGTCCTGTAAGTACAAGAGATATTATTGTGGCCAGATTGGGAGAAACATATTTGGTAGCTGCTGAAGCTCATTTAAAAGCGGGCCAGCCAGGAACCGGTTTAGCACGTTTAAATGAGGTGAGAAGAAGAGCCGGTGTTGCAAACGCTACTGCTGATCAGTTTAATATTGATTATATTTTAGATGAAAGAGGTAGAGAATTATTAGGCGAGTATCACCGTTGGTTTGATTTGAAACGTACAGGTACACTTGTAGCAAGGGCTTCTGCTCATAATTATAAAATAAAAGAAACTAATTTTGTTGGAGTAGATGGAAAACTTAAAATATTAAGACCAATCCCACAATTAGCTTTAGATTTAAATCAAAATAAAGATTTTCCTCAAAATCCTGGTTATTAGTAATTTGATAATTTTTTGAGAAATTGTTTTTTGAAGAAGTTAAGAAGGAGTTTGGCATATTGATCAAACTCCTCTCTTAACTAAATTTTTTTTAAGATGAAAAAGATACTTTGTATACTATTGATGCTCTCTGCTACTATTGCTGCCCAAAGCAATTATAGTGTCGATACATCCTATACTATAAAAAGTACCTACGGTAAATTAATAAAAAAATATCCTTTTATAACGATTCCGAAAAGGCAATATAATGCTGCAATTACGGAAATTAAAGAGGTTGTTTATCAGGAGCATGGTAAAAGGGCATTACATTTGGATGCATTTTTNTGTAATAAGAAAAAAAAGAACCCGGCAGTAATCATGATTCATGGCGGCGGCTGGCGATCAGGGAATAAAGATCAGATGCAGGACATGGCCAGAGAAATTGCTTCAAAAGGCTATTCGTGTTTTGCGGTAGAATACAGGCTGTCATTAGAAGCAAAATATCCGGAAGGAGTGATTGACGTAAAAAATGCAATAAAATTTATAAAAGATAATGCCATAAAATTCAATGTAGATCCAGACAAAATTGCCGTTTTAGGTTGCTCTTCAGGAGGACAAATGGCAGCTTTAATTGGTACAACAAATGATATTTTAGATTTTGAAGATAAGTCGTTTAATAGTAAATCCTCTTCAAAAGTAAATGCAATTATTGATATAGATGGAGTTTTGGCATTTAAACATCCTCAATCTTCAGAAGGAGATATGGCTTCATTTTGGCTTGGAGGAACGTATGATGAAAAACCTGAAAACTGGAAAAATGCTTCGGCTTTAAATCACACTAACAAAGGTTCTCCTCCAGTATTATTCATAAACAGCAGCTTTGACAGGTTTCATGCAGGAAGAGATGATATGATCGCTATTTTAAATCAATATAAAATTTATAATGAAGTAAAAACAATAGAAAACGCACCACATTCCTTTTGGTTTTTCGAACCCTGGTTTAGTGAAACAATAGTTTATACCACTCAATTTTTAGATAAAATTTTTAAATAATACGCATACAAAATGAAAACAAAAATCACAATCGCAAGTTTACTTTTATTAGGTTCAATAACAGTAAAAGCTCAAAAATATGATATAAAAACAGCTAAAACATACGCTGAAATATCTTCTAAAACAGATGGAACCTGGGAAGGACGTAAATATAAAGGCGGAACAGTTTTTAAAAATGTTGACAGACTAAAATTAGCTCCTGAGCATACTGACCATTCTTTTGATATTCGTTACGAAGGCCCGGGTTGGGAAAGTAACAGAATTGGATATCGCTTGTATTTAGACTGGAGAAATGCCATTGATATTTTTGGAAAAAAGACATCAGAAATGATTTTGCCAAAAGTGGGACAGGACAATTTTGATTCGTATCATGAAATGAGCGATTGGGGTGCCGATATTCTAAAAGCCGGTAAAGCAATCGGAATAGGTTCGATTGACCGTTATTTAAACAATGAAAAATTACACTTTCGTGAAGTAGATTCTACCATCGCAACAGTAGTAAACAAAACGACACAATCTGGTGTAAAAGTAAATTATTACGGGTGGAAAACGGCTTCGGATAAAATCGACTTTACTTCAGAATTAACGATTAAACCAGATCAGTTGTATACGCAACATACGATTACAGCTTCAAAAGAAATTAAAGGAATTTGTACCGGAATAGCAAAACAAAAAAATACCGAATTGCTTAAAAAAGACAGTAAAAATAAAAAATGGGCTTATATAGCAACTTATGGTGAACAATCATTGGTTCCGGATAAATTAGGAATGGCTATTTTTTATCAAAAAGCTACCATCGAAAATAATGTTGAAACAGATTTAGATTATCTTTTGGTTTTTAAACCTACCACAAAAGCCACTACATTTTATTTGTTAGGAGCTTGGGAACAAGAGGTTAACGGAATAAAATCCAAAGAAGAATTCGTTAGATATTTAGATGAAAAATTAGAAGTATTGAACAAAAAAGGAAAAATGTAATTATCATTAGAATTAGAAAAGTAGTAGAATTTAAATATATTTAAAATGAAGAATAGTAGAAAAAAAGGTTATTTCGTATCGGCTTTATTAATCTGCATAATGGCATTTACAAGCTGTAAGGTGATTTCGCAAGAACCGGTAAGTAAGGACATCGTAATTTCTAAAGATTTAAAATGGTCTGATAAAATGGCGTTAACTTTGATGAAACGTCACCCTGAAAGCTACATGATCGACGATTCTAAAAAACCGAAATGGGATTATGTACATGCTTTAGTTTTACATTCATTCGAAGAATTATACAAAAAAAATCCGGACCCAAGATACAATGCTTATGTAAGAAGTTACGTAGACCAATTTGTAGAAACTGACGGATCTATCAAAACCTATGAGTTTGACAAATACAATATCGATTTGGTTGTCCCTGGACGCCTGCTTTTTGATGTTTATAAAACTTCGAAAGATGAAAAATATTTAAAAGCAATGCAATTAGTGCGTAAGCAATTAACAGAGCAGCCAAGAACGGCAAGCGGAGGGTTCTGGCACAAACAAATCTATCCAAATCAAATGTGGCTGGATGGTTTGTACATGGGAGAACCGTTTTATGCGCAATATACTGCTACTTTTGAAGGTGGTAAAAGCTTTGATGATATCGCAAAACAATTTGAGTTGATTCAGTTACATGCAACAGATCCAAAAACGGGATTATTATACCACGCCTGGGACGAAAGCAAACAAATGCCATGGGCAAATAAGCAAACCGGAAACTCACCAAACTTTTGGTCAAGAGCTTTAGGATGGTATGTAATGGCTTTGGTTGATGTATTAGATTATATGCCAAAAGATCATCCAAAACAAAAAGAATTNGTAAAATATTTAAACAANGCTTGTGCAGCTTTGGCGAAATATCAGGACAAATCAGGTTTATGGTATCAGGTTACAGATAAAGGAGGAGAAAAAGGAAATTACTTAGAAGCTTCAGGATCTTCAATGTTTGCCTATGCTTTTGCAAAAGGAGTAAACAAAGGATATTTGCCTGCAAAATATAAAAAACTGGCTAATAAAGCTTTTGATGGTTTGACTACGGTTTTGATCAAAAAGGTAGACGAAGATGGAGGTATCACCTTAACCAATTGTTGTCAGGTAGCTGGTTTGGGCGGAACTCCTTACAGAGACGGTACATACGAGTATTACATAAACGAAAGAAAAAAAGATAACGATCCTAAAGCAACNGGTCCNTTTATTTTAGCNGCTTTGGAATTGAACAGATAATTAGAAAATAAAGAAATAACCATACAGTTTGTCATTTCGACGAAGGAGAAATCCCCGCAAGAAACTCCGCAAAGAAAAGTCAATCGTTGTATATCTTCTATTGAAAATGAAAAAGATAAAAATAGCTATCCTTCTTGTCTCAGTTTTTTGGTTGCAAAACAATTTCGCCCAGGTTTGGGTACCTGATAATGGAGACGGAACGTATACAAATCCTATAATTCATGCTGATTATTCAGATCCGGACGCCGTTAGGGTCGGAGATGATTTTTATATGACGGCTTCTTCTTTTAACTGTATTCCGGGTTTGCCAATTTTACATTCTAAAGATTTGGTCAACTGGAAAATTATTGGATATGCACTGACCAAACAAATACCGACTGAAACTTTTGATAAAGTACAGCATGGTAATGGAGTTTGGGCGCCAAGCATCACCTTTCATAATAATGAATTTTATATCTATTATCCGGATCCTGATTTTGGAATCTATATGATCAAAGCCAAAAATGCTGAAGGACCGTGGTCAGAACCTGTCCTTGTAAAAGGCGGATCGGGATTGATTGACCCTAGTCCGTTATGGGATGATGATGGAAAAGTGTATCTGGTTCATGCCTATGCAGGAAGCCGTGCAAAAATTAAAAGTTTAATTACGGTTTGTACCATGAATGCGGAAGGAACGATAGCCAATAATGATG
>Ga0065714_10003578_pt1 | contig 11832 bp, 10 predicted proteins | sample MisRhiReplicate2_FD_59101 | JGI IMG/M metagenome (GOLD analysis project Ga0065714, IMG submission 59101) | Miscanthus rhizosphere microbial communities from Kellogg Biological Station, MSU, sample Rhizosphere Soil Replicate 2: eDNA_1 v2... | ecosystem: Host-associated > Plants > Roots >... | reverse complement strand
CAGGCGCGCGGTCACGAACGAGTAGTTCGGCTCGCGTTCAACCAGGGTACGGGCGGTCATCACCAGGGCGGTGTTGACGTCGGTCAGGGCTACGCCGTCGTACAGGTTCTTCAGGGTTTCGCGCTGGATCAGGTCACCATCGACTTCTTCCAGGCCTTCGCAGGCCTCGGTGATGATGGTGTTCAGGCGGCCCAGGTCCAGCGGAGCAAAGCTGCCGTCGGCGAGGGTAATACGGATCGACGGGTGAGCTTGCACGGCGGCTTCGTCGGCCGGGGAGCGCACGGCACGTTCCTTGGCGCGCGAATCACGGTAGATCACGTAGTCGCGGGCGACTTTCTGCTCGCCGGCACGCATCAGGGCCAGTTCGACCTGGTCCTGGATTTCTTCGATGTGGATGGTGCCGCCCGACGGCATGCGACGCTTGAAGGTCGCGGTGACTTGTTCGGTCAGGCGGGCAACGGTGTCATGGATGCGCGACGAAGCGGCAGCGGTACCGCCTTCAACTGCAAGAAACGCTTTGGTGATGGCGACGGTGATTTTGTCATCGGTGTAAGGAACGACAGTGCCGTTACGCTTGATCACGCGCAATTGGCCGGGTGCAGTGGCGGACAGATCCAGGTTCGAATCAGCGGCCTGCGGCACGGAGCCCTGCGGGTTCTCGCGAGTTGTGTCGGTTTGCATGGGGGGTTGTCTCCACATTCTATATTTATTTGGGCACCATCACGGTGCCCACCGTTCCGTCCTGAAGCACTTACAGCAGGCCTGGGCCTGGCATAACAACTTCGGGACAGGAGGAAGGGAGCTGTTCGCGCCGCTTCCATGCCGAAGTCTTCGGTTCGGGGCTGAAACGCCCTTGGCCGTATTCCTGATGGGTGACAGTTGCCAGGTTCAAGCACTGCAACACCCGTACCGTTTTGCGCTGTTGGAGCGTGAAAACGGCTGCCATCCGCGTGCGCGGTTTGGTCTTTGAAAAAATGCTTTGGTTCAACCAAGCAAGAGCAAGAAAGGGCTTGAGTTTCTTGTCTGATCTGTGTTTGGTTTTTTCGCCAAAAACCCTACATGTAGGGTTTTTTTAGCGCCGAGCTACAAGATAATGCGTTTTGGGGGGCTTAGCAACGCACTACCTGTGGATAACGCTGTGGGTAAAATGTGTATGAAACGTGGAACAGCCGTGTAGGCCGCATTGCTGCTGGATTAGGCCGTTTGTCACCGAATATTCCAAGGTAAAAACAGCAGGTTGGATTTTTGAGGGCGCGAACCCTATCACAAAAAAAGGCGATCACCGAATGGATTTCCCGGCTTGTGTTTGGGGACTGGCTCATGGCTACAATCGGTATGTTATGCCCTCAAAACATTACAAATAAGGTGGCCGGGCAACGATCAAACCTGTGGGAGCGGGCTTGCCCGCGATTGCAGTGCGTCAGTCACCGGAGCATTGACTGAAACGCCGCCATCGCGGGCAGGCCCGCTCCCACATTTGACGTCATTGGCTGACGATTCCCTCCCTATATAAAAACGAGGATCACGCATGGAGCATGAAGCCTGGCAGGTATTGATCGTCGAGGATGACGAACGGCTGGCCGAGTTGACCCGCGAGTACCTGGAGAGCAACGGCCTGCGGGTGTCGGTGGAGGGCGATGGTGCCCAGGCGGCGGCGCGCATCATCGCCGAACAGCCAGACCTGGTGATCCTCGACCTGATGCTGCCCGGCGAAGACGGCCTGAGCATCTGCCGCAAGGTGCGCGAGCGCTATGACGGCGTGATCCTGATGCTCACCGCACGCACCGACGACATGGACCAAGTGCTGGGCCTGGACATGGGCGCCGACGACTACGTGTGCAAACCCGTGCGCCCACGCTTGCTGCTGGCGCGTATCCAGGCGTTATTGCGGCGCAGCGAACCGGCGGAGCCAGCTGCCGTGGAGAGCCAGCGCCGCCTGCAATTCGGCCCCTTGGTGGTGGACAATGCCCTGCGCGAGGCCTGGCTGAATAATGATGGTATCGAACTGACCAGCGCCGAATTCGACCTGCTGTGGCTGCTGGTGGCGAACGCCGGGCGCATTCTGTCGCGCGAAGAAATCTTCATCGCCCTGCGCGGCATCGGCTACGACGGCCAGGACCGTTCGATCGATGTGCGCATTTCACGCATTCGCCCGAAAATCGGCGACGACCCGATCCACCCGCGGCTGATCAAGACCATTCGCAGCAAAGGCTACCTGTTCGTCCCCGAAGCCGCCGCCGACATGCCGCTGTGAACTCGATCTTCCTGCGCATCTACGGCGGCATGTGCGCGGCGCTGATCCTGGTCGCGCTGCTTGGGGTACTGGCCCTGCACCTGCTCAACGAGGTGCGCAGCGGCCAGTACCGCGAGCGTCTGGCCCACGGCACCTTCGCGTTGATGGGCGATAACCTGCAACCCATGAGCCCCATCGAGCGCCAGCGTGCCCTGGCGGTGTGGGAGCGTTTGCTGGGAATCCCGCTGGAATTGCGCCCGCTGGCCGATGCGCAACTGGACTTGAGCCAGCGCAATCAACTGCAACGTGGCCAGGTGCTGGTGGAGCAGACCGGGCCGCATGCCGCGCGGGTGCTGCGCCTGGTCAGTAATCAGGAGCAGTGGGTGCTCACCGGCGAAGTGCAGCAGATCAGCGAACAGTTGGCGCGCGCGACTATTTACCTGCTGGCCGACGAATTGGTGCGCTTCCCGGTGGCCGAGCAACCGCAACGCCTGGCGGCTATAAAAGAAGCCAAGGGGTTCGGCTTTGATATGCACCTGATGACCCTCGACCAGGCCGACATGGACGAAGATCAGCGCCGCCGCGTGTCGGAAGGCGATACGGTGATGGCCTTGGGCAAGGGCGGTGATTCGATCCGCGTGTTCGCCGGCATGGTCGGTACGCCGTGGGTGCTGGAAATCGGTCCGCTTTACCAAATGAACCCTTATCCGGCGCAATGGCTGATCCTGATCGCCTTGATCAGCCTGACCCTGATCGGTTTGATCGTCTACCTATTGGTGCGCCAGCTTGAGCGTCGGCTGCGCGGCCTGGAAGCTGCTGCCACCCGCATCGCCAAGGGCAACCTGGAAGTCCGCGTGCCGGCTCGCGGCGCCGACTCGGTGGGGCGCCTGGCCGCGGCGTTCAATGGCATGGCCGAGCACTTGCAGCAGTTGCTGGCGATCCAGCGCGAACTGGTGCGCGCGGTGTCCCACGAGCTGCGCACGCCGGTGGCGCGCCTGCGTTTCGGCCTGGAGATGGTCGGCGATGCCACCACCGCCGAGGCGCGGCGCAAATACCTGGAAGGCATGGACAGCGATATCCAGGACCTCGACGGCCTGGTGGACGAAATGCTGACTTACGCACGCCTGGAACAGGGATCGCCGGAGCTGAATTTCCAGCGGGTCGACCTCAATGCCCTGCTCGATCAGGTGATCGGCGAATTATCGCCACTGCGTCCGCAGGTCAACGTGGCCCGGGGTATTTGCCTGTCATCCGCGCATTGGGACGACGCCTGGGTCGATGCCGAGCCGCGTTACCTGCACCGTGCGCTGCAGAATCTGGTGAGCAATGCGATGCGCCATGCCCAGGGCCAGGTGTTGATCAGTTATCAGGTGGGCCAGGTGCGCTGCCGCATCGATGTCGAAGATGACGGCCCCGGCGTGCCGGAAAGTGCCTGGGAACGCATCTTCACGCCGTTCCTGCGCCTGGACGACAGCCGCACTCGCGCCTCCGGTGGGCATGGGCTGGGGTTGTCGATCGTGCGGCGGATTATCTACTGGCACGGCGGGCGGGCGTTGATCAGCAAGAGCAATAACTTGGGTGGGGCCTGTTTCAGCTTGAGTTGGCCCCGGGACCAGGAGAAATCCTGATGCCGCGTTCGCGATGGATCAGGCGCCGATAGCCACCAGGCTCAACAGCTGCTCGTCCTTTACCGCAAACTGTGCGGTCAGTTCCTTGCCATGGCACCACTCGCTGGAAAGGTCCGTGAGCAGCCGCAGCCGCAGTTGGCCTGAATCGGACCACTCCAACATTTCGGCGTGCTCGAAATAAAAGCGTTTCTGCACAATCGGATAGAGCGCCTTGAACAGGCTCTCCTTGGCCGAGAACGTCAGCGTCACCAGCAGGGCATGCTGCTCACGCGGGAAGGCGCCCATGCGCTGTAGCTCATCGGCCGTCAGAATTTCCCCGGCCAAGCGCTCCGCCCGCTCCAGGCTCAGTACGTTCTCCAGGTCCATCCCCAGCCCACGCCATTGCGCCTTGTACGCGACAATCGCCGCGGCATGCCCGGTGCTGTGGGTAATGGAACCGCTGATATGCGCGGGCCACACCGGCGCGCGGTCTTCACCGATCGCGGGGATGCAGTCGAGGTGATCGAGTTGCTGCAGGGCGGCGCGGGCGCACAGCCGTCCAGCCAGGAACTCGGCCTGGCGCTTGGCCACCGAGCGCTGGATGCTGGCCGGGGGCGGCACGGCACTGCGCTGGAAGTCGCCTGCCGTTAACAGGGCCGGGTCAAAACGCGTGCTGAGAAACACTGCGCCCGGCAAGGGTTCAGGCAGGGGCCAATGGGCGTCGAGTGGGGTGCAGCAAGCGGGTAGGGGATTCATGGGCGGTATTTTGCCGAGTTGATGGGCGCGAGGATAGCCCGCTGCGGTTCAGGTGAGGTTCAGAGCCTGTTCAGGAGAAGTTCAGGGGCGCCTGCGTAGCCTTGGACCTACACCAGTGCCTACAGCCAAACGCGTAGAGGTAACCCCATGACTGCGATCAAAAAGCTGATGTTGGCGTTAACCATGCTCAGTGCCACTGCCGGGGCCCAGGCCGCTGACGGTGCCTTTGCCGCATTCGGCAGCGAGAAAACCAAGAAGTCCAGCACCTTGATCCAGCGTGTCAGCTTCGAAGAGGCTGGCAGCCAACCCACGCCCTGGGGCCAGTCCCTGGGCCTGGTAACCCCGCAACCGGGCTACCGCGTTGGCTATGAACACCTGACCGGGCAGTTCAATGGCATTAAACTGCGCCCGCAAGACCTGCAGGGCCGCTATGATATCCCTCTGTCGGACAGTTGATTTGCTTTGGAGAGCCTTATGAAATTGCTGGTGGTGGAAGATGAGGCGCTGTTGCGTCATCACCTGTTTACCCGCCTGACCGACAGCGGGCACGTGGTCGAGGCCGTGGCCAATGCCGAGGAAGCCCTGTACCAGACGGGCCAGTTCAATCATGACCTGGCGATCATCGACCTGGGTTTGCCGGGCATGGGCGGCCTGGACCTGATCCGCCAACTGCGCAGCCAGGCCAAGACCTTCCCGATCCTGATCCTCACCGCCCGCGGCAACTGGCAGGACAAGGTCGAGGGCCTGGCTGCCGGCGCTGACGACTATGTGGTCAAGCCGTTCCAGTTCGAAGAGCTGGAGGCGCGGATGAACGCCTTGCTGCGCCGCTCCAGCGGGTTTACCCAGTCGACCATCGTGGCTGGCCCCTTGCTGCTGGACCTCAACCGCAAGCAGGCGTCCCTCGAGGAGCAACCGCTGGCGTTGACGGCGTATGAATACCGCATCCTCGAATACTTGATGCGCCATCATCAACAAGTGGTCGCCAAGGATCGCTTGATGGAGCAGCTCTACCCTGACGACGACGAGCGTGATCCGAACGTGATCGAAGTGCTGGTCGGTCGCCTGCGCCGCAAGCTCGAAGGCCCGGGCGGGTTCAAGCCGATCGACACCGTGCGTGGCCTGGGCTACCTGTTCAATGAGCGCTGCCGTTGATTCGCTCGCTACGCGTGCGCTTGATGCTGGCGGCCGCCACCCTGGCCGTGCTGTTCATGCTGGGCTTGTTGCCGGCCATGCAGGGGGCATTCAGCCTGGCGTTGCAGGACTCCATCGAGCAGCGCCTGGCGTCGGATGTCACTACCCTGATCTCCGCCGCGCGGGTCGAAAACAACCGCCTGCAGATGCCGGCGCAGTTGCCGGACGAGCGCTTCAACCTCACCGATAGCCGCCTGCTCGGGTATATCTATGACCGTGAAGGCCATCTGGTGTGGCGTTCGCGGGCGACCAAGGAAGAAAACATCAATTACAAACCGCGCTATGACGGGCGTGGCAACGAGTTTGCGCGGATTCGCGAGGCCAATGGCCAGGAATTCTTCGTGTATGACGTCGAGGTCAAGCTGCTGGGCGGCAAGAGCGCGGCGTTCAGTATCGTCGCCTTGCAACCGGTGCGCGAATACCAGTTGACCCTCGAAGGCTTGCGCGAAAACCTCTACCTGGGCTTCGGCGCAGCCTTGCTGGTGCTGCTGACCCTGCTGTGGCTGGGCCTGACCTGGGGCTTGCAAGCGCTGCGGCGGCTGAGCCAGGAACTCGACCAGATCGAAGGTGGTACCCGCGAGAGCCTCTCCGAACAACACCCGCGAGAATTGTTGCGCCTTACCGGCTCCCTCAACCGCTTGCTGCACAGTGAGCGTGAGCAGCGTGCCCGCTACCGCGATTCCCTTGACGACTTGGCCCACAGCCTGAAAACCCCGCTCGCGGTACTGCAAGGCGTGAGCGAAGACATGGCCCAGCGCCCGGAAGACCGCGACCAGGCCTGGGTGCTGCAATCGCAGATCGAGCGCATGAGCCAGCAGATCAGCTACCAGTTGCAGCGCGCCAGCCTGCGCAAAAGCGGCCTGGTGCGCCACCAGGTGCGCCTGGCGCCGGTGTTGCAAAGCCTGTGCGATACGCTGGACAAGGTGTACCGCGACAAACGCGTCACGGTAACCTTCGAACTGCCAGAGGAGTGCGATGTGCCGATCGAGAAGGGCGCCTTGCTGGAATTGCTCGGCAACCTGCTCGAAAACGCCTACCGCCTGTGCCTGAGCGAGGTGCGCATCAGCCTGGTGGAAAGCCTGGAAGGCACCGAGTTGTGCATCGAAGACGACGGCCCCGGTGTGCCGCCGGATCAGCGTGCGCGAATCCTGCAAAGGGGAGAACGACTGGACCGCCAGCATCCGGGGCAAGGGATTGGCTTGGCGGTGGTCAAGGATATTATTGAAAGCTACGGCGCGCGGCTGACCCTGGGGGATTCGCCGTTGGGCGGGGCTGCCTTCAAGATTCACTTTCCGGCCGTTTGACCTTCATCGGCAGTGCCGGCCTCATCGCAGGCAAGCCAGCTCCCACAGTGGGTTTGGGTGCACACATCAACTATGCGTGAACCCGGTCAAAATGTGGGAGCGGGCTTGCCCGCGAAGAGGCCAGTCCAGACAACATCCCTCTAACTCTCCTGCGCGCGATACGCCCCCGGCGTTAATCCCGTCCACTTCTTGAACGCCCGATGAAACGCCGACGGTTCGGAAAACCCCAACTGCTCGGCAATCTCCTGCAATGACAAATCCGCCCGGCCCAAATGATAGATGGCGATGTCTCGCCGCAGCTCATCCTTGAGTGCCTGAAAACTGGTGCCTTCTTCTCGCAAATGCCTGCGCAGGGTCTGTGGGCTGATATGCAGATGCTGGGCGACGGCCTCCAGGTCAGGCCAGGGGGTGCGGTCGCGGCTCAGCAAGCGCCGCAATTGGCTGCTTAAACTGTCGCCTTCGTCTGGCCGAGAGAGCAAGTCGGCGGGCGAGCGCTCCAGGAAGTGCTTGAGTGTGCGCTCATCCTGCAACAGCGGCATATTCAAATAGCGCGCGGGGAACACCAGGCTGCTGTTCGGAGCACCGAACACCAGGGTGCAGGGAAACAGCAGGTCATATTCGCCGGCGTGAGCCGGCATTGGGTAGCTGAACGTGGCCTGGTGCAGCCGGATGCGTTGGCCGATCAACCAACTGCCCAATCGATGCCAGATCACCAGCAGGCATTCACTGAGGAAATGGTCCGGGTCCCATAACGGCGAGTCGTCCAGGCTCAATCGAGCCATATCGCCTTCGCGTGTCAGCTGCCAGCGCGGGCCCTGGGGGAATAGGCTATAAAATAGTAAGCCGCGTTCCAGCGCCTTTTCCAGGGTGCGGCAGTGGATCAGTGCGTGGCACATCATGGCGAACGTGCCGCGTTTGCTTGGGCCGTCGGCGAACCCCAGGTATTCGTCGTCGAGCGCCCGCCAGAGCATCTGCAGCAGCCGGGTGAATTGTTCCGGCGCAATGCGGGCACGGGGTTCGGTCAGTAATTGCGGGGTGATGCCCACCTGCGCCAGCAGGCCCGAGTAGTCGTAACCGACCCGACGCGCACCGCCGAGGGCCGCCCGGGCGTAATGACTCGCGATGGTACGTTCACGCATGCGAAGACCTCGTCCATGGAAGGGCGGATGGTAGCCATCCCCGGAAGGGGTCACAAGGCGGATATCCGCCAAATTGTAGGACGGGATTGGATGAGTGGGCGGAAATCCGCCACTTGATTCGCTGCTTCGAGGGAAGCCTGGAACCCCCGAGCCCTAATGTCTAAAGGCCTTCAAGGTTTTTCAGCAAAGTGGCACGGCGTTTGCGATAAGGAGTACAGCGCAGGCCAGGATTCCATAGGCCTCGCAAACAACAAATCCCTCCAGTGCAGGAGGGTTCGCAATTCAAGTGTCGTGGGCAATGGCGGATATTTGCCACACGGGACGATTGAGGAACTTTGCAATGACGACTCGTCAGCCAATCTACAAATCCCTGTACTTCCAGGTGATCGTTGCAATCGTTATCGGTATTTTGCTCGGTCACTTCTACCCGCAGACCGGTGTGGCCCTCAAGCCACTGGGTGACGGGTTCATCAAACTGATCAAAATGGTCATCGCCCCGATCATCTTCTGCACCGTTGTCAGCGGCATCGCTGGCATGCAAAGCATGAAATCGGTCGGCAAAACCGGCGGCTATGCGCTGCTGTACTTCGAAATCGTTTCTACCGTCGCGCTGCTGATCGGCCTGATCGTGGTGAACGTCGTGCAACCGGGCGCCGGCATGCACATCGACGTAGCGACCCTGGACGCCTCGAAAGTGGCCGCCTACGTCACTGCCGGTAAAGACCAGAGCATCGTCGGCTTTATCCTCAATGTGATCCCTAACACCATCGTCGGCGCCTTCGCCAACGGCGACATCCTGCAAGTGCTGATGTTCTCGGTGATCTTCGGTTTCGCCTTGCACCGCCTGGGTGCCTACGGCAAGCCTGTCCTGGACTTCATCGATCGCTTCGCCCACGTGATGTTCAACATCATCAACATGATCATGAAGCTCGCGCCAATCGGTGCCCTGGGCGCCATGGCGTTCACCATCGGTGCCTACGGTGTAGGTTCCCTGGTGCAACTGGGCCAGTTGATGATCTGCTTCTACATCACCTGCATCCTGTTCGTGCTGGTGGTGCTGGGTGGTATCTGCCGCGCCCACGGTTTCAGCGTGATCAAACTGATTCGCTACATCCGTGAAGAGCTGCTGATCGTCCTGGGTACTTCCTCCTCCGAATCCGCACTGCCACGCATGCTGATCAAGATGGAGCGCCTGGGTGCCAAGAAGTCTGTGGTAGGCCTGGTTATCCCGACTGGCTACTCGTTCAACCTTGACGGTACGTCGATCTACCTGACCATGGCTGCCGTGTTCATCGCCCAGGCGACGGACACCCACATGGACATCACGCACCAGATCACCCTGCTGCTGGTGTTGTTGCTGTCCTCCAAAGGCGCTGCAGGCGTGACCGGTTCGGGCTTCATCGTACTGGCTGCGACCCTGTCGGCCGTAGGCCACCTGCCGGTTGCCGGCCTGGCGCTGATCCTGGGTATCGACCGCTTCATGTCCGAAGCCCGTGCGCTGACCAACCTCGTTGGTAACGCCGTTGCCACCATCGTTGTGGCCAAGTGGGTGAAGGAACTGGACACCGACAAGCTGCAAAGCGAACTGGCTTCCGGCGGTACCGGTATTTCGGAAACCCGCGAAATCGACGACCTGGGCGTGGCCGAAGGCCCGGCTCCTGTCGTCAAGTAAGCGGCTGATGGCGTGACCTGACGCCAACCGCTACCCACAAACGCCCCGACTTGTTCGGGGCGTTTGCGTTTCTGCAAGGTCATTTTCAGCGTGTTTTGATTTACATTAAGTGAGCACTTCATCACACGCCGATGAGGCCTGTTTTTATTTAAAAGCCTATTTGGTCGGATGGGGCTTTGCGGATGAAATTTGCGTCGCGAGGCACGATCTACATGCGATCATCAAGTGAGCATTTGCGCTGGAGCGCGTGCGGGAGGATATGTGGACAGTGTTGATTTGAATGTCCTGCGCAGCGTGCTCGAATGGCGCCGTGCCGGGCAGCAGGTAGTGTTATATAGCGTTGTTCAAACCTGGGGCAGTGCGCCGCGCCCGCCAGGTGCCATGCTGGCGCTGAGAGGCGATGGGGTGGTGATCGGCTCGGTGTCGGGCGGCTGCATCGAGGATGACTTGATTGCGCGCCTGCAGGATGGTCGGTTGCCAGCGGACGGGCCGCCGGTCCAGTTGGTGACCTACGGCGTTACCCGCGATGAGGCGGCGCGTTTTGGCCTGCCGTGTGGTGGCACCTTGCGCCTGACCGAGGAGCGTGTGGATGAGTGGGCGTGGGTGTCTGAGCTGCTGGCGCGTTGTGAAGATCATCAGATCGTCGCGCGTGAGCTGGACCTGGCCAGCGGCAATGTCACCTTGAGCAGCGCAAGCAAGACCGATGGGGTCACCTTCGACGGCGAGCGCTTGCGGGCCATCTACGGCCCGCGCTGGCGCCTGCTGCTGATCGGCGCCGGGCAGCTGTCACGCTATGTGGCAGAGATGGCGCGCTTGCTGGATTTCGAGGTGCTGATCTGCGACCCGCGTGATGAATTCGTCTATGGCTGGGAAGCGCAGCACGGTCGCTTCGTGCCGGGCATGCCCGATGAAGCGGTGCTCAATATCCACACGGATGAACGCACGGCCATCGTCTGCCTGACCCACGACCCGCGGCTGGATGACATGGCGTTGCTGACAGCATTGAACTCCAGCGCGTTCTACATTGGCGCGCTGGGTTCGCGGGTCAACAGCCAGAAGCGGCGCGAAAACCTGGCCGCGCTGGGACTGTCTGCCGAGGCGATTGCGCGTCTGCATGGGCCGATTGGTTTGCATATTGGCAGTCACACTCCGTCGGAGATCGCGTTGTCGCTGATGGCGGAAATTGTCGCGATCAAGAACGGTGTGGCGCCACTGCAGAAGAAGCCATTGCCGGTGGTTGCTGAGTGACCGTCACGGCGATTGTGCTCGCGGCGGGGCAGGGCAGTCGCTTTCGCGCCGTGGCGGGGGCTGATCAGGATAAATTGCTGGCCGATTGCGTCGGGCTGGATCGTGTGACGCGGCCGGTGATCGAGCAGGTGCTGGTGAATCTGCCGGATGATGTGGTGGAGCGTTGGGTGGTGACGTCGCCGGACCGCCTTGAAGTGATTCGCCTGGCAGAAACCTACGGTTGCAAGGTATTGCTGCTGCGCTCGGCTGGCATGGGCGACAGTATTGCCGCTGCGGTTGCGGCCAGTGGCTCGGCGAAGGGCTGGCTGGTAGTGCTGGGGGATATGCCGTTTATCCGGTCGTCGAGCATTGAGCAGGTCATCGATGCGCTGGAGGAGGGTGGCATCAGCGTGCCAATGCAGGATGGGCAGTATGGGCATCCTGTGGCGTTTGACCAGGCGTTCGCGCCGGGCCTGATGGCGTTGACCGGTGATCGCGGGGCCAAGCCGCTGTTTGCCCAGGCGACGGTGTGTGAAGTCTCTGTTGATGATCCCGGCGTGCTCTGGGATGTCGACCTGCCAGGGTCTTTGATGTTCACCCCACTCCAACGGTAGGCGCCGCCAAGCCAGCGCCTACCGTTGACGGATATCCCAAGCCGCAAACCAGTCACCCATAAAAAAGCCCCGCCTGATCACGCAGGCGG
>Ga0065714_10002715_pt1 | contig 11835 bp, 8 predicted proteins | sample MisRhiReplicate2_FD_59101 | JGI IMG/M metagenome (GOLD analysis project Ga0065714, IMG submission 59101) | Miscanthus rhizosphere microbial communities from Kellogg Biological Station, MSU, sample Rhizosphere Soil Replicate 2: eDNA_1 v2... | ecosystem: Host-associated > Plants > Roots >... | reverse complement strand
TTCTAATGCTGCATTGTTTGCTACTGTAGGGGGCTTTGTGCTTTCCGTTGCATTTAAGTTTATGCCTTATGTTGTCAATCTTGAATTTTTAAGTGCTTCCGGTTTTTCAAAATTGGTTGAACAGAAGGATGGTGCCATGCTTTATGAAATCCCTTTTCTGGATCGTATGGGATTTGTTTTTATTATCTGTATGGCCGTAATGTACCTCATTAGTATTTTCGAAACCAAAAGAGGACTCATTACTAAAGGGCTTGATATTGATAGTGGAATGTTTAAAACGAATAGGAGCTTTGCTGTGGGAGCGCTAATTATATGTGGATTATTGACTGCCTTGTATACGGTGTATTGGTAGCCTATTAAATTGAAAATTAACATGATGAATCATTTTTATACTGCACTAGTTCTAACCGGAGTTACTTTAACTTCAATTTATAATGCTGAGGCGCAACAAGAAGGAATAGCTAATAATGGGAATAGTAAATCGAATTACATTTCCAAAGTATGGGTGGCCGACAATGGAAACGGGACTTATAAGAACCCTGTTCTGGATGCAGACTATTCAGATCCGGATGCGATAAGGGTTGGCGATGATTTTTATATGGTGGCTTCAAGCTTTGACGCTGTTCCTGGATTGCCAATTCTTCATTCCAAAGACCTAGTGAACTGGAAAATTATAAATAATGCACTGGTTCGCCAGCTTCCTTTTGATCATTTTTCTAAAACCCAACACGGGAATGGAGTATGGGCACCTGCTATTCGTTTCCAAAATGGCGAGTTTTATATCTATTACCCTGATCCTGATTTTGGGATTTATGTAATCAAAGCAAAACATCCTGCTGGAGTATGGTCGGCACCGGTATTAGTAGAAGCTGGTAAAGGTTTGATTGATCCTTGTCCTTTTTGGGATGAAGATGGCAAAGTTTACCTAGCCTATGCTTATGCAGGCAGTCGTGCCGGCATCAAAAGTATACTGGCAGTAAAGGAACTAAATAGCACAGGTACACAGTCCTTAGCCGAAGGAACAATTGTGTATGATGGTCACGAAAAAGACCCAACTATCGAAGGACCTAAGTTTTATAAAAGGAATGGATATTACTATATTTTTGCGCCTGCAGGCGGTGTTGCTACAGGTTGGCAGTTGATTTTAAGATCTAAAAATGTGTATGGGCCTTATGAACGGAAGGTGGCTATGGATGAAGGCAAAACTACTGTAAACGGTCCCCATCAAGGAGCCTGGGTAAATACACAAACCGGCGAGGATTGGTTCTTGCATTTCCAGGACAAGGGCATTTATGGTCGTGTTGTGCATTTGCAACCCATGAAATGGATTAAAGATTGGCCGGTTATCGGTAATGATCCTGACGGTGATGGTACAGGTGAGCCGGTTATGACTTATAAGAAGCCTAATGTTGGTAAAACCTGGCCTATCCAAACACCTGAGGAAAGCGATGAATTTAACAGTCGTAAGCTTGGATTGCAGTGGCAATGGCAGGCAAATCCGAAAGCAACATGGTCATTCCTCAATCCTACTCAAGGGGCTTTACGATTGTATACTGAGCAAATTCCTGATAGTGCAAAGAATTACTGGGACGTCCCTCAAATCTTGTTACAAAAATTTCCGACAGAGGTTTTTACTGCGACGACTAAGCTAAAGTTTAGCCCTAATCCAAAGTTGGAAAATGAAAAAACGGGATTAATAGTTATGGGACGGAGCTATGCTGGTCTGGCATTGAAAAGTGATAAAAATGGTATTTCAATTGTGTATAAGGTTTGCAAGAATGCAGCTAAAGGGAAAGAAGCCTTAGAAAAGGTAATAGGCCATTTAAAAGGTAATGAAGTATATTTTAGAGTGGCAGTTATGAAGGGAGGAGTATGCCGCTTTAGCTATAGTTTAGATGGGCTGCAGTTCACAAATGCAGGAGATACCTTCCAGGCTGAAGAAGGACAATGGATCGGTGCAAAGGTAGGGCTATTCGCAACCAGAACAACCAAAAGTAATGATTCGGGCTATGCAGATTATGATTGGTTTAGGATTGACAGATAAAATATTTCAGGTACTATGAAGCGGATAATATTATTGTTGGTTTTGATGATTGCTCTATTTGGAGTAAGGGCTCAGGTTCTGCCATCTTCCATTATTGTGGCCCAGGATGGAAGTGGTAATTTCAAAAGTATACAGGAAGCCGTAAATGCGGTAAGGGATTTAGGGGAGAAACAGGTTAAGATCTTGATTAAAAAAGGCACTTATCATGAAAAGCTCATTATTCCTTCCTGGAAAACAAATGTTTTGCTAGTTGGAGAGGATAAGGAAAATACCATCATTACCAATAATGATTTTTCGGGAAAGATGTATCCACAGGGTAGAGATGCGTCTGGCAAAGATAAATTTGGGACCTTTACTTCCTATACTGTATTGATACAGGGAAATGATATCAAATTGGAAAACCTTACTATAGTAAATACCTCAGGTGCAGTTGGACAGGCGGTAGCTTTACACGTGGAAGGGGATCGGTTTGTGGCTAGAAACTGTAAACTATTGGGATTTCAGGACACGCTTTACGCTGCAACTGAAAAAAGCCGACAGTTTTATGAGGATTGCTATATAGAAGGAACTACAGATTTTATTTTTGGAGAGGCTACGGTTGTGTTTCAAAATTGTACCATTAAAAGCTTATCGAATTCTTATGTAACTGCTGCGGCCACCAGGAAGGGGCAAAAGTTTGGCTTTGTACTCTTAAATTGTAAGCTGATTGCAGATGAAAAGGTGCAAAAAGTATATCTGGGCAGGCCATGGAGGCCGCATGCAAAAACAGTCTTTATAAACTGTCAGTTGGGAAACCATATTAGTCCTGAAGGCTGGAATCCCTGGAAAGGAGATGCTATGTTTCCTGATAAAGAAAAAACTACCTACTACGCTGAATTTGGAAGTAAGGGGCCTGGGGCTTCCGTAAAAACACGTGTAAGTTGGTCACATCAATTGAATCTCAAAGAACTAAAAAAATATACCCTTGCAAACATACTGCAGGGGCCTGATAACTGGAATCCGATAAATAGATAACGAAGTTTATGAAGAGTTTGATGACAATAAGGAATTGCTGTAAGATCATTTCCGTGACTATGATTTTTACTGGTATGTTACTATCGGTAAAAGCGCAAATACAAGGGAAGGTCTGGACAACTACTGCAGAACCATTAAAAGAAATGGAACTGATCAGAAAGCAGATTAAAGCGCCCGTTTTCCCAGCTAAGGATTTTTTAATCACAAGATATGGTGCTGTAGGTGATGGGAAAACACTGAACACAGAAGCTTTTAAAAGGGCCATTGCAGCTTGTGTAAAAAGCGGTGGCGGAAGAGTTGTGGTTCCATTTGGTAATTTTTTAACCGGAGCGATCCACCTTAAAAGTAATGTGAATCTGCATCTTGCCGATAGCGCTAAAATCACTTTTAGCACCAACACGAAACATTATCCTGTGGTTTTTGGTCGCTGGGAAGGAATGGAACTCATGAATTATTCGGCATTAATCTATGCCTATGGTCAACGTAATATTGCGATTACTGGTAATGGGATATTAGATGGAAATGCAACATATAATGATTGGTATTCCTGGAATGCGGGTGAACAAAGAAAGCAGGTTAAAGCAAGAGATTTATTACATGATATGAATCGGAAAGGGATCGACCCCAGAAAAAGAGTTTTTGGTGAAGGTAGTTTTTTACGCCCCAATTTTATACAGCTTTACAGCTGTAACAATATCCTGATATCAGGTATAAAAATGATCAATTCGCCCATGTGGAACGTGAATCCGGTATTGTGTGAAAATGTAACCATGGAAAACATGAACATCATTGCGCATGGTTCAAATACAGATGGTATTGATCCTGAATCGTGTAAAAACGTATTAATCAGAAATTGTTATTTTGATACGGGAGACGATTGTATTGCCATTAAATCCGGAAGAGATTATGATGGGAGAAGAATTGGCAAATCTGCTGAAAATCATATCATAGAAAATTGTCAGATGAAAGATGGACATGGTGGTGTGGTAATTGGCAGCGAAATATCCGGAGGAGCAAGAAATATCTTTGCGATCAATTGTATCATGGATAGTCCAAATCTCGATCGGATACTTCGGTTAAAAACGAGCTCAAGTAGAGGGGGGATTATAGAAAATGTTTTCATGAAAGACATTAAAGTAGGTGCTTACCGTGATGCAGCAGTGACTTGCAACATGTTTTATGAACAACCGGGGAATTTCATGCCGGTGATCAGGAACATTTGGGTGGAGAATGTAGATGTAGAAAAAGGCGGTAATTTTGGGATTTATGTGAATGCTTATAAAGAATCGCCCGTTGAGAATTTAAGGATTGTAAATTGTAATATCCGGGGGGTAAAGACACCAATAAAAATTGATCACGTGAAAGATTTTAAACTTGAGAACGTAAAGATCAATGGGCAGGCGGTTAGTGAGCAGCTTTAGTCGCGAATAAACAAGCTGGTATCAATTACCTTATCTTCAAATTCTGTTACAGGATATTTACTTTCAATCAGTTGAAGTAGCATTTCTGTAGCAGTTTTCCCCATTTCAAAAGCCGGTTGTCTTACTGAGCTTAACGGATATTCAAAAAGGTTCAGCACATCGGAGTTGCTAAAACCTGCAAGTGTTATTTCTTCTGGAACTTTAATGTTAAGTTTTTTAAGGACTTCCAGACAGCCTATTGATAAGCGGTCGCCGGCAATAAATATAGCGTCCGGTTTATCTTTTAGATTAAGTAATTCTAAAACAGCTTGCTCTGTTTCTTCTGGAAACATTCCGCCATGTGGACAATGCTTTATATAATCAGGATTTACCTCAATATTATGGTTGTTTAGTGCCGCTTTATAACCACGTAAGCGTTCAATGCTGATGGAAAGTTGAGCTGAACTGGTAAGGTGGGCAATTTTTCTGCAACCGGATTTTATTAAATGTTCGGTGGCCTCAAACGCCCCCTGTTCATTGTTAGCCGTAATTTTATGGGTATGGATGTCTTCAGGAACTCGATCAAAGAACACCATAGGCATCCCTCTGTCATGCAGTTCTTTTAAATGATTTATATCATTTGTCTCAGCCGAAAGGGAAACCAATAAGCCGTCAACCGAGCGTGAGGCAAGGTGCTGGATATTGATCTTTTCACGCGCATAGGATTCATGGGTTTGAGTAATAATAACATGATATCCCCTGGCATAGGCAATAGATTCGATGCCATTAATAGCTTGTGAAAAATAATGATTGGCTACTTCGCTTACTACGACCCCAATGGATTTACTTCTACGCTCCTTTAAACTTAATGCATTGGGATTAGGCTGATAGTTTATTTTCTCAGCATACTCAAGTACCAGTTTTTTTGTTTTTGCACTGATTTCGTAGGTGTCCCTTAAGGCCCTCGAAACGGTAGACGTGGATAATCCTAAGGCAGTGGCTATATCTTTTAAGGTAGGTGGCTCGAACATAAGACAAAATTATATGCAATATAAGGTTATTATGTGCAATATCGTCGGGAACGATTGCACAAATTTACCTGCCTGCTAAAAAAAATCTCTTACAAAAACAGTGTAATTTGCTCTTCTAAAGAACTAACCAAATTGAGCGTATCTGAATGAAAAGATTATTTTTAAGCGTTGCTTACCTATTGTGTTTTTATTCTGCCTTTGCACAAAGAGCGGATTTTGTAGTGGCCGCGGATGGCAGTGGGAATTTTAAAACAGTTCAGGAGGCAATTAATGCAGTACCTGATTTTCGAAATGTAACAACCACGATCTTTATTAAAAATGGAATTTATAAAGAGAAATTAAACCTTTCGGCTTCTAAGCGGAAGGTAAGATTATTGGGAGAAAACCTTCAAAAAACTATACTTACCTATGACGATTACGCTCAGAAGAAAAACAGCTTTGGGGAAGAGGTCGGTACTTCCGGATCTTCATCCATTTTTATTTACGGAGATGGATTTACTGCAGAAAACATAACCTTTGAAAATTCGGCGGGTCCGGTTGGTCAGGCTGTAGCCTTATGGATCGCAGCGGATAAAGCCAGATTTTTGAATTGCAGAATGCTCGGTTTTCAGGATACCCTATATACTTATGGCAAAGGAAGTAGACAATACTTTTATAAGTGTTACATTACAGGGACAGTGGATTTTATATTCGGGTCGGCTACAGCAGTTTTTGAAGACTGTGATATTTNCTGTAAAAAAGCGGGTTATGTTACAGCTGCTTCTACACCTGATACCGCGAAGTATGGATACGTATTTTTAAACTGTAAGATTGGTGGTCCAGCTCCCGAGGGATCTGTTTATTTGGGCAGACCATGGCGCCCCTCGGCAAAAGTAGTATTTCTAAACTGTGAACTATCTGCCGTCGTAAAGCCTGAAGGCTGGCACAACTGGGGGAAGGATAATAATGAGAAAACTGCTTTCTATGCAGAATATAAAAGTAAAGGAGCNGGTTCTGATGCGACTAAAAGGGTTGGCTGGTCACATCAGTTAACAGATCAGGAAGTAAAAGGTTATACAACATCACAAATATTTAGAGAATGGGATCCAAAAATAAATTAATATCGGCAATGGCTTTGGCTATTCCTTTAATTGCTATATCGTTTACCGGCAATGCACAAATCAAAGCAGGGGCGAAAGTCTATTCGTTTGATAATCTGCCTGTAGTTGCCACAACTTCTTTTAGAAAGGATACCATTAACATTCTAAAATATGGTGCGAAGAATGATGGATTGACTTTAAATACTAAAAGCATTAACCAAGCTATAACTGATTGTAATCAACGTGGGGGCGGTGTAGTTGTTATTCCCGAAGGATTATGGCTGACAGGTCCGATAGAGTTAAAAAGCAATGTAAACCTACATCTTCAAAAGAACTCGTTGCTACAGTTTACTAAAGATTTTAATCAATATCGGTTGGTTGAAGGTAACTGGGAAGGAATTCCACAAATGCGTAACCAATCGCCGATATGGGCTGATGGGCAGGAAAATATTGCCATTACCGGTTATGGCATAGTAGATGGTGCAGGAGAAGCCTGGCGTATGGTAAAAAAAGATAAGCTTACAGAAAGCCAGTGGAAGAAATTACTGGCTTCTGGAGGAGCGTTAAGTGAGAACCAGAAGATCTGGTATCCATCAGAGAAATCTCTTAAAGGATCTAAAATGAAAGATCCGGGGTTGATCGCTAAGAATAAGAATGCAGCATTTTATGCAGGTATTAAAGATTTTTTACGTCCCAATCTGTTAGTACTTACCCGTTGTAAACGCATTTTACTGGAGGGGGTAACCTTTCAGAATTCTCCTGCATGGAACCTTCATCCTTTAATGAGTGAGGACATCACAATCAGAAATGTATATGCTAAAAACCCATGGTACGCACAGAATGGAGATGGCCTTGATCTGGAGTCTTGTAAAAATGTGTTGGTAGAGGGGAGCACGTTTGATGTTGGTGATGATGGTATCTGTATCAAGTCGGGCCGCGATGCAGCTGGCCGTAAGCGTGGGATGCCTACCGAAAATGTAGTGATCCGCAATAGCACAGTTTATCATGCACATGGTGGATTTGTAATTGGCAGTGAAATGTCGGGTGGAGCCAGAAATATATTTGTAATGGACTGTACATTTATAGGAACAGATATTGGCCTTCGTTTTAAAACGACTCGTGGTCGTGGTGGTGTTGTCGAAAATATTCATGCAAGGAACATCAATATGAAAGATATTGCAGGCGAAGCTATTCTGTTTGATATGTACTATGCAGCAGTTGACCCTGTGCCATTAGCCGGAGAAAAAAGAGCAGCGCCAAAGGTTGAACTTTTACCGGTTACGGAGGAAACGCCAATGTTTAGAAAGTTTTACATCAGTAATGTGGTTTGTGATGGTGCCTCGAAAGCTGTTTTTGTCAGAGGATTACCGGAAATGAGTATCAGTGATATCTATCTGGACAATTTGACCATTAAAGCAAAAGAAGGAATTGATATACAAGAAGCTAAAAATATACAGATTACCAATGCACATCTGGATGTCGAAAAGGCTTTGCCTTTAATCTATATCCAAAACGGAAAGTCTATCGGGTTAAAGAACATCGCTTATACCAATGCTGATTTGTTGTTTAGAGTGAATGGCGATAAAAACGGTGACATTAAGCTTTCCGGTACTGATACCAACAAGGCAAAAATAAAAACAGAATTTGGTCACGGCGCTGAAGCAAGTGTGCTGAAAGTTACAAAATAAATAAGAGCATAATGAAAATTAGCAAGAGTATCACCTATTTACTAACTATTGGCCTTAGTTGTTCTTTGGCAATGGTAAAGGCACAGTCGGAGACTAATTCTAAAGGAGCCATAATGGATCCTGTTGCCGAGAATATGCTAGCTTACCAGCGTAGCGTAGGTGGCTGGCCTAAGGCAATCGGTAAAACAGTAGTGAACTATGATAAGTTACTTTCTGAAAGTGAGAGAATTGCGGTCAGGGCCGATTCTTTGCGTAATGATGCCACAATTGATAATAAAGCCACTTCAAAAGAGATCAGATACCTGATTAAAGCATATAAAACCAAGCCGGATCGCCGTTATCTGGCCGCTGTGCAAAAAGGGGTGGATTACTTGTTGGAGGCACAGTATGATAATGGAGGTTGGTCGCAGTATTACCCGGACCATAGTTCGTATCGTGGAGAAATCACTTACAACGATAATGCAATGATCAATGTGCTGAATATTATGCAGGACATTGTGGATGGAAAGAATGATTTCGATCAGCTTAATCCAGATTATAAAGAAAAAGCTCTGCTTTCTGTAAAAAAGGGAGTCTCTTGTATTTTGAAAACGCAGGTTATGGTTAAAGGTAAACTGACTGTATGGTGTGCGCAATATGATGAGCAAACTATGAAACCCGCCAAAGCAAGAGCATTTGAGCTGATTTCATTGAGTGGTTCGGAGTCTGTAGGGATTACGGAATTTTTGATGCGGATTAAAAAACCGTCTGAAGAAATCAAGCGTGCAGTGACTAGTGCTGTTGAGTGGTTTGAACGTTCTAAAATTGTGGGATATGATTTTGCGTTTGTAGAAGCACCTGCTTTACCTGGAGGTAAAGATCGGAAGCTTGTCGAAAAACCCGGAGCAATCTTATGGGCACGTTTTTATGATATTGATACGAATGAGCCATTCTTTAGTGGAAGAGATAGTAAAAAAGTAAAAACAGTTGCAGAAATAGAGCATGAAAGACGTATTGGTTATGCCTGGTATGGAGCGTGGGCTGCAAGTTTGTTAGAAAAGAAATACCCTGCCTGGTTAAAAAAATAGTGACGCTTTCACGCAAACGTTATCGAGAACGTTTGCGTAAATAATTACTGTAAAACAGCATTTTTAACTTATAATAATTACGTAGACTTGTTTTACGACCAGATTAAAATTAGATATGAATTTGTCAAAAGATACTTTGAACGACATTAAAGCTGCCGGCTTAACCCTTCCAAAAGAGGAAATGTTTAACCTGCCTGAAAAGGTATTGCAATTCGGTACGGGGGTATTATTGCGTGGCCTTCCAGATTACTTTATTGATAAAGCCAATAGGAATGGCATTTTTAATGGTAGGGTAGTGGTAGTAAAATCCACAAGTAAAGGAGGTACTAAAGAATTTGACGATCAGGATAGCTTATATACTATATGTGTAAGAGGAATTGAAAACGGACAGCCTGTTGAAGAGAACATCGTTTCTTCAGCAATAAGTCGCGTACTTACCGCTGATCAGAGCTGGGATGCTGTATTAGATGTGGCGCGCTCCCCTGAATTAAACCTTATTATATCCAATACGACTGAGGTAGGGATACAGCTGGTAAAGGAAAGCATAGACCAAAATTCGCCTGCGTCATTTCCAGCTAAGCTATTGGCCGTGTTATATGCCCGATATAAAGCTTTGGGCGAAGATGAGAATGCCGACCTTGCTGTCATTGCTACGGAATTGATTCCTGATAATGGAAAGAAACTAGAGGCAATCGTATTGGAACTTGCTGTATTTAATAAACTTGAGGCTTCGTTTGTGACCTGGTTAAGCAAGCACATCCGTTTTTGCAATTCGCTGGTAGATCGTATTGTTCCGGGTAAACCTGATGCTGCGGCACTGGCTAAACTAGAAGTTGAGCTTGGTTACAAAGATGAATTGATTATTATGGCTGAGCCTTACCGCTTATGGGCCATTGAGGGGGACGAAAAGGTTTCTGAATTATTGGGACTGGAAGCTGCTGATCAGGGTGTAATTGTAAGACCTGATATTGAAATATTTAAAGAACTGAAAGTCCGTTTGTTAAATGGAACGCATACACTTACCTCAGGTATAGCTTATTTATCGGGCATAGATACGGTAACTAAAGCAATGAGTAATGAGGCAACTGCTAATTATGTGAAAGGGCTGATGATGCAGGAAATCGTAGGGGCTATACCTTACGCTGTGGAGGAGAAAGCGGCAGTGATATTTGCTAATACGGTTATCGATCGCTTTGCAAATCCTACTATTGAACATTTGTGGCTCAACATTACTTTTCAGTATACTATGAAAATGAAAATCAGGGTGCTGCCTGTATTGTTGAACTATTACAAACTAAATAATAAAGTTCCCGGGCATATCGCTCTTGGTTTTGCTGCATTCCTGTTGTTTATGAAAGCTAGCAGAAAAGAAGGTAATCAGTATTTTGGAAATTACGAGGGACGCGAATATCCTATAACCGATGATGAAGCTGCTTATTTTTACGGTAAAGGCGAACAAAATGAAGCAGATTATATAGATTTAGTATTGGCCGACACAGCGTTGTGGTCTGTCGACTTGTCTGCCCTTGATGGTTTCAATAAAGCTGTAAAAGAAAATTATAACAATATATTGAATAATGGTGTTGCCTATGCTTTAGAAGCTATGGATCAAACACTACAAGTCTCAAAATAATGAAGCAAAAAATATTAAAGGTTCACCCTAAGGATAATGTGCTGGTTGCGCTTACGGATCTTGTGGAAGGGGAAGAGGTTATTTACGAAGGTCAGTCCTATTTGCTGACAGACAATGTGCCTGCTAAGCATAAATTTACTACTGTCGACTTGTCGGCGGGTGATCAGCTGATCATGTATGGGGTATTGGTTGGGAAGGCTCAGATAGATATTCCGGTAGGTTCTATTATAACTACATCTAATATTAAGCATGCTGCTGCGGAGTTTAATGCAGGTGATGCGCATCTGAATTGGGAGAAGCCAGATATTACCGAATGGAAAGATAGAACTTTTAATGGATTTCACCGTACTGATGGACAGGTGGGGACAGCTAATTACTGGTTGGTTATACCGATGGTTTTTTGCGAAAACAGGAACCTTGAAGTACTGCAGGAAGCTTTGATGAATAATCTGGGCTATGGCAGAAATGAAACCTATCAGTCGCAGGCTAAAGAGTTGATGGCGCTTTACGAAAAAGGCGCTAGTGTAAATGAGATTTTAAATGCTCAGCTTACCTATTCAGAAAGTGTTGCAAAACAGAACCGCATGTTCCCGAATGTGGATGGTATTAAGTTTTTAACCCATACAGGTGGTTGCGGCGGTACCCGCCAGGATTCAGAAACGCTTTGCGGTTTGCTGGCTGGTTATATTACCCATCCAAATGTTGCCGGTGCGACGGTTTTAAGTTTAGGCTGCCAGAATGCACAGGTGAGCATCCTTAAGGAGGAAATAGAAAAAAGATCACGCAATTTTGATAAGCCGCTCTATATTCTGGATCAGCAAACGATAGGTAAAGAATCGGAATTGTTGAGTCAGGCGATTAAGCAGACTTTCGCGGGAT
>Ga0065714_10002714_pt1 | contig 11836 bp, 9 predicted proteins | sample MisRhiReplicate2_FD_59101 | JGI IMG/M metagenome (GOLD analysis project Ga0065714, IMG submission 59101) | Miscanthus rhizosphere microbial communities from Kellogg Biological Station, MSU, sample Rhizosphere Soil Replicate 2: eDNA_1 v2... | ecosystem: Host-associated > Plants > Roots >... | reverse complement strand
CGTATGGCATTGATATAGCAGCACATAAAGAAAGTCTGTATCAGAATATTCCTACTATTGGTATTCTTGCACATGGGCTCGACCGAATTTATCCTTCTTTACACTAGCCAATAGCACAAAAAATGGTGTTAAATGGCGGTTTACTGTCCGAATTTCCATTATATACCAATCCTGATAAGGAGAATTTTCCAAAGTGAAACCGCATTATTGCAGGGCTTGCGGATGCCACAATTGTGGTTGAGGCAACAGCTAAAGGAGGGGCTTTAATTGCAGCTGATATTGCAAATTCATACAATCGGGATGTTTATGCTTTCTCCGGCAGAACAACAGATGTGAGTTCTGAAGGTTGTAATTTTCTAAATAAAACGAATAGAGCAGCACTGATTAATCATGCAAAAGACCGGGCTTGTTACCTTGGATGGGATGAAGTTAAATCAAAAAAGACTAAGCAAACTCAATTAATGATAGGGCGTTCAAGTGAAGAACAGAGAATTGTTGATCTTTTACAGGTGTCTGCTATANGAATTGATGAGTTGGCAATACAATCTGAAATTCCANAGAGTAAGCTAGCTATGCACCTGTTAAACCTTGAAATGCAGGGGATTCTGATTTCTTTACGCGGTAAGTTATATAAATTNAGTGGTTAAGGTTCGGTGTTTACCTATATATTTGATTGTTTGTAAGTCTATTGGAGTACTAGATTAAAATAATATTCTATATTTTACGTTATTTCAATATTAAATTACGAATATCTGTTTATATGTAAAATTCCAATCTTCAATCTGTATTTTTGTGTCATGTGGTACAATAATATTTTAGAAACCATTGGTAACACACCATTGGTAAAATTGAATAACATTACGAAGGATATTCCGGCTACGATATTGGCTAAAATTGAGACAACCAACCCTGGTAACTCAATAAAAGACCGTATGGCAGTTAAAATGATAGAAGACGCTGAAAAAAGTGGTAAACTGAAACCAGGCGGTACTATTATAGAGGGAACCTCCGGAAACACTGGTATGGGGTTAGCTATGGCCGCCATTATAAAGGGTTATAAATGTATTTTTACTACTACTGATAAGCAATCAAAAGAAAAGGTAGATGCTTTGCGCGCCTTTGGAGCTGAGGTAATTGTGTGTCCAACTAACGTTGAACCGGAGGATCCAAGATCTTATTATTCGGTATCTACGCGTTTGGAACGTGAGGTTCCTAATTCATGGAAGCCTAATCAGTACGATAACTTATCTAACTCGCAAGCACATTATGAGCAAACCGGTCCAGAGATTTGGGCACAAACTGAAGGGAAAATTACCCATCTGGTAGTAGGAGTTGGTACAGGTGGAACTATTTCCGGTACCGGAAAATACCTTAAAGAACAGAATCCTAATATAAAAGTATGGGGTATTGATACTTATGGGTCTGTTTTTAAGAAGTATAAAGAGACTGGAATATTTGATAAAAATGAGGTCTATCCTTATATCACTGAGGGGATTGGAGAAGATTTTCTGCCGAAAAATGTAGACTTTGATGTGATTGACCTTTTTGAAAAGGTAACTGATAAAGATGCTGCTTTGATGACGCGCGATATAGCGCGTAAAGAAGGGATTTTTGTTGGCAATTCGGCTGGTTCTGCTGTTGCCGGATTGCTGCAGTTAAAGGATAAATTAAAGCCTGAAGATGTTGTAGTGATCATATTTCATGACCATGGTAGCAGATATATGGGCAAAATGTACAATGAAGATTGGTTAAGGGAGCGTGGTTTCTTAAAAGATGAAAAGCTTACCGCTGCTACTATTATCGATAAAAAAGACAAAACAGAAATTGTAACTATTGATTGCGAAAAGACTATTCTTGAGGCAATTAACACAATGCATATGTTAAATATTTCGCAGATTCCTGTTACTCAAAAGGAAATGGTTGTTGGTAAGTTGGCAGAAGGAGATATTTTAAAGGCATTGATGGAGAATCCTTCATTGAAATCAGCTAAGGTTCAGGAGATTATGTCATCTGGCTTTCCTTTTGTTGATCTGAACACATCAATTGACAGGATTTCTGCGTTAATAAATAAAGAAAACAGTGCCGTACTGGTTGAAACTGAAGGTGGTAAGATTGAAATTATCACTCAGTATGATATCATTAACGCTATTTCTGCTTAAATAAGCAACCGAGACAAAAACCACTATACAATAAAAAAGCCCCAATTGGGGCTTTTTTATTTATGAGGATATTCATACTTAAACGGATCCTGAAATAAATTTGCTTCGCAGCTTCTTCGAGGTCAGAATGACGATGAGCATAATAAAACTTTTAATGTGATGGAGCAGAAGCTTCGATACGCTTAATTTGCGCACCTAATGCACGTAAACGAATGTCAATATCTTGATAACCACGTTCAATCTGCTCAATATTGAAGATTGTAGATTTTCCCTCAGCAGATAATGCGGCGATTAATAAGGACACACCTGCACGTATATCTGGAGATGTCATACTGATACCTCTAAGTTTATATTTCTTATCAATACCATTAACTGTTGCTCTGTGCGGATCGCAAAGAATGATCTGAGCACCCATATCAATCAGTTTATCCACAAAAAACAGTCGGCTTTCAAACATTTTCTGGTGAATAAGTAAGTTCCCTCTTGCTTGTGTAGCTACAACCAACACGATACTTAAAAGATCGGGAGTAAAGCCTGGCCAAGGTGAATCGGCAATGGTAAGCATTGAGCCATCTATGAATGACTCAATTACATAGTGTTTTTGAGAAGGAATATAGATATCGTCGCCTCTTAATTCAAATTTGATACCTAGTTTTCTGAATACATCAGGAATTACACCAAGCTCAGAATAACACACATTCTTAATGGTAATTTCGGACTCAGTCATTGCTGCTAACCCTATGAATGAACCTATTTCAATCATATCAGGAAGCATCCTGTGTTCAGTTCCGCCTAGTTTTTCAACTCCTTCAATGGTAAGGAGGTTAGAGCCAACACCGGTTATTTTTGCACCCATGCGGTTTAGCATTTTGCAAAGCTGTTGCAAGTATGGTTCGCATGCTGCATTGTAAATGGTAGTGATACCTTTAGCAAGTACAGCTGCCATAACGATATTAGCTGTGCCGGTTACTGATGCCTCGTCTAATAATATGTACGCACCTTGAAGGTTTGTCGCATCTACATTAAAGAACTCTTTTTTAGAGTCATAGACAAATTTTGCACCTAGTTTTTCAAAACCCAAAAAGTGAGTGTCTAATCTTCTTCTTCCTATTTTATCGCCTCCCGGTTTAGGGATTGCAGCAGTTCCAAAGCGGCCTAAAAGCGGGCCAACTATCATAATTGAACCTCTTAAACCACCACCTTTAGCTTTAAAGGTGTCAGATAAGAAGAAATTAAGGTCAATATTTTTAGCTTCAAAAGTGTAGGTGTCTTTCGATAAGCGCTCTATGGTTACACCCATGTCGCCTAACAATTCAATAAGCTTGTTTACATCTTTGATGTCTGGAATATTACTGATTGTAATTTTCTGATCGGTTAATAAAACAGCAGCAATGATTTGTAATGCCTCATTTTTTGCTCCCTGAGGGTGAATTTCACCCTTTAACTTCTTTCCACCAATTATTTCAAATGCGTTCATACTACTATTAAGGATCTAAATTTTAAAATTGGTAAGGATTAATGTTTCTGTTTAGGATTGTTGTTACGCTGCTGACGGTTGTTGTTGTTTTGTCTGCCCTTATTGTTATTGTTTTGTCTGCCACGGTTGTTGTTGTTAGATGGTCTGCTAACAACAGGCTTAAATTCAACTTTATTTAGGTTCACATTTTCATCCAGTTCAAGCTGGCCACCAGATAGTTCACGTAAATTTTTAAAGATGGTTTCATCAGCTACGCTATCTTTATTCCAGGTTACATAAGCCATTTTCATGAAGTTTGCGATGCCCTGTACCATTGCCGCTCTGCGTTCCGGCTCATCAACAGCTTTAGCTTTTTCAATCATTACTTCAACAGTTTTGCCGTAATGTTTGTATTTGATTCTTTGCTGAGGATAACCAATATGGTTCGGCTTTACTAAAGCTGCTTCAGGAGTAGGCTTAGGATATGGGCTATCCACATCTATCTTATAACCAGATATAATGTGTAAATGATCCCACAATTTATGTTTAAAGTCGGCAACATCACGTAAATGAGGATTTAAGAATCCCATTAGGTCGATTACTGCCTGTGCATATTTATTACGTTCTTCACGATCTGGTAATTCTATAATGTACTTAACCATGTTTTGTACATTACGGCCATATTCGGCCAGAATTAATTCGTTTCTTGTGGTATTATAGTCGAAATTCATTTAATTTATTTCTATGAAGTAGTCGTTCAGGAATAACGGCTAAATGTCCATTTTTATATAATTCTCGTTAGGATTATTTATAAGCGTTACGATTCTGTCTAAGTTAATACAGATTTAGCAAATATATATCTTATTTAACAATTCGCAATTTAGCAAATTTTAATAATAACTGCTTATTACCCAGTCCCTGAAAAAATACTGTTGCTTTTACATCAGGTAAAGTGCCTTCTAAACTAACTATTTTACCGAAACCAAATTTCTCATGTTCTACATCCATGCCATTTTGGAATAAATTGGCCGCATCTGGAGCAAAACCAGGCGTAGGTACGTGTGCTTTTGGTAGTAATGAAGTTGTTTTTGGTCTTGTAGGAGGGGTGCTGGTTGTAGCAGATCCTGAACCTGAGCTTGACATCGCAGGTTTCGGCTTGCTAAAGCTATCTCTTTGCTGAGTCCAGCTTTTGCGTTCTCCATCGAAACTGTCTTGACCCAAGCTGCTTTTTGCTGGCTTAACTACCTCGATTTCTAAATATCTAGAGTTGATTTCATTAATAAAACGACTTGGCTCACAGTTAGTTAAAGTTCCCCATCGATATCTTGAAGTAGCATAGGTTAAAGTCAGTTTTTTCTCTGCTCTTGTTACTGCTACATAAAATAAACGACGTTCTTCCTCAAGGTCGGTACGTGAGTTTAAGCTCATTTGCGAAGGGAAAAGATTTTCCTCTAGTCCTACAACAAATACGTTTTTAAACTCAAGTCCTTTTGCAGAGTGGATTGTCATTAATGAAACAGTGTCCTTGTCTTTTTCATCTTGTCTATCGTCATTGGTTAACAATGCGATATCCTGCATGAAAATAGCAAGACTTCTGTCTTCAATATCCTCACGTTCAGCAAATTCTTTAACACCATTTAGTAATTCCTGGATGTTTTCGTATCTGCTGCGTCCTTCAATACTATCGTCTGTATGCAGTTCTTTTAAAATCCCTGAATGTTGTGCAATGTATAGTGCGGTTTCGTAAGCATCTAATTTCTTTGCTTCTGCAGAAAAGCTTTGTATTAGCATTGCAAAATCATTCAATTGATTTGCTATTCTACCTTCTATATATTGTTGTGGGTTACATACTACCTGCCACATGGTAATGTCATGTTTATCTGCAGCAACTATGATTTTCTCAACAGTAGTATCTCCAAGTCCACGACGAGGGTAATTGATTACTCTTTTTATAGCCTCTTCATCACTAGGATTAAAGGTTAAACGGAAATAGGCAATTAAATCTTTAATCTCTTTACGCTGATAAAAAGAAAGGCCTCCATATATTTTATAAGGAACATTCAGCTTTCTTAAGCCTTCCTCCATAGCCCTTGATTGGGCATTTGTTCTATATAGGATGGCAAAGTCATGAAATTTTAATCCATTTGTACTGCGATCCTGAATAATAGCTTCAGCTACTAGTTTACCCTCTTCATTATCTGTAAATGCACGTTGAACTTTAATTCTATCACCGGCTTCATTATCAGAGAATACGTTCTTTTCTAATTGATTTTTATTGTTAGCAATGATGCTATTGGCTACTTCAACAATGTTTTGAGTAGAGCGGTAGTTTTGCTCTAACTTATAAACTTGCAAATCAGGATAATCACGTTCAAAGTTTAAAATGTTTTGAATGTTTGCACCCCTGAAGGCATAAATACTTTGCGCATCATCACCCACAACACAGATATTCTGGTATGCTGCGGCTAGTTTTTTAACAATAGTGTATTGAGAAAAGTTAGTATCCTGATACTCATCAACCATCAGGTACTTAAATTTCTGCTGGTATTTATTTAATACATCCGGATGATTTTTAAGTAGAACATTGGTTTTGAATAACAAATCATCAAAATCCATTGCTCCGGCTTTAAAGCACCGTTTGGTATATGTTTCGTAAATTGAACCCATTAGCGGGCGTTTGTTACTTACGTCTTCAGCTTGAATTTCAGCGCTTTGAAGATATTCTGAGTAAGAAACAAGGTTGTTTTTAGCAGATGAGATTCTACCATAAACGAAATTTGCATTATACAATTTATCATCCAGTTGCATCTCTTTTAATATCGACCTGATCAGACTTTTACTGTCGTCAGTATCATATATGGTAAAGTTTGATGGGTAACCGATTTTTTCTGCTTCAACCCTTAATATTTTAGAAAATACGGAGTGAAAAGTACCCATCCAGATGTTTTTTGCTTCCGGGCCAACCACTTTCATGATCCTCTCACGCATATCTTTCGATGCCTTATTGGTAAAGGTAAGTACAAGGATATTAAAAGGATCTACACCCTTTTCAATCAAATGAGCTACTCTATATGTAATTACACGTGTTTTGCCAGAACCGGCACCTGCAACTATCATTGCCGGGCCTTGTGTGTTTTCTACTGCTGCGCGTTGTTGGGGGTTTAAACCTGCTAAATAATCCAAAATCCGTTCCTGTTCTGCTTTGAGGGTATAATACTTAAGAAATTAATCTTTTTAGGTTACAAATCTACATTTTTTAGCAGTTGTTTCAAAAAGTATCTGGTACTGTTTGCTCTTTTTGCTAACAGTAAATTTATGCTATGAAGTTTGACCCTTTTGCCTTGAAATGACACTAAATGTTGAATAAATGAGATGTTATGCGGTATTTAGAATAAATGGATTAACTACTTTTGAAAATAGGTTGCCAAATTAAACCAACACACAAATTAGTTTTATGAGCTCAATTTCTAACCCAAGCCCCGAACGCATCGTTTGGGCGGATGTACTTCGTTTTATTGCCATGTTTATGGTAATAAGTGTGCATTGTACCGATCCTTTTAATATATCTCCTGCAGCAAGGCTAAATCCTGAATATAATTTCTGGGGTACAATTTATGGATCTGTTTTAAGGCCATGTGTTCCATTATTTGTAATGTTAACAGGTATGTTATTGTTGCCTGTGAGACAGGAAATTGGTCCGTTTTATAAGAAAAGATTAACAAGAGTAATATATCCCTTTTTAATTTGGTCTGTCCTTTATAGTTTATTCCCATGGTTTACAGGTGTTCTGGGGCTTGAACCATCTGTTATTACTAAGTTTTTTGTTTATGCCGGAGATACTCCATCGCAAGCTTTTAGCGACAGTTTGCATAATATTTTAATGATTCCGTTCAACTTTACGCCTTTAAGCACCCATATGTGGTACATATATATGTTAGTCGGACTTTATCTATTTATGCCAATCTTTTCTGCATGGATAAAAGAGGCCACCGATAAGCAAAAGAGAATGTATTTGTATTTTTGGGGAGCTACGCTTTTTATGCCTTATCTGCATGAATATGTAGCTAAGTATATGCTGGGTTCTTGCCCTTGGAATGGGTCGTTCGATATGCTTTATTATTTTGCTGGTTTTAATGGATATTTACTCTTAGGTCATTATTTATCTAAAGGTAATGACTGGAGCATCTCCAAAACATTGCTGATTAGCGGGGCTTTATTTGCTGTCGGTTATGCCGTTACCTATGTTGGCTTTGGCAAGATGGTGGCCGATCCTAAATCAACCGAAGAGCAGATTGAATTATTCTTCCTTTATTGTACCCCAAATGTGTTTTTGATGACCATAGCCGTTTTTCTGGTTGCTCAAAAGATTAGAATAAGTAGCCCGTTCTGGGTTAATGTTTTTGCTAACCTCACTAAATTTGGCTTTGGAATTTATATGGTTCATTATTTCCTGGTAGGGCCAAGTTTTATGATAGTAGATTTCCTTAAAATTCCAATTCCTATCCAAATTCCTGTAGCAGCCAGTATTACTTTTGCTGTAGCATGGTTGTTTACTGCGCTTGTTTATAGGTTATTACCGACGAAAGCTAAATGGATAATGGGGTAGTATTTGATTACATCCAATCTTTTTTGGAGACCTCAATTTTATACGTCCAATAATTTACTAAACTTTTAATATGGGTGTAATTCCCATATTTAAAATGAATTACACCGGCTGCAGTGTGGATTATCAAATGACCCACATCTGCAGCCTTATGCCAAAAATACTGTTTGGCGGTTATTGCCTGAATTTTATAAGGCTCAATAATTTCATGCTCTACATCCCAAATACCGCTTCTTTTAATGATATAATTCTCGTCAACATATAGTCTATGTCGCCTGAATTCAAAATACAGCATTACACCAATTACTATTGTATAAGGTATTATAAGTAGTATGTAATTTCTTAAAAGGGGAAGGACATAGGTGCTTAATAATACAAATACTAGTATTGGAAACACGATCCAGATCATGGTTTGTAAAAAGATGAAGCGGTAATTTGGTTTTAGTTCCGCACCGTTTATAGGAACCTGACCAAGGATCATATTTAAAACTTCATCACGTTCTAACTCATTGCAACCGGGGATTTCAATATCCGATTTTTTGCTGTCTTCTTTATCTGCAGAATCAAAAGACGCCTGCTTAATTTTCATGTTCAACAGATCGAACTTTTTTTGAAAATAGTTCTGCCTGTACGCACTTAACTGGACTTTATTAGGGGTTAATAGTATGTTTTTATGCGTAAACAAGCCTGAACTTATGACAAGAGCTCTTTTCTGCTTAATGATTTTGAAATTGAAGTACTTTACAAATGTTCTGATAATGTTAGTGCCCAAAATGATGATTATGGCAAACGCAGCAAGGAAACACATGGAGAAAAGGGTGATGCCTTTACTAAGCATTTGAGTAAACTGTTCGCGCTCAATCTCTAAAGCATCAGTGTAATCCTTAAATAATTGAAGTGTTCCGAATACAAAACCGGTTAATAGCAACAGGCTAGCTCCATAATTAGAGGTTATGCCTATTTTAAGTAAGGTATTTGTGCTTAATTTAAGAAGGGGTGAGGTGGTTTCTACAATCTTGTCATCTGTATCCGGGCTGGTAATCTCTTCCTCTATCTGGTCGCGACTTAGTAATTTTTGTTTAAGTATGGTTGCCGTGGCATGATCAATAGCTTTAATACTTGCCTCTTTCTTTTCGCTTCCGGCAGTATCAATTTCCAGGCTATAAACTCCAACTACCTGCTGCAATAGATTCTGGTTTATATTAACTTGTTGGATTTTATTAAGTTGAATAGTTAGGGAAGTTTTGCTGAAAATGCCACTATTGATGATGAATTCCTGTTTCTTTTCATCCAAAAAAAAGGTGAATTTTTGATAGCTGAAATAGGCGTAAACAGCTAAGATTATGGTGAGTAAGCATAGTGAAACAATAAGGATTATGGCTAAATGACTCGAGTCTTTTGACTTAACAATAATCAGTATCAGTGGAAGCGCTGATGCTCTTACTATCTTTTGAAAGCTATTGGCAAACATGATGATAATGCCTGATGCTGATTGCTTTCGAGGGTCAGAAAAATCGTATTCCTTATTAGTTTCTTCAGACATTGTTAATCAGCTTCGTTTATTTGTTTCATGAGTAATTCTTTAATGCTTTTGGCATTCTCAATTTCAATTCCCGGGATATGTAAGCTGCCTGAACTACCGCCAGCCGTGAAAATTCTTAATTCGCCTAAGCCATATATTCTTGAAAACAAGCCCTCATCTAAGGCAATGTGTTGTATTCTGGAGAAAGGAACTACAGTAGTTGATAAGGCAATGATTCCACTGGTGTACATTATGTCTTTTTCTCTAACTGCAAATCCTCTTTTTTTAAGGCTAGCACGATAAAGAATTATCATTAAAACGGCAAAAGCAACATAAATTCCAAGTATTACATATAAGTATGCCCTTATATCAGCATTAAATATTAATACAGCTGTAACTCCAATACCAACAATTAGTAAAAAGAGAAAGATGTTTATCAGCATTACATTCCAGTACTTCTTGCTTAAGGAATTTAGCGGTACTTCTTCATACTTCGGTAATGAACCTGTGTCTAATGTTTCGTTGGTAAATTCCTTCATTCCTGCGTTTTTGATGTACTGAACGAAGTTAAGGAATTATTTGGCTAGAGTAGTATGGTTATCTTTTACCTTGTATATTTGTCCAAACTAATTTGTTATGCAAGAAATCAAAAAATATGTTGAAGAAAATAAGCAACGCTTTTTAGATGAGTTGTTTGAATTGTTACGTTTCCCATCGGTTAGTGCCGATCCAAAATATAAAGGAGATGTATTAAAAACTGCTGATTATGTTGCTCAAAAACTTAAAGATGCCGGGGCTGATAAAGTTGAGGTTTGCGAAACAGCAGGCTATCCAATCGTTTACGGTGAGAAAATTGTTGATGAGAATCTTCCTACAGTATTAATTTATGGGCACTATGATGTGCAACCTGCAGATCCATTGGAATTATGGAAAACTCCTCCTTTTGAGCCAACTATACGTGATGGAAAGATCTATGCGCGTGGTGCTTGTGATGATAAAGGACAGTTTTACATGCATGTAAAGGCTTTTGAATTGATGATGAAAACCAATACTCTGGCATGTAATGTTAAATTCATGATTGAGGGTGAGGAAGAAGTAGGTTCAGCAAATCTTGGCATTTTTGTAAATGCTAATAAAGAGCGTTTAAAAGCTGATGTTGTGCTGATTTCTGATACATCAATGATTAGCATGGAAAACCCTTCAATTGAAACTGGCTTACGTGGTTTAGCTTATATGGAAGTTGAAGTTGTTGGTCCAAACCGTGACTTACACTCAGGTGTGTATGGTGGTGCCGTAGCAAACCCAATTACTATTCTATGTAAAATGATTGCTTCGTTACATGATGAAAACAATCACATTACTATACCTGCTTTTTATGATAAAGTGGTTGAGCTTACTGATGAAGAGAAGAAGGCTTTAAATTCTGCTCCATTTGATTTGCAAGAGTATAAAAAAGACCTTGAAATTGATGCTGAGTGGGGAGAGAAGGGTTATTCGACACTTGAACGTACCGGAACCAGACCTACTTTAGAGGTAAATGGTATTTGGGGTGGTTATATTGGTGAAGGTGCTAAAACTGTACTTCCTTCAAAAGCGAATGCTAAAATTTCTATGCGTTTGGTACCTCACCAAAGTTCTGATGAAATAGCAGAGATATTTACCAAACATTTCGAAAGCATTGCTCCTGATTATGTTAAGGTTAAAGTTACTGCGCATCATGGTGGTGAGCCGGTAGTGACACCTACTGATAGTATTGCTTATCGTGCTGCTGAACAGGCTATTGTTGATTCCTTTGGTAAAAAACCGATCCCTACACGTGGTGGTGGAAGTATTCCTATCGTAGCTTTATTTGAAAGTGCTTTAGGTATTAAGTCGGTGCTTTTTGGTTTTGGTTTGGATAGCGATGCGCTACACTCGCCAAATGAGAAGTATGATATTTATAACTATTACAAAGGAATTGAAACATTGCCTTTGTTCCATAAGTACTTTGCAGAATTGAGTAAGTAGTACTTAAGTCGGGTGTCCTAAAATTATCCTTTGGACACCCGACTTATTAATTTCTTATTACTTAATCAGTGGTTAATACTATTAATCCC
>Ga0065714_10003011_pt1 | contig 11841 bp, 10 predicted proteins | sample MisRhiReplicate2_FD_59101 | JGI IMG/M metagenome (GOLD analysis project Ga0065714, IMG submission 59101) | Miscanthus rhizosphere microbial communities from Kellogg Biological Station, MSU, sample Rhizosphere Soil Replicate 2: eDNA_1 v2... | ecosystem: Host-associated > Plants > Roots >... | reverse complement strand
GCTTCTACTGAGTGGCAAGCGCTTTGAAAATATCAGTCAGTTAGCAAATGAAGTATCCGAAATTTGCAACATCCACCGTTCCTTACTCTTAAGAAAAAATAAGTCTTACCGAAAGTGCCTTGACGGCTTTCCAGCACTGGTGGGCGACGAAACTACGACTTCGATTCCCTACAGCGTGGAAATCGACCCATTGCATCCGATCATGATCCGAAACTCGGAACTGGAACGGGAGAACGTCAAACTCCGAAACATCGTGGACGATCTCTCGAAAAGGCCATTGATGACGGTACAACCTCAGGGGACAGCTCCTAGGGCCAAGGAGCCCCCTGAGTACCAGCGTGAGTTTGAACTGACCTGTCAGTTGGTGGACAAGATTCTCGACCACAAACGGGCCATTCGGATCATCGACAACACTCTGACTGACCTATCGGATATCAGCGGCATCCCTAAACCCGTTGCCGACTTGAAGCTCATCAATCCATACGTCAAATGGAAGAATTCCCGTGCTCGAATTGAATGATGCATCGCCGCTTCAGGTGCTTCGCTCCATGGCGCCCGAGCTTGAGTCAGCGAAAAAGTTACGCCTTGTGGCGTTGGAGATTATCGAATCAGGACAAGGGGTGCCCATGCGAGGCAGCAAGATAAACCTCGCATGGCTTGCGGGCACCGTGGGACTGACGAGGCAAGTGTTCTATCCGGGACGAGGTGGGCAAGAACTTTCGCAGATCGCCAACCTGTTGCTAGAGCATGTGCTATCTCGGCCCAATACAGTTAAGCCCCATAAACCCTACGATCAATCGTTGGCCGCCCTGCGAACCGAAATCCAGCTGCTCAGAATGCAATTACAGGACGCCGATCGAACCCTTCTGCGCGCTAAGTTCAGAGAAGAGATCGTGCGGTCAGGGACGATCCTCACGTTTTGATTTGGATCATTTACGGGCTCATCCGCTGGTTCATTTTCGGCTGATGGGGTCTTTTGCTGGTCACTTCGTCCATCTCCCCAATCATTCAGCCGTGCACAGCCAATGACCAAGTACTATTTCGTTCGTAAAGTCGCCCTCACCCTGACCGGCGACCAGCAAATTCATCTCCTATCGCTGGTTACTGGGGTCACCTTCAAAGCGAGACTCGATCAGCCGCTGACATCGAAATCAGTGTTCCCAGGGATGACCTATCAAGCCTCCATCGTGAAGCGTGGGAGAGGGCTGATCGTTATCTCTTTGGTACCCGCCGATGATGTCGGTTTTCTCGAATGCAGGGTACTGGCAAGCTTCGTTAGCACTCACAACGCCCTCCCCCGGTACATGCCGCCATCCAGCCTCGGGAAACTGCTGGAAGAAGCTGCCTCGCAAGAGCGATGCCCTGTACGACAGCTCCTCGACCAACGCAGCCGATACGTTCTCGGAAAACACCTCGGCGAGGCCCTGGCAGCACAGTTGCAGTTCGCGTGGGAGGAATACCTGGCCTTTCAAGCGTCTGTGACCAGCGTCATGGCGCAGGGATTCGGCCAGGTCACTGCCGAGAAGCTGGTGAACTGTCTGTTTGAAGACGCGGGCCTTCACCTTCAGTCCAACCCCCTTTTGGCGTTGCCGTTTCTTGAAACTGATGACTCCTCACTCGCGGGGCATCCGAGCTTCGATTCGGTTCCTGGATTGAAGATGGCGATGGTGGTGCTGCACTTCCTGGAAAGACAGTCATTGGAGGGCAATACGCTTGTTGAGGTGAGCGATGTGATTGCTGGGATGACCGTTGGTTCAGCTGGGGTGAGTGCTGTCGTTGGCAGTGTCAGGGGAGGCTCGGAGGGCGTGATCGATGCCATTCACCTGTGTGAAGACCAGGGGTGGATTGTCTTGAACGAGGGCTGGGCTCAGCTCGCCTCCAACTACCGCTTACAGAGCGCGGTTCGCGATCATCTCACCAGAATCTGCGAGCCCTTCCACCCAAGTTATAGCCAGTGGGAGATCAATCATGCGTTCAATCGCCTGAGCGCCTTCACCCCTGACATGTTTGCTTATGACAGGATCGACGATGTTGGCCTAGCCATAAACTCGCGAGTGCTATTTGTTCGTTATGACGATATAAGGGCGGCCATGGAGTTCACCCAGCAGTATTGTGCTGTTTATGAACTCTTGTCGAATGTTGTGCCAACCTCGTTGACGGCCTCTAAGGCTAGATGTGCAGCCTATGAGAATGAGCTAGGCCACACCCATATCCCTTTTTATGAAATCACCGATGGTGCTCATACACAGGCGATAGTAGTGCACCAACTCAATCAGTTACCACTGTTCGAAATCTTCCAGCTGCTATCGAGCTTGGGGAATGTGATGAGTCTGATTATGTTGATCGATACCACTTTGCCGACCAATGCAGCCATCGAACAAATGTGCCGCTATTTTTCGACGATCGATATCCAAGCCCGCCAACAAGGGGCTCTGCCGATCCAGCGGTGCTTTCAGGAAATCGGCGAAATTGAGGCGCGGATTGAGATGGAAGATCTTCAGCGCATTGCTGTGATCTGTGACTGTCCAAAAATCTCATTGCATCTGAATCGACGGTACTGCTCTGTCCCGGCAGATACAAAGGTGCCGAAAAAAGGAGACCTGATCCGTCTCTCACCACGAGGACTTAGATGTGAAGATGATGCCCTGATACGCATTGTTAACGTCAGGCAGAACGAATTCTTTGTGTCACAGTCGCTGACCTACCGAACGATCAAGGCTGAAGAGTTTTCTAGGCACTCGTGGAATGCAGGGTTTGCCCTGAGTGCTAGAGAAGCGATCGGTGTCACACTCCCCCCGGTGCTGGTATTCACCTCCGCGATATCTGGCTTGGGCGAATCAATGGCGGGCCCGGCGTTAGTTAGGAATTTACAAGCTCAGGGGGTACGGGTGATTGAACATTGCGTATACGAGATTGAGGGTTCGCCGAATCTTGGCAACCCCGAAACCCTGCAACGGATCGTGCCACTTGTTGAATAAATTTCTGGGCAGTCTTCACAGCATTAGTTTCGTCACGCCGTGTGCGTATTTCGGCTTGTCATCGTCCTCTACCCAATCAGCGCACGCTCAATTATCAGCCAACATATAAAATAATACCATAGACTTAGATACGAAACTGATTTCAGGAAGAAACCAAATATTCACAACAACCCCAAACAAGTTAATCCGCCGACCACTGACAACATCAATTCCCGTGAGCCAAATTCACTGCCGAAACGGCTTAGTAGATGATGAAATATTCTCGAAAAAGTACTCGCAATTCAGCAACGGAAAGAAACAAGCGCTTCTATCTCGGATTCCACTGGAAAATATTCTGAATGGGTTCTTTCGCCGGAATAGTGGAAAATTCGAGTTTATACAAGATCCCGTGCGAAGAGACATGGTAGATCATGCCAAAGCAATGATCAGATCCGGACGCCGTCCGGAGCTGTACATCTATAAAAATATTGTCTCGGGCTCGGAAATTCCGTATATAGCTCCAGACGATACCGACGCCTACATTGCCTACAAGGAACTGGGAATACAGAGTGTGCCTGTAGTAATCCTAGAGGTTTCAACTGATCTGGGGGAAAGCGCATTCCAAATCAGACATCAGCTTTACCACGAGGAGAATATCGGTGCATTTATCTGCGCAACTTCATCCCTGCCCGAACAAACACACTATCATTCGATACTTGGGGAAGAAAGTTTCAGCAGTAACGACGCATCACTCGCCCACATCCAGTTGAGCATCGACAAGTTAATCGAAAAATTAAAGGCATTCCACGGAGAATATAGCTCAGGCATTCACTATCACCAAACACTGTTTTCCATCCTCTACCGACTGAGCGAAAACATCCAAGCTATTAGACTGCTAATAGACAACAGCTTCTATTACCAGGCCGTCGCCTTACTACGATCTATTTACGAAATATCACTAGACTTCTACGTCGATTGGTTAGCACCAGAACAAGTAGGCTTCTGGCTTCAAACACATTCAGCGGTTGATCGGAAGGGCTTAAAAATGGCCTTCAAGCTTGCAGCCCCATCGGATAACGCGAAGAAAAACAAGTTCTGGGAAGAGAGAATGAGATACTGCTATGACTTCTTGAGTACTGCTAGCAACAAGGCCGAGATGTCTCCTCTTGGACGCAGATTTTACGACGAGGTATACACATTTACATCAGAAGTTATCCATCAAGACTTCAAAATGACTGAGGCTTATGCACTGTTTATGGAAAATCCTGAGCACCGGAGCTTCGACGCCGAGGCTATTACCACCTTGATAACCTGTGTGGACATGATCGCGGGCAAGGTTTATTCACGCATACTGCAGGATATCGGAATAGCGTGACGCCAATCGGCTGCTGCAGGATAAAAGCACTGACAAAAGATCCATTCCGCTCTGTTCATAGGCCTGAATCGGCTTGGAAATGGGGACGTATGGGCCTGCCGCTGTGTGACTCTCATCGTTGAAGCGGCTGCCAGCCGTGATTACGCCGAACGGCGGACGGCACGTAGAGAAGTGCTCTATTCGCTTCGCCGGGGCCTGAATCCCTGCCGTCTCTAGAGCCAGCACTGTGAGAAACTGGCTCTTTGTCGGGGAGTCAGCTGAGGCAACCGAAGCCGACAACGAGGGGGGCCGACAAGCAACGCTGAAGGCCCATTTCGTCGAATGGGCTACTCGCGATCTTTCAGGTAGAAAATACGTAACCCACTGTGGTATTGATTCATCGCGCTCTGATTGACACGTGGATCGGCGCCGCAATATGCCCTTCTCTGAGCCAAATAAATTGCGACATTAATAATTTTCGCTATGCAAACTAAGGATGGAATGATGTCTATTGGCGAGATGGGTGTTTTGGAAAATGGAAACCTTCGAATAAATTCGAGTGATCACGGGACTGTCACGCTCACTCGCTGGACGATCCAGCCGCTGAGCCTTGATGACTTAAACAACTTCAGAAATAATCAATCCATCGAGATTCGGCTCACAGAACTTAGCGTTTTGGAAGATGCTTCCATCACAGAGGTCACGGTAACCACACAAATTCCCGACCTGCTTCAGTCTTATTGTTTGGTGAAAGGAGGATGGTTACCACCTGGTTTCGGCATGCTGAATCGCTTTATATTTGCAGATCGAAACTTTATAAGCAGGGTAGGCAATTACTTTGAAAACAATGTAGCTAAAAAAGAAAGCCTTGCTGGATGGTTTGATGACTTAAGGCACTTCAATCTTAGCATTGATCTACTTCCGTATGCGATGGAAGCGAACAGGAAGCAATTTCCTACAAAAGAAGAAATTGCAAGCCAAGTTAAAGAGGCCAGAGAAAAACTTAAAGTTGCTGCGCCCGGCGTTCGTATCACGCAGTATCCCGAACCTGTCGAGGATTACGCGTGGCGGCTTCTTGATCATATGAGGCCAAGTATTGAAAACCGAATGGCTTTCCTCATTGAAGTTGCTCCTCACGTCAAGTCCTGCTTCGCTACAGACAAGGTCATCGAACGCTGGAATCGCATTGCGGAGATAGCAGAAAAGCACGATTTAAAAACGGACGTCGTTACACTTTTGGCACTGATTGGAGTTTCTGCCCCACAGAAAGATTCACCAGGTCTAGGCGTACTGAAAATCACACATCCCTATCTAGAAAAATCAGCATACAATGCCTGCTTAGACATCGCCATTATGGAAGTGTTTTTTAACTTGCAGAAAAAAGACCCTGCTGGGCGCTATGCAATTATTACCAAGGATGCGCCACTTGCTCGCTTTGGTGGAATTTTGAGCTCATTGGTTTACGGTAAATCTGAGAATGGCAGACTAAATATCACCACCTGCATTCCTGATGATCTCATCGAGAATAAAGATCCCGTGCTTCGCGACGAGTTCCAAAGGCTGCTTAGCGGTAAAGCCTAAACATCGAAATAGGAGCGCCTGAGCGATTTGGGCGCTACGAGGGCGCTATCTTTCTTGGTTTAAGCGAAGAGTAATGCCGCATACAACAGAGGCTGTAGGTCAGGCGTGGTTGAGTAACACTCACCTACAAGGACAGCCTATCGTTCAGCTGAGCCCTACCTGCCTCTCAAACACCCGTCACACGACGGGTGTGATTGAGGGACAATCGGCCTCAGAGAATTACGCACTCAAGAACTCTTTGAGCAGTGCAGCACAGCGGAATGGCGAGTCTGCGATGTCCGTACCGGCCACTCTATATGAGCGTATCCCAACCGCCGCAAGCTTCTGGTCGATGGCCTGGTCTTTCGCTATCTCGTCTGCAGACGTGTGATGAGCTTTGGAATCGCAAAATACCGCAACCTTCTCCTTTTCGAAGAAGAAGTCAGCCTCAGTAATGATCTTCGACAGCCTCGCGGTGCGAACACCGCCTTCCCACATCGACTGCAAAGAAGGGAAGATTGTCCCATCAGGGTAAATGAGCATCTGGATTTTTGGATGCAGACCAATTTGACTCATGCCCTGCAAGAGGAAAAGCTCAATGGGCGAATCGCAGCCCCAAATTTTCAGGGGCTTGGAGTCCGTAAATTTCTTGAAGTAATTCTTGCACCTGTACTTTCGATAGTCTCCAAGAACGCCTTGAGTCTCGCCAAGCAACTCCGTGCACAGACCAGGATCTGTTGCATCTCTTGGAACATGTTTGGAGGCAACGAAATAGGTATTGTAAACAAACCCAATGACATCTGAGCACATGGCTTCATTGACGGGAACTGGCCCCAGCGCATAGAGACCGAAAGCATCTGAGAACGGGTTGAACCCCATGTAATGGGGCCTGCCATCCAAAACCTTCTCTAAATCAAAATTTGCGATCCAGTCAACACCTACCGTTTGAGGTGAACCATTTTTCATAGCTGGACGCAGGGAAACATGATAAGGCAATGCGAAAAGTTTCCCATCACGTCTTTCGAATGAATGGCAGCAGACGACCACATTGACCATCTGGAATGTGTCACCACGCTCTCTGTAATATTCAATGGCATCTTTCGATGGATTGATACCGACAACGGGCACTCCTTCGAAAAATTCGTTCGACAGTTTTAAAACTGCTGACTCAAGAGGCTGCACACCATCCAGATCGAAGATATCATTAGCCAGAAACTCTCCGGCAGCGCTGGCCAAGTCGATTTGAAACGACTCATCGGGCAAATGACTGTAGTTGGGTAATGTCCACAACTCTTTTGGCCGATTTTGAATATCACCTTTAATATTAGGCACGTGATCTCCGAATTCCGACTAAGCAAGCTGGTATGGTGATAGGAAATTTACAAAGCTCGCAGTCTTCCTCCACATGCAAGGCCACCTAGAGTAAATCAAAAAAATTGAAAACGCATCAGACTTAGACATACTACCAAACAATCTAAACTGATGATATATTTTACAGTTTTTCACCGCACACAACCCAGCACAGACCAGCCTTGTTGCATTTCAATTAATAAATGCTCGAACAATTAGGATTGAGAGGGCGAGCTTAACCCTCCCCTACTGGCCCATCAGCCAAATCAACGCATCAAGTACTTCAAAATCGCAAAATCGTCATAGATTTTTTTGAGCATGTCGTAATCAGGATCATCCTTCCGAGCCTCTCTCATTGCATCCGTTGCATTATCGCAGCCAGTTTCAATCAAGTCCACGAAAAACACTTTATTCCGAAGCTTCGCAACATTTGCTCGACTACTGAATATGTCCATCAAAGCAGCATAAGTAGGCTGTAGGTAGGCAAAATGCTTTTGATCGATTATGTAGAGATTGAGATAAATATCTTCTAGCATCTCCAATCCAGGCAGAGGCTTGAGAACCCTAACTACATCTGGATAGTTTTTATTACTTAGAGAATACTTGATGAGCGAATCGTTTGCTGATCGCCCCATCGGCATATCAAAGCCTTCAAAACCTTTATTACCGGTATAAAACATAAACGAATCATAAATAGCCTTGGCAATCGATACATATTCGTCAGCTGCATAGATATTGATGGCCGTCCTTTTACCTCCGAATTCCAAATCACCTTCCGACACCTCATTTTCCATACGGAGATTCAAGGCCTCACTGAGGTTAACAAGCTTACCCATAAGCCGACGCCCACCATTGTTTTCCCAGTCGGGACTTTTGGTGAAATTATTCAGCTCGGAGAGATGATAATTCAATGTACCTAGGTAATTTCGTGAAGCTGTATCGGTGACGACCTCGGCTTCGAACTCCAAATTGGTCGGACTATTCCTTGGAAAGACCTTATTATAAAGGGCATCGCTATTTTCAAAAACAAATGTATTGCCAAACTTCGACTGCAGTTCATTCAATCGCTCCATGAAGAAGCGACGATGATTGACGTATTGCTCAAAATTCACAGCTGCGAGCTGAGCTTTGGTAACCCATTGCTGCTCGGTATTTGTCTTCTGGATCTGTTTGTTCTGATGACCCAGGAAGAGAAGCGTGGCCACTGTAGCTCCCGTGGAGGCCACCATGAAGAACCCACTCAACAGTGACCCGAAGCTTGACCATGCTGCGTGTTCATGAGAAATCGGCCCGAGGTTGATACCATAGAGCGTAAACAGCACAGCCCCAAAACCGACCACACCAAGGCCAATCGTCAACCATGCCCCCCAGATCCACCACTTGCCTTCGCTCTCCACCACCGCTCTAACTCCATGCTTTGATAAGTGGCGGCAATCCTACCAGTGGCCTCCGGCCATCAGAACAAAAAGGTTTGATACGAGGCCGTAGCACCTTGCGCTTTAAGCGTCCGGCCATCGCAGAGCCCGCAATGACGAGATCGATCGAAAGTCGCTTCTGCTCAGTAATACACTTTGGGTGAAACGCTTTTTCGGGCGGAGAGTCTCCAGACCAGCCAGTTGACAAACCAAGATTTCTGCACAAAAATGACGGTTGACATTATTCGTAATCTGCACAGTTTTTGAGGTCGTATCGATGCACGAAACCCAGCACCCAAGTCATTTCGCGCCCGAGTTGCTCCCCGAATACCTGGATCTGGTCTGCCAGGAAGTGATCTCAGTTGCGTATCAGGCGCTGGCTGATGCATCGACACCAAACGACACCGCATATACCCGGGCGACCCTGCTCTACGGGCGTCTGCAGGGGCTCTGTAAAGCGCTAGGTGCGGATCTGACCTTGCCATGGCTTGAGCTGCGAAACGGCACCATGGACTTCACGATCAGCATCAACGGTGTGTTGCTTCAGATCGTCACCGACGACCCTGATGCTCCTAAGAAGCTGCATAGGCTTAAGGCCAATCTGGTCGAGCTGCATCAGCTCAGCCTCTTCGAGGCCAGCCCCGAGGTCTCCACTTGGAGACTGTTTGTCGATGGGAACAACGACCTCGAATTCCCCGAATTCAAAGCCACGATCGTGGGCTTTGAAATCAACAAAAATATCCTTTGCCACTGGACACATGAATACAAGGCCAGCGTGCCGGTCAAAACCAGCGATCTGCCTGCTCAAGTCGAGATCGAGGAACCTTTGGTCGTTCGCAGAAACAAAGACGCCGACACGAAAAAAACCGACGAACCTGGCAGCGTAGATGGACGATAGAACACAGCAACTGGCATTAGGCGACGAATTCTCTCCGGACAAGCTGCGCCTGGCGCGCTGCGCGTCCGGTTGGTCGCTTGCAGACATCGGCGACCTGCTTGGAGTTACCCGACAGTACGCTCACAAATTGGAGGTAAATGGACTTCCCTCCGCCGTGCAGCTGGAAATGCTGAGTACGGCGCTGGGCGTCACTCAGGAGTTTTTCTTCGCCCCCAGACGCAGCTCTGTTGAACTTGAGCAATGCCACTTCCGGAGCGTGCGCGCCTCAACGGTGACAGTGAAGAAATCGATTGCAGCTCAGGTTGAGCTTTTCGAACTACTGATTGACGAGCTCGACAAAGAAGTTGCGTTTCCAGACATCAGCTTCCGGACTCATGATGAACCAGTAACAAGCGTCGACACTATCGAACAGATTACTGAGCGTTTTCGTAGAGAGCAGTCGCTGGGGCTTGGCCCCCTCTCGAACGTCACCAGATTGGTCGAAAAGATTGGAGTGCTGGTCGTCAATATCGCTGAAGCGGATGATCGCATTGATGCCTTTTCCCTACACAACAAACGTCCACTGATTGTTCGCAATACCGCGAAGCAGAACCCATGCAGGCAACGTTTCGACATCGCCCATGAGCTCGGTCACCTAGTGATGCACCAAGGAGTGGAAACTGGCTGTCGGCACACGGAAGATCAGGCCAACCAATTCGCAAGTGCGCTTTTGATGCCCAGGGCAAGCTTTGCAGGAGAATTCCCTGCGATGCGAGGCAGGTATCTCAACTGGCAAGCCTTGGGTGAGCTTAAGCTGAGGTGGAAGGTTAGCTTCAAGGCACTGATCTATCGGGCTCAGTCTCTGGATCTCATCAGCCAAGAACAGGCTAAGTCGGGTTTCACCTATCTGAATCGTAAGGGCTTCACACGACGGGAAGATCTCGATGATCAGATCGAGATGGAGTCACCTCGCCTAGTGCAGCGCGCGCTGGATTTGCTGGATCACGCGAGTTGGAGAAAGGCTCTCAAGGCGTGTGGACTTACCCGCGAGATGGTTGAAATCCGCTTCATGCTCACACCACCTGAGTCACCTTTGAGACTGGTTTAAAGAATCAACTGCGAGGCGGATATGGAGCACAATTTCGAACGACTGCAGGCACATATCCTCCCGCTGTCAAAGGCAAAGACTTTTTCGGTGGCGCGGCAGGAATGGGTACTAGTCGGGATCGAGATCAGTGAGGAGTTTGACAACTGCCCCTGCGGACAGGACATCAAGGAACACTGCTGGATTGAGAACAAGCTGACAGGCCACAAGACCTATGTAGGCAACGTGTGCATCAATCGCTTCCTCGGCATCGATACCGGAACACTGTTTGATGGGTTGAAGCGTATCGCCAAGAACAGTCAGGCCAATGCGAACCTGGACCTCATCATTCACGCCTACAAGCTTGGGTATATCTACGAAAGCGAATACACATTTTTGATGAGTACTCGGCTCAAACGTAATCTCAGTCCCAAGCAAATCGCCTGGAAGGAAAAAATCAACAGGCGAATCACAAATAGCACCGTTGTACAAAGACGGACAAAGCTTTAGAAGCTGTAGAGCAGGATGAGAATGGGCGTCTTAAACGACCACTGCCACTCTAAAACGCTCTTGGATTCTGATCTCTATGAAAACGGTCTTGGAGGCTTGTCTCGGCGATCATCCAGCCATGGATTAATGTCAACGCTTGGAGGCGTCTTTTCCCCATCACAGCATCTCGCCACCAAGCAACGCCGGTGTGTTAGTCGGCAAATCGATCGCGGCCTCCCAGGACGGCAAATACCACCTGCAGGCATGCAGTCGCGAGCCCCCCTGGAGGCGCGTTCCAACTGCCCCAGATTTTGCGAAGCCAGCCATGCCCGATCGCCCCAAGGATGAACCGATTCATTGGCTCATCCCCACAACACACTCACCTGGTGATGATCACGGGCCGCAAACCAAGATGGTCAAACAGGCCATCAGCAACAGTGACGGCGCTTAGCGCAGCCCTGATCAGGATGCTCAGCTTGCCGGTCGGAGAAAGGTCTACATCATCTATCGGCGGAGTCCAAAATGAGGTGGGGGTAACGGTGCACCTTGGTGCACCGTGAATCTGTGCGAGACTTACCCGGATTAACGGGGCGTCATGGACTGATAACACCTACACACATACACGCTTCGAGGCGAAAACGACCAATAAGAGTTCGATTCCCTTCACCCGCTCCAATCGAATTTTGGTCTCACGTCAGGATGATTTTGACGGGAGACGCACGAACACAAAAACCGGTCCGTTGTGACCGGTTTTT
>Ga0065714_10065209_pt1 | contig 11872 bp, 4 predicted proteins | sample MisRhiReplicate2_FD_59101 | JGI IMG/M metagenome (GOLD analysis project Ga0065714, IMG submission 59101) | Miscanthus rhizosphere microbial communities from Kellogg Biological Station, MSU, sample Rhizosphere Soil Replicate 2: eDNA_1 v2... | ecosystem: Host-associated > Plants > Roots >... | reverse complement strand
GAAACTCTACCTTCCGCATAAGCGATTTCCGCTTCTTCCGGAGAATAGAATGCAAGACCTTCTCCCAAAACTTTTTTCTCATCTGTAGAACTTAATTCTTTGGTCATGAAATAAAGACCAAGAACCATGTCCTGAGATGGTACTGTAATTGGAGAACCGTTTGCAGGGTTCAAGATATTCTGAGAACCTAACATTAATAACTGAGCTTCCAAAATTGCTTCCGGACCTAACGGTAAGTGTACTGCCATCTGGTCACCATCAAAATCGGCGTTGAATGCTGTCGTTACTAACGGGTGTAATTGGATTGCTTTACCTTCGATCATCTTAGGTTGGAAAGCCTGAATACCTAATCTGTGCAAAGTAGGTGCTCTGTTTAGCAAAACAGGGTGACCTTTCATTACACCTTCTAAGATATCATAAACTACAGGTTCTTTTCTGTCGATAATTCTCTTTGCAGATTTTACAGTTTTTACAATCCCTCTTTCAATCAGTTTTCTGATGATAAACGGTTTGTATAATTCCGCAGCCATATCTTTAGGAATACCACATTCGTGAAGCTGTAAGTTTGGACCTACAACAATTACCGAACGCGCAGAGTAATCTACCCTTTTCCCTAGTAAGTTCTGACGGAAACGACCCTGCTTACCTTTCAATGAATCTGAAAGTGATTTCAATGGTCTGTTTGATTCAGATTTTACTGCAGAAGATTTTCTTGTATTATCGAATAATGAATCTACAGATTCCTGAAGCATACGCTTCTCGTTTCTCAAGATTACTTCAGGAGCTTTGATCTCCAATAATCTCTTCAAACGGTTGTTTCTAATAATAACTCTTCTGTAAAGGTCATTTAAGTCAGAAGTTGCGAAACGTCCTCCATCCAACGGAACTAATGGTCTTAATTCTGGTGGTATAACTGGAAGCACACGCATAATCATCCATTCTGGTCTGTTGATCATTCTTGTATTTGCACCTCTCAATGCTTCTACAACGTTCAATCTTTTTAAAGCTTCAGTTCTTCTTTGCTTAGAACCTTCGTTGTGAGCTTTGTGTCTCAAATCGAAAGACAATGCATCAAGATCAATTCTTTTCAGCAATTCTTCAACAGCTTCAGCACCCATTTTAGCGATGAATTTGTTTGGATCTGCATCATCAAGATATTGATTTTCTACAGGAAGAGTATCCATGATATCAAGGTATTCTTCTTCTGTAAGGAATTCTTTGTCTTCAAAATCAGAACCATCTAATTTCTTAGCGATACCTTGCTGAATAACAACATATCTCTCGTAATAGATGATCATATCTAATTTCTTAGAAGGAATACCTAAAAGATAACCGATTTTGTTTGGTAAAGAACGGAAATACCAAATGTGCGCGATAGGAACAACCAAACCAATATGTCCGATTCTTTCTCTACGTACTTTTTTCTCCGTAACCTCTACACCACAACGGTCACAAACGATCCCTTTGTAACGAATTCTCTTGTATTTACCACAAGCACATTCGTAATCTTTGATAGGACCGAAGATTTTTTCACAGAACAAACCGTCTCTTTCAGGTTTGTGTGTTCTGTAGTTAATAGTTTCCGGCTTAAGAACCTCCCCTCTTGAATCCTGTAAAATGGACTCAGGTGAAGCCAAACCGATGGTTATTTTATTAAATCTACTTGATTTATTTTTATTTGACATTTGTTAGATTTTAAATTTTAGATTTTAGATTTTAGATTAATTTTTGAATGTTGCCATTCAACATTTATAATTTAAAATTTAAAATTATTCCTCTAGTCTTACGTCTAATCCAAGACCTTGTAACTCGTGAAGTAATACGTTGAAAGATTCCGGAATACCTGGTTCAGGCATTGCTTCACCTTTTGCAATCGCTTCATAAGTTTTTGCTCTACCAATCACGTCATCAGACTTCACAGTCAGGATTTCTCTCAAGATATTTGACGCTCCAAATGCTTCAAGAGCCCAAACCTCCATCTCTCCGAATCTCTGACCACCAAACTGAGCTTTACCTCCTAATGGCTGCTGAGTAATCAATGAGTAAGGTCCGATAGAACGTGCGTGCATCTTGTCATCTACCATGTGTCCAAGTTTCAACATATAGATAATACCTACAGTTGCAGCCTGTGTAAATCTTTCTCCGGTACCACCATCATAAAGGTGAGTGTGACCGAATTTAGGAACTCCAGCTTTCTCAGTGTACTCTGTAATCTGATCAAGAGTTGCCCCATCAAAGATTGGCGTAGCGAACGTCATGCCCAATTTCTGGCCAGCCCATCCAAGAACTGTTTCATAAATCTGTCCGATGTTCATACGAGAAGGTACCCCAAGTGGATTCAATACAATATCTACCGGTGTTCCGTCTTCCAAGAACGGCATATCTTCTTCACGAACGATTCTCGAAACGATCCCTTTGTTACCGTGACGACCCGCCATTTTATCTCCAACGTTTAGTTTACGTTTTTTAGCGATATACACTTTAGCCAACTTCATGATCCCTGCAGGAAGTTCATCTCCGATAGAAATTGCGAATTTCTCACGGTTTTTAACTCCTTGAATATCGTTGAACTTGATTTTGTAATTGTGGATTAATTGTTTGATTAATTCATTCTTATCGTTGTCAACTGTCCAATCTGCACCGCTAACGTTTACGTAATCTTCTACTGAAGTCAATAATTTGTGAGTGAATTTCACTCCTTTACCGATAATTTCTTCATCTAAGTCATTCGTAACTCCCTGAGAAGTTTTACCGCTAACTAAAGTGTTTAATTTTTCGATTAAAGTATTTCTCAACTCGTCAAACTTAGCCTTGTAAGTGTTTTCAATCTCTTCAAGCTTAAGTTTTTCTTCAGTTCTTTTCTTTTTATCTTTAATGTTTCTTGAGAACAATTTCTTGTTGATTACAACACCTCTTAATGAAGAATCTGCTTTCAATGAAGCATCTTTTACATCACCGGCTTTGTCACCAAAGATTGCTCTAAGAAGTTTTTCTTCAGGAGTAGGGTCAGATTCCCCTTTTGGAGTGATCTTACCAATCATGATATCACCAGGCTTCACTTCAGCACCGATTCTGATCATACCGTTCTCATCAAGATCTTTTGTAGCTTCTTCTGATACGTTTGGAATATCTGCTGTCAATTCTTCCATACCTAATTTGGTATCACGAACTTCAAGAGAATATTCATCTACGTGAATCGAAGTAAACCAGTCTTCACGTACAACTTTTTCATTAATTACGATCGCATCCTCAAAGTTGTATCCTTTCCAAGGCATGAAGGCAACCACTAAGTTTCTACCAAGAGCCAATTCTCCGTTTTCAGTTGCATAACCGTCACAAAGAACCTGTCCTTTTACTACCGTTTCACCTACTCTTACGTTTGGTCTTAGGGTAATAGTCGTACTCTGGTTAGTTTTTCTAAACTTAGTTAATTTATATGTTTTCGTAGCAGATTCGAATGATACTAAATCTTCGTCATCGCTTCTTTCATATTTAATTGTAATCTGATCAGCATCTACATATTCAACAACACCATTTCCTTCAGCATTGATCAAGATTCTTGAATCTTTTGCAACCTGCTGTTCCAGACCTGTACCTACAATTGGAGCTTGTGGCTTCAACAGAGGAACTGCCTGACGCATCATGTTTGATCCCATCAATGCACGGTTCGCATCATCATGCTCCAAGAATGGAATCAATGAAGCTGAAATACCGGAAATCTGGTTTGGTGCAACGTCGATCAAATTAACCTGAGAAGGCTCAACAACTGGATAATCACCATCTAATCTGGCAATAATTCTGTCTGTTAAGAACGCTCCGTTATCATCCAATTCAACGTTTGCCTGAGCAATTACTTTATCTTCTTCGTCTTCTGCATTCAGATAAATAGGATCAGCATGTAAATCTACAGTACTTCCTTCTACTTTTCTATATGGAGTTTCGATAAAACCTAAAGTATTGATCTTAGCATAGATACCTAAAGAAGAGATCAAACCAATGTTTGGACCCTCAGGAGTTTCGATAGGACAAATACGACCATAGTGAGTATGGTGAACGTCACGTACCTCGAAACCTGCTCTTTCTCTTGATAAACCACCAGGTCCTAGGGCAGAAAGTCTACGCTTGTGCGTGATTTCTGATAGAGGATTGGTTTGGTCCATGAACTGAGAAAGCTGGTTGGTACCAAAGAATGAGTTAATAACTGATGTTAAAGTCTTCGCATTAACAAGATCAAGTGGAGTAAAGATTTCGTTATCTCTAACGTTCATTCTTTCCTTAATTGTTCTTGCAATTCTAGAAAGACCTACACCGAACTGTCCTGCCAATTGCTCACCAACAGTTTTAATTCTTCTGTTAGAAAGGTGATCAATATCATCAACCTCAGCTTTAGAGTTTACCAATTCGATCAAGTGTCTTACAATCGCAATAATATCTTCTTTTGTAAGAACCTCAGTGGTAGTAGGGATATTAAGACCTAACTTTTTGTTTAGTCTGTAACGTCCTACCTCACCAAGTGAATATCTTTGCTCAGAGAAGAATAATTTTTCAATGATTCCTCTTGCAGTTTCCTCATCGGGTGGATCTGCATTTCTTAACTGACGGTAAATATATTCAACCGCTTCTTTTTCAGAGTTGGTTGGATCTTTTTGTAAAGTATTCTGGATGATAGAGAATTCGTTTGAATTTTCTTTGTGAATCAAGATAGATTTCACACCAGCATCCAAAATAAGATCTAAATGTTCTTTTTCAAGAATCGTTTCTCTGTCTAAGATGATTTCATTTCTTTCGATAGAAACAACCTCTCCAGTGTCTTCGTCTACGAAATCTTCGAACCAAGTGTTCAATACTCTCGCAGCCAAAGTTCTTCCTTCTACTTTTTTAAGCGCAGCTTTAGAAACTTTCACTTCTTCTGCAAGGTCAAAGATCTGAAGAATATCTTTATCAGATTCGAAACCAATTGCTCTTAATAGAGTTGTTAAAGGTAATTTTTTCTTACGGTCGATATACGCATACATTACGCTGTTGATATCGGTCGTAAATTCCATCCAAGATCCTTTGAAAGGAATAATTCTTGAATAGTACAATTTAGTTCCGTTTGCGTGGTAAGTCTGTCCGAAGAACACACCCGGAGATCTGTGTAACTGAGTTACGATTACACGCTCTGCTCCATTAATAATAAATGAACCAGACGGAGTCATATAAGGAACCGGACCTAAATAAACATCCTGTACAACTGTCTGAAAATCTTCATGTTCAGGGTCAGTACAATACAATTTAAGTCTGGCTTTTAGAGGAACTGAATAAGTTAAACCTCTTTCCACACATTCGTCGATCGAATAACGTGGAGAATCTACCAAATAATCTAAGAATTCCAAAACGAATTGGTTTCTAGAATCGGTAATTGGAAAGTTTTCCTGGAAGGTTTTGTGCAAACCTTCTTTCCTTCTGTCTTCCGGAAGTGTATCCAGCTGGAAAAAATCTTTAAATGACTCTAATTGGATGTCTAAGAAATCCGGAGTAATGATTTTTCCTTTCGCTGTAGAGAAATTAATTCTCTCATTTCCTTTAGTAACTGCTGTTGTTTTACTCATAAAACTTTTAAGAAAGGGTTAAAAAATATTTTGATTTATACAAAAAATATCAGAAAAAGACTTTGAAGATAAAATAGGCAAGACAAAAGACATTTGATGTTTGGCGCTATCAGAAGTGATCTTTTGTACTTTAATTCTATATTCTAAACTCTAATTTCTAACTGCAACGCTGGTATATCTTTTCACAGCGTAATGCAAAATATTTTTAAATTTTACTTTAGACGAAAAAAGTATATATTACATAAAACGAAATCCCTTTCAAAATTATGAAAGAGTTGATTTACAATGTTTTACAGTAATATGTGTAGTTTTAGCGCCAAAAGTGACTGCAAATATACTAATTTTTAAGTGATTACACAAATTTAAGCATCACTCTATAACTTTTGTAATTATAAAATTTTCTTAATTTTTTTAAAAGAGTTGATAAAGCAAATTAGCTTAAAGTTTACCCTGTATAGAAAAAGTCATTATTTTTTAAATCAAAAAAAACCACCATCTTATAAACAAGGCACTGGTTTTTAACTTTAAAGAAATTGATCTAACTTAAATAAAAAGTTAATTTTTTATACATCTTACTAATCCATCCTTCTGCCTGATTTATAAATAAACATAAATTCTTCTCATCTCTGATATTTAGAATGTAAATAAAATAAAATCCGTCTCACATAAATTTGTGAGACGGATTTCTTAAATTTCAAGTTAGCCTTTTAAGAATATTGGTGATTCGTAAAAGTTTTAGTTTTTTATACAACGAATAGAAAACCCATACGCTCGAACAGTATTGCTAGAAACAGAATTTGATGTATTGAAGTAAGTATATGCAGACGAGGTACCGCTTGTTGTGCTGGTCCAATAAACTCCAACTGAACCTACTTCATTTAGTACTCCGTTATTATAAACCCTATAGCCAGCCGTTGTTAATTTCAATGGGGAATTAAATGCACCTGCTGCATTTTGTGTTGTAAAAAGTGCTGATTCAGCTTGAAATTCTGCCACAGTAGGAATACGAAAACCACTAGGACACGGATTATTAGCACCGCTTACGCCCTGCCATAAATTGATATTCTGTGGTGAACGCCAATCATTAGGAGTAGTAGTAGAGGCAATAAAATTTCCATTACCGGGAACATCTGTACTGCTTAATGTAGTACTTACCGGGGAAGTACGAATTTGATGAGCGTCAGTTAAACGTCCCCATTGGTATAAGTCACCATATGAAGCAGCATCTGTAGTACTTGTAGCTACCTGCGTTGCACCTAAATTACGATCCATCCATACTCTTCCGGTTCCCGTTGTTACAGTGGGAACAGTGGAAACATTTTCTTTGCCCCAAAAAGACCAAACTGTTCCGTTATAAACAGCTAATTGCTTATTGAATGTATCATAAGCGATCATGCCGGGAGCCGGGTTGATGATATTAAGATGCGGAGTGTCTACTTTAGGCAAGACCATTGCTTTATTAGTATCTTCTAACACTAAAATACCAGGAGTTGCAGAAAGCGTCCCTATTGCTAATTTAGCAAGTGTATTTTCAGTTGCAGCATTTTGAATTGCAACTCCATCAATCGACGTCAAAGGATCAACTGTAGTCCCCTGAGTATTTACTGATAAATCTTTCCAGGTTGCATCATATTTTACCTTTACTTTTTTATCAGTAAGATCATAAACCATCGTTCCGTTTACAACACCCGTAACTGAAGCCGTAGAAGTTACCCATGGCAAAATCATCCCTCTGTTGCCAGTTCCGAAATCCAGAGAAACCGATGGTGATGCAACCACCGTTTTCCCAATAGCAACCTGAGAAAAAACAGATACTGAAAACAAAGCAAATATTAATGTGAATATATTTTTCATTTTAATTTTCTTTAATTATTAACTGATTAGTTAGTAGTACAAGCTTGCGTATTGAAACAAGACCATCCTGACGGCGTTCCCGTAGTATTCACCTGTAAGCAATCTAGCGTAACATTATAAACCGCCATTCCTTCTACCAAATCAGCAGTAGGTATAGCAGAGATCTGTGCAGTCGTCAATCTATTTAATACAAAACCTTTTGATTTAGATTCAAGAGCAGTCCATGCTCCTTTTCTTACCATTGGCCAATTTCCTGAGGAAGAACCCGCTCTCGCCAAAGAAGTAATACCATTACTAGTGTCTAAAACTGTTCCAACTGTAACTCCAGGTCTGTAACATACTGGTTGAGTATCGGTATCAGTAGCCGTATTGTTGGTTGTGTTTATATCTGTACTATTCGCCGGTGGTGTTACTGTCACAGTATTAACCAGGTTACCCAAAAATACTGATGGAATACTAACTGCTACGGTGTAGGTTATCGTTCCGTTTACAGGTAGATTCACCAAGTCATTGATTGCCCCAGTTTGCGTTCCTGAAACTGAGGTCGACGCTCCTGCAGAAGCAACAGCGGTGTAACTTACATTGGCTGCAAGAATACCTGCTGGCAAAGGATCAGAAACAGTAGCATCCAATACTCCGAACGGACCATTATTTTTCACCTCTATTGTATATGTTGTAGTTGTTCCGGCAACAAAGGTTGTAGTATTGTCTGTTTTAGTTACCGAAAGATCAGTGCCGAAAAAAATAGGCGCGGTAACACAATGCGCACCATCATTGGCACTACTTGAAGGAGCGTCTGAAATCAAAACACGCTGTCCTGTTGTAAGATTAAACTGATAAAACCCTCCAGCATTATCAGCTCCGTACATCTCGCCGGTACTAGAAGCAAACATAGCTCCAAAAACAACAGCTCCAGGTGTGGACCCGATTCCGGTAACTGTACCAGTAGAAGGATTAATCGACAACAACCGCCCGTTATCATTATTAACGGTATACAAAAGACCATTTGTTGTTCTAAAAGCTAGATCTGAAACGTTAATACTAGTAGAAAGCGTAATTATTGTCGCTGTCATCGTATTAAGATTTATACGGTAAATCCTATCGTTATCAGTATTAACTTTTACATAATAATTCCCAAAATTATCAATTTCACCCGCATTAAAAGTTTGTCCTGCGGGAAGTCCCGTGACAGATCCTAAGTTAATAGAAGTACCATCAGTATTAATAACCAACACATTTGACGAGTTCGGCTGCTGTATTCCATACAAACGACCATCTATAGGATTAACCGCTATCGAATTATAATTAACAGAAGAAGTTCCCACAGCAGGGTAAGTAAACGGATTGGTAGTATTTCCTACGTTATAAAGAGTTGCAGTCTGAGAAAGATATAACGCATTGGTACAACCAAAAGCATTCGCACATTGAACATCCTGAATGTCCGAATTCTGAGAACTCCCGACACTCTGCCCTAAAGCCTGAGAATATCCTGTAATAGCAGGTGTAGTACCCGTAGGAATTGGGGGAACACCAGAAGCATTCACAGGAGTAGTATTCAGTCTGTTTCCTGTAATATAAACAGCTCCGTTTTGGAAATTTGCACCTCCTTCCAATACGTCGGGACATCCATCATTATCAGAGTCTAAATCTAAATGATCAGGAGTCCCGTCATTATCTGTATCCGTAGAAAAGCAATATGAAATTGTATCAACGTGACCATAATCACTTATAAACATTCTGATTCTATAAGTGCCTGCGGTTAAACTCAGGTCAGATAACCCACTTTTATACCATTGTTTGTCTCCCATTGCCTTCGTAAACGAAAGTAAATCACCCTGACCAACAGACTGGTACGAACCGCTAACCAGCTTTAATACTTCGATTCGTGTATTGTAAGGTGTGTAATTCACATTAGCAGTTTCTCTGTTAGCAAACCATGCGGAAGCATTCAACACAGAAGGAGTGGTCAAAGTAAAGTTTTTTTGAATATAAGCATTTCCGCCACTTAAATTTAAATCAAGATATTGATCACCGGAGTTTGCATTATTAGGTCCTAAAGTATATCCGGAACCATTTACTTTGATTACATTAAAAACATTATTTGCTAAATTAGCTCCTGACGAAACATTAACAGCAGTCCAACCATTGTATGGATTTGATGCACGAATATTATCACCATTCACTACAGGATTAGCAAAACTATTATCAAACCCATCTACTGACACATCACTTATAGTTGCGCATAAACCTTCATTACTGTCAAGAATACCATCATTATCATCATCTAAGTCAGTGAAGTTATCTACACCATCATTATCTGAATCATTTGCCTGAACGGTTACAGTTGCCGTAGCTGTTTTACAATTGCCTAAAAAAGTTAAATCACATATTTGGTAATTCACGCTATAAACACCAGGTGGCGTTCCCGGTGCAATATTGATCAATCCCGTAGCTGCATTTAGAGTTACACCACTATTCGTTGTTGATATTTGATTAAGTAGAACATCTGACATAGACGCAGGAGCAGCGCCATTTACAGTATCATTATTTAAAACAGAAACCGTAGAATTATTACCGGAAATAATAGTATATGTATCATTATTAGCAACTAGCGTAGCTGTAGCATAAATTGTATTTACAAAAACACCCGAATCATACTGTTCATCAGCTGTATCTGCAATAACAATCTTAAAAGTGTAAGTTGCTCCTGGAGTTAAACCAGATAATGTATATGTAATTAGTCCTGTAAGAGCATTAAACTGAACAATTACAGGTTTTGCACCAGAGTTATTATTCTGAACTAGTTTTCCGTTAGCCTGAACAGTTGTTGGATGTCCATTGTTTATATACAAGGCGCTTTGTGAACCATCATAAGCCGCATTCGGAGTATTAGGACTAGCCGATCCTGGAACACCATAATTAACTTTATTAATAGAAGTCGGATTTCCATTTGGAAGCTTCGCCAAGTTAGCAGTACCGGTTACCCCGGGACCTGTTACAAAAAAACCGAATGCGTCATCATACTGTGATCCTACATAATCAGGATATTCTTCCGAACCGAATTGGTATTTGATATTTAATGTACTTGCTTTTGGACCAATGGTAACTGAGAAAGTATACGTTACCATATCCCTGTTTGCATTAACATCTACTACCGCCAAATCTGCATCTGTAAACATAGTTCCTCCCCCTGGATTACCACTTGTAACAGTAGCTGTATTAGCTGTAAGGAGATTAGCGTTTAAACCCGTTCCGAAAAACACGCCTTTGTTCATCTGTAATCCGGCATTCAGCCCGTTCGTAAATGTAGCAATTTGTGTAGCTCTAACACCATTAACTAGTGTAGGATTCGTTAAAGTAACATTTTCTCCGATGAGAGATGCATCAATATCCACATTGGAAGGATTGGATATATAAGTTACCTGTGAAAAGACAATACTACTCAGTAAAGTTAAAAACACAGATAAATGCTTTTTAATATATGTATTAGTTTTAAATTTCATTTTATAAAGTATTAGCATCACTCATTAAAAAATGAGGATGAATGATTATTAGTAAAATATTTGTTATGTTAAAACAATACAGGCGGCGGTCTTACAGAAAAGACCTCAGAGAAACAGAAATCTAGAGATTTGTTATTGTAGTATGTAAATTTCTGAGTGTGCAAATAATTTAAAGCACGCTTTACAGAATAATCTTTATGAGAAGCATGTATTTTAGAAAAGTCATTTCCATTATGACTTGGCGTTATATAATTTTTTGTAGAATAGTGAGAAGAATAAAACTGAGATGGTGACGGAGAACTCTGGTAATCGTGCTTTTCAAAAGATTTACTTTTTATTTCGTAGTCATCAATCTTCTTTTTAATCTGTTTTAGAGCATCCTTCCGTTTCTGCTCTTCAGAAGTCTTTACCTGCTGTGCAAGAGTTTGCTTTTTGGAGTTGTGTGATGAAGAAGCAATTAAGATTTTATTATTGTCTTTTTTTTCAAAAGAAAGCTCTGCATTCTTTACAATAATTTTTTTCTTAACAATTTGATTATTAAAACTCTCGTCTGATGAGTAAAGTTTTACTCCTCCTGCCAACACAATGGTAGTAACCTGATCATCAGGATGTAAATTTTGTTTTTGAGCATTAAAAGAATTAAAAGAAAGTAAAATAATTAAAATTACAATACGCAGAAAATAAGAACTTTTAAAAAAATTCAAATATTCATCATTAATAAATTTAAAAAATAGATTTTTTTTCAATACAATTCTCTGTGTTGGCAAATTTAAACAATAATATGATTACACATACCACACTTTCACTATAAGTTATTGATATTTATCATATTATAAAAAAACTATTATTTAAAAACAACAAGAATAATCAACAGAATGAAGATTAAATATTAAAATAAAGTCATTCACGTAATATAATTTTAAC
>Ga0065714_10002997_pt1 | contig 11885 bp, 8 predicted proteins | sample MisRhiReplicate2_FD_59101 | JGI IMG/M metagenome (GOLD analysis project Ga0065714, IMG submission 59101) | Miscanthus rhizosphere microbial communities from Kellogg Biological Station, MSU, sample Rhizosphere Soil Replicate 2: eDNA_1 v2... | ecosystem: Host-associated > Plants > Roots >... | reverse complement strand
GGCAAAGACCTACCAGACCGTCACCGTGGCCGAGCCGCTCAACCTGCATGGCTGGCAAGTGATGGATGAATTGAACCGGCTGTTTGCAGGTCAGCCGGTGAGCGGCTTCGTCGCGCCGATTCACTTGGTCAATGCCGACAATATTGCCTTCGATGGCGGGAAGAAATTCCAGTACGACCCTGACAATGGCTATCGAGACATCTATCGCCACCAATGGAATCCATGACATTGGACGTTATTTCCCGGCTTGGACGCCGGCTGTTGCCGCAATCGCTACGCGCACAGTTCACCCTGGCGTTTCTGACGCTGGCGCTGCTGATCCTGGCGAGTGGTGCAACGGCGGTCTACGCCTTGCGCACGTCAAACAACGCCACCCGCCAGCTGACGGATGAACGACTGGTCCGCATGCAAAACGGGCAAGACATGCTGCAGCGTACCTTGCTGATCGAGCGCCAGACCGATCAGCTTCTGACCACCCGCTCCCCCGACACCCTGCGTTCAAGCTATGCGGCGACCGTCGAACAGCTTGAAGCCCTTGATCAACTGGTGCAGCAGCTGACGGCGGCGAACAGTGGCGTGGCGATACTCGACATGCATCAGTCGAGTCAGATGTTTCGCAATACCGCCAACATCGTTGCGCAGCTGCGGGAAAGCCTGCTGCAAACCGAGGTCACCTTCGAGCAAGCCATGGAGGATCACACCGCCCGGTTAACAGCGACTCCAGCCCGGGCCAGCCTGGAACTGGCGGTGTTGCTTTTCGATCTGCCGTAGGTTGTTGACAGTGATGCCGTGCAACGGCTGCGCACCCGATATGAGCGCCTGTCACGCACCGCAGGCAAGTTACCCGACGCTGATGTGGAGACGCCCGATCTCTTCTCCCTGCGCCTGAGGCTCATCAATCAACACACCGTCATACAGCGCTTCAATGAGGAACTGAAGAATGAGGCCGGGGTTCTGGTCGCGGTGGCCCGTGCGCAATCCAGTGCTTACACCGAAGACTATCGCGAAGCCCTGCAGCGCCTGGTCGAGGCCTCAAATCGTAGCCAGCAATGGGTGCTGATCATGTTGGGCGCCAGTCTGATATTCGCCTGGTTCGTGACCCGGGTTTTCATGGGCCGTCATGTGCTCGTGCGCCTGAATGAAATCAGTCGGCAACTGCGCCAGGAGCACACTGACAAAACGCATTTGATGATGGCGGAACATGGGAAGGACGAGATCGGCAACATGGCTCGCGCGGTGAATCAGTTCCTCGAAGACCGACTTCAGCTGGAAAAAAGAACGGTCCAATTGAGTATCGCCACAGAGCGTCTCGCCCTGCAAAACAGCCGATTGGAGCAAGAAGCCGTCATCCGTGCCGGACAACGTCATGTCCTGGAACTGATCGCCAGGAGCACCGAACTTGCAGAAGTCCTCGACAGCCTGGCTCACCTGGTGGAGTCCCAGCTGGAGGGGATGATGGTGTCCATCCTGCTGCTGGATGACGATGGCAAGCACCTGCTGCACGGGGCGGCCCCCAGTTTGCCGAAAGCCTACAACCAGCTCATTGACGGGATTGCGATCGGTCCGAGCGTCGGTTCATGCGGCACCGCGGTGTATCGACGAGAACCGGTCATCGTCACGGATATCGATCTGGATCCGCTGTGGGAGGCGTACCGTTCAGCCGCTGCGCCCTATGGATTTCGCGCCTGCTGGTCGACGCCGATTCTGTCCCATGAGCGTAAGGTGTTGGGTACGTTTGCCTTGTATTCCAACACCGTACGCAGCCCCACCTCGACCGAGACGCGACTGATCGACATGGCGACACCGCTTGCCGGCATTGCGATCGAACGCCAACTGACCGAAAAGCGCATTCGCTACATGGGCGACCATGACGCACTGACCGGGCTGCCGAATCGCACACTGCTCGAAGACCGTCTCAAGCAGGCGATGCTTTATGCCCAGCGCTACGACCGCCTGGTGACGGTGGTGTTTCTCGACCTGGACAAATTCAAACTGGTGAATGACAGCCTTGGGCACAGTGCTGGAGACGAACTGCTGAAAACCGTCGCCCAGCGCATGCTCGATTGCGTACGCCGCACCGACACCGTCGTGCGACTGGGTGGCGACGAGTTTGTGATCGTCCTGTTCGACCAGCCCTCAGACCTCGACGGCGTTACTCCGGCGCTGCATAAAATCCAGGAAGCCATCCTGCGGCCGATTCAGCTCAGCGGACATACACTCCACGTCACCTGCAGCATGGGGTTGGCCACCTACCCTACCGACGGCAGCGATACCGACACGTTGCTCAGCAACGCGGACGCCGCCATGTACCGGGCCAAGGAGCTGGGTCGCAACAGTTACCAGTTCTATACGAGCGAGATGAATAACAAGGTTCAGGGCAAGCTCGCCATGCAAGACGGGCTTCGAAACGCACTCAACCATGACGAGTTCTTGCTGCTGTACCAGCCACAGGTGGATTTGCAGTCAGGTCAGATTATCGGCGTAGNGGCACTGATCCGCTGGCAACACCCTGAGCTCGGCATAGTGTCNCCCATCAAATTCATTNCGCAGGCCGAAGAGACCGGGTTGATCGTGCCCATCGGCGACTGGGTGATTCATGCCGCGTGCAAACAGAACAAGGACTGGCAGGATGCAGGCTTGCCGCCGATCACCATGTCGGTGAATATTTCAGCACGCCAATTCATCGAAAGAGACCTGATCGACCGGGTTAGGCATGCGTTGCAAGAAACCGGACTGGACCCGCAGTACCTTGAGCTGGAGCTGACCGAAAGCCTGATCATGCAAGACCTTCAGCAAGCCATCAGCAAAATGAAGGAGCTGCAATCAATGGGCATCAGCCTCTCGATCGACGACTTCGGCACCGGCTACTCCAGCCTTGCAGCCTTGAAAAGCTTTCCGATCGCGAGACTCAAGATCGACCAGTCATTCGTGCGCGACCTGCCCGACAACGAGAACGACAAAGCCATCGCCACCGCAGTGATTTCGTTGGGGCACACACTGAACCTCAGGGTCATTGCCGAAGGTGTCGAAACCAAAGAGCAGCAAACCTTCCTGCATGAAAACGGCTGCGATGAAATTCAGGGCCACTTTTTCAGCAAAGCGGTCAGCGCAGAGGACATCAGCCTGTTACTGCGTACGCCAAGGTTGCCTCAATCGAGCCGCATTGCGAGCCCTGACTCGGCAAAGCGAAAACACGATGTAAAACGCCCAAGCAGTCCGATGCCCGGGCATTAATACTGCGCAGCCCCCGAACCTTTCAACAGCGAAATCGTGACGTTGCCGATCGACGCCAGCGACGCATGGCTGCCGTTCACAACAGACAGCTACCGGCCAATAGCGAAGGCTCTGGCGCCCTGAAATCTGTACTTGTTGGCTATCTGCTCCCGGGATAGTGCTATCTGAATTCTGCACAACCATAAGGCCGTCCATGCGGCTACGATATAGCCAGCTCCACCTCCCGGTACCGGATGCCTTGCACTTCAATGTTGTCCGGCACGAAAACAAAAACAGGAGATCCCGGAATGCAAGGCTTTGCGATCAATACGTTCAATTTCAATTCGCTGCCATCGGCACTGCTCGAAGAACTGACCGCGCTGCTCGGTGACAGGCTCAGTACATCCGTGAGTGTTCGTGAGCATCACGGCAGTGACATTTCCGCCCTTGAACCGATGCCGCCGCAAGCGGTGGCCTTTGTGAACAGTCTTGCAGAGATCGTCAGTGTGCAGAAGGCTTGTCACCATCACCGGGTGCCGATCATCCCTTATGGCAGCGGCAGCTCACTGGAAGGATGGCTACATGCCGTTCACGGCGGCATCTGCATCGATGTGTCGGCAATGAACCAGATCATCGAAGTGCGCATAGATGATATGGACGTCACGGTACAACCCGGCGTGACCCGCAAACAATTGAATGCTGCCCTGCACGGCACTGGCTTGTTCTTCCCGGTCGATCCGGGAGCCGATGCCTCATTGGGTGGCATGGCGGCCACCCGAGCTTCGGGGACCAACGCAGTGCGCTACGGAACAATGCGCGAAAACGTTCTGGCCATGACGGCCGTCCTTGCCGACGGCCGTGTGGTGCACACCGGTGGCCGGGCGCGCAAATCGTCGGCAGGCTATGACCTGACTCACCTGCTGGTCGGTTCCGGCGGCACCTTGGCCACCGTTGCCGAACTTACGGTGAAACTGCACCCGATCCCGGAGGCTATTTCGGCGGCAGTCTGCAATTTCCCGAGCGTCGATCACGCCGTACGCACCGTTATCCAGGCCATCCAGCTGGGCATACCGATGGCGCGCATCGAACTGATCGATGCACTGACGGTACGCGCGCTGAATGCCTACAGCAAAACCTCAATGCAAGAAGCCCCCTCCTTGTTCTTCGAGCTGCATGGCTCCGAGTCCAGCGTCAAGGAACAGGTGGAAACGCTTCGCATGCTTGCCGACGAACAGGGCGGACAGGGCTTTAAATGGGCACTCCATCCCGAAGACCGAAGCCGGCTGTGGCAGGCACGGCATGATGCCTACTTCGCCGCACTGGCGCTGCGCCCTGGTTGCCGCTCGGTGACGACCGATGCTGTTGTGCCCATCTCGCGACTGGCCGAATGCATCGAGGCAACGGCCATCGACCTGCAGGAACACGACTTGCTGGCCCCAATATTCGGACACGTTGGCGATGGAAATTTTCATGCGGTGATCCTTATCGACCCGGATGATCCGGCACAAGTCGAAAGAGCCGCCGCCGTCGCTCACCGTCTGGCCGACCGTGCCATTGCCATGAACGGCTCGTGCACCGGAGAACACGGCGTCGGCCTTACCAAGCAATCATTCATGCTCTCGGAATTCGGCCAGAACGCGGTAGACACCATGGCTGCCATCAAGGCAGCGCTGGACCCGCAGCAATTGATGAACCCCGGGAAGATCTTCGCTCGTGGTACACCGTTGGCGTAAATCCGAGATTTGCTAGAGGTTCGCTTATGGAAATCCGCCAGCTCAAATACTTCCTGGCCGTCGCCGATGCGGGCAGCCTTTCACAGGCAGCCCGCAAGGTGCTCATCGCGCAATCGGCACTCAGCAAACAGATGTGCGCGCTGGAGGCCGAACTGGGTGTGACGCTGTTCCATCGCAGCAACAGTGGCATCGTCGTCAACGAGGCCGGCAAGGTCTTTTACGAGCATGCCCTGGGCATTCTCAAGCAACTGCGCGATGCCAAGGCGGCGGTTCTGCCAGGCCATGGAGTGTTGACGGGGTCCATCGTTGTCGCACTACCCCAGAGTGTGTCGCCGATCATTGCCCTGCCGCTGCTGCAGGCCGTAGGCCGGATCTACCCTCAGGTGGAGATGCAATTGAATGAAGAGTTGACCGGCAATCTGGTCGACCAGTTGATTCGTGGCAGTGTCGACATCGCGCTGTTTACACCCACGGGATTGCCTGCGGAAGTGAGCTTTACGCCACTGATTGAAGAGGATCTCTATCTGATCCATCGCGTCAATGATCCTGAGGCACCACCTCCAGGAGAGGTGACCCTGGCCGAGGCGGTGGCACGGCCACTGGTCTTTCCCGGCAAGGCCCACAGCCACAGCACCCGGGCCATTGTCGACCAGGCGCTGCAACAGCAACAACGAGCACCCGCCGCAGTGGCGATGGAAGTCAACTCGGTCTACATCCTCAAAAGTGCGGTCGAGGCTGGCATCGGGCCGACCATCATGCCGCTCAATCTGGTGGTGCGGGAGGTCGCTGAAGAGCGACTGGTTGCCCACCCTTTCGTCGCGCCTGGCGTGTTCCGGACGCTGGGTATCTGCACCTGCGGAGCGCGACCTCCCAGCAATCTGCGGACCTTGATCGCGCAGTTGATAAGCCAAGTGGTGCAGGACATGTGCCGATCCGGCGAATGGCCCTCGACACGTTTACTGCCTGCTACCTGAACAAGATTTTCATCTTCGCTTCGACAACAACAATAAAGAGGCTAGACATGAACCAACCACCACTCCCTGCGGGCGTGTTGCCCGACCATGCCCTGAAATCAGCCTACCGCAAGACGGCCTGGCGGATTATCCCGCTGTTGATCGTCTGTTATCTGGTCGCTTATCTGGACCGGGTCAACGTCGGTTTCGCCAAGTTGCAGATGCTCGACGATTTGAAATTCAGTGACGCCGTCTATGGTCTGGGCGCGGGCATTTTCTTCGTCGGCTACCTGATGTTCGAAATACCCAGCAACATCGCCCTGCACCGCTTTGGCGCTCGCCGATGGATCGCCCGGATCATGGTGACCTGGGGGCTTTTGTCGGCAGCGATGATGTTCATCGAAACGCCCATGGCTTTCTACGCCCTGCGTTTGTTGATCGGCATTGCTGAAGCGGGATTCTTTCCCGGCATCATCTTCTATCTCACCACCTGGTTTCCCAGCCATCGGCGCGGGGTGATGACGGCCATGTTCATTACCGCCCTGCCCATCTCCAGCATGCTGGGCGCGTTGATCTCGGGGTTCATTCTGCAACACCTCAACGGTGTGGCTGGCTACGCTGGCTGGCAATGGCTGTTTGTCATTGAAGGACTGCCTGCGGTGGCCCTGGGTGCCGCGGTGTTCTTCCTGCTACGCGACAGAATCGCCGATGCACATTGGCTGACGCCTGAAGAACGACTAGGCATGCAGGCGGCCATCGATCGGGAGGCCATGCTCAAGCAGAGCCATCGCCTGCGCGACGGCCTGGTCAATCCGCAAATCTGGCTGCTGGGCGCTGTGTATTTCTGCCTGGTGCTGGGCCAATACGTGATCAGCTTCTGGCTTCCGACCATCATCCGTAACAGCGGCGTGCAGCAACCGGCGGTGATCGGTGTGCTGAGTGCCATCCCCTATGCGGCAGCTGCTATCACGATGGTGCTGGTGGGACGTAGTTCCGACCGGCGCGTGGAGTACCGCTGGCATTTGGCAATTTGCGCCGGCATCGGTGCGCTGGGCATCGCCTTCGGCACTTATTTCGGCGACAACCTGTTGCTCGGCATGATCGGCCTGACCATAGGCACCGCCGCGATGGTCAGCAGCCTGCCGGTTTTCTGGGGCATGCCCAACGCAGTGGTTGGCGGCGCAGCTGCAGCAACGGGTGTGGCGCTGATCAACTCACTGGGCAACATTGCCGGCTTCTTCAGCACGATTGTCGCTGGCTGGTTGACTCAAGTAACCGGTAATACCCATGCGGCGATGTACATCATGGCTTCGATACTGGTCGTCGGTGGTGTGCTTGGCTTGCTGGTTTACCACGTGCGCCCGACGCCTGTCGCCCAGACCGTTTGAATACCTGACGGTACGTCCAAGTTAATTTCAAAGCCTGAGAACCGAGGCCCAAGTCCACCCTGATGAAACTGTCAGGGTCAGGCTGAACTCGCCTCGGAAAAAACAGCGCGCTCGTAAAACAACAATTAAAAGAACAACTGGAGCGAATAATAATGACAAAAACCGCCTCTGTAATGCCGCTGGCCATTGGCTGTTTGCTGGCCGGGCCAGGCACCGCATTCGCTGATTTCATAGCGGACAGCCATGGAGCCCTGAATGTGCGCAACTTCTACTTCAATAACGATTACAGGGATCAGCCGGGCCCCCAAGGGCAAAGCAAAATACGCGAATGGGGCAATGCCTTCATGCTGGATCTCAAGTCAGGCTACACCGACGGCGCATTAGGCTTCGGGTTGGATGCGCTTGGTACCCTGGGCTTACGTCTGGATGGCGGCAAAGGCAATCATCGGGGCAGTTCGATGTTTCCCGATGACAGCGACGGGGCGGCTGTTCATGAGTTCAGCCGGCTTGGGGTAACGGCCAAGGTCAAGTTATCGAATACCGAACTCAAGGTCGGTACACTGCAACCCAAATTGCCAATCCTGATCGCCAACGACGGCCGACTGCTTCCTCAAACATTTGAAGGCGCAATGCTGACATCCAAGGCAATCGACAGCCTGACGCTGGTAGGCGGACGCCTCAACAAGACCACCGGGCGGGCATCAACTAACGATTCGGGACTGGCCGTTGCTGGAGGGCGGCGCGAAAGTAATAACTTCTCCTTCGCCGGAGCAGACTACCAGTTGAACAAACAGGTTCTTCTGCAGTACTACCATGCCAATCTCGAAGACTATTACGATCAAGACTTTCTGGGCCTGGTACACACTTTCCCGGTTACCGAAGGGCAAACCTTCAAAACCGATTTACGCTACTTCCGAACCCGGGCCGACGGTCAAAACGATAGTGCCCAGGGACGCGCGGCCGGTTACACCTTAAGTGGCAATGGTGATACCCCGGGGCGGATAGACAATGACACCTGGGCGGCAATGTTCACCTACAGCGTGGGCGGCCATTCGCTGATGGGGGGCTATCAGAGCGTGTCATCCGGCAGCAACTTCACTCAATTGAACCAGGCCAGTACCGGTGAAGGTGCCGCCGGTGCCAGCACCTATCTGCCGACGGACAGATTTGCCTCAAGCTTCCTGCGGGCAGGCGAAGACACGTTGTTCGGTGTGTACGCCTACAACTTTGCGGCTTCAGGATTGCCCGGCCTGACCTCGTCCGTTGGCTATTACCGTGGCACCCATATCAAACAGTTGGGCGCCCCGGATGCTCAAGAGTGGGAACGCGACATCATTGTGGACTACATCATTCAAAGCGGCAGCTTTCAGGGGCTGGGGCTCGGTGTCAGAAACGCGACGCTTCGAAGTGGTGTACCCAGTGACGGTGCCCAGGATCAAACGCGACTGGTGATTTCCTACTCACTTCCCTTGTTTTGAATTCGACCCATAAAGGGTTTCCTTACTACAGCCCCGGCCATGTTCGTGGCCGGGCGCCGGTCATCATGATGAAGAAGACTACAAGCACTGATGTCAACAACACATCTGCGTCCAGGCTGGAGGCTATTCGTAGTGTCGCTCTGCGCATGTTCGTCAATGAGGGATATCAAGCCGTCAGCTTGCGTCAGCTTGCCGTGCACGCGGGGATGCAAGCGGGTTCGCTTTATCACTACTTTGAAAGCAAGCAATGCCTGCTGTTCGAACTCATTGAGGAACATGAATATCACTTGCTGCACTGTGTCAGCAAAACGCCCCTCGCCCGCTTCGATCCAAGGTCTGCGTTGGGGCACTACCTCGACGCTTACTTGCGTTTCGCGTTACCACGGCGCCAATGGCACCTATTGTCCACACGTGAGAGTTACTGCCTGGAGACCGCTCAACGAGCGAAAATTGAAGGGTTGCGCGCCAAACAGGAGCGGCTTCTGAAAGAGGTTATTTCGTTGGGTATGGTTGGCGGACGTTTTCAGGTCGATGACTTGAACATCGCGGTGGCAGCCGTGCGAGACATGCTCAATGGGACCGTGTTGGGCCCCCTCAGCAATGATTTGAGCACGGAGGTACTGATCAAGGGCGTTCAGCGGATGGTGCTTCGCTCATTGGCTTGCTGAGCCCGGTTTCAGCTCGGTATCGAACGCCTGGCATTTACGCAGGAAGCATTCCCGCGGGTTGTTCAGGATTTCAAAATTTTGATACTGGCGAATGTCGACTCATCACGTGCCTGATCCAGCAAACTTATCGGCCTTGCCAATGGCAATGCCTGCACGATCGGCCTTACTGTCACTTGTCGTTGCGCTTGCGTCACCAAGCGCTCGTCGCTGGGAGGAATGCCAAAACACTCGCGATAGCACTTTGAAAAATGGGGTGTGGACACAAAGCCACACACCACCGACAACTCCACGATGGAGATCGGTGTTTGCTTGAGCAACTGACGCGCGCGGATCAGGCGCAGTTTGAGGTAATACTTCGAAGGCGAGGCATGTAAGTATTTCTGAAACAACCGCTCGAGCTGTCGACGGGACAAGTCGACAAATTTCGCCAAGTCATCGAGGTCGATCGGTTCTTCCAGATTGGCCTCCATCAGGGCGACGACTTCCTGCAACTTGGGTTGATGGGTACCGAGCATATGCTTGAGAGGTACTCGCTGGTGATCCTGCTCGTTGCGGATTCGCTCGTAGACAAACATTTCGGAGATGGCCGCTGATAGTTCATGACCATGATCACGACTGATCAGGTGCAACATCATGTCCATGGGTGCGGTTCCACCAGAGCAGGTGAAGCGGTCACGGTCGAGGGTGAATACACTGGAGCTGAGGTTCACTCGCGGAAAAGCTTCCTGCATGGCGGCCAGAAATTCCCAGTGCACACTGCAATCGAAGCCATCGAGCAAGCCTGCCTTGGCCAAGGCCCAACTGCCGGTGCACACGCCCCCTATCCGCTTCGAACGCCGCGCCTGAGATCGCAACCAGGCAACGTGCTCCCGAGTCACAGCGCTTTGAATGCCAATGCCACCGCAGACGATTACGGTATCAAGCATCGGTGCGTTAATGATCGAGGAGTTCGGAGTGATGGGCATGCCGTCGCTTGCCCATACCTGCTCCCCCGCCAAACTCAACGTATGCCAACGATAGAGCTCTTGACCGGTCAACTGATTGGCCATACGTAGAGGCTCAACTGCAGATGCCAGAGAGATCAACGTGAATTGGTCCAGCAGCAAAAAACCAATGGATTGAGGAGGAGCGGCCTTGGAGGTGTCGTATGCCATCGAAAATTATTCTCGCAGTGACGGTAATGGCCCGTGGCGTAGGCGGTGTTACCGCCTCGCCACTGCTCGAGCACTGATAAGATCGCAAGCAGATTTACGCTGATGGCTGCTATGCACTTTCCGCCGACACCGCTCTCTGTGGCTGCCCACTCTGGCGTGCAGTCACAAGGCCGATAAAGGAAATCACCAACGCCAGGCCGATGGTCGAAGAAACTTCCATACGGTGTTCGGGCGTCACCATCATCACCGCCAACGCGGCGCAGATGAAGACGATGACCAACCAGGTGAGCCAGGGAAACAACCACATCTTGAAGGTCAGCGTGACGTTCTGCCGACGCAGAATCTTNCGCATGCGCAATTGCGACACGGCGATAACCAGGTACACCAGCAANGCGATGGCGCCGGAGCTGGCGAGCAGNAACTGGAACAGNCCGGCAGGCATGAAATANCTGAACAAGGTCACACCGGCACCCAGTACGGTGCTGGCGATCACCGCAGCTCTCGGCACGCCCGCCGACGACGTCACCTTCANCGGCTTCGGTGCATCACCGCGTTTGCCCAGCGAGAACAACATGCGCGAGGAAATATAGATCGACGAGTTCATGCAGCTGGCCACGGCAATCAACACCACTACGTCCACCAGAAACTTGGCATGGGGAATGTTCATCAGCTCCAGTGCCCGCTGATAAGAGCCTACAGACGCCAGCAACGGATCATTCCAGGGCACCACGGAAATGACCACGAAAATGGACAGCAAGTAGAACACGCCGATGCGCCAGATCACCGAGCGCGTGGCTTTGGCGATNTTCTGCGCGGGGTTGCTGGATTCGGCGGCTGCGATGGTCACCGCTTCTGTACCGATGAANCTGAACATGATGGTGATGAACGCGCCTACGACCGCTGACAAACCATTGGGCGCAAANCCNCCATGNTCNTCCATGAGTCGACTNAACCCGCTGGCTTCCCGCTCGGGGATCCAACCCATCAGCACCGCAAAACCAAGGCCGATAAATCCNATGATCGCCACGACCTTGGCCATCGCAAACCAGAATTCGAACTCGCCGTATTTGGAAACGCTGAACANGTTGGTCACGACCAACAGGACAATGGATGACAAGGCAAACAGCCAGGTGTCGATCTGGGGAAACCATTGATTTAAGACATGCCCGGCGGCGAGCGCTTCGATCGGTATCACCAACACCCAGAACCACCAGTAGAGCCAGCCGATGGTGAAGCCGGCCCAACGCCCGATCGCCTGATCGGCATAGGTTGAGAAAGAACCGGTGTCCGGGTTGGCC
>Ga0065714_10002837_pt1 | contig 11888 bp, 7 predicted proteins | sample MisRhiReplicate2_FD_59101 | JGI IMG/M metagenome (GOLD analysis project Ga0065714, IMG submission 59101) | Miscanthus rhizosphere microbial communities from Kellogg Biological Station, MSU, sample Rhizosphere Soil Replicate 2: eDNA_1 v2... | ecosystem: Host-associated > Plants > Roots >... | reverse complement strand
AGTTGCATAAAATGAAACAACTTTTACTCATAAAGTACTAATAAAATGATTCATTTGTCTAAGAAATAGGAGATTAAACACATTGTGTTATAACAAAATTTTGACAATGTCAGTTTGATTGACTGGTATTAGCGCTAGAGTCAAGGTGATGGCGGATTTTCGATTGATTTTTGAAGGAGTTTAGCCATTGCTGATATTCGTATCATAAGGGCAAAACGCTTTGCTTCTTGAGTCTGGTACATGCAAAGCGTTTTGTGATTTAACAAATGTTACGGTTTACTTTAAGTCGGTTTTAAGCTTTCAATCTAAGCGATAAGTCTAGGGCGCGAACATGCTTAGTGAGTGCACCAACTGAGATATAGTCGACACCAGTTTTAGCAAATTCGGCTAAAGTGTCTAAGGTGACATTGCCGGAGACTTCAAGCTTAGCGCCGGCGCCTTTCGCTTTATATTGATTGTTCATTTCAACCGCTTCGACCATTTTAGTGATATCGAAGTTATCTAACATGATGATATCTGTGCCAGAGTCGAGTGCTAAGGCGAGTTCTTCGAGTGATTCCACTTCGACTTCAACGGGTTTATTCGGGTACAAGTTGCGGGCGGTATCTACGGCTTGGCGAATGCCACCACAGGCCATAATGTGGTTTTCTTTAATCAAAAATGCATCATATAAGCCAATGCGATGGTTTTTACCTCCGCCGCAGGTGACAGCATATTTCTGGGCGGTGCGCAGGCCTGGAATGGTTTTGCGAGTATCTAATAGGCGAGTGTGAGTGCCCACCAGTTTATCGACATAATGCTTAGTTAAGGTCGCAACGCCAGACAGAGTTTGGATAAAGTTCATTGCCGTGCGTTCGCCGGTGAGAATCGTGCGTGCTGGGCCTGAGAGTTCACACAGTAGTTGGTTAGGTAACACCAGATCGCCATCATCCACATGCCAATGCAGTGCGACTTCCCCACCGAGTTGATTAAAAACTTGTTCGGCCCATGCTTTTCCACAAAAAACGCCTTCTTCACGGGTAATAAGGGTGGCTTCAGCGTACTTATCAGCAGGGATCAACATTGCTGTGATATCACCATAAGCGATGGCCTTGGTTTGATCGTTGATTTCGGTGCCGCCTAAGTCTTCACTGAGTGCGGATTTTACTGACTGGCGAATATCGTTTTCTAACATGAGCGGGGTCCTTGCATTCTTTAATTACTGACGACCTACTTGCATCTTAGGTTAAGATTACCACGGCCTTAGGTCTCACGGAACAGCTTGGAAGATTGTGCTGCAGGACTCAACCTCTGGCTTATTTAAGTTGGGAGTGAATGGCTTGCTCCATGATCTCAATATTAAAAGATGATGAAGTCAGCCTGTTCCGTGTGCTGGGTTTCTTCTTTGCTTGGCTGAATACTGTTAGAGTAACTCAGTTTATGTGGCATAGAGGATAAGCTCATAATGCGGTTTGAATTGGGTTGGTGTGAGGGTGCAAGGCGTTGTGAGTCACCACATTTTAATCAACGTCCCTTGGGTGAATTGAGTTTATTGGTGATCCACAATATTAGCCTGCCAGCAGGTTGCTTTGGATTACCCTATATTGATCAATTATTTCAAGGGTGTTTAGATACGAATGCGGATGCCAGTTTTGCACAGCTGCAGGGCTTGGAAGTCTCGGCGCACTTTTTGGTCCGCCGTAATGGCGAGCGTGTGCAGTACGTGAGTTGTAACGACAGGGCTTGGCATGCTGGGGTGTCTCGTTATGGCGAGAGAGAGAATTGTAATGATTTCTCCATTGGTATTGAGCTGGAAGGCACTGATACTGAGCCTTACACACCTGAGCAATATCAGTCACTGACAGCGTTGACGCAAGCTCTGTTGGCTGAGTATCCATCGCTGAGTACCGAACGAATTGTGGGTCATTGTGATATTGCGCCAATGCGCAAAACAGACCCTGGGCAAAGTTTTGATTGGGAAAGATATTTAGGGAAGCTAAAGGAATATACTCAGGCGTTGCGCTCTTAGGTTTTTGGATTTTAGACGTATTTCACACAAACCTAGACTATTTATGGACAAATTATAGAGGTACAGCCCATGGCATTATTTTCACTCTTGGTCGCCATTTTAGTGGAGCGACTTAAATTTCTTCCTTCATCATGGCAATTTGATCGTTTACTGCAGTCCTACCAAACGACGTTTTTTGGTGATAAAGCCTCACTGACGAGCGTTATGATGGCGCTGGCGTTAGTGCTGCCAGCCCTGTTGGTGTATGTGTTGTCTTGGTTAGTGGCGGGAATGTTTTGGGGCTTATTAAGTTTAGCGCTATGGATTGTCGTAGCGGTGGTTTGTTTTAACCATCAGAAACAGCGTGATATTTTCAAGAAATATATGCAAGCGGCTTGTCGTTCTGACGTCCAAGCTTGTTACCATTATGCCGCTGAGCTCGATTGTAGCGAGTGTTTGGATGCGGTATCCGAGAAAGACCTTGGCGCTAAAGTGGGTCAAAGTGTTGCTTGGATTAATTATCGTTATTACGGCGCCGTTGCTTTGTTCTTCATTTTTCTGGGGCCAGTCGGTGCTGTGTTGTATTGCACTGTGCGTTTTTATGCAGAAGAAAATGCCCGTAAATCCCTTGATCTGCCATTAGTCAACGAAGTGATTAGCGTGTTGGATTGGTTACCTAGCCGCATCTTTGCTTTTGGTTATGCGTTAAGTGGCCAATTTAGCGAAGGGTTAGCCGCGTGGCGCCATCATGGTTTGACCATAAATACCAGTGCTCGCACTGTCGTTGTTGAGACGGCATTAGCAGCGCAACCTTTACCTGAGGTCGCGAGTGCACCTATATGTGTACAGTCAACCTTGGCATTATTAGTACTGAGTAAACGCAACTTTACACTTATCGTCGCGGTACTGTCACTGCTGACCATTTTTGGATTGGTGAGTTAAGCAATATCAGCGTCACAGCGATAGCTGAATTTGGCAGTCTGAGCTGAGATAGCTCAGCTCTGTCAAATGGTCTGACCCCATAGACATTTTTTTCCGCTATGCTCTCTCTTCGTGAGTGCTTTCGATCGAGATCGCTTTTAAGGAGTGATCTTCAATCTGGACATCAAAACGCTGATTTGATAAAGTGCGCTCACTCAAAAAAATTGGTAAGACCAATTTACAACGGAGCTGAGCGCCTGATGGCCTATAGTAAAATTAATCAGCCAAAAATTTCTGATGTGATTATGGCTCAATTAGAGCAGATGATCTTAGAGGGCAGTTTGCAGCCCGGTCAGAAGTTACCGCCTGAACGCGAACTGGCGATCCAGTTTGAAGTGTCTCGACCTTCTTTGCGTGAAGCTATCCAAAAGCTTGAGGCAAAAGGACTGTTAATGCGCCGCCAAGGCGGTGGTACTTATGTCAAAGAGCAACTCTGGCAGAGTCTTGCCGATCCTATCGTTGAACTTATGAATTCTGATCCAGAGAGTCAATACGACTTGCTGGAGTTCCGTCATGCTACCGAAGGTATGATGGCTTATTTTGCGGCGCTGCGTGGTACTGACGCCGATATGCAAAATATCAAACGTATGATCCTCGAGGTGGAAGCCGCCACCGATATTGAAAAACAAGCCGCCGCCATTGTGCGCTTTTATCGTGCCGTTGCCGAAGCGTCACATAACGTGGCTATGTTACACCTCGTTCTCAGTTTAACCCCTGTGCTGCATCAAAATGTGGCGCAAAACTTGGAGCTTTTAAGCCGCCGCGAAGAAGCTTCTACTATGGCTAACGATCACAGACGGGCCTTGCTCGCTGCCATCGTTCGTCGTGATCCCGAAGCCGCCAGAGAAGCCTCGAATGAACACTTAAGTTACATCGAAGAGGTGATGTTATCTGTGCGGGAAGAAGATAGCCGGTTGCAGCGAAGCTTGCGCCGTTTAAAGAGTGGCGCTTAAGTTCTGTAGTTTAGCTGCCTGCTAAATCGGAATATGCCGCAAACACCATTCATTATCATGTATATAGAGAAGGACAGTGTCATGTCTGAAGATATGCTACAAGACGTAGATCCATTAGAGACTCAGGAATGGGTTGATGCCCTGCAAGCCGTGTTGGAACAGGAAGGCCCAGAGCGCGCGCATTTTTTACTAGAGAAGCTGATCGATAAAGCGCGTCGTAATGGCACTCACTTGCCTTACAATGCCACAACGGCTTACTTGAACACTATCCCAGCGGGTCAAGAGCCTCACATGCCTGGCAACCAAGAGATGGAACGTCGCATTCGCGCCATCATCCGTTGGAACGCTTTGGCTATGGTTCTGCGTGGTTCTAAGAAAGATTTAGAGTTGGGCGGCCATATCTCAAGTTTCGCTTCAAGCGCGACTATCTATGACGTATGTTTTAACCACTTCTTCCGTGCACCGAATGAAAAAGACGGTGGCGATCTCGTGTATTTCCAAGGCCATATCGCCCCTGGTATTTATGCGCGTTCATTCCTAGAAGGTCGTTTAAGCGAAGAGCAACTGGCTAACTTCCGTCAAGAAGTGGATGGCAAGGGTCTGTCTTCATACCCACATCCAAAATTGATGCCGGATTACTGGCAGTTCCCAACGGTTTCTATGGGCTTAGGTCCAATTCAAGCCATCTATCAAGCCCGTTTCCTGAAATATCTGACTGACCGCGGTCTGAAAGATTGTTCAGCACAAACTGTTTACTGTTTCTTAGGTGACGGTGAGTGTGACGAGCCAGAAGCCTTAGGCGCGATCGGTTTAGCGGCCCGTGAAGAATTAGATAACTTAGTCTTCATTGTTAACTGTAACTTACAGCGTCTTGATGGCCCTGTACGTGGTAACGGTAAGATCATCCAAGAACTTGAAGGCGAATTCCGCGGCGCAGGCTGGGAAGTTGTTAAAGTGATTTGGGGTCGTTACTGGGATCCATTATTGGCCCGTGACACCAGCGGTAAACTGCTGCAGTTAATGGAAGAAACCGTTGACGGTGAATACCAAAACTGTAAAGCCAAAGGTGGCGCTTATACGCGCGAACACTTCTTTGGTAAGTATCCTGAAACGGCCGAAATGGTTGCTAACATGTCAGATGATGACATTTGGCGCTTAAACCGTGGCGGTCATGATCCAGTTAAAGTTTACGCTGCACTGGAACATGCACAAAAAACCAAAGGCCGTCCAACAGTTATCCTAGCTAAAACCGTTAAAGGTTACGGCTTAGGTGATGCGGGTGAAGGTAAAAACATCGCTCACAACGTGAAGAAGATGGGCGTTGAGTCTATCCGTTACTTCCGCGATCGTTTCAATATCCCGATCCCAGATGACCAGTTAGAAGATCTGCCTTTCTATCACCCAGGTCCAGACTCTGAAGAAGTGAAGTACATGATGAGCCGTCGTGAAGCGCTACATGGTAGCGTGCCACAACGTCGTCAAAAGTTCACTGAAGAGATGGAAGTGCCGTCATTGAAGATTTTCGATTCGATTTTACAGGGCTCAAACGGCCGTGAAATTTCATCGACTATGGCATTCGTTCGTGTGCTGACAGCATTGCTGAAAGACAAGAAAATTGGCAAAAACATTGTGCCAATTATTCCTGACGAAGCCCGTACTTTCGGTATGGAAGGTCTGTTCCGTCAAGTGGGTATTTATGCTCACGAAGGCCAAAAATACGTACCGCAAGACTCTGACCAAGTGGCTTATTATCGTGAAGATAAAACCGGTCAAGTATTGCAAGAAGGGATTAACGAACTCGGTGCAATGTCTTCATGGGTATCGGCTGCGACTAGCTACTCAGTCAACGATACACCTATGATCCCGTTCTACATCTACTACTCAATGTTCGGTTTCCAACGTATTGGTGACATGGCATGGGCAGCGGGTGATATGCGTGCTCGTGGTTTCTTAGTCGGTGGTACTTCAGGTCGTACAACGCTTAACGGCGAAGGTTTACAGCATCAAGATGGTCACAGCCACGTTTTGGCGAACACTATCCCTAACTGTATTTCTTACGATCCAACCTACGGTTACGAAATCGCCGTTGTGGTACAAGATGGTATCCGTCGTATGTACGGCGAGAATCAAGAAGATATCTTCTACTACTTGACCACAATGAACGAAAACTATGAGCAACCAGCCATGCCAGAAGGCGCGGAAGTGGGCATAGTCAAAGGTATCTATAAGTTAGAAACGGTTGCGGGCTCAGGTAAAGGCAAAGTTCAGTTAATGAGCTGTGGCACTATCCTTGAACAAACCCGTAAAGCGGCGCAAGCACTGGCGAAAGACTTCGGTATTACTGCCGACGTATTTAGCGTCACTAGCTTCAACGAATTGACTCGCGATGGTCAAGCCGCTGAACGTTGGAACATGCTGCACCCAACCGAAACGCCAAAACAAGCCTATATCAGCCAAGTGATTTCAAGTGATGCACCTGCAATCGTCGCGACTGACTATATGAAGATTTACGGCGAACAGTTACGTGCTTATATTCCTACCGATTACAAAGTGTTAGGTACTGACGGTTTCGGTCGTTCAGACAGCCGCGAGAATCTACGTCACCACTTCGAAGTGGACGCTAAGTTCATCGTTATTGCGGCACTGAAATCACTGGTTGATCGCAAAGAGCTGCCTGTCGATGTGTTAGCAAAAGCCATTAAAGAATATGGTATCGACGCTGACAAGATCAATCCACAGTACGCGTAAGAGGCAATAAAAATGGCTGAATTAAAAGAAGTTTTTGTTCCTGATATCGGCGGCGATGAAGTGCAAGTGATCGAAATTTGTGTGGCTGTGGGTGATACCCTAGCCGCAGAAGAATCGATTCTTACCGTCGAAAGCGACAAGGCGACTATGGATATTCCAGCGCCTTTCGCCGGTGTTTTAGCCGAATTGAAAGTGGCTGTGGGCGATAAAGTATCTGAAGGTACTTTGATTGCTATGATGCAAGCGGCGGGCGCGGCAGTTGTCGCTCCGGCTCCAGTTGCAGCACCCGCTCAGGCGGCACCAGCATCTGCACCAGTTCAAGCGGCTCCAGCCCCAGTGGCTGCTGCTCCTGCGACGGGCGCAACCAAAGTGGTTGAAGTGACTGTACCTGATATCGGTGGCGACACTGATGTATCGGTTATCGAAGTCCTGGTTGCTGTCGGTGACAAGATTGAAGTTGATAGCGGTTTAATTACCCTAGAAACAGACAAAGCGACCATGGACGTACCCTCACCTTTCGCGGGTGTGGTTAAAGACGTTAAAGTCGCAGTTGGCGATAAAGTGTCGCAAGGCTCTTTAGTTATCATGCTTGAAGTGGGCGGCTCTGCACCTGCAGCCGCGCCAACTGTTGCTGCCCAAGCGGCTCCTGCCGCTACGGTAGCGCCAGTGGCCGCAGCACCTGCTGCACCAGCGGCAAGTGTGGTTGCGGTAAAAGAAATTCAAGTGCCGGATATTGGCGATGCCAGCAATGTCGATGTGATCGAAGTGCTCGTGTCTGTCGGTGATGAAATTACTGCAGACCAAGGTTTGATTACCCTTGAAACTGACAAAGCCACCATGGAAGTGCCTGCGCCATTCGCCGGTAAACTGCTGTCTTTGACGGTTAAAGTGGGTGACAAGGTTTCTCAAGGTAGCGTTATTGCAACGATTGAAACTGTCACAGTGGGTGCCGCTCCAGCAGCGGTTGCTCAAGCGGCAGCTCCTGCTCCAGTGAGCGCGGCGCCCGTTGCAGCCCCAACACCTGCAAGCCGTCCTCCAGTACCACACCACCCAAGTGCAGGTACACCTGTGTCTACCGGTGCGGTACATGCGTCTCCTGCGGTACGTCGTTTAGCCCGTGAGTTTGGTGTCGATTTGACCCAAGTGACAGGTTCTGGCCGTAAAGGTCGCATTATGAAAGAAGACGTTCAGGCGTATGTGAAATACGAACTGTCTCGTCCGAAAGCGACTGCGGCAACCTCTGTGGGTTCAGGTAACGGCGGCGGTCTGCAAGTGATTGCAGCACCTAAAGTTGATTTCAGTAAGTTTGGTGAAGTGGAAGAAATTCCATTAAGCCGTATCCAGAAGATTTCTGGCCCTAACTTACACCGCAACTGGGTAACTATCCCTCACGTGACTCAGTTCGATGAAGCTGATATCACTGAAATGGAAGAGTTCCGTAAGCAGCAAAACGATGTAGCGGCGAAGAAAAAAGCCGATTACAAGATCACGCCTTTAGTGTTTATGCTAAAAGCTGTGGCTAAAACGTTGCAACAGTTCCCAGTGTTCAACTCAAGCTTAAGTAGCGATGGCGAATCACTGATCCAGAAGAAGTATTTCCATATCGGTGTGGCGGTTGATACGCCAAACGGTTTGGTTGTGCCAGTCGTGCGTGACGTGGATAAGAAAGGCATTATCGAGTTATCTCGTGAACTGGCTGATATCTCTATCCGTGCCCGTGATGGCAAGCTGAAATCTGCTGATATGCAAGGTAGCTGCTTCACTATTTCAAGTTTAGGTGGCATTGGCGGTACGGCGTTTACGCCTATCGTGAACTACCCAGATGTGGCGATTTTAGGTGTGTCTAAATCTGAAATTAAGCCTAAGTGGAATGGTAAAGAGTTCGAACCTAAATTGATGTTGCCACTGTCACTGTCATACGATCACCGAGTGATCGATGGTGCTATGGCTGCACGCTTTAGTGTGACGCTGTCAGGAATTCTGTCCGATATTCGTACTTTGGTTCTGTAAGCATATAAGGCTGCTCATCTTGAGTGGCCTTTTGTTTATTGTGATCAGTATCAAACACAGGTTAAAATGCGCCCACCTTACGCGCTGGCGCATTTTCGGTTGGCAGGATAGCTCCTCCAACGGATTGAATGAGAATTAGAGGAAAACATGAGTAACGAAATCAAAACTCAGGTAGTGGTATTAGGTGCAGGTCCTGCAGGTTATTCTGCGGCTTTCCGTGCAGCGGACTTAGGTCTAGAAACCATTATCGTTGAACGTTTTAGCACTTTAGGCGGCGTGTGTCTTAACGTGGGTTGTATCCCATCTAAAGCCCTATTACATGTTGCTAAAGTTATCGAAGAAGCCAAAGCCGTTGCTGCTCACGGTGTGGTTTTCGGCGAGCCAACTATCGATTTAGATAAGTTACGTGGCTTTAAAGAAAAAGTTATTGGCCAATTAACTGGCGGATTGGGCGGTATGTCCAAAATGCGTAAAGTTAACGTGGTTAACGGTTTTGGTAAATTTACTGGCCCTAACACGCTAGAAGTGACTGCTGAAGATGGCACTGTCAAAGTGGTTCAATTCGAGCAAGCTATCATTGCTGCGGGTTCTCGCCCAATCAAACTGCCATTCATTCCGCATGAAGATCCACGTATTTGGGATTCGACTGACGCATTAGAACTGAAAGAAGTTCCAGGCAAGTTGTTAGTGATGGGCGGCGGTATTATCGGCCTAGAAATGGGTACTGTGTACGCTTCTTTAGGCAGTGAAATCGACGTGGTTGAAATGTTCGACCAAGTAATCCCAGCAGCTGATAAAGACGTTGTTCGCGTATTCACTAAGCAAATCAAGAAGAAATTCAACCTGATCCTTGAAACTAAAGTCACAGCGGTAGAAGCCCGTGAAGACGGTATTTATGTTTCTATGGAAGGTAAGAGCGCACCAACTGAAGCAGTCCGTTACGATGCCGTATTAGTAGCAATTGGCCGTGCACCTAATGGCAAGTCGTTAGATGCTGAAAAAGCAGGTGTTAACGTTGATGAGCGTGGCTTTATCAAGGTTGATAAGCAACTGCGTACTAACGTACCGCACATCTATGCAATTGGTGACATCGTTGGTCAACCTATGTTGGCTCACAAAGGCGTGCACGAAGGCCACGTAGCGGCTGAAGTTATCGCTGGCATGAAGCACTACTTCGATCCAAAAGTGATCCCATCAATTGCTTACACTGACCCAGAAGTCGCTTGGGTTGGTTTAACTGAGAAAGAAGCGAAAGAGCAAGGTATTGCTTACGAAACAGCTACTTTCCCATGGGCAGCAAGCGGCCGCGCTATCGCATCTGATGCGAGCGAAGGNATGACTAAACTGATTTTCGACAAAGANACTCATCGNGTAATCGGTGGTGCGATTGTTGGCGTTAACGGCGGCGAGCTGTTAGGCGANATCGGTTTAGCGATTGAAATGGGNTGTGATGCTGAAGATTTAGCATTAACCATTCACGCTCACCCAACACTGCACGAATCAGTGGGCTTAGCGGCTGAAATGTACGAAGGTTCTATTACTGATTTGCCAAACCCAAAGGCAAAGAAAAAGTAATTTAGCTGTCGATTAAAAAAGCGCTCATTTGAGCGCTTTTTTATTGTCTGTATTTTTTTGTAACTTTTATGTAAACAAGCGGATGAATTGATAGGATTGAGCTGCTACAGTACAACTATGGTATGAAGTAAGCCGTCACATGCAAACAAAAATAATTAGAACAATTCTGACATGTTTCATCCTTTTACTGACTTGCGTCCACTCGGCTTGGGCGGGCGGCTTTGTGCAGCGAGTGTTTACTGATAGGGATGGTTTAGCGGTCACCAGTATCCGCGGTTTGGCCTTAGATGATTACGGTTTTGTTTGGGCAGCGACTGAGCAGGGCTTGTATCGAGTGAGTAATTCTAAGGTGCGGCGTATCGATAAAATCGGCACCGAATCGCGACTGTCAGATGACTTTTTAACCTCAGTAGTAAACATAGAACGTGACAAGTTATTGGTTAGCACCAACGCCGCAATTTACCTCTACGATATTGTCCAAAATCAATTTACCGCGTTTGGTTCTCCCTATTTATTCCCGCAGTTTCCCGGTGGTGCGCTGGTCTCGGCAGCCCGAAAGAATAGTAAAACATGGCGATTGTTAATTGATAATGGCCAGATTTATGAATTCTCCCCTTCAAAGTCCGAACTGCGCCTCATTACTCAGTTGCCAGTTAATCGCGATCTTCCTTGGCGCAAATTGCTGGTCATGCCTAACGGTCAAATGCTGGTCGCGGGAACCTTGCAATTAGAGTTGCTGGAGCAAAATGGCGAGCGAGTGTTCCAATACTCTTGGACCGAATCTATGGGCAGTATTCTCGATATGTTAGAGGATTCTCAGCATAGGATCTGGATTGCGACCGGACGCGGCGTTTATCAATTAGATCAAATTTCTAGGCAAATTATCCCCGTGCCAGAATTGCCCGATTGGAGCACAGTGATCATTGAGGATGCTAAAGGGGATCTGTGGTTTTCTAGTCGTATCGGCTTATTGAAATGGTCGCCCGAAACGCGGCAGATTGAAAACTATCAAAAAGAGTTGAAGGCTGAGGCCAACATGGAAACGCTGAAAGCCATGTTGTTTGATGATGCTGGCTTGATGTGGGTCGGAGGCTCAGGCGATGGATTGGCTTTATTGGCGTCACAGCCTGATTTCATCCTCGATACTTATACTGGCGATGAACCCTATCAACTGAGCGATGCCATGACTTGGTCAGTACATGCCAGTGATGAAGGGGTTTGGTTAGGTTCTTCCAGTTTAGATTTTATTGCAAAAGGCAGTAGCAAAGCGTTTAACGTGCCAATTGAGGGATTTAATCCCCATGAAAGTATTTACGATATCAGTGCGTTTGAGGGGCATTATTTACTGTTATCGACGACCAGCGGCCTCTTTGTTGTCGATAAAGACACTTTGCAAGGCAGTAGCTTTTCTAAATGGACTCACGGCAATGATGATTTTAAAAATAAGCTTATTTATAAAACCTATCGTGACCCCAAACTGAAAGGACGTGTTTGGATTGCGACGACAACAGGGCTGTATTTTTGGGAAATGGGACTGTACGAACCTCAGCCCTTTGATATTGATAAGTCATCGAACAAGTTTGACGGCCCTAAGCGCCCCGTGATCCGCACTATTTATCGCACCTCCGACGGTC
>Ga0065714_10003026_pt1 | contig 11893 bp, 9 predicted proteins | sample MisRhiReplicate2_FD_59101 | JGI IMG/M metagenome (GOLD analysis project Ga0065714, IMG submission 59101) | Miscanthus rhizosphere microbial communities from Kellogg Biological Station, MSU, sample Rhizosphere Soil Replicate 2: eDNA_1 v2... | ecosystem: Host-associated > Plants > Roots >... | reverse complement strand
TGGCGGACTGAAACCGCTGACATTTTTCTTGAGGACACAGAACATGAGCGATATTCCTGCCGACCTGCGTTTTGCCGAAAGTCACGAATGGGCCCGCCTGGAAGCCGACGGCACCGTCACCGTGGGCATCAGCGATCACGCGCAGGAAGCGCTGGGTGATGTGGTGTTCGTGGAGCTGACTGAAGTTGGCAATGTGTTTGCTGCCGAAGATCAAGCCGGTGTAGTTGAGTCGGTTAAAGCCGCCTCCGATATCTACTCCCCGATTGCCGGTGAAGTGATAGCGATCAACGAAGAATTGAGCGCCAACCCGGAACTGCTCAACACCGACCCGTACGGCGCGTGGATCTTCAAGCTCAAGCCAAGCAACACCGCTGACCTGGAAAAGCTGCTCGACGCGGCAGGCTACAAGGCTGCCATCGGCGAATAACGTTGCTCTTGTAGGAGCCTGGCTTGCCCGCGATGGCGTCTTCGAAAACACCATCGCGGGCAAGCCGTGCTCCTACAAGGAACGATTCAAGGCTTTAGAACAGCCTTGACTGCCGCCACCGCACGCTCGACATCCGCTTTGCTCATGGCCGTGAACATCGGCAACGAGACAATCAGGCGGCCGACCCGCTCGGCAACCGGGAACATGCCCTCCTTGAAACCGCGCTCGCGGTAAAGGCTCAGCAGGTGAATCGGCGGGTAGTGATAGCCGACACCGACGCCCAATGCCTGCATCTGCTCCATGAAGGCAGCCCGTGCCGGCTGGCCATCCCCGCGCTCCGGCAGCACCAGCTGGAACAAATGCCAGTTGCTGTTCTCGAAATCCGCCGGGGGCAGTTGAGCCCCGTAGAACGCTTCGAAATCCTCACCAAAACACGCGAAATAGTGCCGGGCCAGTTCACGGCGATGGGCGGTGATTGCTCCGATATGAGCAAATTGCCCAAGACCGATGGCTGCCGCGACGTCGGTCATGTTGAACTTACCGCCCAGCACGTCGACATCCAGACCATCGAAGCCGCTGCGGGTGACGCCCTGCAAACGGTACTTCTGCGCCAGTCGCACTTCCTCTTCATTGTTCAGCACCAAACAGCCGCCCTCAGAAGAGGTGATGTTTTTGTTTGCCTGGAAACTGAAGGACACGAAATCACCGGTCGAGCCAATGCTCTGACCGCTCCAGCTCGAACCCAAGGCTTGTGCGGCGTCTTCGACTATCCGCAATCCGTGTTTTTTGGCGATCGCATACAACCGGTTCATGTCCAGCGGCAAACCGGCGAGGTACACCGGAATGATCGCTTTGGTCCGCGGGGTGATTGCCGCTTCCAACTGATCCAAGTCGATGTTGCGGGTAATCGGGTCAATGTCGGCAAACACCGGGGTGGCGCCGACTTCCAGAATGACGTTGGCCGTGGCCACCCAGGAAATCGGCGTGGTGATCACTTCATCGCCTGGCCCGATCCCGGCAACGCGCAAGGCGATTTCCATGGTGCAGGTGCCGGAATTGAAGGTGAGCACCGGACGCCCGCCAAAATACGCCGAGAGTTGTTGCTCAAAGGCCTGGACCTTCGGGCCGCTGGTGATCCAGCCCGAGCGCAACACGTCGCCGACTGCTGCAATCGTGGCTTCATCGATGGTGGGTTTCGAGAACGGGAGGAAAGGCAGTTGGCTCATAAATACAGGCACCTGATCAGCGGACATAGGGCAGATGTCGAGCATGATGTCCGCAATGGCCGTCGGCGCCAAGCCATCCCCTCGGATATCGGCTGCTATGCTGGTTTGACCGTGTTGCATCGACGCTGAGCGCCATCCAAGAGAGAGCCCGTCATGTCCCAGTTGCCGTCCTTGAGCCAGTTACGCGATCCCAATGCCTTTCTGCGCCGCCATCTCGGGCCTGATGCCGCCGAGCAGCAGGCGATGCTCGACAGCCTCGGCCTCGGCAGCCGAGTGGAACTGATCGAGCAAACGGTGCCGCCAGGAATCCGGCTGAACCGCGCACTCGACCTGCCGCCCGCCCTCGATGAACAAGCCGCACTGGCCAAACTGCGCGGCTACGCCGAGCAAAACCAGGTATGGACCAGCCTGATCGGCATGGGCTACCACGGCACCCTGACGCCGAACGTCATTGTGCGCAACGTGCTGGAAAATCCCGGTTGGTACACCGCGTATACGCCTTATCAGCCAGAGATTGCCCAAGGGCGGCTCGAAGCGTTGCTGAACTTCCAACAGCTGACTATCGACCTTACCGGCCTGGAACTGGCCAACGCTTCACTGCTGGATGAGGCCACGGCAGCGGCGGAAGCCATGGCGCTGGCCAAGCGTGTCGCCAAGTCCAAAAGCAATCTGTTTTTCGTCGACGAACACTGTCATCCGCAGACCATTTCAGTGGTGCAGACACGGGCCGAAGGGTTCGGGTTCGAGCTGATCATCGACTCAGTGGATAACTTGAAACAACACCAGGTGTTCGGTGCCCTGCTGCAATACCCCGATACCCACGGCGAGATCTGTGATCTTCGGCCCTTGATCGATCATCTGCACGCGCAGCAAGCGCTGGCGTGTGTCGCCACTGACCTGTTGAGTCTGTTGTTGCTGACGCCGCCGGGGGAATTGGGTGCCGATGTGGTCTTCGGCTCATCCCAGCGTTTTGGCGTGCCCATGGGCTACGGCGGGCCGCATGCGGCGTTTTTTGCCAGCCGCGATGAGTACAAGCGGGCGATTCCGGGGCGGATCATCGGCGTGTCAAAAGATGCCCGCGGCAATGTTGCCTTGCGCATGGCCCTGCAAACCCGCGAGCAACACATTCGACGGGAAAAGGCCAACTCGAACATTTGCACCGCTCAAGTGCTGCTGGCCAACATCGCCAGTTTCTATGCGGTCTATCACGGCCCTGAAGGGCTCAAGCGCATTGCCCAGCGAGTGCACCGCTTGACCTGCATCCTCGCCGCCGGCCTTGAGCGTCGTGGCGTCAGTCGCCTCAACAAACACTTCTTCGACACACTGACCCTGGAGGTCGGTGGCACCCAGTCCGCGATCATCGAAAGCGCTCAAGCGGCGCAGATCAATTTACGGATTCTGGGGCGAGGGCAGTTGGGGTTGAGCCTCGACGAAACCTCTGACGAAACCACCGTCGCAAAGTTGTTCGATGTGTTCCTCGGGGCCAATCATGGCCTGAATATCGACGAACTGGACGCCGAAACGCTGGCTTCCGGCATTCCTGACGGGCTGTTGCGCACCTCACCTTATCTGCGCCACCCCGTGTTCAATGCGCACCACAGCGAAACCGAGATGCTGCGCTACCTCAAGCAGTTGGAGAACAAGGACCTTGCCCTCAACCAGTCCATGATCCCGCTGGGCTCCTGCACCATGAAGCTCAATGCCACCAGCGAGATGATCCCCATCACCTGGCCGCAGTTCGCCAACCTGCACCCGTTTGTGCCGAAGGAACAGGCCGTGGGTTATTCGCTGATGATCGAGGAACTGGAACGCTGGCTCTGCGCGATCACCGGTTTCGATGCGATTTGCATGCAACCCAACTCCGGCGCCCAAGGTGAATACGCCGGGTTGCTGGCGATCCGTAAATACCACGAGAGCCGTCATCAAGGAGAGCGAGATCTTTGCCTGATTCCCTCTTCGGCCCACGGCACCAACCCGGCCTCGGCACAGATGGCCGGGATGCGCGTGGTCATTGTCGAGTGCGACGACGCAGGCAACGTCGATCTGGATGACCTCAAGCAAAAAGCCTCGGAGGCAGGAGACAAACTTGCCTGCCTGATGGCGACGTATCCGTCGACACACGGCGTCTACGAGGAAGGCATCAGCGAGATCTGTGAAGTTATCCACAGTCACGGTGGTCAGGTGTACATGGATGGCGCCAACCTCAACGCCCAGGTCGGACTGGCACGACCGGCGGATATTGGCGCCGACGTGTCACACATGAACCTGCACAAAACGTTTTGCATCCCCCATGGCGGCGGTGGGCCGGGCATGGGGCCGATTGGTGTGCGGGCGCACTTGGCGCCGTTCGTGGCCAATCACCCGGTGGTGCCCATCGACGGCCCTTTGCCACAGAACGGCGCAGTGAGCGCGGCGCCTTGGGGGAGCGCAAGCATTTTGCCTATCAGCTGGATGTACATTGCGATGATGGGGCCGCAACTGGCGGATGCCAGCGAAGTGGCGATCCTCGCCGCGAACTACCTGGCGCAGCATTTATCCGGAGCATTCCCTGTGCTGTACAGCGGGCGCAATGACCGAGTGGCTCACGAATGCATCCTTGACCTGCGGCCGCTGAAAGCGCTGACCGGTATCAGTGAAGAAGACGTTGCCAAGCGCCTGATGGATTATGGTTTCCATGCGCCGACCATGTCGTTTCCCGTACCGGGGACCTTGATGGTCGAACCGACCGAAAGTGAATCGAAGGCCGAGCTGGACCGGTTTATCGGGGCAATGCTGAGTATCCGGGCGGAAATCAGCGAGGTGGAAAATGGCAACTGGCCGGCCGAGGACAACCCGTTGAAGCGTTCGCCACACACCTTGGCGGACATCACCGGGGTATGGGAGCGGTCGTACAGTATTGAGCAGGCGGTCACACCGGATGCGCACACCAAACAGCACAAATACTGGCCGGTGGTGAACCGGGTCGATAACGTCTATGGCGATAGAAACCTGTTTTGCGCCTGTGTCCCGGTCGACGATTACCGCTGAAATCTCGCCGCACACCTAACCCCTTTGGGAGCGAGCCTGCTCGCGATAGCGGTTCATCAGTAGACATCTCAGTGACTGTTACACCGCTATCGCGAGCAGGCTCGCTCCCACAGGGGATTCGTGTTCGGGCAAAAAAAATGCCGCTCAGTTGAGCGGCATTTTTGTATCGATGGACTTATTCCGAAGCGACGGTATTCTTCGCCAGAATCGCATTCGCCAGTTGCATGTCCGTGGCCTGCAAGCCCGGGTTGTCGGCGCGGACTTTCTGCATTGCCGCTTCCAGGTAAGGGCCGCGAATGCCGCCGTCACTGGCGACGAAGCTGCTGGCATCGTCCTGGGCGGCGATGACCATTTTGTTGTCCTTGGACGTCAGGTAGGTCGAGGCGGTGGTTGCACCAGAGGTGAGGACATTTTGCCAAAAGCTATCATCGGCCATCGCGCTACCGACTGAAAGAGACAGCAGCGCGACGGTGGTGACAGCAAGTTTGAAACGCATGATGGGTGACTCCACTGGGTTGACTGCGGCGTTGGATAGCCAACCCCCAATCGAGTTCCATGGGCGAGCGCGTTTACTTTTGCTCGCTCTGCGGCGTCACTCGCAGCACCTCTTCAATTGTGGTCAGACCCGCCGCGACTTTCTGGGCCCCGGATAGCCGCAAGCTGCGCATGCCTTCCTTGAACGCCTGACGGCGGATCGCCAGCAAGTCGGTGTCCGGATTGATCAATGCTTTGACCCCGTCAGTCAGTTGCATGATTTCGTAAACCCCGGCGCGGCCGTGATAGCCGGTGTCGCGACATTCCAGGCAACCGATGGCACGTTGGGCGTGGGTGGGCAGAGGGGCTTGCCAGGGTTTGGTCAGGGTTTGCCAGTCCTCTTCACCGAGCGTCAGTGGTGCTTTGCAGTGCGGACACAACGTGCGCACCAGGCGCTGGGCCATGACGCCGAGCACCGTGGCTTTGATCAGGTAGTGCGGCACGCCGAGTTCCAACAGGCGACTGATTGCGCTCGGCGCGTCATTGGTGTGCAACGTCGAGAGCACCAGGTGGCCGGTGAGCGCCGCCTGAATCGCCATTTCGGCGGTTTCGAGGTCGCGTATCTCGCCGATCATGATGATGTCCGGGTCTTGTCGCATCAGCGCGCGCACGCCGGCGGCGAAGGTCAGGTCGATGTTGTGCTGGACCTGCATCTGGTTGAACGCGGGCTCGACCATTTCAATCGGGTCTTCAATGGTGCAGAGGTTGACCTCTGGCGTCGCCAGTTTCTTGAGCGTGGTGTACAGCGTGGTGGTTTTGCCCGAACCGGTCGGCCCGGTGACCAGAATGATGCCGTTGGGCTGACGAGTCATGTCCTGCCAGCGACGCAGGTCTTCGGCGGAAAACCCTAGCTGGTCGAAATCCTTGAGCAGGACTTCCGGGTCGAAAATCCGCATGACCATTTTTTCGCCGAATGCCGTCGGTAACGTCGACAGCCGCAACTCGACTTCACCGCCGGCCGGGGTCTTGGTTTTCACCCGGCCGTCCTGGGGTTTGCGCTTTTCCGCGACGTTCATCCGCCCGAGGCTCTTCAGGCGACTGACGATGGCCATGGTCACCTGTGGCGGGAATTGATAGACGTTGTGCAACACGCCGTCGATGCGAAAGCGCACCGTGCCTTGCTCGCGACGGGGTTCGATGTGGATATCGCTGGCGCGCTGCTGGAAGGCGTACTGAAACAGCCAGTCAACGATGTTGACGATGTGCGCGTCATTGGCGTCCGGCTCCTGGTCGCTGGCGCCGAGGTTGAGCAGCTGCTCGAAGTTGCCCAGGGCGCTGGTCTGTTGATCGGCGCTGGTCGCGCCGCTGACCGATTTGGCCAACCGGAAAAACTCGACGCTAAACCGTTGGATGTCGACAGGGTTGGCCACGACCCGTTTGATCGGCAGCTTCAACACGTGGGTCAGGTCGGCTTCCCAGCCTTTGACGTAGGGTTGGGCGCTGGCCACGGTCACCGCGTCGCGGTCGATGGACACCGCGAGTATCTTGTGGCGCTGGGCAAAGGCGTAGGACATCAACGGCGTAATGGCCGCGACGTTGATCTTCAGCGGATCGATGCGCAAGTAAGGCTGGCCGGCCTGTTGCGCCAGCCACAGGGTCAGGTTCTCCAGGTCCAGGCGTTTTCCGGGACGGCTGAGATCGTCGAGGTGTTGGCTGGCAATGAATTCCAGCGGGTGCAGCTGGCCATTGGCGGTGTGGCGGCGGCGAGCATTGAGCGCGTGCTCGGCCGAGTCATGGCTGATAAAGCCTTGGGCGACCAGTTCGCGCAATAAATCATTGAGATCCAGCCAGCGGTCCTGAATGGCAAGTTGAACGGACATGCGGGCTCCTCATGAACACAATCCGCGAAGGATAGTCGCGGACCTGTCGACCGTTGGGCCACTACCGGACAAAGTCGTGTCGCGGTTTTTCAGCCTGCCGCCTGGGCCGGCTCATCCCACACCGCATCAGCCGCTTGCAGCTCGACCGAGCAGACGCTGATCAAGTTACGAAGTTTCTCCGCAATCACTTGGGCGCGATGCCAGCTGAGACCGTCCATGACGATGTCGATCGACAGCAAGTCATCCCGTCGCTGCACATTGACCTGTTGTGGTGTCAGAAACTGCAAGGCGAACAGATTGAGCGCCCGGCACAGCAGGTCCGGTTCCGCTTCGGCGAGCAATTGATAGTGAACCCGGCTGTGGGCGTTGCTGACGTTCCAGACATCGGCGCGGGTGGGCAGGGTATGGACGGCTTCTAAATGCGGCATGGTCGGTCTCCGAAATCACTGGAGGAATTTTTACATTCGTTGTTGGGCATTTCTTATCTATGATTGGGCTTATTGGCGATTTACCGAATCGAATAATCCAAAAATATAGTGATTAAAGGTTTTTCTATGCAAAGCGAGCTGGATGGCTACGACCGCAAGATTCTCGCGTTGCTGCAAGAGGACGCTTCGCTCTCCAGCGCGCAGATCGCCGAACAGGTGGGGCTGTCGCAGTCGCCGTGCTGGCGGCGGATTCAGCGGATGAAAGAAGAAGGGATCATTCGCGGGCAGGTGACATTGCTGGATCGCAAGAAGATCGGGCTGAACACGCAGATCTTTGCCGAGATCAAACTCAACGCGCACGGGCGTTCGAACTTCACAGAATTCACCGAGGCGATTCGCGGGTTTCCGGAGGTGCTGGAGTGTTATGTGCTGATGGGGTCGGTGGATTTTTTGCTACGGATTGTCACGGCGGACATTGAGGCGTATGAGCGGTTTTTCTTCGAGAAACTGTCGATGGTGCCGGGGATACAGGAAGTGAACTCGATTGTGGCGTTGTCGGAAATCAAGTCGACGACGAGTTTGCCGGTGTAGCACAGGCAGAGCGCTTTTGTGGCGAGGGGCTCTTGTGGCTCACCACAAAAGCCCCCTAACCATAAGGTTTTACATACGCAGCAGCATTTTCCAGGCACGATTCTGATAAACCGCAATCGCCTGCTGCTTGCGCGCATCCAGCGATTCATCGGTAATCGGCTCGTTAGCCAGCAGCGCCAGCTGTTTCAATTCACCGTACAGGCGATCCATTTCCGGGATGTCCAGCACGTGACGGGCATGGTGCAGCCAGGCCTGGATGCGTTCGATGCGCGGCAGTTGCTCGGCCAGGTCTTCCGGTTGTTGCTGATAACGCTGTAATTGCAGGGAGGTCGCTTCTTCTCCCAGCAAACGCGGCAACCAGCTGCCCAGTTGCGCCGCGCCCTGGCGATTGCCACGGACATTGCGATCGGCCGACCAGGTGCGGGCCAGCAACCAGCGTGAGGTGCTCAGCGAGAACAGGCCCCAACGCGGATCTTCCAGCTCCTCGAGGAATTGTTCCGGCGCGGCTTTGCGCACGTCTTCGTCCTCGATACCGGCTAGCACCAACGGACGCCAGTCTTCCAGCAACGCGTCCAACGCAAGGCGCAGGTCGTGCGTCGACTGGCGTGGCGCGGCCTGGCCCAGGCTGCTGAGCAGTGCGCGCAATTCAGCGAGGTTTTCGACCCAGTCCTGCAGCAGGCGCCAGTGGCCGTTGAAGCGATATTGCTCGGCCAGGCGCTGGCTGCTGCCCAGCAAATGCCAGCTCAGCGCGGCGAAGGCATCGTCCAGCGGGGTTTCGGCGGTGATTTGCGGCGCCGGCAGGCTCAGCGAATAGCTGTTGGCGTCGTACAAGCGATAACCGCGCTCGGCCTTGCTGATGTCACATGGCATCAGGGCCAGGGTCGCGGCCAGTTCGGCAGCCAGTTCCAGCAGGGCAGCCGGCTCGCCTTCGCGCAATTCCAGTTCCAGCTCGCAGATTTCTTCTTTCTGCTTGCCGACGATCACGTGGCCCAGGTCCAGCGCAGCTTCGATGACCACTTTGGTCTTGCCACGGCCCCAGGCGATTTCCGCGCGTTCGCGCACGAAATCGGTGGTGAAAATCGGCTTGAGGGTTTTCTTGTCCAGTTCGGCCAGTTCCTCGGGCCAGCATTCGCCGTCGAGTTTCTTTACGTCGAGCTTGGCTTTGGGCAGGTTCCAGTCGTATTCGTTACGCTCGGACAGGCCGGCGACACTTTGGCCACGGGTCTTGAGGGTCTGAATCACTTCTTCGCCATCGCGGCGCAGGCGCAGGGCAACCTTGGCACGGGCCAGGTCGCGCTCAGGCGTGTCGAAGTACTGATTCATCAACTCACGGCGTTCCCAGCCACTTTTGTTGCGTTTTTTCAGGAGCGGGTGCTCGCGCAGGGCGGCGAGGGTTTCGCGGCTGACGCGGAGCTTGATTTCGGTTTCTTTCTGCATGGCCGGAAAATCCAGAATCGGGAGCGCAGCCGGGGGAATGTGTGGCTGCCAAGGTCGTGCAGTGTACAGCACTGGATAAACCTACGCGCCGCGACGGTTTATTCCTGTCGCCGGATGGTTCTATGATGGACTTCAATTCGGCAGTTGGAGTCAGCGATGCCTATACCGTCCATGAAAGATCAGTTCGCTGCGCTGATCGCTGCACCGTCGGTAAGTTGTACCCAACCGAACCTGGATCAGACCAACCGCCCGGTGATCGATTTGCTAGCGACGTGGCTTGGCGATCTGGGTTTTGTCTGCGATATCCAGCAGGTCAGCCCCGGCAAGTTCAACCTGCTCGCCAGTTTTGGTTCGGGCCCTGGTGGCTTGGTGTTGGCCGGTCACAGTGACACGGTGCCGTTCGACGGCGCGTTGTGGCAGACCGATCCGCTGAAGCTCACCGAAGTGGATGGCCGTTGGGTTGGCCTGGGCAGTTGCGACATGAAGGGTTTTTTCGCCCTGGCCATCGAAGCGGTAATACCGCTGCTCGATCAGCCATTCAAACAGCCGCTGCTGATCCTCGTTACCTGCGATGAAGAGAGCTCGATGTCTGGTGCCCGCGCACTGGCCGCAGCCGGGCGTCCATTGGGCCGCGCGGCGGTCATTGGCGAGCCGACCGGGCTGAAGCCGATCCGCATGCACAAAGGCATCATGATGGAGCGCATCGACATTCTCGGTCAGAGCGGCCATTCCTCGGACCCAAGCCTGGGCCACAGCGCCCTTGAAGCGATGCACGATGCGATCGGCGAATTACGCGGTCTGCGTCTGTTGTGGCAGCGCGAATTTCGCAATCCGCAGTTTGGCGTACCGACACCGACCATGAACTTCGGCTGCATCCATGGTGGCGATAACCCTAACCGTATCTGCGGTCAGTGCTCATTGGAGTTTGACCTGCGACCGTTGCCGGGTATGGACCCCAAAGCCTTGCGTGCGGAGATTCTGCAGCGGCTCAAACCGGTTGCCGAACGGCATCAGGTGAAAATCGATTACGCGCCGTTGTTCCCCGAAGTACCCCCTTTTGAACAGGCCGAGGACGCTGAATTGGTCCGGATTGCCGAGAAGCTCACCGGCCATCGCGCCGAAGCAGTGGCGTTCGGCACAGAAGCGCCTTATCTTCAGCAACTTGGCTGCGAGACGCTGGTGCTTGGCCCGGGTGATATCGCCTGCGCCCACCAGCCGGGGGAATACCTGGAAATGTCACGTTTGCAGCCTACGGTGCATCTATTACGACAATTGGTTCAACATTACTGCCTGACACCGGCCGCATTGCAATCCTTGTAGGTGTTGTAAATTGCCAGTGTTCAAACCCGTATCCATCAGGAGAGCGCGCGTGTCGCCAAGCCTGTTCCGACGATAACCATCAGCCCGCTGTGCGTTTTCAGTGTCGCCCATTTTTTGGCTGCTATTTATTTACAGGCCCAGGTTCATGCCCGACTACGTTAATTGGCTTCGTCACGCTTCGCCTTACATCAATGCCCACCGCGATTGCACCTTTGTCGTCATGCTCCCCGGCGATGGGGTGGAACACCCGAATTTTGGCAATATCGTCCACGACCTGGTGCTGTTGCACAGCCTGGGCGTACGGCTGGTGCTGGTTCACGGTTCCCGTCCGCAAATTGAAACCCGCCTCGCCGCTCGAGGCCTGACCCCGCATTACCATCACGGCATGCGCATCACCGATGCCGCGACGCTGGAGTGTGTGATCGATGCGGTCGGTCAGCTGCGTATCGCCATTGAAGCGCGCCTGTCCATGGACATGGCCTCATCGCCGATGCAGGGTTCGCGCTTGCGGGTGGCCAGCGGCAATCTGGTCACGGCGCGCCCGATTGGTGTGCTCGAAGGCGTGGACTATCACCACACCGGCGAAGTGCGTCGGGTCGACCGCAAAGGCATCAATCGCCTGCTGGACGAGCGCTCCATCGTCTTGTTGTCGCCGCTGGGTTACTCGCCGACCGGTGAGATCTTCAACCTCGCCTGCGAAGACGTCGCCACGCGTGCGGCCATCGACCTGAGCGCGGACAAGTTGCTGCTGTTCGGCGCCGACCTGGGCTTGATCGATGAAAACGGTCGTCTGGTGCGAGAATTGCGTCCGCAACAAGTGCCGGCGCATTTGCAGCGTCTGGGCAGCAACTATCAGGCTGAGCTGCTTGATGCGGCGGCAGAAGCGTGCCGGGGCGGCGTGGCGCGCAGCCATATCGTCAGCTATGCCGAAGACGGTGCGCTACTGACTGAGCTGTTCACCCGCGACGGTGGCGGTACGCTGGTGGCGCAGGAGCAATTTGAAATTGTGCGCGAAGCGGCGATTGAGGATGTCGGCGGTTTGCTGGATTTGATCAGCCCGCTGGAAGAGCAGGGGATTCTGGT
>Ga0065714_10002815_pt1 | contig 11893 bp, 16 predicted proteins | sample MisRhiReplicate2_FD_59101 | JGI IMG/M metagenome (GOLD analysis project Ga0065714, IMG submission 59101) | Miscanthus rhizosphere microbial communities from Kellogg Biological Station, MSU, sample Rhizosphere Soil Replicate 2: eDNA_1 v2... | ecosystem: Host-associated > Plants > Roots >... | reverse complement strand
ATCAAGCGGGGCCGGGAAGTCCGGCACGCATACATCCACGGCCAGGGTGTCGACATCGAAGCCAAGAACTCCGACGTCAACGACCTGGTGCAGGCGTACATTGACGACGAGGGCAACCGCGCAGCCTACTTCGGCTCGCAGGCCAAGCAGGTCGTCGAGGGTTGCCTCTACGACGAAGGCAACTTCTTCCTGGCACACTTCACCAACCCGCTCACCGGCAAGGTCAAGGTGCGGCAGCTGCCGTTCGACGAGATGGTCGACAAGGTCTGCAAGCCGGGCGACAAAGCCACCACGCACTTCTTCCTGCGCCAGTGGGTCGAGCTCGAGATGGACAAGGACGGCAACTGGCAGTCCGTCACCCAGAAGGCGTACTACCCTGAGCTGAAGTACCAGCCCGCCACCCGGTACAAGGCCATCAACGGCATTCCGGTCATGTGGGATGCCCCGGTCATGCAGATCCAGGTCAACTCCGGCCAGGGCTGGAAGTGGGGCATCGGCGACTCCTACGCTGCTATCCCCTGGGCGCTGTCGCACAAGGGCTTCCTCGAGGACTGGGCCCTGCTGATGAAGGCTCTCGCCAAGATCGCCTTCACGACCTCCAGCAAGACCGCTGGTGCCGCACAGGCCAAGCGCTCTGCCATCCAGAACATGCAGAACGTCGCTGCCGGCAGCACCCTCTCCATGACCGACGACCAGAAGCTCGAGCCGGTCAGCAAGTCCGGCGCGACGCTGGACTCGGAGAGCTCCCGGCCGCTCGCCACCATGGCAGCCTCGGCCCTGGGCGTCCCGGTGACCATCCTGCTCGCCGACCCCGGCCAGACTGGAGCGCGGGCGACCGCCGAGACGCTCGACCTGCCGACCCGGCTGACCATGCAGGCCCGTCAGGAGCTCCACGCGGAGAAGCTTCGGGACTCGATAGGCTACGCCATCGAACAGGCCATCCTCGCTCCTGCAGGGCCCCTTCGAAAGCTGGGGAAGCCCCTGCGAGACGAAGACCGCCTCACGGTGGAGTGGAATGACCCGGAGGATCGCTCTCTCGACGTGGCCTTCCCGTCACTCGAGCAGGCCGACACCAAGGTGCTGATCGACGCCATCGTGGCGGCGGATGGCATCCCGGACTTCCCCCGGCTGCCACTCATCCGCATGGCTCTCCAGGTGCTCAAGATCGACAACATCGACGAGATCATCGAAGAGATCACGGACGACGACGGCAAGCTCATCGAGACCGAGGTCACAGCGGGCGACGCGGCCGTCCAGGCGTTCCGCAACGGGCAGGACCCGGCAGCGGCTCTCGCTGGCAAGCCCAAGGCCCCGGCACCCGCCAAGCCCAAGGCCCCGGCCAAGAAGTAGAAGGAGGATGCTGTGGTAGCTGTAGCACTGTTCGGTACAGGCAACTCGACCACAGCATCCTCCGCCGCAGCCCTGTCCCTGGCTGTCGCGAAGCCCGCCAACGTGTCTGACGGCGACCTGCTCATCGCGGTCGCCTACTCCCAGTTCTCCACCGGCGCGACCACGGTCCCCAACGGCTGGACACTGGTCCCGGGCACCGCGTTCACCGCCAAGACCGGCGGCATCTACTACAGGACGGTGCCCTCCGCCGCCGCTGAGACGGCAACGTCCTACACCTGGACGTTCAACGGGTCGGGCCGCATCACTCTGAACGTGTTCCGCGTCACCGGGGCCGACCTCACCGCACCCATCGATGCCCCNGGTACGATGGCGGTCCAGGGTGCCGGGAGCACCACCATACCGTCCGTCACTGCCATCTCCTCGAGCGCACTGCTGCTGGNGGTGTCGTACTGGAACAACTCCACAAATGCCGTCTCGGTCGCCAGCCCTCCCGCTGGCATGACCGACGGCCAGCAGGTCGNCTCTCCGACGACCGGCTCGACCTCCGGCATCGACGTCGCCTACCAGCAGCTCAGTGCTGTCGGGGCGACCGGCACCCGGCTCAGTNACCTTCAACCCCACCGCCACCACGAGCGCGGGCACCCTGTTCACGATCAACCCGGCCCCGGCTCCTCACGTGCCCCGGCCTGGTCGACACCTGGTTGCAGCAGTCTCCCCTCTACGTCGCTCACCGTGGCGGCTCGGCCAACTGGCCCGAGGAAACCCTCTACGGCTACACCCAGGCTGCGGCCTGGGCCAGCCCGAGCGTCCTGGCCTTCGAGGTCTCCGTCTGGATGTCCTCCGATGGGGTCTTCGTGGCATCCCACGACCAGACCACAGGCCGGGTGTTCAACGGCACCAGCTACGACATCAACGTCACTCCCTGGGCCACGCTGCAGTCCCTCACGACGAAGGTCGGTGGCTACCCTATCGCCCGGCTGGACGCGCTGCTCGCAGCGTTCCCCGACCGGGTCTGGTTCGTCGAGAACAAGGGCTCCAGCGGCATCACGTCGTTCTTCAACCTGCTGGACGCCAACGGCGGCTCGGGCCGCATCGTCTCGAAGCAGCCCGCCGACAACATCCCGGTGAACGCTGAGGCTCGTGCCCGAGGGTACAAGACCTGGGGTTACTACTTCGAGAGCGGCACCTCGACCATCGCATCGACCCAGTCACGCTGGGACCTGCTCGGCGAGGACTACACCGCCTCGCCCGCATCGTGGGCCGAGGTCAAGTCCTACGGCAAGCCGGTCCTGGCGCACATCGTCGCGACNGCTGCTAACAAGGCCCTGGCCGACACCTACAGCCCGGCAGGCTACATGGCCTCCGGGGTGATGGAGGTCGTNCCCCCGCTGGTGGTGCCGACCAACGTCACTGTCACCGCCACACTCGTACCTCGCAGATGGGCAGGCAAGATATGACGTCGTTTGAGCGCGAGACCGTAGAGTTCCAGCCCGTTGCCGTCACGTTGAACGGGGCCCCGGTCACGGCCGGGGTCACGTTCGCCATCGTGGGTCCCGGCGTGCGGCCGACGACCTTCTCGGCACCGACCACCATCGGCGGGCAGATCGGCGTCATGGTCCAGAACCTCGCTCCCGGAGGGTACTACATCTGGGCTCGGGTGGCAAGCTCCCCCGAGGTCGTCATCCTCCGCTGCGGGTACATCAACGTCAAGTAGGAGGCCCCGTGGCAGTCACACAGGAGACCCTCCGAGAGGTGAAGCGGCTGCGCCAGCAGCTCACCCGCATGACCGACGAGCAGACCGTGGCCCTCACCAGGGCCTGGGCCGAGACGTGGGACGTGTTGCTGCCGGAGTTCGAGCTGGCCCTCACCGACCTGCTCTCCGGAGCGGCCGGGGGGAAGGTCAGCCGGGCTGCAGTCGCCCGTAACATCCGCCTGCAAGCGGCGCTCAGAAGCGCTCGAGCCCACCTGGACGTCCTCGCCCCGATGTCGGCGGACATTATCACCCGAGACCTCTCCGACGCAGTCCTCGACGCTGCAGAGGGCCACCACGCACTCCTCACCACCCAGATGCCGCCCAACAGCGTCGGCATCACCATCAACTTCAACCGGGTGCCCTCCGAGGCGCTGACGGCGATCGTTGAGCGGGCCACCGAGCAGATTCACTCCAGCACCATCCCCCTCTCGGCTGACGTCGAGAAGAAGATGAAGCGGGCCCTGATCCGTGGCATCGCGGTCGGCGACAACCCTCGCACCACCGCATCCAAGATCATGCGGGATACCGAGCGCACCTTCAACGGAGGCCTGACTCGAGCCTTGAACATCTCCCGCACTGAGACGCTGGACGCGCACCGGGCCGGGGCCAAGGCCGCTGAGAAGGTCAACCTGGANGTGCTCACCGAGTGGGAGTGGCACGCCAGCCTGGANCGCCGTACCTGCCCGAGCTGCCTGGCCAAACACGGCCAGCGNTTCCGGCTCGAGGAGGACGGCCCGCAAGACCACCAGCAGGGCCGCTGTGCACGAGTGCCGATCACCAAGACCTGGGAGGAGCTCGGCTTCAACATCAAGGAGCCTGCCTCCGTCACCCCCGACGCCCGGCAGTGGTTCGACACGCTCACCCCCGAGACCCAGCGAGAGATCATGGGACCGGCCCGGCTCAAGCTCCTGCAGGATGGGGACATCTCCTGGGCCGACCTCAGCAGCAAGCATTCAACCGCTGGCTGGCGCGACAGCTACGTCGTGACACCACTCAAGGACCTAGTCCAGTAAGGAGGCCCACTTGACCGTCACAGTCAAAGAAGCCAAGAGTGCCGAGGCCCCTACTGGGTCGCGGACGCTCATCACCCTCGTGACCCCCGGCTGGGGATCGTCCGGCTACTACAGCCCGGAGGTCCTCGAGAAGGCTGCCACCGACAAGGTGTTCCCGGCCAACACGCAGATGCACATCGACCACGACAAGGACGGTGGCGTCGGCAGTGTGAGCTCGCTGGCTGCGGTCCTGACCGAGGACGCCCGCTGGGAACCCAACTGGGTCGACCCGGAGACCGGCGTCAAGGGTCGGCTCGCCGCCGAGAACCGCGTCTTCTCCCACAAGCGGGAGATGCTGGCGGAGATGAAGGATGCCATCGGTACCTCCATCGCCGCTGCCGCCGAGATTAGCTTCGGCGAGGCCGAGGGCAAGTCCGGTCGCATCATCGAGAGCCTGGTGCCTGCGAAGACCAACCGGGTCGACTACGTCACCGTCGCCGGTCGTGGGGGCCGCATCTCCGAGGTCCTCGAGGCCGCGAAGGTGCAGGAAGCCCGCAACGTTGGCATGTGGCTGGAAGCCCGCATGCACAGCATGTTCACGAACATCGCCGACGAGATGTTCGGCGACGGTCGGCTCACCCGGGAAGAGCGCATCACGCTCTCCGGGGCCCTGGGCGACGCACTCACAAGTTTCACAGCAACGGTCGAGGGGTCTGCACCGCAGCTCTTCGAGCGGGACCTGTGGGAAGACCCCACCTCCACGGCGACTGCTGAAGCGGCAGTCGTCCCCACTGATTCCCTGCCGGTCCCGGCTGGGGTAACCGAAGGAAAGGAGCCCACCGTGGCTACCATCCAGATCGAGGAATCGGCTCACGCCGAACTCGTCGAGAAGTCCAGCCGGGCCACCGCGCTGGAAGCCGAAAAGACTGCCGCAGAGGGACGGGCCACCGTCGCCGAAGCGGCCGTCGCTGAAGCCAATGACACGGCGGCTCTGGCCATCGTGACTGCAGCCCTCGAAGCTGCAGGCATTTCCGCTCCGAAGACCGCAGCCCGGCTTGCCGAAGGCTACAAGGTCAAGGAGAATGGCGTGCTCGACCAGGAGGCCCTCCAGCTCTCCGTCGCCGAGTCCGTCGCCGAGCTGCAGGTTGCTGGTGGTGCGGGCTCTGTCCGTGGCGTCGGCGAGTCTGCCGCAGAACCCGCCAAGACTGAGGTCAGCTACGAGGATGCTTCCAAGCAGATCCTGGCCTTCTCCGGCTACACCCCGAAAGGAGCCTAACCATGGCTAAGAACATGCGCCTCCCCGAGGCACTCCACATCGAGCTGCCGGTCCCGGCATACGTCGTCTCCGGCTCGCCGGTCAAGGTTGGTGCCTTCCGTGGCGTCGCCCAGACCGACCGCGATGCCGCTGGCAACGCTACGGTCTGGCTCAACGGCTCGACCACGCAGACCGTGACCGGTGCAGTGGCCTCCTTCGGCCTGCCGATCTACATCACCGATGCCGACGGCTCGCTCGGCATCACCTCCGGTGCGGGATTCTCCCTCTTCGGTTACTCCCTCGGCACCAAGGCAGCTGCCGCTGGTCCCCTCGAAATCGCCCTGGCCCACGGCCCGGTACAGGTCTAGGAAGGACCATAACATGACTATCCTCAACACTGAAGAGCTGCTCGTCGCCGAGGCGTGGGAACAGCGCAACACCGCCACCGGCGCTCAGATGGCCAACGTTGTGGAGGCTTCCAAGCTCTTCAACGAAGGCCTCTCCGGCCGCAACCCGTTCAAGTACGCCATGCTGAAGGAAGCGCTCACCCGCTCCGACTTCAACCAGTACCTGGGCAAGGCGTTCGACATCGAGATGCTGGCCAAGTACGGAGACTACACTCCGGAATGGCGCCAGATCGCTGCCGAGACCAAGGTCAAGAACTTCAAGCCGAAGACCTACCGCGATCTGTTCGGTGGCCGTGGGCCGCTGGACCGCGTCGGTGAAGGCCAGGAGTACAAGGAACGCAACAAGGCCACGGCCGAGTACGAACTGTCTGCCGGCAAGTTCGGTAACACGTTCAAGCTCACCTTCGAACTCATCAAGAACGATGAGCTCGACGGCCTGAAGTCCCTGCCCAACGACCTGGCCCAGGGTGCCATCGAGACCGAGGATGCCACCGCGTTCTCGACCTTCGTGTCGGCCACCGGCCCGAACACGGCCTTCTTCAAGGCTGGCAACGGCAACGCTCCGACGGCTCTGCCGTTCACCCGCGCCAACATCCAGGCTGCATACCTGGCAATGGCGAAGCGCAAGGACGTCAACGGCTACCCTGTGAAGATCGCTTCGGCGCGTCTGCTCATCGTGGTCCCGGCTGCCCTGCTCTTCGACGCCGAGCAGATCGTCAACGCACCGACGATCCCCGACCCGGCTGGCGGCGCAGGCACCATCCCGAACCCGCTGCGTGGCAAGTTCCGCGTCGTGGTCTCGGACTACCTGACCATCGTGAACACCTCTGCCAAGGCAGACACCACGTGGTACATCCTCCCCGACCCGAACACTCCTCGCCCGGCCCTGGTCGTCGCGAAGATGATCGGCGAAGAGAACCCGGACATCCGGGTCAAGGCCGACGCGGGCTCCCGCCTCGGTGGCGGCTCGCTGGCCCCCGAGGATGGCTCCTTCAACGATGACACGATCACGTACCGTGGTCGCCACATCGTCGGCGCAGGCACCCTGGACCCGGTGTTCACCTACGCCTCCACCGGCTCCTAGCTCCACCTGCTGGCCCCCGGCGATCCCGGGGGCCAGCACCCTACTCTTCTACAGGAGGCCCTCATGCCTGACTACACAACTCCCCTGGGCAAGACCCGCCTCCTGTCGGCTGACCTGGACGAGGCTGCCCCGCTTCTCAGCGACGAGATTCTGAGCGGCTACCTCGCCCTGCATGCCGACAACCCCTACCGCGCTGCGGCCGACGCACTCGATGCGATGGCCACCAGCGCCACCCTGCTGGACCGCAAGATTCGGTCCCAGGACCTGCAGACCGACGGCCCGGCCGTCGCCACCGAACTGCGCAAGAAGGCAGCCTCTCTCCGGGAGGAAGCGGACGCCGCTCTCTACCTGCTCGAGGGCTCGCACTTCGAGGTCATTGGAGGCCCGGAGACCTACGCCGAGGCCGCTGAGCAGGGGAGCCTCTGGTGAGCCCGCTCCCGGGGTGGAAGGTCATCCCCGACAACTGGGCCGCACGCCTCGCCCCGACCGTGAATGCGACCCTCACGTCGGAGGCGAACATCTACCGCATCACTGCGGGCCCGGCACCCTTCCCCAAGCCCCTCGGCTGGACCGGGAAGACCCTGCTGCACACGACCTTCGTGCGCGTGCAGGAGCTCAACCGCGAAGGCGGAGGCACCCCCGGCGAGCAGCCGACCCGAGAGCGGCAGTACCTGATAGTGGCTCCCCTCGGCATCCCGGCGCTGCAGACCGGCGAGCGTGGCGACATAATCGCTGCCGTGGGCCGGGAGTTCCGAGTCCAGCAGGTGATGTTCGGCACCAACGTCGCCGAGGTAGACATCCTCTGCACCGACAACCTCACACAGCAGAACCCGGCATGAGCGGCGAAGAGCAGCTCAGGCGGCTGAGCGCGGACATCGCTCGGGCCGCAGCCACCACCGGGGTCCGCGCTCAGCAGGTGGTTCGCAAGACTGCCTACGACATCGAGCGCACAGCCAAGAACCTGGTGCCCGTCGACACCGGCAACCTGAAGAGCAGCATCGGGCATAGCGACGCTCGAGCTGTGGGCCGGTCCGGCTCGCTCGCCATTGAGATCGGCCCCACGGCCAACTACGGTCTCTTTGTCGAGTTCGGCACGAGCCGCATGGCCCCGCAGCCCTTCATGGGCCCGGCCGCAGACCAGCACCAGGGTGCATTCGAACAGGCCATGGGCCAGTTAGGACTGGAGGGTCTCAATGGCTGACGCTCAGAACGCCTCGAACGTGGTTCTCACGGCCTTGCGAACAATCGTGGGTGTATCGGGCGTGCACGACGGCTTCGTCCCTCTGAAGGTCCCCGAGAGCGGTGGCTTCATCGACCCGTACATCGTGCTGTGGGGCGGAGGCGGCGACGGCCCTCCGGAGCTGACCGCCGACGGCAAGGAGAGTCTCGACACCCTCATCTGGGACTTCCAGACGACGGCCGTCGGGGCGACCCCCGATATCTGCCGGGCAGTAGACCAGGCCACCCGCTCTAAGCTGGTGAACCTGGCAGTCGGCACCGGGCGAGTGCGGAGGAACCCCGATGGGTTCAACCAGCAGTCGCCCATCCTGGACACCCAGTCCACCCCGTCCCGTTTCATGCTTCCACGGCAGTGGCGGCTCATCACCAATTAGGAGGCCCTCATGGCTGATAGCGATTTCATCCTGGCGGTGGCACCCAGCGGAGAACTGCGCAGGGTGCCCGCCCACTACCTGGACAACCCGGCATTCGGGTTCACACTTCCGCCCGAGCCTGTCAAGGAACCGGCCAAGCCCGGCCAGCGACAGCGGGTGGTTGAACCGGCCACTCCGGCCACAACCAACGTAACCGAACCGGCTGAGCCGGAGACAGAGAAGGAGGCCAGCTGATGAAAGTAGCAGCTGACGGCAAGAAGAAGTTCACTCTCCTGCTGACGAAGCCTGCGGCTTCCAAGCCCACGGCGGCAGAGCTCAACGCGGGCAAAGACATCTCCCAGGCGGTGCTCGACTCGGACGCCAACTGGACCAACTCGGCATCCGACCGCTTCAACGAGAAGCCCGCTGCTGCAGTGGGCAACTCGCAGGCCCTGGGCGCTGCCAACTACGACACGGCCCTCACGTTCCTGCGTGAGTACCTCGTCGGCGGTGGCCCCGACTCGGCTGCCCTGGACTCCGGCTACCAGGCCGTCAAGACCAAGGGCACCACGGTCTGGATTTACCTCCGCGAGACCGACAAGCTCTCCACCGCTCCCTGGGCCATCGGCGACGAAATCCACCTCGGCGGCGAGGTCGTTTCCGACGCTCCGATGCGCGTCAACAACGACGGCAACGTCAAGCGCCGGATCGAGTTCCTCCCGCAGAACATGATCAGCGAAACGACCGTCACCGCCTAGGAGGCTTGAATGCTCGCATCACAGACGGTGGGGGCCCTCGCGGGCTCCGCACCGACATTCACCACTCCGCTGTCCGCCGACACGGTCGAGGTTGGTACCCTCCTCATCGTGAAGAACGGCAGTGGCGCGTCCATCAACGTCACCTTCGACACACCGGGCAGCTTGCCCACCGGTGACGCCTATCCCGACAAGGTCTACGCTGTGCCCGCTGCGGGCGAGCGCTGGATTCCTGTCCTTGCCGATTACCGTCAGCCCGGTGGGTTGGCCAACGTGGCCTTCTCGGCCACGGCTTCGGTGACTGCTGCGGCTATCTACCGCAGCTAGCTAGACCAGGTGGCGAGGCGTTCTCAGGCTCCGCCTCGCCACCTTCTAACATGAGCCTGAACCCACCCCGACTTAGGAGCCTGAAACCCCTATGAACGACACCCTGCACCCCGTAGTAGACCCCGCCGAGTTTGACGTCGAGGAGTTCCTCCAGGACGCCCGGCTGCCGGAAGAATCCGTCACCGTGTACAAGCGTCCCGACGTGATCGCCGAGCTGTCCGACCTCAAGCGTCGCATCCAGCTCGAGGACCGCCTCCGGACCGACGAGCAGTCCGCCGCCGAGATGTCCCTCACCCCGCTGGAGCAGGAGTACGAAGCCCTGCTGCAGACCTTCTCCCGGTCGGCCGTGACGGTGTACGTCCGTGCCATCCCCGACGAGGAGATCGCCGAGCAGCGCAAGCTCACCGAGGAGCGCACCAAGGGCATGCCTCCGCAGGACGCCAACCTGGAGTTCGGCTACGACCTGCTGGCCCGCGCCATCATCGGCATGAAGCCTGCAGGCGGCGAGCGCAAGCCCGTCACCTTCACCCCGGCCAAGATCAAGACCCTGCGCAAGGCCATCGGTGACACCCAGGTCGACCTCATCCTCAAGGCACGGCAGATCGCACAGAACGCGATGCCGAGTGTGGACGCTGATTTTTTGCTGAGGCACTCTGGCGAGGAAGCTGGAAGCGAGTAGTCCAGGTCCTCAAGGCAGCCAGAGCAGCAGGCAAGCCACCGTCCCACTGGTTCACCCGCAACCGGGGCGACTGGACGGACCGCGACTACATGCTCATGCTGGCCCTCGAGGTCTACGAGGACGGCCTGTGTGGCTGCGGCCATCCGCTCGTCGTGGCGCACGACCCGGACAACGAGGGCTGGTACGAGGTCCACAAGCCTCAGTGCCAGGCGTGCGCCTCTCAGGAGCGTGCCACCACCGGGACCGGAGGCAATCCCTACGTCCCCACCCCCGGCGAGAAGGTCTACACGGCCCTCGACGNCGAGGGGAAGGCTGCAGCNNTGGCTCGAAGGTCCTCAGCGGGATCCTAAGAGCCTCTCCGCCTNTCTCAGGGTACTTGTGACCCACAACNCATCACAGCCCCTAGGAGGCACCAATGGCAGCCCGTTCAGTCATCGTTCGGCTCGAGGCCGAAGTCGCGGGCTACATTGCCGGCATGGGGGCCGCTGGCCGGGCGACGGATAACGTCGCCCGGCAGGTGGTCCAGTCCCGCCGCTCCATCGACGAGAACTCTGCCGCGATGGACAAGGCCGGGAAGACCATGCTGACCTTCGGCACCATCGGCATCGCAGCCCTGGGTGCCTCCGCCAAGGCAGCCATGGACTGGGAGTCGGCCTGGGCCGGGGTCACCAAGACCGTCAACGGCACACCCGAGCAGATGAATGATCTGGAGGCCTCCCTCCGGGGCCTCGCCAAGACCCTGCCCGCCACCCACGAAGAGATTGCCGGTGTCGCCGAAGCGGCCGGGCAGCTCGGCGTGAAGCGTGAAGACATCGTAGGCTTCACCAAGACCATGATCGACCTCGGCGTGTCCACCAACCTCACCGCCGAGGAAGCCGCCACCAACATCGCCCAGATCAGCAACGTGATGGGGACGATGGCCCGGGAGGGCTCCGAAGGCGTCGCCCGCTTCGGCGCGACCCTGGTGGCGCTGGGCAACGACGGTGCCTCCACCGAGGCCGAAATCCTCTCCATGGCCCAGCGCATCGCTGGTGCCGGTGCCACCGTCGGTGCCACGGAGTCCGAAGTGCTGGCACTGTCCAACACTCTGGCCTCCATGGGCATCAAGGCGGAGCTCGGTGGCGGTGTCGCCACCCGCGTCCTGCTGAAGATGTTCTCCGCCGTCAAGTCCGGAGGCCCCAAGCTCGACGCGTTCGCCCGCGCTGCAGGNATGAGCGCNGCNGACTTCGCCAAGGCATACGGCGANTCCCCCGTCAAGGCCCTNGGGCTCGTGACGTCTGGCCTCGACCGGATGAAGGACTCGGGCGGCAACGTCGTCACCGCCATGAAGGACATGGGNATCAAGGGCACCGAGGAGCTCCAGGTCATGCTGGCNCTCGCNGCCTCCGGTGACCTGCTGAACCACTCCCTCGACCTGGGTGCCAAGGCCTGGGCCGAGAACACCGCTCTCGTCGCCGAGGCAACGAAGCGATACGAGACTACCGATTCCAAGGTCAAGATCGCCTGGAACAACATCAAGGACGCCGCCATCGATGCGGGTGCCGTGATGCTGCCGGTCATCCAGGGCATCGCCGAGTCGGTGGCTGGTCTGGCGAAGATGTTCGGCGACCTCCCGGCTCCCGTCAAGGGTGTCATCACGAGCTTCGGCGGCATCGTCGTCGTCGCCGCTCTGCTGGGCGGAGCGGCCCTCACGCTCATC
>Ga0065714_10004242_pt1 | contig 11903 bp, 8 predicted proteins | sample MisRhiReplicate2_FD_59101 | JGI IMG/M metagenome (GOLD analysis project Ga0065714, IMG submission 59101) | Miscanthus rhizosphere microbial communities from Kellogg Biological Station, MSU, sample Rhizosphere Soil Replicate 2: eDNA_1 v2... | ecosystem: Host-associated > Plants > Roots >... | reverse complement strand
CATACCATGAAACAAAATGGCAAATACGTTAGAAATGTAGTTTGCGAGCACTTTCATTTAAGCAGACAGGAACTTTATGATCTGATAAAAATACATAACCTAAAAAGTTACGAGCAAGTACTGGATAATCTGGGCAAAGGAGATGGCTGCGAAGTTTGCAAGCCATTGGTATCATCACTTTTGGCGAGTCTGTGGAATGACATGATTCTTAAAAAAGGCAATGATACCGCCCAGGACAGTAACGACCGCTTTTTAGCCAACATACAAAAAGGAGGCACCTATTCTGTGGTTCCACGTATCCCGGGAGGAGAAATTACCCCCGAAAAACTAGTCATCATAGGTCAGGTCGCAGAAAAATACGGCCTTTACACCAAAATAACCGGTGGACAACGTATAGATATGTTCGGAGCACACTTAAGCGACCTGCCTTTAATATGGGAAGAACTAATAAACGGCGGTTTCGAAAGCGGACACGCTTATGGGAAAGCCTTGCGTACCGTAAAAAGTTGTGTAGGTAGCACCTGGTGTAGATTTGGTCTACATGATAGCGTTAGTTATGCCATTAGAATAGAAGAACGATACAGAGGGCTACGTGCGCCTCACAAATTAAAATCAGCAGTTAGTGGTTGCATCCGGGAATGCGCCGAAGCACAAAGCAAGGATTTTGGAATTATAGCCACAGAAAAAGGCTGGAACCTATATGTATGCGGTAATGGAGGTAGCAAACCGCAGCACGCCTTACTACTTGCTGCCGATGTGGATAGCGACACCTGCATTAAGTACATTGACCGCTTTTTAATGTTTTACATCCGTACTGCCGATCCATTAACACGGACCGCTCCATGGCTAAACAAGATGGAAGGCGGTATGGAATACCTGCGAAATGTAGTCGTAAATGATAGCCTGGGCATGGCAGAACAATGGGAACTGGAAATGCAGGCGCTGGTAGACAGCTACCAATGCGAATGGAAAACAGCCATTGAAGACCCGGAAATCAGGAAACGGTTTAACCACTTTGTAAATGCCCCGGAAGAAAAAGATCCTAGTGTAAAATTTGATGAGATGCGCGGTCAGAAAAAAGCGGCTGACTGGACATTAGCTTAACCCCAAAGACAGAAATCATGATAGAAACAANAACAAACTGGTTTGCAGCCTGCCGCGTAGAAGATGCGGTAGAGAATGGTGGNGTATGTGTAAAATGTGGAGATGATCAAATTGCACTGTTTTACTTTACCCGCCGAAATGAGTGGTATGCTACACAAAATCTTTGTCCGCACCGCCAGCAAATGGCCCTTAGTCGTGGCATGATCGGGTCCTCAGGAGAAGATCCTAAGATAGCCTGCCCCTTTCATAAAAAAACCTTTTCACTGGCAACAGGCGAATGTCTCAGTGGAGATGAATGTGCTATACAAACTTACCCGGTAAAAATAGAGAATGGACTAGTATATATAGGCCTAAAGAACTAAGCATAAATTGTAACAAAAAAGATCATCTGAGCATGAACAAAAACTATTACAAGAGTCATTTAAAGTTAGACTTTATAGCCATGGCTGGTCAGCACAAGCTGAACGGCGCAAAGGTTCTTGTAATAGGTGCAGGAGGACTGGGTTGCCCATGTCTTACAGCACTGACTGCCGCTGGAATAGGTAATATCGGCATTGCCGATGGAGACACCATCAGCACTTCAAATATTTCGAGGCAAACGCTTTTTAATTATGCGGACACCGGCAAACCTAAAACAACCATTGCAATCAATTCGCTCAGGCTTAAAAACCCCTACCTGCTTTATCACGAACATTGCTTTTTTGTGAGTGAAGAGAATATTTTAGCACTGATCGAACCTTACGATATTATCGTAGATGCGACGGACAATTTTCATGCGAGGTATTTAATCAATGACGCCTGTGTAATAAAAGACAAACCCTTGGTTTATGGGGCTATCTTCCAAACTGACGGACACCTAACTGTATTTAACTACCAAAAATCAGCAACGCTTCGTTGTCTTTTCCCAGAACCTGAACAGGACGCGGGCATCCCTTCATGCGCAGATACAGGCGCTTATATGATTACAACCAATATCATTGGAACCATGATGGCCAATGAGGTTATAAAAATCATCTTGCAACAGGAAGATGTATTAAGGGGAAAACTACTGTCTTTCGAATCTTTAAGCAATCAGACAACCTTTACCAGCTATTACCCGGACAAGTTCTCGGTAAACAACAGCATCTCCAGGTTTAACACCCTACAAAAAACTATTGAATTGACAGGGGAGAAGTTCGTAGAAAAGACACAGACACCAGGCATTGAGCTGATTGACGTAAGAACTGCAGCAGAGAGAGCAATTCAAAATATAGGCGGTAAGCACATTCCTTTAACAGAACTAAACCTATTTGATTTAACCCGATTTACTTCTACACAGCATTTTTACTTCTACTGTGAAACCGGAGTTAGAAGTCTGCAGGCAGCTAAATGGTTACGGGCAAAGGGCTATAAAAATGCTTTCAGTCTAAAAAACGGAATAACAAATTTCAAAGGCATAACAAATTTCAATTATCAAATTCAAAAACTCTGACCCATGCGCGATATCACCGGTAAACAGATTACATTAAGAACAGCACACGCTGTAGCGGTGATTTATTGCACAACAGAAACCATCGCCTTAATCAGAAATAATGAATTACCTAAAGGCAATCTCTTTGATGTAGCCAGAGCCGCAGGATTTTTAGGCGCTAAATTTACCCCTCAGCTACTTCCACATTGCCACCCGGTGACTATAGATGGCATGGACATTAGTTTCGAGATCAATGACACTGAAAGGCCAGGCATTACCATTAGTGGAACCGCCAAATCCATAGGGAGAACAGGTATTGAAATGGAAATGCTGACCGCAGTTTCTGTTGCAGCTTTAGAAATTTACGATATGCTTAAGCCTGTCGATACCACTCTGGAGATTGGAGGCATTAAACTATTACAAAAAACAGGTGGCAAAAGCGACCGCAAAAAATATTTCTCAACCCCTCCTCTTTGTGCCATTTTAGTATGTTCCGACTCAACCGCTGCAGGGAAACGAGAAGACAAAAGCGGCGTGATGATCAGACAAATGCTGGAACAGGTGAACGCAAAGGTCGCTGCCTATGAAATCGTTGCAGACGACAAAGAACTCATCCAGCAACAACTGTTAAAATGGGTAGCCGAAGATGTTCATTTTATATTCACTACAGGAGGAACCGGATTAGGGCCCCGCGACAATACAGTAACTGCGGTTTCAGAAATACTTGAGCGGGATGCAGATGGAATTACTGAAGCCATGCGCAATTTTGGACAAATGCGCACGCCTATGGCGATGATGAGCCGTGCTGTAGCAGGATCAATATCAAACACACTTGTACTTACCCTTCCAGGCAGCACCGACGGTGCAAGAGAATCTTTGGAAGCAGTATTACCCGGCATATTCCATGCTCGTAAAATGATGAAGGGAGGTGGGCACTAGTATGAAGACTTTTGAAGAAGCTATTGAAATCATCGCCAACATCGCCACTCCTTTTGAAAAGGAAACCATTAACCTGGAAGAAGCCAACGGAAGAATACTGGCCGAAAACATTTATGCAGACCGCGATTATCCGCCTTTCAACAGAGCGGCAATGGACGGCTACGCCATCATGGAAAGCGACTGGGAAAAAGGTATCAGAAAATACAGCATTATAGACACCATATTTACTGGTCAGTCAGCTAAGCACCCCTTAGTTTCCGGTGCCTGTTATAAAATAATGACAGGTTCGGCAACCCCAGAAACTGCAAGCATCATTATCAGAAGAGAAGATGCAGAAGAATCTGACGATAAAGTTGTTTTGCACGCAAACGCAATCAAAAGTTATCAAAATATTGCCCGACAAGGCGAAGACACCCAAAAAGGAGCATTACTCCTCTCCTCGCCGCTAAGATGCACACCACAGGTGATCAGTTTGCTGACAACCGTTGGCAAGGCTACTCTACAGGTCTACGCCATGCCGAAAGTGGCTATAATAACGACCGGCGATGAAGTAATTAGCCCCAACGCCACGCTCCATCCTTTACAGATTCGGAACAGCAACCAGTACCTTTTAAAATCGCTACTTGAGCAATGGAAAATACAACCTGTTTTATGCGAACATGTGAGTGACGATAAAGCTAAACTGACTACCACATTAACGGCGGCGCTGGAAGCAGATCTGGTTATCATCAACGGAGCTGTTTCAGCTGGCGATGCCGATCATGTGCCCGCCGTACTTTGTGAACTAGGCATGAAAACACTATTCCATAAAGTAAGTATTCGACCAGGCAAACCCTTACTGGTAGGAAAAACTTCTTCCGGAACAGTTGTCTTCGGTTTACCCGGCAACCCACTTTCCTGCCTTACCACATTTACCATTTTTGTTGAACACTATCTATACCTATGTTTTGGATTTGAAAGCAGACCTTTTCAAACCATTCCACTTTTAGAAAACCGAACTAAAAAACACCCTTTTACAGAGTTTTTCCCTGTAAGCACAGGACGTTGTGGCGGACTAAACCTTCTACCCTTCAACGGATCAGGCGATGTTACTGCCTGCATAAATGCCAATGGCCTTGCTATGCAGCCTGCAGTCTCAGCGCAACTGAATAAAAACGACATCATCAATTTTTATCCGTTTAACAATTATTTCAAATAACCATTATAAGCAAAAACCGGCACCATAATCAACCATTTTAGAACCTAAACCTAAACCAACATGACTGCTGACTTTAAACCACTAAGTAAACTAAACATCTTTTCAGCCAAAGGCATTCAAATGCGGACCTTCCATATCACATGGGTGACCTTCTTTTTTTGCTTCTTTGGTTGGTTTGGAGTTGCCCCACTAATGCCACTNATTCGGGAACAGCTGCANTTGAGTAAAAGTGAAATTGGCAATATCATCATTGCCTCNGTTTCAGCTACAATTATTGCCCGCTTAATTATTGGAAAACTCTGCGACACTTTAGGTCCCCGTTTATCCTACACCATTCTTCTAGCAGTGGGTTCCATTCCTGTAATGTGCATTGGACTAAGCAACAGCTATGAAAGCTTTTTATTATTCCGCTTTGTTATCGGGATTATTGGCGCCTCATTTGTCATCACCCAGTTTCACACCTCAATGATGTTCGCACCCAATGTGGTGGGTACAGCCAATGCAGTAACCGGAGGCTGGGGCAACCTGGGCGGTGGAGTTACCAATTTAATCATGCCACTTATTGCAGCTGGTTTTGCAGGATTAGGATTTGTGAGCCAGGCCGATTCATGGCGCTTAGCTATGGTTGTTCCAGGAATAATCCTACTGATCATGGCTTTCATTTATTACAAATACACTAAAGACACCCCTGCCGGAAACTTTAAAGACCTGGAACAATCGAACGTTAAAACAGCGAAAAAAGGTTCTTTTGTAACCGCCCTGAAAGATTACCGTACCTGGGTTCTTGCGCTTGCCTATGCCGCCTGTTTTGGCATTGAGATTACCGTAGACAATGTAGCAGCCACCTTTTTTACAGATCAGTTTGGCGCATCGATGATCATGGCCGGAGCCATGGCCAGCATATTTGGCGGGATGAACATTTTTGCAAGAGCACTTGGGGGGTATGTGAGTGATAAAGTAGGCAAATCATACGGACTTAGAGGAAAAGGAATACTACTGGGAGGTTTACTCGTATTGGAAGGCATAGGAATTAGCCTTTTCGCACAAACACATTCACTAACTATGGCTATAATAGCCATGCTGTTCTTTGCACTCTTCCTGAAAATGGCCAATGGAGGCACTTATGGAATTGTACCCTTCATCAATAAAGATTCAATTGGAACAGTAAGCGGTATTGTAGGTGCAGGCGGCAACATTGGAGCGATGCTGGTCGGCTTTCTGTTCAAATCAGAACACCTGACCTACGCGGACGCCTTCCATTACATCGGGATTGGCGTAGCAATCATAGGCTTACTAGTGTTTATCACCAAATTCCAGATTAAAGAAGCCGAAAAGACAGAGGCCATAATACCAGAGTTACAACAAGCTTAATACAAACATTAAGAATCAATTTATGCCGGCGCACAGAAATAAAACATACACAAGTACCTGCTGCTATTGCGGAGTGGGCTGTGGCGTAAAAATAACGCTGGATAAGAATAAAAACATAGCTGTTGAGGGCGACAAGGACCACCCGGTTAACCATGGCATGCTTTGCAGCAAAGGTCTTAACCTACAATATACAGTTAACGACAAAAGCGACCGCTTGCTTTACCCCCAAATGAGATACAGCAAAAGCATGCCTTTGCAAAGGGTAAGCTGGGATGACGCCTTGAACAGAACAGCAGCTGTGTTTAAAACATTTATCGACAAATACGGCCCCGATTCGGTGGCATTTTATGCATCGGGACAATGTCTCACCGAAGAGTATTACGTCATCAANAAACTGATTAAAGGCTTTATTGGCAGCAATAACATAGACACCAATTCNCGCTTGTGTATGAGCAGNGCCGTTACAGCCTATAAAATGTCTTTAGGCGAAGACAGTGTACCCATTTGTTATGATGATATAGAATTGGCGGATTGCTTTTTTGTTACAGGAGCCAATCCGGCATGGTGCCACCCAATCCTTTGGCGTCGTGTGGAGGCTCATAAAGCTGCCCACCCTGAAGTTAAGCTAATTATCGCCGATTCAAGGATAACGGATTCATGTAGCCTGGCAGATCTTCACCTTCAAATCAATCCAGGAACTGATGTTACATTGAACCACGCCATAGGAAGGATACTTATTGAAAAAGGCTATATCGACCAGGATTTTATAGAGCGTCGTACAGAAGGCTTTGAAGCTTATCGACGCAGGGTATTTGAAAGAACATTAAAAGAGTCGGCCGGAATCTGTGGCGTTACTGCTGCAGAAATAGAACTTGCAGCGAGCTACATAGGCAATTCAAAAGGCTTTTTAACCATGTGGACCATGGGCTTAAACCAAAGTTCTATTGGTGTAAATAAGAACCTGAGTTTGATTAACCTGAACCTGATTACTGGTCAAATAGGAAAGCCCGGATCTGGACCATTCTCCCTTACCGGACAACCGAATGCTATGGGTGGCCGGGAAGTTGGAGGTTTAGCAAACTTGTTACCTGCACATCGCGACTTGCTTAATGAAACACACCGCAAGGAAGTACAGCAATTTTGGGGTGGAACGACCATTTCCGGTAAAGCTGGACTTACCGCAACCGAAATGTTCGAGGCCCTAAATGACGGGCGACTAAAAGCAATATGGATTCTGTGCACAAACCCCATAACCAGTTTACCCAATGCCCGGTTTGCAGAGCAAGCTTTAAAAAAGGCAAAATTTGTAGTCGTTCAGGAAATTACAGACAAAGCTGAAACCCTCGCTTATGCCGATGTGATTCTGCCTGCCGCGGCATGGACCGAAAAAGAAGGCACTATGACAAATTCTGAAAGAAGAATCAGTCACCTTCAAAAAGTAACGGACGCTCCAGGTGAAGCTTTACCGGACGCAGAGATTATCTGTCGATTTGCGACAAAAATGGGCTATAAAGGTTTTGCATACAAAGGTATGGAGGACATTTATAAAGAACATACCAAGCTTACCCGCAAGTCGACCATCAACATCAGCGGTCTGGATTACAAGCAGATTGACGATTGCAAGACCGTACAATGGCCTTACAATAAAAAAACCGAAAGCGGTACAAAACGGTTATTTACTAATCACATTTTCCATACCCCATCTAAAAAAGCGATCATACACCATCCTTCAGACGAACTAAACAGCGAATTACCGGATGGAGATTTCCCCTTTATTTTAACTACAGGAAGAGTGCGCGATCAGTGGCACACGATGTCGAAGACCGGAAAAGTAAGTAAACTGAAACAGCACATTAAACATGCCTATCTGGAAATCCACCCTATTGACGCAGCATTGATGGAGATTGCAGACAATCAGGTGCTGACCGTGAGATCCAGACGTGGNGAAGTACAAGTAAAAGCAAAGGTGTCGGCCACTATAAAGCAAGGNGTGGTTTTTCTTCCGATGCATTGGGGCAAAATTCTGGGCAGCGANCTGAACCGTGCNAATAACATTACCAGCACCATTATAGATCCGATATCAAAAGAACCCGATTTTAAATACTGTGCTGTCAGCATAGAAAAATACAAAAAGGATTTCCAGCGTATCGTAGTCATTGGTGCAGGTGCCGGAGCACACGGATTTGTAAGATCCTATAGAGCGCTCAATAAAGAGGATCAGATCACCATTTTTAGCAAGGAGAATCTTCCTTTTTATAATCGGGTAATGCTTCCCGACTATATCAGTGGCACCCAAAAATGGGAACAACTGGTTAAGATGAAAGACGAAGAGGAACCGGATTACAACATTAAACACCTAAGAGGCATCGGTATTGAAAAAATTGATAGGGAGAAAAAATATGTAACAGATGTTACAGGCCGAAAAACTCCTTACGATGTGCTCGTGATGGCTACCGGCAGCAGAGCAACCTTACCCAAAAACGCACCATCGATACCTGGCATTTTTACCATGCGCAACCGCAATGATGCGGATAATTTTAGACAACACATTCCTAAAAATGCCCATGTAGTTATTGTTGGAGGTGGCTTGCTTGGTCTGGAAATGGCAGCCTCCCTGCGCGAAATTGGGGTACGTATTACCGTTGTACAACGCGTATCGAGGTTTCTGAACCGGCAGTTGGACCCATTAGGCAGTCAACTTTTACACGAAGAAATGGTCGACCAGGGTTGTGACATTTACTACAACGACGAAGTGCAGCTTTATTACGGTCGGTCAAAGTTAACGGGAATTGAGTTAAAAAGTGGCAGAAGAATAAACTGTGATGCAGTGATATTAGCCATCGGCACTACCCCAAATATTGAGCTAGCAAGGGAATGCGGACTGGATTGCAAGCGCGGAGTATTGGTAAATGAGCGTTTGCAATCCAGCGACCCCTCTGTCTATGCCATTGGAGAAATTGCCGAATTCGAAGGGACACTATATGGGATAACCGCAGCAGCAGAACAACAGGCAGAAGTAGTGGCTAAATTCCACAATGGCGACATCAGTACCTATTACGAGGGTAGTTTGTTCATGAATATTATAAAAATCCATGGCTTTGACCTCTGCAGCATTGGCCTATCAGAGTGTCCGGATCAGGTTAATTATGAAGAGATTGTCTTTATTGACAAGGCCAAACGCTACTATAAAAAATGTATCATCCACCAGGATAAGCTCGTAGGCACCATCTTAATCGGCGATAAGAGTGAATTTCTGGAATTCAGAGATTTGATTGCCAATAAGACAGAGCTGAGCGATAAAAGACTGCAGTTACTCAGAAGTGGAAAGAAAACAGAACCTGTAAGTGGCAAACTGGTATGCAGCTGCAACAATGTTGGCGTAGGGAACCTACAAAAGAAAATCACCTCCGGGTGCACAGATCTTATACAACTTTGCGAAAGTACAGGAGCAGGAATGGGTTGCGGATCATGCAAACCGGAAGTTAAACTTATCCTTCAGGAATCGCTGCAGGCACAAACCTTAGAAAAAACACTTTAATATGGGAGGCAGGGAAATTAAAAATCATCAGATCAAAGTCAATCTCCCTGGAGGGATTGTATCCGTAGGCGACCTTTCGGTGATCATGGAAATACTGGAAAGCGCTGGTATAGAAAACGTAAGGTTCGGAACCCGGCAACAGCTGTATTTCTCAGTAAGTCCAACGCAGCTGGAAGATATTGAGCATGGCTTCCTTATGTCGGACACAGACTTTGAAACTGATGCAGACCAACACCCGAACATAGTGAGTTCCTATGTAGCGGAAGAAATATTCAATAGTGCAAACTGGCTACGTGAAGGTGTATACAAGGACATACTAGATACATTTAACTATACGCCTGGGCTTAAAATCAACCTGATCGACGACAGCCAGACGCTGGTTCCCTTTTTTAGCGGAAACCTAAATTTCATTTCCTCGGACATTGGCAACTACTGGCATTTGTATCTGCGCTTCCCTAAAACTAATCATATTTATTACTGGTCATCTTTGGTTTATTCGGAAGACATCGCGGTGTTAAGCGAAATGATTGAATCCATGATTCTAAATCGTAAAAACTTGTACTACGATCAGTCAGAAATTGACGGAAATCAACTCGAAGCAGATGTCAGCGCTACCGGTAACTTTCTTTTCCAATCGCCATTATCTTTACTTAAAGCCCCAGAATTTCAGGTACCCTATTATGAAGGCTTTAATAAATACAATGAAAAATACTGGCTGGGCATTTACAGGAGAAACGAATTGTTCCCTGTTGCCTTTTTAAAGGACCTCTGCAACATTTGCCGTAAAACCAGAATTGGGCAGCTTTATACTACTCCCTGGAAATCTATCATTATCAAGGGTGTGGAATCTGCTGACAGGAAACTATGGAATGCCGCACTGGATAAAAACAGGATCAACGTTCGTCATGCTTCAAATGAACTGAACTGGCAAACCGAAGACCTCTGTGAAGAAGGCTTGGCATTAAAACACGAATTGATCAGGGAATTTAATGAGTACGACCTCAGAACCTTTAAGCTTTGCTTTGCCATTAAAATTAATCCCAAAAGTGGACTCTTTGGATCTGTAGTGATCAGAAAGCAAACAGTAGAAGGAGCAGAAACTGAGTCCCGATTTGACTTACTCCATACCATTGACTTCAATCCCAACTCAAAACATTATCACACTTATGCTAAGGGCATCAAAAAAGCGGATTTATTCCCCTCCCTTGTAAAGCTTTGTGAAGATTACTATTACCTGCAAACGCTGGCTGCAGGGAAACAAACAGACAACTATTACGAAATCAATCAAAATATAGAACAGGAGGTCACTTACGTGCAGCAGTGCGGTGGTTGCCTCAGCATTTATGATGAGGTATGGGGAGAAGAAAGTAAGGGAATACCCGCCGGCACTCCATTTTCTGCCCTTCCTAAAGATTACTGCTGCCCGCTTTGTGAAGCAGACCTCTCTGAATTTAAGCCAGTTATTAAAGAAACCCTAAACACATTTTAAGCTATGGAACTTGACATCAGCATCGCATTTGCTTTATACCTGGTAGGTTNTCTCTATGCATCAGTAGGTCATGGTGGNGCCAGCGGATATATTGCTNTACTTTCCTTATTTGCCATTCCGGTTACCACCTATAAACCACTTATATTGATTTTGAACATCCTGGTAGCAGGGATGGGCTTTTATCAGTTCTGGAAAGCGGGTTATTTCAAATGGAAACTCTGCAGGACATTTCTAATCACCTCCATCCCAGCAGCATTTATTGGCTCCAAATATTCCCTTGAAGGCAATATTTATCATTTTTTGTTAGGATTAGCCCTGGTACTACCCATCATTAAACTACTTGGCATCAAGCCAAATGAAAATAAACCCTCCAAACCAGTAAAACTGATACCAGCGCTGTTAATCGGCACACTAATCGGCGGACTTTCGGGAATGCTCAACATTGGTGGTGGCATCTTTTTAAGTCCAGTCCTCATTCTGCTGGGCTGGGCAAACGTTAAGGAAGCGGCTGCCGCATCAGCCTTGTTCATTGTATTAAACTCTCTTAGTGGCCTACTCGGCAGTTCAGCTACCCTCGTTATAACCCCATCGGCAATCACCTGGTTTATTATGGCAGCTGCCGGAGGTATTACCGGTGCCTATTGGGGCAGCAGCAGGTTTCAACACATCACAGTGCGTTACCTATTAAGCGCCGTACTGGCTATAGCATCTGTTAAACTCTTATTTTTTATGTAATGGAAGCGATTAAAGACCATTTAGGAAGAACCTTTAAAACACTAAGAATTAGCCTGATTAACACTTGCAATCTGGCCTG
>Ga0065714_10065206_pt1 | contig 11951 bp, 11 predicted proteins | sample MisRhiReplicate2_FD_59101 | JGI IMG/M metagenome (GOLD analysis project Ga0065714, IMG submission 59101) | Miscanthus rhizosphere microbial communities from Kellogg Biological Station, MSU, sample Rhizosphere Soil Replicate 2: eDNA_1 v2... | ecosystem: Host-associated > Plants > Roots >... | reverse complement strand
CGAAGTCTTCTTCTTTCATGTCCATCAGGTTGTTGGCGCCCGACAGCATGGTGGCCACGTGAGTGCGAGTACGCGGCAGGATGCGCTGGAAGTAGAAGCGCGCAGTCTGCAGCTTGGCATTGTAGAACGCTTCTTCGGTGGTGCCGGCAGCCAGTTTCTCGGCCGCCAGGCGCGCCATGTCGGCCCAGAAATAGGCCAGGCAGGCGTAACCGGAGTACATCACGTAGTCCACCGAGGCAGCACCCACCTCTTCGCGGTCCTTCATCGCGGCCATGCCGACCTTCATGGTCAACTCGCCCCACTCTTTGTTCAGTGCAGCCAGCGGTGCAACGAACTCTTTGACGGCGTCGTTACCTTCGTTGGCCTGGCAGAACTTGTGCACGATCTTGGTGAAGCCCTTAAGCGCTTCGCCCTGGGTCATCAGCACTTTACGGCCGAGCAGGTCCAGGGCCTGGATGCCTGTGGTGCCTTCGTACAGCATCGAAATGCGGCTGTCGCGAACGTTCTGCTCCATGCCCCACTCGGCGATAAAACCGTGGCCGCCGTAGATCTGCACGCCGTGGTTGGCCGATTCAAAGCCGACTTCGGTCATGAACGCCTTGGCGATCGGGGTCATGAATGCCAGCAGGCCATCCGCCTGTTTCTTGGCTTCGTCGTCGGTACCGTATTTGACGATGTCCACTTGCTTGGCGGTGAAGTACACCATCGCACGGTTGCCTTCGGCGAAGGCTTTCATGGTCAGCAGCATGCGGCGCACGTCAGGGTGCACGATGATCGGGTCAGCGGCTTTTTCCGGTGCTTTCGGGCCGGTCAGAGAACGCATTTGCAGGCGGTCACGCGCATATTTCAGGCCACCCTGGAAGCCAGCCTCGGCGTGGGCCAGGCCTTGCAGCGCAGTGCCCAGGCGAGCAGTGTTCATAAAGGTGAACATGCAGTTCAGGCCTTTGTTCGCCGGGCCAATCAGGAAACCGGTGGCTGCGTCGAAGTTCATCACGCAGGTGGCGTTGCCGTGGATGCCCATCTTGTGTTCCAGGGAACCACAGGTCACCGCGTTGCGCTCACCGATCGAGCCATCGGCGTTTGGCAGGAACTTCGGCACGATGAACAGCGAGATGCCTTTGGTGCCCGCCGGTGCGTCCGGCAGGCGGGCCAGTACGATGTGGACGATGTTGTCGGCCATGTCGTGCTCGCCGGCCGAGATGAAGATCTTGGTGCCGGAGATTTTGTAGGAGCCATCGGCCTGAGGTTCGGCCTTGGTGCGCAGCATGCCCAGGTCGGTGCCACAGTGTGGCTCGGTCAGGCACATGGTGCCGGTCCATTCACCCGACACCAGTTTGGTCAGGTAAGCCTCTTGCTGCTCAGGGGTGCCGTGCTCGGAAATGGTGTTCATCGCACCATGGGACAGGCCGGGGTACATGCCCCACGACCAGTTGGCGGTACCAACCATTTCGCTGACCGCCAGGCCCAGGGATTCCGGCAGGCCTTGGCCACCGTGCGCTACGTCGTGGGCCAGGCTTGGCCAGCCGCCTTCGACGAATTGTTTGTAGGCTTCCTTGAACCCTGTCGGGGTCTTAACGCCTGACTCACTCCAGGTGCACCCTTCGATGTCGCCCACGCGGTTCAGCGGTGCCAGTACTTGCTCACAGAACTTGGCGCCTTCTTCGAGAATGGCGTCAACCATGTCCGGAGTAGCGTCCTGGCAAGCCGGCAGACTCTGATAGTGCGCTTCATAGCCAAGCAGTTCGTCACGAACGAAGCGAATATCACGCAAGGGGGCCTTGTAGTCAGGCATAGCGATAAACCTCTGCTGATGTATCTGGAATGAACAACCGCGTGGATTGTGTTGTAGCGGTCAAACAGGTGTTTGAAACATACGTTTACGACCTGGGGATGTCAAGCGTCGTCCAGCCGCCGTTTGTCATGACGTGGGTCAATGGCGCGCACGGCAAAGCCCGCGGCGAGATGCCACCAGTAAGATTAGGAGAGAAACAGGGCTGTAGCCGCTGGCTTGCCCGCGATACAGGCGTCGCGGTCGAGGAGTAGAACCGAGTTGATGCTATCGCAAGCGAACCAGCTCCCACATGAAGCGAGAGCCGGTCGACGTGTAGAGGGTTTAAGCGTAGGTGTCGATCAAGGTGCCAAGCATTTCATCCGAAGCCTTGGCCACTTTTACGCCCAGTTCCACCTGGAACTTGCCTTGGGCCATTTCGACCATGTTGCTGGCAGAGTTCGATGGCTGGGCGCGATCGTTGGCTTGCAGACGGTCGCTTTGCGCATCCGACGGCTGGGTCGTCGCGGCGCTGGCAATCTTGCCCGCAGCCTGGTCGACACGGTTCTGCCCGGTCTGAATGCTGCTCAGGCCCGAGTAAAACGCGCTGCTTCCAGAGATTTCCATGGCGTAAGCCTGCCTTTAGAGAATCGTGAAGTTGAATTGAAGCAGATATCCCGGCAAAGGGCTCGTCAAAAACACTAATGGCATAATGCCTTGTTGATAGCCAAAATCAGTCAAGCAAGTCCAACTGCAAGTATTCAGCAACGGCTTGGGCCCCGGCGTGCTTGAGTTTGGGCACGCGCCCCAGGCACGGTGCAGGCAACCGCTCCGCCAGCGTGGCGAGGTTTTCTTCCAGACGAGAGGTCTTGGGGTCGATGATATTCGCCACCCAACCCGCCAGCGGCAAACCGTCTCGGGCGATGGCCTCGGCGGTCAGCAACGCATGACTGATACAGCCCAGGCGCACGCCAACCACCAGGATCACCGGCAGCTTGAGCGCCACGGCCAGGTCCGACAGGTTGTCCTGGTCGGCCAACGGCACGCGCCAGCCGCCCGCACCTTCGATCAACGTGAAATCCGCTTGCTGCGCCAGGATGTGCTGCATGGGTTTCAACAGCGATTGCACCGTCAACGCAACGCCCGCCTCCCGTGCTGCCAAATGCGGGGCGATAGCGGGCTCGAAGGCTACGGGGTTGACCTCGGCATACGTCAGCGGCAACGAACACTCGGCCAGCAACGCCAGGGCATCGGCGTTGCGCAAGCCTTTGGCCGTGACCTGGCAGCCGGACGCCACGGGCTTACCGGCCGCAGTGCTCCTGCCGGCCTGGCGCGCCGCGTGCAGCAGGCCGGCGGCGATGGTGGTCTTGCCGACATCGGTGTCGGTGCCGGTGATGAAATAAGCGGCGCTCATAGAGGTTTCTCCAGTACGGCATACACCACTTGGTAAGTCGCCGGCAGGCCTTGGGCCTGGCGGAACTGCTCATACGCTTGTGCCAGTGCAACAATCCGCGCGCGCCCCGTCAACCCTCCCGGCCGTCCCGGGTTGAGATTGTGCGCACCCAGCGCCTTCAACTCATGGGTCAGGCTGCGTACATCGGGGTAATGCAGCACATGGGGCCGGCGCTCCAGGCTCACCACGCGCAGACCACTGGCCGCGCATAGCTGTCGATACGCCTCGAAGGTGCGAAAGCGATTGACGTGCACCATGCCATCCGCCGCGCGCCAGCTTTCGCGCAACTCATCCAGTGTTCCCACGCATAAACTTGCAAACGCCAGCACACCACCCGGTTGCAACACGCGATGCGCCTCGCTGAGCACCGCCGTGAAATCCGCACACCATTGCACCGCCAGGCTGGAGAAGATCAGCCCGAAGCTGGCGTCCTGCAACGGCAGGCGTTCGGCATCGCCGGCGATGAAATGCCCGGCGCCGCCCAATGGCCGCGCGTGGTTGAGCATGCCTTCGGCAATATCCAGTGCCACACCCTGGCTGGCTGGCAACGCCGGAGCCAACACCCGGCTGAAATACCCGGTGCCGCACCCCATATCGAGCCAGCGTTGCGGCGCACACGTCGACGGCAGGCGCCCCAGCAGTTCATGCCCCACCGCGCGCTGCAACTCGGCAACACTGTCGTAACTGGCCGCCGCGCGGGAAAACGACGCAGCGACCTGGCGCTTGTCCGGCAAGGCACCGGGCAGCGGGGCGTGGGATAAATCAGTCATCGAGGCACTCATGCAAAAAAGCCTGGATAGCCCCCGCGACGCCGTGGGGGTCTTCCAGAAGAAAAGCGTGGCCGGCCTGTTCGATCAGGCCGATTTCAACATCCGGAAGCAGAGCCAGCAGGTCGCTGGCGGCTTGCGCAGGCACCAACCCGTCCAGGCCGGCGAACAGGTGCAACTGCGGGCCGCGATACGCCAGCAAGGCTTCGCGGGTGTCGAGTTGGGCGAGCAGTTCAAGGCCGGGCATCAATACACTTGACGGCGAATTCGGCGCCCCGCTGACCAGCAGCCGCGACAGCCCGCGTGGGTCTTCAGCGCCCTTGGCGCACAGCAGGCCGAAGCGCTTGAGGGTGACCTGAGAGTCGGCATGGCAGCCGGCGAGAAACGCGTCGAACGTCTCGGCAGGCATCGCGTTCGGCCAACCGTCGTGGGCGACAAAACACGGGTTGCTGGCAAGTGTCAGCAGGCCGCAACAGCGTTCGCCGCGCCGCGCGGCCAGCTCCGATGCGAGCATGCCACCCAGGGACCAACCGCCCAGCCAGGCATTGTCCGGCAGCGTGGCGTCGAGCTCCTCGAGCCATTCACCCAAGTCGCTGGAACCCAACATCGGCAACGGCTCGATCTGCACCCGCAGGTGTTCGTCCAGCCCTTGCAACGCGGCGGCCAATGGCTCCAGCGGCGATACGCCGAGGCCCCAGCCGGGGAGCAATATCAGTCGATCACGCATGGTCGGGCTCCGTGGCGCCTAACGAGCGGAAACACACGTCCAATCCGTCTAACAATAGCTGCACCTGCGCCGCGCTGTGGGCCGCCGTCAGTGTCACGCGCAAACGTGCGCTGCCGGCCGGCACGGTGGGTGGGCGAATCGCTGTCACCATCAGGCCGCGCTGGCGCAGCATCTGCGACAGACGCACGGCCTTGGCGCTGTCACCGATCAGGATCGGCTGGATCGGCGTGACGCTCTCCATCAGGTCCAGGCCAAGCTGCTCGGCGCCCTGGCGGAACTGTCGGACCAGGCTGTTGAGGTGCTCGCGCCGCCAGTGCTCGGTGCGCAGCAACTCCAGGCTCTTCAAGGTGGCGCAGGCCAGGGCGGGCGGTTGGCTGGTGGTGTAGATGTACGGGCGGGCGAACTGGATCAGGCTTTCGATCAGGTCTTCACTGCCGGCCACAAAGGCGCCGGCCGTGCCGAATGCTTTGCCAAGGGTGCCGACCAGTACCGGTACGTCGTCCTGGCTCAGGCCGAAATGCTCGACAATCCCACCGCCGTTGGCACCCAATGGGCCGAAGCCATGGGCGTCGTCCACCATCAACCAGGCGCCCCTGGCCTTGGTTTCCCGGGCCAGCGCCGGCAGGTCTGCCAGGTCGCCATCCATGCTGAACACACCGTCGGTGACCACCAGCGTATTGCCGGTAGCCTTCTCCAGGCGCTTGGCCAGGCTTGCCGCGTCGTTATGCAGATAGCGGTTGAAGCGCGCCCCGGACAACAAGCCCGCATCCAGTAGCGATGCATGGTTGAGGCGGTCCTGCAGCACCGTATCGCCCTGCCCCACCAACGCCGTGACGGCGCCGAGGTTGGCCATGTAGCCGGTGGTAAACAGCAGCGCGCGCGGGCGGCCGGTGAGGTGCGCCAGGGCTTCTTCCAGCTCATGGTGCGGCGTGGCATGCCCGATCACCAGGTGCGAAGCGCCACCGCCCACGCCCCAACGCGACGCGCCGGCACGCCAGGCTTCGATCACTTGCGGGTGATTGGCCAGGCCCAGGTAATCGTTGTTGCAGAACGCCAGCAGCGGCTGGCCGTCCACCACCACTTCCGGGCCTTGGGGGCTTCCCAGTAGCGGGCGTTGACGATAAAGGTGCTGGGCACGGCGGGCAGCGAGGCGCGCGGCGAGATCGAAAGACATGCTGGCCTCGATACATCAGGTGAACTCGATCCAATGTGAGAGCAGGCAAGCCTGCGATAGCGGTGATTCAGACACATTGATGTTGAATGTGCCGCCGTCATCGCAGGCAAGCCGGCTCCCACATTTGAATCGCATGCTAATAGGGAGATCAGTGGGGTTTTAAACCACAGCGTTATAGAACTGCTCGCTGCTCTTCTGCTCCACCAGCGCCTGTTCGATCGCCGCCTGATGCACCTCATCCGCGTGTTCTTCACGCGCTTCCGGCAGGATGCCCAGGCGCGAGAACAGTTGCATGTCCTTGTCGGCCTGCGGGTTGGCGGTGGTCAGCAGTTTGTCACCGTAGAAGATCGAGTTGGCGCCGGCGAAGAACGCCAGGGCCTGCATCTGCTCGTTCATCGCTTCCCGGCCGGCCGACAGGCGCACATGGGACTGCGGCATCAGGATGCGCGCCACGGCGAGCATGCGGATGAAGTCGAACGGGTCGATGTCTTCGGCGTTTTCCAGCGGCGTACCGGCGACCTTCACCAACATGTTGATCGGCACCGATTCCGGGTGCTCAGGCAGGTTGGCCAGTTGGATCAGCAGGTTGGCGCGGTCGTCGAGGGACTCACCCATGCCGAGGATGCCACCGGAGCAGATCTTCATTCCCGAATCACGTACGTAGGCCAGGGTTTGCAGGCGCTCGCTGTAGGTGCGGGTGGTGATGATGCTGCCGTAGAACTCCGGCGAGGTATCGAGGTTGTGGTTGTAATAGTCGAGCCCAGCCTGGGCCAGGGCTTCGGTCTGGTCCTGGTCGAGACGACCGAGGGTCATGCAGGTTTCCAGGCCCATGGCCTTCACGCCCTTGACCATCTGCAGCACGTAGGGCATGTCTTTGGCCGACGGGTGCTTCCAGGCGGCGCCCATGCAGAAGCGGGTCGAGCCAATGGCTTTGGCGCGAGCAGCCTCTTCCAGGACCTTCTGCACTTCCATCAGCTTTTCTTTTTCCAGGCCGGTGTTGTAGTGGCCCGACTGCGGACAATATTTGCAATCTTCCGGGCAGGCACCGGTTTTGATCGAGAGCAGCGTCGACACTTGCACACGGTTGGCGTCGAAATGCGCGCGGTGTACGGTCTGCGCTTGGAACAGCAGGTCGTTGAATGGCTGCACGAACAGCGCTTTGACTTCGGCGAGGGACCAATCGTGACGCAAGGTGGCGGTGGTGCTGGCGCTCATGGGCGATTCCTTGATTATGCTTTGGCAAGCGCTGCGGGAAGGGCAATACCCACAGGCACGACACGGATGCTCGGCATATTTAAGGAAGATTCATGCACTGTCAACCCAACCACAAACACCAGGTTTACATCTGGCTAAAAAACACACAAATCTGTTTAATCTGCGATGAAGCGACGGAATCGGCCGATTGTGTGTGCAACGTCTGCGAAACCGAGCTGCCCTGGCTGATGGAGCACTGCGATGTGTGCGCATTGCCCCTGCCGATGGAGGGTCTGATTTGCGGCCAATGCCTGAAACAACCACCGGCGTTTAAACAGGTGATCGCACCCTGGACCTACGGCTTCCCCATCGACAGCCTGGTCAGCCGCTTCAAGCACCAGGCGCGCTGGCCACTTGGGCAGATGCTTGCAAGGCTCCTGGCGCAGTACCTGCAGGACCGCCTCGATAACAACGAACTCACGCGCCCCGATTGCCTGCTGCCGGTGCCAATGGCCCGCAAGCGCCTGCGCGAACGCGGCTATAACCAGGCCTTGATGCTGGCGCGCTGGCTCAGCAGCGAGCTGAACATCGCCTACGATGAACACCTGTTGTTACGCCCCCATGAAACCGTCGCCCAGCAAGCCCTCGATGCAAAGACACGCAAGCGCAACCTGCTCGGTGCCTTCGCCTTGGCGCCCGACGCCCAGGTGCAAGGCCGCCACCTGGCCCTGGTAGACGACGTGCTGACCACCGGCGCCACTGCCCACAGCCTGGCACGGCTGCTGATGAACGCCGGGGCGCGCCAGGTCGATGTGTACTGCCTGGCGCGCACGCCCAAACCCGGCAGCTGACTTGACTCCCGCCAACCTTGGCCGCAACGTTCCACTCACCTTATCGAAGCGTATCCACATGTCCCTGCCAGCGTCCCTCAGCCAACACATCATCCGTCGCCCCCAGCGCATTGCCTTGCTGGCGCATATCGCCGAGCAGGGCTCCATCACCCGCGCGGCAAAAAGCGCAGGCTTGAGCTACAAGGCGGCGTGGGATGCCATCGACGAGCTGAACAACCTCGCGCAGAACCCCCTGGTGGAGCGCAGCGTCGGCGGCAAGGGCGGTGGCGGCGCCAAGCTGACGGCCGAAGGCGAGCGCGTGTTGCGTCTCTACCAGCGCCTGCAAGCGTTGCAGGCCGAAGTGCTGGGCTCCGATGAAGCGGCCAGCGACTTCAACCTGCTCGGCCGCTTGATGCTACGCACCAGCGCGCGCAACCAACTGCACGGCCAGGTCATCGCCATTGAACAGCACGGACGTAACGATCGGGTCCGGCTGCAGCTTGCCGGCGGTCTGAGCCTGCTGGCGCAGATCACCCACGACAGCACGCAGCGGCTGGAACTGGAAACCGGCGTGGAAGTGGTCGCGCTGATCAAGGCCGGCTGGCTGGAATTGCTGGCGCCCGAGCATCTTGCAACAACTGGACACAATTGCATGAGCGGTATTGTCGACGCCATTCTCGACGCCGATGACGGCCCCAGCGAAGTCCGCATCGCACTGCCCAACGGCCAGGTTTTATGCGCCCTGGCGCAGCCCGACGCACTCAATGCCTTGGGTGCCGCCGAGGGCAAGCCGATCCAGGTGCAATTTGCGCCGAGCAATGTGCTGCTCGGTACGCCGGTGTAGCCGCGGCCCAACACTGCACACGCCTTCAAACTGCAACAATTTCGTCACGCGCGCTCCTTATGGTGTCTGCAAAAACCGCAGGGAGCCTGAGATGAGCCTATTAGAAGAAAACCAAGCCACCGACCTGGAACAGATGGTTGGCCTCACCCGCCGCCGCTTCATCGGCGCCGGTGCCTTGTGCGGTGCCGCGATGTTCCTCGGTGGCAACCTGCTGACCCGCAGTGCGCTGGCCGTCAACGCCACCAGCGCCAGCCCGCTGCTGGGCTTTACCAGCATCGCCGCCGCCACCAGCGACGCTATCACCTTGCCGCCGGGGTACAGCGCCTCCGTGCTGATCAGTTGGGGCCAGCCGCTGAGCAAGAGCGCCCCGGCCTTCGACCCATCCGGCAACGGCACGGCCAAGGCCCAGGAACAGCAGTTCGGCGACAATAACGACGGCATGAGCCTGTTCGCTTTCCCTGGCGACGACAACCGCGCACTGATGGCGATCAACAACGAGTACACCAACTACCGCTACCTCTTCGCCCATGGCGGCGCGCCGCAATCGGCCGAAGACGTGCACAAGGCCCAGGCCAGCGAAGGGGTGTCAGTGATCGAAGTGCAGCGCAAGGGCGACACGTGGCAGTTCGTCCAGGACTCACGCTACAACCGCCGCATCCACGGCAACTCGCCGATCCGCCTCAGCGGTCCCGCCGCCGGCCACGCCTGGCTGAAAACCAGCGCCGACAAAACCGGCAAGAAAGTGCTCGGCACCTTCCAGAACTGCGCCAACGGCAAGACGCCATGGGGCACCTACCTGACGTGTGAAGAGAACTTCACTGACTGCTTCGGCAGCAGCAACCCACAGCAAACCTTCGACGCCGGGCAGAAACGCTATGGCGTGGTCGCGGCCAGCAAAGACATCAACTGGCACCCACACGACCCGCGCTTTGACCTGGCCAAAAACCCCAACGAACTCAACCGCCATGGCTGGGTAGTGGAAATCGACCCGTTCGACCCGCACTCCACACCAGTCAAGCGCACCGCCCTGGGCCGCTTCAAGCACGAAAACGCCGCCCTGGCCGAAACCCGTGACGGCCGCGCCGTGGTGTACATGGGCGACGACGAGCGCGGCGAATTCATCTACAAATTCATCAGCCGCGACAAGATCAATCACAAGAACCCCAAGGCCAACAAGGACCTGCTCGACCACGGCACCTTGTACGTGGCGATCTTCGACGCAGGTGACGGCAACGCCGACCACCCCAAGGGCAAGGGCCAGTGGGTCGAACTGACGCACGGCAAGAATGGCATCGACGCCAGCACCGGCTTCGCCAGCCAGGCCGAAGTGCTGATCCATGCGCGCCTCGCCGCCAGCGTGGTGAAAGCCACTCGTATGGACCGCCCGGAATGGATCGTGGTCAGCCCGACCGATGGCCAGGTCTATTGCACCCTCACCAACAACGCCAAGCGCGGTGAAGACGGCCAGCCGGTGGGCGGCCCCAACCCGCGCGAGAAAAACGTCTACGGCCAGATCCTGCGCTGGAAGGCCGACGCCGATAATCACGGAGCCAGTGATTTCAGCTGGGACCTGTTCGTGGTGGCCGGCAATCCTGGTGTACATGCAGGTTTGCCAAAGGGCGGCTCGTCGAACATCAACCCGCAGAACATGTTCAACAGTCCCGATGGCCTGGGTTTCGACAAGGCCGGGCGCTTGTGGATTCTCACCGACGGCGACTACAGCAACGCCGGTGACTTCGCGGGGATGGGCAATAACCAGATGCTCTGTGCCGACCCTGCCACTGGGGAAATCCGTCGTTTCATGGTCGGACCGGTGGCCTGTGAAGTGACGGGCATCAGCTTCTCGCCCGATCAGAAGACACTGTTCGTGGGGATTCAGCACCCTGGCGAAACCGGCGGGTCCACCTGGCCGGAGCATCTGCCGAACGGCAAGCCGCGTTCGTCGGTGATGGCGATTCGGCGCGATGATGGCGGCATCGTCGGCGCCTGATAACCCCTGTTCGCGAGCAAGCCCGCTCCCACCATTGACCGAGTTCCAACATAAAAAAGCGGTCGACTGTGGGAGCGCGCCTGCTCGCGAAGGCGTCCGAACAGCCACCACCTATCGATGCTGTTACCATAGCCGGCCGGACGCGGCGCCCTGCTGCGCGCAGGAGTTCGCATGGCCCATCCGTTTGAAACACTCACCCCCGACCTGGTGCTCGACGCTGTCGAAAGCATCGGTTTCCTCAGCGATGCTCGCGTCCTGGCGCTCAACAGCTACGAAAACCGCGTGTATCAAGTGGGCATCGAGGATTCGGAGCCACTGATCGCCAAGTTCTACCGCCCGCAACGCTGGACCAACGAGGCGATCCTCGAAGAACACCGATTCACCTTCGAACTGGCGGAATGCGAAGTGCCGGTGGTCGCGCCCCTCATCCACGACGGCGAAAGCCTGTTCGAGCATGCCGGGTTCCGTTTCACCTTGTTCCCACGCCGTGGTGGTCGTGCGCCGGAGCCGGGCAATCTCGACCAGCTTTACCGTCTTGGGCAACTGCTCGGTCGTTTGCATGCAGTGGGTTCCACGCGTCCGTTCGAACACCGTGAAGCCCTGGGCGTGAAGAACTTCGGTCACGACTCCCTCACCACCTTGCTGGAAGGCAACTTCATTCCCAAGAGCCTGTTGCCCGCCTACGAGTCCGTGGCCCGCGACCTGCTCAAGCGTGTGGAAGAGGTGTACAAGGCCACGCCGCACAAGAACATCCGCATGCATGGCGATTGCCACCCCGGCAACATGATGTGCCGCGACGAGATGTTCCATATCGTCGACCTGGATGACTGCCGCATGGGCCCGGCGGTGCAAGACCTGTGGATGATGCTCGCCGGCGATCGCCAGGAATGCCTGGGCCAGTTGTCGGAGCTGATGGACGGTTACCAGGAATTCCACGACTTCGATCCGCGTGAATTGGCGCTGATCGAACCCCTACGCGCCCTGCGCCTGATGCATTACAGCGCCTGGCTGGCACGGCGCTGGGATGACCCGGCGTTCCCCCACAGCTTTCCGTGGTTTGGCAGCGAGCGCTATTGGGGTGACCAGGTGCTGGCGTTGCGCGAACAGCTCTCGGCCCTGAACGAAGAGCCCCTCAAGCTCTTCTGACCTGCCCTCTCCTTGTGGGCGCTGGCTTGCCTGCGATGCAGGCAACTCGGTGTCCCCG
>Ga0065714_10002703_pt1 | contig 11959 bp, 10 predicted proteins | sample MisRhiReplicate2_FD_59101 | JGI IMG/M metagenome (GOLD analysis project Ga0065714, IMG submission 59101) | Miscanthus rhizosphere microbial communities from Kellogg Biological Station, MSU, sample Rhizosphere Soil Replicate 2: eDNA_1 v2... | ecosystem: Host-associated > Plants > Roots >... | reverse complement strand
GTCTTCCATGCAGGAACGGCAAGCCAGGTCCAACTCACCAATGGCTTCCCAGTTACGCTCGGCCAAAGCACCGACCAGGCCTTCACGGGTTTGTTCGATTCGCTGCAATACAAGACTCATGGTGATCTCCCTTAAAACTGCGGACCCGGCGCGGCGATGGCATCCCAGCCTTCTTTTACCGTGCGCAGCAAACCAGCGACTTCATCGAGAATCCGCGGGTCGCTCTTGATGTTCGCCTCGGCGAGACGCTTCATCATGTAAGCGTAGAGACGGTCGAGTTCACCGACGGTATCGGCGGCTTTTTCAAGATCCAGGCCTTCGCGCAAGCCGCCGATGATCCCGATAGCCTTGCTGATCGACGATCCCTTGCCGGGAATGTCCTTGCGCTCCATCGCGCCTTTAGCCTGGGCAATGCGATCCAGGCCGCCTTCCATCAGCATTTGCACCAGACGGTGCGGACTGGCTTCGGAAGTCTGGGCCTGCGCTCCAACTTTCTGATATTGCCGAAGGGCCAACATCGGATTCATGTTCTACCTCGTTGCCACTCAATGACTCGTATGCAGTGTATCGTCCACGAACCCGAAAACTTTAGATCAGAAGACAAAAACCCGGCGCACGCCGAAAAGCGTAGCCGGGTTTTAGTCATCAACTCATGACTACTTGCTGGACTGCTGAGCGTTCAACGACGCGAAGAAACCAGTAATGTTGCTGGCGGTGGCCTTCATCTGGCCGACCAGCAGATCCATCGCGTTGTACTTGGCAGTCAGGGATGCAGTCAGGTTGGTCACCCGCAGGTCGAGTGCCGACTGCTGAGTGGTCAGGTCCTTTTGCACCCTGCTCAGGCTGCTGTTGCGCTGATCGAGGATACCGCCAGTCTGGGAATAAGGCGTGATCGCCGCCGACATGCGCGCCAGCAGGCCATTTTTAGTGTCAGTACCCGTGAACAAAGTCTGTACCGAACTGCTCATCCCCGGGGTCGCCATAGCCTTGGCGTACTTGGTCGCATCGATCGTCAGCGCACCGGTCTTCTGATCGGTCTGAACGCCCAACTGCGACAGCACCGATAATTGACCGCCCGCACCCGGCGCCACCAGCTCATTGCGCACGGCAGTGATCAGGTTACGTGGCAGGGAATCACCGGTCATTGCCGCCCCGATGGTCGGGTTGCCTTCATCGTCGAGGCTTGGCTTGGTCAGCTTGGTCAGGGTGTTGATCACGTTGTTGTAAGCATCGACGAACGATTGCAACGAGGTTTTCAGCCCTTCGGTATTGGTGCCTACCGTGACCGTAACCGGTGTTGCACTTTTCGCCACCAGAGTCATGCTGATACCGCCGACCGCCTGACTAATCGTATTGCTTTTGCTGGTGACAGTCAGACCATCGATCGTGACCGATGCATCCGCGGCCAAACCACCAATATTGCCGGAATCCCCGGCGGCCGGGGTGCTGCCCAAACTGTTGGTCCCGTCGATTTCCAGGCCGGCAATGCCGCTGACCTTTAGATCCGAACCTGCGCCTGTCACCGTAGAACCGATAACCAATCGCGAGCCATTGGCGTCGGTGACAATGTTGGCGCTGATACCTTTGCCCTGCAGCGTAGTGTTGATTGCGTCACGGGTCGACTGCAAGGTCGCGCCGCTCGCGATGGTCACCGGATAATCAATACCATTTTGACTGACTTTCAATGTACCAGTCGGAATGGCACTGCTGGCACCGCCGGCAAACGCCGCACTGGCCACTTTCGAACCGGTCGCCAGATTATTCACTGTAACGCTGTAGCTACCGTTTACCGCGGTGTTATCCGAGCTGACGGTCAACGTCGCCGGCGTACTCGACGTCGCGGTAAACCCCGAAAATGAAGGCGCGTCTCTTTTGCCCAGATTGGTCATGGCGGTCTGGAACGCCGCCAGCGCTGATTTCAAAGCACCGGTAGCAGAAATCTTGGCCGTGTTGATGGACGTCTGATTGGTGATCAGCGTCTGCTTGGCCGATTTGTCGGAGTTGACCAGCGCGGTCACGATCGCACCGATATCGAGACCGGACCCTAGACCCGAACCCGGTAAAATTGGACTTGCCATGTGCATCTCCCTATCTGTATTTCGCCGGTCTTTTGACCACTAGGCGCGGCCAATGAACGTACAAACACGTTTCATGCCAGTGTCAGGCTTTCATATCGAACAACACGTTACTGGCGTTGTGCAGGCTTTCAGCCAGCTTCATGGCTTCCGCCGACGGAATCTGTCGAATCACTTCACCGGATTCACTGGCGATTACCTTGACGATGACTTTGCCGGACGATTCATCGATGGAAAACTCGAGATTACGCTTGACCGACTGAACGAACTTTTCAATCTCCTGAACAGCCATCTTCAACTTATCCGAATTGTCAGAATCCGAGCTTTTACCCACTGCAGTGACAGCCTGGGTGCTTTCGACGCGAGGCTTTTCAGCCGGCTTATCGGTAGTGCTGACCGCCGGTTTCGCGGCAGGGTAAGACAAGTTCAGCTTCACGCTCATGTCCATGACCATCACCTCTTAAACGGAAAAAGCGAGAGAGCACGCAAGCGCACTCCCCCGCCAAAAACCAATCCGATATTACTGAAGCAGTTTCAGTACAGCGGATGGCAGCTGGTTAGCCTGGGCCAGAACAGCGGTGGAAGCTTGTTGCAGCGTTTGCTGTTTGGTCAGGTTAGCGGTTTCTGCGGCGAAGTCGGTATCTTGTACGCGACCTTGTGCAGCAGTAACGTTTTCAGTGATGTTTTGCAGGTTGGAGATAGTGCTGGTCAGACGGTTCTGCGAAGCACCCAGGTTTGCACGGGTCTTGCCGATGGTAGCGATAGCAGCGTCGATCGCAGTGATCGCGTTGTCGATGTTGGTAGCGGCGGCAGCGCTGGTAGCACCGGTCAGAACTGCAGTGCCGCTGCCTACCGACAGGCTGACGGCGTCGAACTTGGAACTCAGGGTCAGGTCGATCTGGTTAGCAGTACCAGTGTTCGAACCCACTTGCAGGGTCATGGTGCCAGCCGAACCGTCCAGCAGGTTTTTGCCGTTCAGGTTGGTCGAAGCCGAGATACGGGTCAATTCGTCAGACATCTGAGCGAATTCGGAGTTGGTTGCAGTTTGGTCAGCAGTACCGTTGGTGCCGTTACGCGCTTGTACAGCCAGTTCACGCATACGTTGCAGAATGTTGGTCGATTCTTGCAGAGCGCCTTCAGCGGTCTGAGCCATCGAGATACCGTCGTTGGCGTTTTTAACTGCAACGTTCTGACCGCGGATCTGGCTGGTCATACGGTTGGAGATTTGCAGGCCGGCAGCGTCGTCTTTAGCGCTGTTGATTTTCAGGCCGGAAGACAGACGAGACATCGAAGTCGACAGAGCGTCGGAAGCGCGGTTCAGGTTTTTCTGAACGTTCAACGACGTGGTGTTGGTGTTTACTGTTAAAGCCATGACGAATTCCTCGTTGGTTGGGTACTGCGGCTTCCGGCCCTGGCAACCGCCGGGTATGGCCTAGAGAACCTTCGTAATAGTTATCGTCGGGAATGCAGGTTGCTTGAGGGCTTTTTAAAAAAATATTGCCATCACACTGCCACCCTCTAAAAAACAAAGGCTTAGCGCCCCCTGACCACCCGAAAAATGACGTCATAAAACCGTCCGACGCCCAAACACCCAAAACAGAGCCGTCACCCGGTCTTCAAACCTGCACGTTTCCCAGCAAATCAACCAGTTCGTACTCCATGAAGTCAGCCAGCCCCAGCCAATCCTGACGCTCCTGACAGGCCAGCATATGGGTGAGCACCTGCGCCCACTGCTGCTGGACCTCCCGGGGCGCCGTCGACAACAGTCGCTGCGCCTCGTCGAACACATCAACCATGGTTAACGCCGCCTCTACATCGCGACCCAGCCGAAACAACCCTGCACACTGGCGGCATTCGTTGACGCATTGCGACAGCGCACTCACTGCACGAACTCCTGATTGAACTGCGTGCCGGCAATCATCGCGCCGGCCCGACTGCTGTTAAAGAAGCGCACCTCGGGGTGACCGACGATGTAGCGCTCCAACTCACACAGATAACTGCGAAAATTCAACTGCGTCCTGACCCGCCGCCCATGCCCGTCGCGCACCCAGTGCCTGGCCTGACTGACCGCCGGCCCTAGGTCACCATCACTCCAGCCCGCATGGGTCTTGTTCATCGGGAACGCAAAGTCGGCGCCGAACAGGGTGATGCACCCCGCCCCCATTTTCACTGCCAGATCCACGGCCGGATGAATCACGCTGCCGCCCACGTACAGTTCCGCCCTGGGGTGCTGTTGGCGCAACGCGGCATAGATCGGGCTGGCCGAGTAACCGCCATAACGCTTGCCCTTCCAGGCGCTCAATACCTGCGGGTCGCTCATAGGCAAGTACACCAGCGGGATGCCGTCGGACGCTTCGAAAGGCAAGTGTCGAAAGCTGATGCGCTGATCAATGCTCACCACTAGATCAGGCTTGACCCCGTGTTCGCGCAACGGTCGATAAGCCGTGTCGACACAAATGAACAGAGGTCGCAGTGCCTGTTCACGTATCGCGGCCAATTGCTCGAAATGCCCTTCCAGGCTAGGGCCGGTGCCAATCACATAGATTTCCTGACCCGCGCAAGTACCGAATAACTGCGCGACATCGTCGTCGGCGAGCAGCACTTCAAGGCTGTCCTGCAAGCGCTGGAGAATCATCGGGGATTGCGGATCGAAATCGCGGTTGTTGAAACTCAGGTGCACCTCACTGACCAGACGATCGCGAATCTTCGCGTTGAAGTCGTCTGCCAGCACCATCTCGGAGGGCAGCGCAAAAAACGGTGTGTAGATATCCGTGTGATCACCGGCATACAGCAGTTCCACGCGCGGATCGTCGAGCCATTGCCGCTGGTCGAGCAATTGCAGCACCAACACAAACAGGGCGCCGTTGAGGATGTGGATATACAGCCGCTCAAGCTCGGCACGCTCCAGCAGGACATTCGGCAAGTCACCCAGTCCTGTGCCATAGACATGCAGTTGCGCCTTGCTCGTTGGCAGACTGGCCGCCTGCACACCGGCTTCACGGACACGATCATGACGACTGGTGAGTTGAATGCCGCCAATACTCAGCGTCGAACCCAGCCCCTCGGACAACTCGGCATGGATCGTCGCACTGTCTTCAAGCATCAATCTCGTATACAGCGTTGGCCAGCGCCGTTCTATCACCCGAGCATTCTCGTCAAAGCTTTCGCTCATGCTGTCTCGCTCTTTTCACAGGCAAAAAAATAGCGTTCAAGATTACACCTTGAACGCTTTTTTTGTGCCTGGCTTTTAGTGGTTCAAGGACGATAGATGATCGCCGAACCCCATGACAGACCAACGCCGAAACCGCTCAATGCAACACGTTTCCAGCTGGAGTCCAGGACATGCTTTTCCAACAGCAACGGAATGCTCGATGACACCGTGTTGCCGGTCTCGACCATGTCCTTGATGAACTTCTCGGGCTCACCTTCAAAGCGTCGTGCCACCGCGTCGACAATCGCAGCACTGCCCTGGTGAATGCAGAAAGCATCGATATCGTCGGCCGTCAGGCCTGAGTCGCCCAGCAGCTCATGCAAATGCGCCGGGACTTTGAGCAACGCAAAGTTGAACACCTGACGGCCGTTCATGTAGAACACGCCATCGGTGACCTTCAGGTGCGGTGCGCCGGAACCGTCAGTGCCGAATTTGGCCTTGCCCAACTGCCATGGCGCGTCTTCGCCCATCCAGGTGGCGGTAGCCGCATCACCGAAGAGCATGGTGGTGTTGCGGTCTTCCGGATCGACGATTTTCGAGTACGGATCGGCAGTCACCAACAGGCCATTCTTGAGGCCGGCGGCTTCCATGAACCCCTTGATCGCATAGATGCCGTAGACATAGCCGGAGCAGCCCAGGGAAATATCAAACGCGGCGACCGTGGTCGGCAGTCCGAGTTTGTCCTGAACGATGGCCGCTGTGTGCGGCAGGCCTTCTTCGTCGCCGTTCTGAGTGACGACGATCAGCACGTCGATGGATTCACGGTTCAAATCGGGATTGTTGGCGAACAGCGCATTGACTGCTTCGACACACAGGTCCGANGTTTCCTGCCCGGCGTCTTTACGCGGCAGGAAGGCCGAACCGATTTTGCCCAGGATGAATTCTTCATCCTTTTCGAANTTTGCACCNTGTGCGTAATTGTCCACGCCGGCTACAGGAACGTAGCTCGCAATGCTNTTTATGCCAATCATTACGGCTTCCCAATAATAAACAGCCCAATACCACCGCTCGCAACGAATCGAGGGGCGCCGACCAACGGAGAAAACGTCGCCCCATCAAGGCGACAGCGGGAAGAATAAAAGGCTATCACTGGGCCAAAAACCGACCAGGCGCCACCTTCCCGATTAATACAATACAGTGAAGATGCGCGTTATGACTCGCAGGTCACTCTATTTTACTGAATCTGCCCCCTTTGACGTTCTTCGGCCAACAAGCCATTCGACTTTACAGCCTGCTCACAACTGCAAGCACTCGGGTCACTGGGTCAAGGTCGGGAATGGATATTTGAGCCTCGTGACCGGGCAAAGCCCCGACGCACCGACGCCCTCCCGCACTCACGCTCGAAGCAATGAGTGGAAGGCTCCACGTGGCAGACGCCAAAACGATGGACAATAAGAACCAGTTGATACGCTGGAAACAGGCCAAGCACATTGACTTGGTTCTTCTGCCTGATTTTGTCGGTGGCAGCGACCAGAAAGAGAGGCACTGCCCGATGAAGTGATCGAACACGGACTGGCGAGAGTTTTCAGGTGAATACGCCGTACAGACTCTCCTGAACGGCGCCTTTTTCAGAGCATCCGTTGCAGGACGCCCGGACTCAGATCTTATTGAACAAGCCGAGTTGCGCGATCTTGCTGAACGCCAGTTGCGAAGCCTGCAACATGGTTTGCTGCAAAGTCAGGCGGGTCATTACCTCTGCCGGATCGGAGTCGCGAATGGCCGACTGCGTTTGCTTATTAGCCAATGCAATACTGGCGTTCGCTTCGCTCTGAGTATCGAGCGCCGCTGCGCGTCCTCCCACCGAACTTAAAGCACTGGAGAGTTGCTCGGCGCCACTGGTCAAATTGGAGATGCCAGCGTTAAGCGCCGCACTTAAACGCTGAGCAAGGACCGGATCAGCGTCAATCGGTGCAAGCAAGGATGCACGCAACTGACTGACGGTATCCAGAATGCTCTGTGTTTGATGATTGCTGACAGCAATTACAAATTGGTCACCCGCCTGTGGCGCGCCACTGAGCGTGAAGTCGACCCCCCCTGCCGTTGCGCTCAACCCCGCCAAAGGACCTCTGGAAACAGGTTTGCTATTCGCCGTAATCGGCGATGCATAGAGTTCATATTGACTGTCGCTGGTGAACTTGAGAATGGCGCCTCCCGATGGAAATCTGCCGATGTAAGCCTCCGAGTTACTTACGGTACTGCCGGTCACCTGTACAGAAGAGGGATTACCCGCAGAGCGGATGACGTTGAAGCTGTCAGGCTTGCTTGCCAGGCTGAAGCTATGCCCAGTGATCACCGCATCCGGGGCAGTATCACCGGATTGCAGATTAATATTCAGCTGCAGTTCAAGACCACGAAAGCTGAAGGATTGCGAAGTTGCGTCTTTAGAACTGAAGACACCACTGTTGCTGACTTCAGACGTCACATCATTGTTTGAAGCGTCAGTAATCTTGAATTGTGTGCCACTCACAAATTCGACCTTGTACGGCTCACCACTTTTAAAGCGATTGTTATAGGTCGCACTTTCAGTGATCAAACCGTCAGTCAGAAGCACTCGCCCATCATTAACAGCTGGCGCTGTCAGAGCGGTTTGGCTTCGACTGGTATTGATTGCTTGCTGAAATACTTCCCAACCCGTGCTGTTGGTGGCCATCGACATCGTATCGCCGATAGGCAGATTCAGCGTCGTCTGATCTCCGTTGTAACTGTAGGTGCCATCGGAATTGCGTGAAAACGGAGCAATTTCGCCTTTGGAGCCAGCGAAAATGTACTTACCGCTTTCATCCTTCGAGTTCATCAAACTCAGCAGTTGCTCTTCAATCTGCCCTAGCTCCGAGGCATTGGCTTCGCGATCAGCGTCGGCATAGAGGCCATTGCCTGCACCAATTGCCAGTTCTCTGGCACGCTGCAGCACATTCCCGATACTGGTCATCACCGATTCGGTCGTGCCCAATGTGGATTTGATGGTGTTGGTATTGACCGTGTATTGATCAAGCATCGAAGCCTGCTGACCCAATTGCAGCAAGCGCGAAGCGCCGACCGGATCATCGGCCGCGGTATTGATGCGAACCAGGCTGCTGGCCTCTTCGCTGCTCTTGACCACGTTGGCGAAATTTTTCTGATAGTTGGCAGCAGAGGACTCGTAAAACTGGGCGGTAGAAATGCGCATGGGCTACGACTCCTTAAAGACTGTTGATCAGTGTGCTGAAGATTTCTTGCGCAGCCTTGATGATCTGCGAAGACGCGGTGTAGTACTGCTGATATTTGACCAGGTTGCCGGTTTCCTCATCGAGGTCAACACCGGACAACGAATCGCGAGCCCCCTTGGCGTTGGCCAGGATGGCGCTGGTCGCCGCGCTGTCGAGCTTGCCTTGGGCAGCTTTGGAACCCACACCCTCGACCAGTTTGCCGTATGCGTCGTTCAGGGAAATACCCTTGCTCGCCGAACCGGTGTCCACGGTCTTTGCGGTCTGCAAATCGGCCAGCGCTGTACCGTTACGGTTATCCAGGCTGCCCGGCTGGCTGAGCGAAACGTTGATCGCGGCGCCTTTGCCCGGTGAGCCGGCCACGGTCATGTCGAAGCTGACGGTGTATTGCGTGGCGGGTGCAAGCGGGATCGGCGCCCCACTGGCGTCCTTGAGCGAAACAGTCAGGTTCAGGGTGTTGTTCTCGCCAGGCTTGATGGTGCCACTGCTGATAAGCCCGCCCTTGGCATCCAGAAACTGGTAGGTCTGGCTGGTGCCGTCGGCAGAAACATCACCAAACACGACCTTGGTCGGCGTGGAGTTTTTCAGGCCGTTCTGCATCGCGGTGGTGGTGGCCGCGTCGTAGATGTCGAACTTCGTGGTCAGGGTCGGTTGACCGCTGGCTGGTATCGTCAGCGTGCCACTGCCGCCTGCCGCAATGGCCGCACCCAACGGTGCCGCGATCGCCAGACGCTTGGAGTCGGTCATCTCGGTTTTGATGTTCGTCGCAGCGTTGCGGGTCGGCGTGATCTTGAAGGTGTCACCAACGGCAGCCGTACCACCGCTGAGCGTCAACGAGAAACCTTCAATCACTGGCGGCTGCGTGGTCTGGGTGCTGAAAACGCCCATGGACGTACCGTCCGGCAGACGCTGCACGGTGTAGTCGGTGGCACTGGTGAAGGTGACTTTGTAATCGTTGATAGTCAGCTTGCCGCTGTCCTCGATACTCACATCGAAGTTGCCGGAACCGGCACTGTTGCCGGCGGTGGCGATACTGCGGTTAGCCATCTGTGCGGCGCTGTTGATGCTGTTGAATAGGTTCGAACCGAACTCGCCGTTCTTGTCGATGCCCTGGGCCTGAAGGCTGTTCATCTGATCGGCGACGACCAGGGCCACGCGCCCCAGTTCGTTCATGGCCGGATCCAGTACGGTGCTGCGAAAGCGCAGCAGACCGCCCATCTCGCCACCGGTCATCACCGAGGTGATGTCGACAGTGCTCGAACCACGATTGAGCTGAATGCCCATGCGCGATGGATCGGCCTGGCTCGGCACCACTTCCAGTTTGCTGGCAGTGCTGCCCATGACCAGCGGCTGACCGCTGCCCAGGTAAATATCAACATTCCCGTCGCGCTCGATGACTTGCGTGCCAGTGAAGGTGGAGAGCTGACGCACGGTTTCGTTGCGAGCGTCCAGCAACTCGTTCGGCATGCCGCCGGCCTTGGAAATCTCGGAGATTTTCTGGTTCAACTGCGCCACGGTGGCGGCCAGGTTGTTGATCCGATCGGCCATGTTCGTCAGGTTGCCGTTGATGTTCGCATTCTGCGTCATCAACTGGGCGGACACTGAGTTGAAACGGTTGCTCAAGGCCTGGGCATCGCTGAGCAGCAGTTGACGGGATGCATCGTCACCCGGCTTGGCGTTGACGTTCTGTACCGAAGCGAAGAACTTGGTTAGCGCACCATTGAGGCCGGTGCCGCTGTCCGACAGCAAGGCGTCGAGCGGGCTGATCTGCCCGGCATAAGCGGCCGCATCGCTGTTGAGCGAGGTGGTGGTCTGCAATTGCGCATCAAGGTAGCTGTTATAGACGCGACGCACATCGGCCAGGGTCGTGCCGCTGCCGATGTAGACGTTGCCGAATTGATTCGAGGCTCTGCTGCCCTGCACGGTTTGCTGGCGTGAGTACCCGGCGGTGTCGGCGTTGGCAATGTTATTGCCGGTAATCATCAACGAGGATTGGCCAGCGGCCAGACCCGACATCCCGATATTGAGCAAACTCATGGTTCAGACCTTATGCCTTGTGCCTTGTGCCTATAAAGGCGTAGTGAAAGCGCCCGCCGCAGCGTAGTTTTGGTAACTCGTCATCTGCTTGGCTATCTGCGAAATCTTGCTTGCATAATCCGGGTCAGTTGCATACCCGGCCTTCTGCAACTCGCGTACAAACTGTTCTGGGTTATCGGCTGACTTCACAACATCTTGATAGCGATTATTGGTTTGCAGCAAAGTCACGAGGTCATGGAAGCTGTCTTTGTACGAGTCATAGGAACGGAACTCGGCCGTCTCCTTGACCATCGCGCCATTTCTGAATTCGCTGGTGATTGCCCGCGCTGAATCGCCCGTCCAACTGCTGCCGGCCTTGATACCGAACAGGTTGTGGCTGCTGCTGCCATCCTGGGCGCGCATGACCGATTTACCCCAACCGGTTTCCAGGGCGGCCTGGGCCACCAGGTAACGCGGATCGACGCCAATGCGCTCGGCCGCTTCTTTGGCCATCGGCAGCATGGTGTCGACGAATTCGTCGGCGGAACTGAAGGCTTTCTTCGGTGGTGCCAAGGGAATCTGCGCCATCGCACGGCCGTAGATCTGCAGGCGTCCACTGGATTTGGTGTCGGTTTGCGAGGCCAGCCAATCGCCGTTGAACAGCGGGCCGGCACCGGCAGTGATCGCCGGCGTCGCGGCGCCTCGCTCAGGCAACAAGGGTTTGTTGGCAGTCGCGGCGGTCGTTGCCGAAGGCACCAGACCGGCGAGCAAGCGGTCCGCCAGTTTCGGCGGCAAGGCCAGACGGCGCTGATTGATCAGCGCCATGTCATTGTGATGCGTGCCCTCGCCGGTCGGCGCTTTCACCGAACGCGAAGCCCACAACGGACGCTGACCATTGAGCCGCGACAACGGACCGTCAGTGGCTACAGTGCCTGCCGCGATCGGCGTCGACACCGCCGCTTTCGCCGCTTCCTGCTTGGCGGCAGACAGGGCCGCCGCTTCACCCGGCGCCAGCGGTTTGTTCTTCGACATCTGACGCATCAGCACGTCCGCCAGACCAATACCACCGCCTTCGCGAGACATGGAAACGGCCAACTGCTGGTCGTACATTTCCTGGTATTGCTTGGCTGCCGGAGTGTTGAGCGGGTTGTCCTGACCCAGCGCGTCGGTGGCCGAACGCATGGACTTGAGCATTTCCCCGAGGAACAGCGATTCAAACTCCTGCGCCACTTTGCGCATGTTGCCGTCACTGTCCTTGTCGCCCACCTTGAGCTGGTTCAAGCGATTCAAGTCCGAATAGGAACCGGAGTCGCTGCTGCTGACCAGACCGCTCTTACGCATATCCATGACGGTCGCCCTTAGATCACGATCAGGTCGGCTTGCAATGCGCCAGCCTGTTTCAACGCTTCGAGGATCGCCATCAAGTCACCCGGCGCCGCGCCGACCTGGTTCAC
>Ga0065714_10002702_pt1 | contig 11959 bp, 5 predicted proteins | sample MisRhiReplicate2_FD_59101 | JGI IMG/M metagenome (GOLD analysis project Ga0065714, IMG submission 59101) | Miscanthus rhizosphere microbial communities from Kellogg Biological Station, MSU, sample Rhizosphere Soil Replicate 2: eDNA_1 v2... | ecosystem: Host-associated > Plants > Roots >... | reverse complement strand
TGTTGATGGGGCAAAACCTGAAAAACGAGGAAAGCAGCGAGCTGCAACTGTTCAAGGGTGAGCAGCTCGAAGAGGTCTTGCGACAGCTGCCTGCGATGACGATGGAATACGTTCGGATCAATCAGGCCATCGCGCTGCGCAATCCAGAACTACTCAACAAAGAGTTGGCGAATTTTGATTTCAACGCGCTGCGAACGGAAATCGAAACCGAGCTGCCACAGGCTCAAAATACCATCGGGCCGCTGATCAAGTCCATTGCCGCGATCATGGCGGTAGACGTTGCCATTGATGGGCAGTTCGATGTCTTGAACACTATGACCGGTGGGGGCGCGGCGGCTGGCCTCGGCGGCACGCTTTCGATGGCGGCGGCGGTAGCCATCGCGCTTGGCTTTATCGCTTACAAAACGGCTAATCAGGTTCAGGCTTACGACGCCGCGAAAAAAGGCTTTATTCGGGAAAGCCTGATGCACTTTGCCGAATCGCATATCCAGAAAAGCCTCGAGCTCTACGATGACCTGATGGAAAACCTCGATGACCGGATGACCCGGAACCTGCGCCTGGCTTATGGGCTGGGGGGTGAGTTGACCAAGCACGATTCGTTGACTCGCAACCTGCACCGCATGGATGTGGCCCGCACCAACGTCATCAAGGCTCTGGACCGTGGCTGATATCTGGCTACGAAAGTTTCGCCAGCGCAACGACTGGGCGCAGCAAGCCTATGACCGTTTCGTCGCCGAGGTGGACCCTGAGCTGGTTGGGGATTTCACCCGCTCGGAGCACATTACCGTCGTGGTCTACGGCACAACTCAGGTTGGCAAGACCACGCTGATTCTGGACCTGCTCGGCATTCGCAAGGAGGCGTTGCCCGCCGTTTCCGAGGTATTGCGAGGCGGGCAACGGCTGGGGAAATCGTCTACCGCCTCACCCATTCGCTATGGGCGCTCCCCTGACGATCTTTGGTATTTGGGGGAGGACGCGACGGGCTTGAGCAATGACGAAGCCGCAGAGCGCTTTGGTGAAATTCGCGAACAGATCATGACTGGGACCACTTGCTCCTCGCCCCTCTTGAATGTCCGTATTCCGGCCATGTGTTTCCAACATGAAGGAGAGGGAGCGCTCAGCCTGGACTTGCGGCTGATCGACATCCCGGGGATCAATGCGATCAATGCGCATGAACAAATCGAAGCCAGGCGAATCGCCGAGCGATATGTCGCCTCAGCTGATTTGATCCTGTTGGTAGGGCGCGCGGACAACCTGGGTTTTTTCCAACCCAATGCCCTCGATTTTGAGGCACTCAACGATTGGATGTTGCAACCCAGCCGGTTTCGCGTTGTGTTGACCTACACCTTTTCTCCGGCAAGTTTCCAGACCTGGTTCGGCAAGGCCCAGGACACGAGCCCCCTTACCGCACGCGATGTTCAGCAGCACCTTTACGATGAAATGTGCACCCACGATGAACGCCCACCCGCAGAGATGCTCAAGCACATTTACCCGCTCGAGTTTGGTGATTCTCTCGAGAGCATGCGCACCCATTCGCAAGCTTACTTCGAGCGTGCAAGTCATGTAATCGAGGCACTACGCCGTGAATTGTTGGCCAGCATTACGGACGCGGCCAGTCCGTATGCCCGATTATGGTCTGCCTTTCGGGTGGGGGAATTCATTGAAGCGAAGGTCCAGCGCCAAAACGATGAATTCAACAGCCGACGGCCCGATCTGGAGTGCGCTATCTCCCAGGCACAGAATCGTGTGATTGAAGCCCAGACACAGTTGAGCGATGCAGCAAACGAACACCTGAGCGTGGAACGGCTGTACCTTCGTCATGAACGGCGTATGAGGCATTTCAATCGCGGCGCTTATGTGCCGCGACTGAAGCGCTACTTTACCCTCGACATCAAACTCGACAGTGGTGAAACCGTGCCCGTGCTTCGGCAAGCACTGAATGCGTTCCAGCTCCGCATTCGCCGCCATTGGAGCGGCCTCTGGGACGGGTTGAAGTTCTCCTCCGCCAAACTGGCTGTGGGTGATATGAGCCCGCCCCCCGCCGTAGCGTTGCACGCGTTTGAGGCCAGGCTCGACGGATATTGGACCGACAGTTACTTGCTGAGCAGTAACTTTCAGACCGATGTTTCAGTACTTCGAAATCAGGCTGGCATCGTGGGTTACACCTATGCCGAGGCGGCCAACCAGGCGCTGGGGGTGCAACTCAAAACCACACGGAACCACGCTGTTGAGCAAAGGCGCAACAGTGAAACAATTCTCAAGGCAATGAAACTGGAACTGATGCGCCGTGAGCTCAACCTGAAGGAAGCTGAAGGGCATTTGCTGAACGCCGAACAGCAACATACCCTCTTCAATGAGCGAATGGCACTAAGCCTGGTGCACGCCGTTAAATTCAAACAGTACATCTTTGAGGCATTCAGGACTGAGCTGAGCGCCGTGCGCGGTGCAATTGCCCGGCCCAGGAACAGCGTCGAGCAACTGTGTGACGCCTTTTATGGGCTGCTGTTGCCGTGCGAGCTCGACAAAATGCTTAAAGGAGATGAAAAGTGATGGAGCGTACCACCCTCGACCCCGAGATCCAGCAGGCACGCGAAGAGCTTGGCCGTTTGCTCGATGACTTGATAAACCAACCTTTGGCTGAGGAAGCCCGGCGTCTTGCAAGCGATAACCTCGACCAGTTGAAAAGCGATATTCAAGCCCAGGGCGGCGGCCTGCGGCGACAAATCGATACCGGCTTCACCGCAACGAATGATGACCTCGGGGACGCAGTCGACAAGGTGCGGTCAGCCGTTTCGAAAATCGGTAACGACGTCATCCAGTCGGCACAGAACACCCAACTGCGCCTGGAAGGTATGGAGCCGTTACTGAACAGCCTCGATGCCGGGCTAGCGTCCAGTGAAGAGCGCCTGACCCGGTTGATGCAGGCGCAACTGCACCACAACGCCACGTCATTCAAAGCCATGACGGTACTTCTGAATACTCAACAGGCGGAGCACAACCAGGCCATCGCCAACGTGTCGCAGGAACTGGTGGGCTTGAAGGACATGCTCTGCGCCGAACGTGAAGAGTTCCAGCGGGCGCAACTGGAACAGCGCTTCAGGTTTCGAATCCTATCAGGGCTATTGCTGCTGATAGCCGTTGGCACCTCTTCCCTGTTGCTCAAGCTGTTTCTTGGTTGATGACTGGCGTGCGGGGCGTCAAGGCGCCCTGCTCAGCCAGTGGATACGACGCATCGCCTTATAACTGTCCGGCGATCCTCAGTCGTCGCCCCCGAATTCCCCTTCCAGCCCCATCAGTACGTGCTCCAACCTGTCTGCCTGTGAGGCGACTTGGTGCGCGATGCACATCAATTCTTCGTCATTCAGGTGCTGCACCGGATGGCACGCACGCACGCTCAGTTCCTCATCCTGGTCGACATGGAAATCCACCAGATCGAAACGGCAATTTCGTCCGAGCGTGTGTTCCACAAGCGGTGACTGACTGAACTGTTTGCACATGGCCAGTTTTCGGGTCCATCTACGGTCGACAACCTTGGAAGTGAACACCACGTACTGACCCTTGAATCCCCATCGAACCTGCTGGTATCGCCCCTCCTGTTTGAAATGGAACTCAAGCCGCCAGGGCGACAGGCGTCTGATGCTCATGCGCTCAGTGTCCTGCGCAAGCCTGTCCACCATCCCGTGGATGGACTCTACCGTTTGCTCGGTGCGCTTGTTGGATGCAGGGCGCGAACCCGAGACGCGCCGGTAGACGTCGAGAATTTCGTCACCGACCAGAACACCATCGCTGCCTGCGTAATTTTCGGCGCTGTACTGCAAAGAGAGTCGTCTGGATTTTCCGGCTGTCGAAGCCAGCAACACACGCCTGAACGGATCGGTTTGCAGGGTCTGTAGAAAACGCACGCGCCCGATCGGGCTGTGGATGTCGTCCGGGTCTTCGATATCGTGGGGCAGCGTCGCCGCGACCAACAATTCAGCCATGCCAACGGCGCTGCGCACGGTAACGGATGGCACAGTCACACTCGTCCTTTCGAAGTCCTTCGTCGACATATGCCAGCCGTCGCCAGCGTCCCTGACGAAAAGCTGCGGATCACCCGTCAGATCCCTGAGAGAGGTTCCCAATTGGGTTTTGACATGGGCCAGACGCTGCCTCATCGCATCGGCCTGAGTGGCTATGGCCTGAGTGCAGTCATCGCCCTTAAGGTCTTCGTCAGTGATTTCATAGTGGCTGGTCAGAAAATCGAGGATCTGCGGCTGTACAGGGGTGTCGTCCACCACTTGCTCGTGCAATTCCACTTCGCGCTTGAACTCAGGCCCCTGCTGCCCCACGGCATGCAATGTTTTGATGAATGCGTTCATGTTGGTCGCTGCCTGGCGAACCTGGTAAAACTCCATGCTTTGGCGGATGTGCGGAAAGCCCACCTGAATGAAGTGCTGGGCATAGCCAGCGCCAGCCGAGAGCATGCGTCGATGTGCGAGTGAGCCGACCCGGTCGACGCGACCGACTTTTTGCTCCAGCGCGATGGGGCTGGATGAAATCCCGTAATGAACGACGCTGTCACAGAAGGTATGCAGGTCTTCACCTTCCTGAAACACGTCAGTGGAGATCAGCACCCTTGGGTAACCCGGCATGCGGAAGAGCGTGGCAATCGCTGTTCGGCTGGGGCTGTTCTCGCCGGTCGCACCTCTGATGGGCGATGTAGAGCGGACCTGGGTGGCCAGATATTTGGTCAGGCCGCTGAGCGGCCGGGAGTAAACCTCGGGAAAGTTCAGCTTGATCAGCAGGTCCAGATTCAGCACGGTGTCGCGCAATATTTGATAACTGCAGAACGGCGTCTGGGCCGCGCGCTGAGCGTTGAGCAGCTTGACCAGAGCGTCTATGAACGGACTGTCGGCATCACCGTGGATTTCCCCGCGAGCGTGCCGGAGCGAGTACAGATCGATGAGCGGATGATCTACACGGCACAGCGCACTCAAGAGTTCCTGGTGGGTACTCAGTTTACGTAACAGCCGATCAGCCGCGCCGTTCTTCAGCGTGACCAGGTCGCAGAACAACTTCGCGTTCCATTGCGGCGCCAGTTCCGCGAGCTCGGCATGCCGCCGCAGGCTATCCCAAAGCGTTGACCGCTCCAGCTCACGGGCAAGACTTGAAGGTTCATCCAGATTGCACGCCGCTTCAAACTTTTCGAACAGCACCTCCAGCACTTGTCTGGCAACCGTCGCGGCTTCATCGACGCGGGTGGCGACTGCCCGCAGATACGCATATTGAGCCAGCCGATAACGCTGGCCCGGACTGGCCACAGACTCGTTCTTGCCGATCACGCTCCAGTCGATACTGACCGACGCCACGGCTGGCATCCCCGGCAAGGAGACCCAGTCAGCCTCGAACACCCGGCTCTGTAGCAACGTACTTCGGAAGTTGGAAGGAGACGGCCCCAACGCCTTGTTGCGGACCAACTCCGGATTCTGCCCACGGTAAAACCAGGTAAAGAAATTGTCGCTGCTCGTCGATGCCTCGAACACGTCGGCGACATCGTCTTCGATCAACGAATGACTACGTTCAACCGTCCGCGCCCGGTACGTCTCGTAACTTTTGGCAACGGCAGCGTCACCGACGATGTAGTCACCGATCCAGTTGTCGTACGCCTCTTCGAGCTTGAACTTCAACTCCGAAACGCTGCGCACACGGCGCACGAAAATCAACTGCTTCTTGCCTTCGACAAACGCAAGACGATGCGTCTCCCGGCTCACACTGTCCATTTTGGGATGGGGCGGTCTGCGCTTGAAGGATTTCTCGTAATCGTCCACCAGGTATTCGACGACACCGCGGTCTGCCGCATCCCGCAAGGAATCGCTCTCGTTCGCCGCCCCATCACCGTCGAACTCTACTGGCTGGTTCTTTACGCCAGGCAGATAACTCTCGAACGAGGCGAGCATCCCCAGTTCAAAACGATTCGAGCAGTTCTCCTGCAGGTGTTCACTGACCTTCTTCTGCAGCAGCGCGGCGAACAGCTTTTGCGGCACTGTCATCTGCACCTCCGCTGCCACGCCGCTGCGATGCTCACGGCGATACATGTTGCGGGTGTGGGCGACCTGGTCAAGTTTGAGCGTGTTCAGGCGACGCACCAGCAAGCGGCTGAGCGCCGCGTGCATCTCGGGCTCGACCGGGTCACTGCCGTCCGGTAGGGCTGCGCGGTCGTGGAAACCAAACAGTGCGAGCTGATTGCGCAGTTGGTCGAGGTTGCGGTCATACGGCGTTGCCGATAGCAGCAGCAGACGCTTGATTCGCCGGTTGTCGCCCAGCAGAGTCGACAACAAACGATTACGGTCACTGCTGGCGGACCCGGCGCGCAGGTTGTGGGCCTCATCCACTACCACCAGATCGAAGCGGGGCAACATTTCACCCAGCGCCTGCATCCAGACATCCTTGACCTTGCGTTTGAGCTCTCCGGGTTTGCTGTTGCCGCTTTTTGCCCGCAGTTGCTTTACCAAAGGGGCTATCAGGTCCCGATGCTGGGGCATCAATGCTTCGAACTGTCGTGTCCAACGCAACACTTGGGCAACCGTGTTGCCCATCGCAAAACTGAAGATCGAGGTACAGAGGAACAGGTCCCGTTCATTGCCACTGGCTACAGTCTGAACCAACTCAGACAGGTTTCGGCAGTCTCCAAACGGAGTGACAGGCTCGCCCCCAAGCCCTTTGACCGCCATATCATCAAGCCGATAGTTGCTATGCACAAACGCTCGATAGTCCTTGATCCATTTGTCGCGAACGTTGTTTTTCGGCAACAGGTACAAGACACGCAGACCTGGGTTGAAATGCCGCATCAAGGCCGCCACGCCAAGGCCGATGTAGGTCTTGCCCATTCCGACTTCATCGGCGAGGTACGCCACCCGATGGTCCGCGAGCTTGTTGTACAGGGCGACGGTGCCTGTCAACTGCTGCTCTGCCAATCCTTGGAGTGCAAGGTCGCTGCCCGAAAAATCGATAACGGCCGCGGCCGTGGCCTTATTGATTCGCTGCATGGGCAAGGTCCTTCTTCCGTGAATTGGCAGCGGTCAGGGGACGCTGGAATTGAACCCTGAACCATTCGAGAAAACGCGCACCTTCGGCCTCGTCGAAATGACATAACAGTTCATCATTTTCCAGTTCAGTGATGAGTGCCTGTACGCGCCTTGTCAGCGTCGCGCAGCCATGCTGCGGATGCCGCGTCAGCAAGCCGTGCATGCTGACGAGCGTCAAATAGCGCACCACGACTGTTTCTTCATCACCGCTCCCCGCCTCCACGCTTTCAAGCATGGCCTTCAAGGAATCGGGCTGACAGCCGGCGAGGTAATACGCAAGTTTTTTTGTGTTGTTCTCGGCTGCCGCCAGCGCAAGCGTGCGTTCCAATTGCCAGAACGCGCCATTAACCTGCGAGAACTCTGCGAAGAAGCTTTTGGCTCCGCCTGCGTCCGTCATGTCCGGCAGTTGTTCATCTACAGTACCCGCCCCGGTGCGCAGGCTGAGCATCCGTTGAGCCAACTCGCCGAACTGGCTGATTGTTCTGCTCAGGCGCATCTCGATGAACAGGCGCAGGAGGCTTTGCAAGTCCATGGCCGGCAACTGGCTTGGACGACAGTAAATGTTTCGCTGCGACACCATCAGATAACGTTCCACGTGTTCAGCGCCTGACTGCCAGCGCACCTTGACCAGCGAAGAGCGCTCAAGATGATCGCGCAAGGCAGGCAACCGCTGCGTGACACTGGTCGTCTGAACGAAAGGTAGAGCGCCGAGGCTTCGCTGCGCGTTGTCCAGCACTCTCAGCTCACCGGAAATCGACTGCTGCGCCGTCACCTCCAGCAGTTGACTGTCCCAGTCATAGGCCAGGCGCAACACCGGCATCGCCAACCCTTCTGGAGCTTCAGCACTCTGCAACTGCGAATCCGGAGAAAACTCCGCAACCAGGCTCGTCAAAGGTTCCAGCAATGGAGCGAACTCACGTCCCTGCAGCAGAAATCCGGCTTCGACGTTTTCCCGGAATGCCTTGTGACTGAAATTCACTGACCCCACAAACTGCCACGCCTGCTTGCCGCGGGCCTGAAAGATCTTGGCATGTACGTGGCGAAAAGGTGATTTGACGAGGTGGTGACTATCGTCCCAGGAGGAAGCCCAGCCACACCACTGATCGGTAGAAAACGCGCCGTATACGCCCGGGTCGACGAGTGCCCGGTTTTCCTCATCACGAGGCAGCAACAGACGGACTGAAGAGAACAGGCTCATCAGTTCCCGGGTATCACCACTGTCGGGTTTTTCGCCGAAGAAAGGACTGACGATCTCCAGCGTGCCCTTGGCATCGGTTGACGTCTGTGTGTGTTGGCGAATGAAATCGAGAAACGCCAGGCGACCGTATGCTGCGCCTGAGAAGTAGAAGCTGCATTGCGCATCATCGGCGCTCGCCGACCATCCTGCCTGCACGGCGATGATTTCATCCAGCACCGGAGTGGGCGTGGCCGTCTGAAAAAAGCGCAATGCGCGGCGCATGGGCTCAAGAAGGTTGCCGGGCGCGTGACTGGCGCGCAGCTCGACGAAATGGCCTACCTCGATGTTGTCCCACCACCCCGCCCTGGTCAGGTTGAACGAGCCCGCCACCAGCAAGATCGCCGGTGTCTGTTCGCCGCTCTCTTGCAGCACCAGGATGGCCATTTTGGCGTGTTGGCAGCCTCCGCCAATCCGTATGGGCAAGTAATCGACTTCAAGGCGACTGCCCGCCGTGGGGTTGAATACATCGACGTCATGCGCCACGGCAAAGCGTCGGCCCTTGTCCTGCATCAGGGCCTGTAGCTGCACGGCGCGAATGTCATTCTGGCTTGAGAGCGCCTGATCGCCCAGTAGCAGCGGGATGACCTCAAGCTCAAAGAAATCCGGCTCGAAATTGTAGGTGGTAAAAAAAGCCGAGGTCACTTCACGCTCGCCAATACAGGCCCGGAACGCGTCACTGATGGTTTGAGCTTTCATGGATGGCCGGCCTTGGCGATGGTCAGGAAGGAGGAGAGAAAAAAGCTGTAAACCCAGGTTGTATTGCAGTAGTCGCCGAGGTTTTCAGGCAACGAGGCGCGATCCACGGGGACCCGGACTCTGAGTGTGTCAGCCTCCCAGTGAAGCCACGTGGCACCCCCTCGCTGATCCATCACCGTACTGTTCTGAAGGACGATGTGCTCGATGACCGCGGCGGCATCGCCACCATTTGCAGCCTCCACGAGCCGATGCAAAAAAGCCGCATGCGGCAGCCCCGGACTGCTCCAGCCCGACGGTAGAAACGGCGTCGCGAGCCGTGGACGCAAGTCATCGATCAGAGCGCTGCGGCGACGACCTTTCTGGCTTTGCAACCAGACGACCAGCGTGTTGGCAAACACCAGCACCGGTTGCAGCAATAGCATCTGCTGTAGAACAGCCTGCAACTGCGGATCGACTTGCGGCTCGATCAGCGCCCACTGGATGAAGTCGCGCACGGAAAACTCACGGCCAGGCGAGCGCAGCCTTTGGTTGACTGCCTCGAACAACGCAACTTGCAGGGCGCCAGCCCCTGTGTAATTCAGCAAGGCCGGGGCTAGGTGTTGGCGAACGCTTTGGTCATTCACCAGCGCGGCAAAGTCAGGCGCCAGCTCAGACAGTTGCGTCCTGGTCACAGCTTTCTGGCTGGCCAACGCCATGAAGCGCTCCCACTGAGCGTCACCCAATGCCTGCAATATAAGGTCCGTGAGCGCGACGCCTCGTTCGGTCAGGCGTCTTTCACTGCCTTTGATCAGACCTGCTGCCTGTAGCGCGGAGGAATACAGGCCCCACAGCCCGTAGCTGAGTTGATTGCTGAGGATCTGCGCTTTTTTATGCATGCCCAGTTCCATCGAATCGCGCTTGAGATTGGCGATAGCAAGCTGACTGCCCAACGGCCCCGCTTTCAAGGAATACTGAAGCCGCAAGTAAGCCGATAGCTGCTCGGCGCGCGCGTACCGCTGCTGAACCTCTTCAAGAAGAGCGGATTTTGGACCTGCATGGGCGTATCGGCAGGCCAGCAGCGCGACCATGAAATGGCTCATGCGGCGGGTGACCGTTGTCAGGTTGCCTACCGCCTTTCGCCCCACCGAGCTCCAAATGGACTCGATGGCCAAGGGATCTCGAGATCCTTTCGGACGCAGCCTGTTGTCCAGCAGAGACAGAACGGTAAGCATGGAAACTCGATCCTTGAGAAGGCTGAAGTTGGACTGAACGAGGACTCTCACCAGCAGTATCACCAGGCTCCGACAAAATGTGTCGTCTGCACTGAACTGCAATTCTGGTGGGTCGTCGAACGAGGAAGGCAATATGGCATCGCTCAACCAGCACGACAACCGCGACACATTCTGACCACTGCCCGTTCCATCCTGCCGGCTCCACAGCATCAGGACATCCAGCATGGCAACCCGATTAAGCCCGTTCGCACACGGCAGCCGCCGCGCCGTTGACACCTGTGCGCTGTCGCTGAAGTGGAGTTTCCAGCTGCTGCTGGATCTGGGGGGACATCGTACCTTTATCAGCCGGCACGGCCTGAATGATGAGGATCTGGCTCATGAACTGGGTCTGGCCAAATGGATCGACGACGACAACTACAGCCCCGCCCTTGCTCTGGCGACACTGCGTAAAGCTGCTCGCAGCTTCAACGCCGATCCCCTGCATGCGACCTACCCGGACAACCTGGCGACCAATCTTGAGGCATTGGGGGATTTGTTGGGTTTGGCCGACGCAGAACTTCAGGTACTCGGTTTTTGCGTGCTGATGCACACCGACCCGACACTCAATGATGCTACCGATCAGCTGGGACTGTTAGGGCTCAACCGTGCAATAAAAGTGCTGTCCGTACTCTTGGGCCTGTCACTGCCGCAGGTTGAGTCCTGCCTGGCGCATAACAGCCCGTTGATGCGCACAGGGCTGCTGGAAGTCAGCAACAACCACCGTGCCGTCATGGCGTTGAGTTCGATGTTGTCGGTCAGCAATCCGGACCTGCCTGGGCTCCTGCGCTTCAGCAAAGGCACGCCTCTGGAGCTGTTCGCCTATGCGTTCCGCTTGAGCCCTCCCGGCAATTTGAGCTGGGAGCATTACAGTCATGTCAGACAGCCAATGGTGATCGCTGAGCGCTACCTGGGCAAATCCCTGGCGCAGGGGCGTCGAGGGGTGAACATTCTGCTGTATGGCCCGCCGGGTACTGGCAAGACTCAACTCAGTCGTCTGATCGCTAACAGCCTGGACAGCGCTCTTTATGAAGTCGCCTGCACTGACAGCCAAGGTGACCCGGTGTCCGCCAAGCAACGTCTGTGCTCCCTGCGCGCGGCCAACAGTGTGCTGCATTCTCAACGCGCCTTGCTCGTACTTGACGAGATCGAAGACATCTTCCAGACCGCCAGCGCAGACGCCAATAGTCGCTCGCAGAAAGGCTGGATCAATCGCATGCTGGAAGAAAATACGCTGCCGTGTTTCTGGCTGAGCAACAGCATAGAGGCTATCGACGCCGCCCATATACGACGCTTCGATATGGTGATCGAGGTGCCCAACCCGCCACTGGCACAACGCAAGCGGATGCTGCGCGAGTGTGGCGGTGGCAAATTGAGCGATCAGTTGATCGAACACCTCAGTGCACACGAGCGAATGACGCCTGCCGTGCTGGAGCGGGCAGTGCGCGTAGGACGCAGCGTGTCGCAGCGCGCCAGCAAGGCGCTGGATAACACTATTCGCTGCATTGTCGACGGNACGCTGAAAGCTCAAGGCTTCGAAAAACTTCAGCACACNGACGGNGCTTTGCCAGCGCTNTATTCTCCGGAGTGGATCAACGCCGACCTCCCNCTGGACGGACTGGTTGACGGTTTGCGCTCTCATCCACAGGCACGGTTGTGTTTCTACGGGCCACCCGGCACTGGCAAAACCGCATTTGGCCACTGGCTGGCGCAGG
>Ga0065714_10000305_pt1 | contig 11964 bp, 10 predicted proteins | sample MisRhiReplicate2_FD_59101 | JGI IMG/M metagenome (GOLD analysis project Ga0065714, IMG submission 59101) | Miscanthus rhizosphere microbial communities from Kellogg Biological Station, MSU, sample Rhizosphere Soil Replicate 2: eDNA_1 v2... | ecosystem: Host-associated > Plants > Roots >... | reverse complement strand
CCTGTTTCAACAATGAACATTAGATCAAATCTGACAACTTTCTTACTCGGCACAAACATCCCGAAGGCAACCCCGCAACCAGCGATGCACAGGATCGGCCTCCAGCCGCGGATGCCAGAGCATGGCGACGGTGAACGCCGGCAGAGACAACGGCAGTGCAAAGCTGTGCAGGCCGGTGCGCAGACTGGCGGTGTGGCGTTCGGGAACGCTGGCGATCAGGTCAGTGGCCCGGGCGAGCGCCAGCGCAGTGGAGAAGCCTGCAACGGTCGTTGCTATGTGCCGCTCCAGTTCCTGGAACTCAAGGGCTTCATCAATGGGTCCCTTGTCGAGCCCCCGCCGAGAGACGCTGATGTGGTTGCCTGCCGCATAACGCGCGGGAGTTATCTCACCTTCGCTCAGCGGATGCCCCCTTCGCACGACGCCAATAAAACGATCCCGAAACAATCCCTGGGTACGCAACTCCGGCCCGGTGGCCTTCCCCACCACACCCGTTTCCAGATCGACCGTCCCGTCGCGCAGTGACGCGCTGTCTTTGTCGGGTTTGTGCATGAAGCGCAGCCGTACGCCAGGGGCTTGCTCGGCGACGCGGGCAATCAGGTCCGCGCCAAAATTCTCGACAAAGCCTTCACTGGTGCGCAGCGTGAACGTGCGGCTCAGCTGTTTGAGGTCGGGTTGCTCGGCAGGCCGAAGGACCGCTTCTGCGTCCTGCACCAGCTGACTGACCCGCTCGCGCAGTTCGAGCGCGCGCGGGGTGGCAACCAGACCCCGTCCGGCCCTGACCAACAGCGGATCGCCGGTGGTTTCACGCAATCGCGCCAGCGCCCGGCTCATGGCCGACGGGCTCAGACGCAAGCGTTTGGCGGCGCGCGCCACGCTGCCTTCAGCGAGCAGCACATCAAGGGTGATCAGCAAGTTTAAATCGGGAGTGGACATGGGGCGCCCCGTGGCAGAGTGATATGGCGTTGAACGCACGTATCAAGTGCAAACGGTGCGCCTTCCGCCATGTTAGGCCGGGGCGTAGCTTTCTGATAGCTCCGCTTCGGGAGTGGCCAGAAAAGAGGAACAGCATGAAATCAATCAGCGCAGTCGCAGAGCGTGCACAACAAACACCGTCGGTTCGGTGGGCGCTGGCCAGTCTTTCACTGTCGATGCTGCTGTCCTCGCTCGGCACCAGCATCGCCAATGTGGGGTTGCCGACCTTGGCCCAAGTGTTCAACGCCTCCTTCCAGCACGTGCAGTGGATCGTTCTCGCCTACCTTCTGGCGATTACCACCCTGATTGTCAGTGTCGGGCGGCTCGGTGACCTCACTGGCCGTCGGCGGCTGCTCTTGGCCGGCATCGGCGTGTTCACCCTGGCGTCGGCCCTGTGCGGGTTGGCGCCCTCGCTCTGGATGCTGATTGGCGCCCGGGCGCTGCAGGGAATCGGTGCGGCAATCATGATGGCGCTGACCATGGCCTTTGTCGGCGAGACGGTGCCGAAGGCAAAAACCGGCAGCGCCATGGGCTTGCTCGGGACGATGTCGGCGATTGGCACCGCGATGGGGCCGTCGCTCGGTGGCCTGCTGATTGAAGGGTTTGGCTGGCAGGCGATCTTCCTCATCACCGTACCGCTGGGCTTGCTGACGCTGGTGCTCGCGCATCGTTACTTGCCCGCCGATCGCCAGAAGCCCAAGACCGATCGCGCCGGCTTCGACCCGCTGGGCACGTTGCTGCTGGCATTGACGCTCGCCGCTTATGCGCTGGCGATGACCCTTGGGCGAGGCAGTTTCGGTCCGTTCAACATCGCCTTGCTGTTGGCGGCGGGCGGCGGCGCCTGCCTCTTTGTGTTTACCGAGGCTCGAGTCGCCTCACCGTTGATTCGATTGGCGATGTTCCGCGATCCCGTGCTCAGTGGCAGCCTCGCCATGAGCCTGCTCGTCGCGACCGTGATGATGGCGACGCTCGTGGTCGGTCCCTTCTATCTCGCGCATGGGCTGGGGCTCGATGCCGTTCTGGTTGGACTGGTCTTGTCGGTCGGGCCGTTTGTCGCGGCACTGACGGGTGTGCCCGCCGGCCGTATTGCCGACCGCNTTGGCGCCCAACGCATGACCCTCGCCGGGCTCATCGCCATGGCGACCGGGTGCCTCACGCTGTCGGTATTGCCGGAGACGTCCGGCATCGGCGGCTACCTCTTGCCCATGGTCGTGATAACCCTCGGCTATGCCCTGTTCCAGACCGCCAACAACACGGCGGTCATGGCGGATGTTGAGCCGGACCAGCGCGGCGTCATCTCCGGCATGCTCAACCTGTCGCGCAACCTGGGGCTCATCACGGGGGCCTCCGTCCTGGGCGCGGTGTTCGCGCTCGCATCGGCCTCGGTCGACATGGCAACGGCGCGCCCCGAAGCGGTTGCCAGCGGTCTGCGGGTCACCTTTGCCGTGGCGCTGGTGCTGATCGCTTTCGCACTGGCCATCGCGCTGGGAAGCCGCGCGCTGGCAGTGCGTCGTGACCGCCGGTAAGCCGGTCGTTTACTTCTCCAGCACGACCAGTGGCGTGTCTTTCTTCACAATGTACGTCGCCAGCTCAGACGCTTTGCCTGCGCCGACNTTCTTCGCCACGTGCGCGGTGCCTGCGGGGATGTACAAGGAATCGCCAGCCTTGAGCGTTACAGGAGGCTGACCTTCGAGTTGATATTCAAACGTGCCTTCAATGACGTGGGCCACTTCCACCCCGGGATGAGAATGCTTGGGGGACACCACACCCGGATCGAAATCAACGAGGACCTGGATCACTTCACGCCCGGCGACGTCGAGGTCCTGGCGCAGCAGATCGGTGCGGTGAAGACCCGCCTGCCAGCTTTTTACAGCAGGCGCCTCTTGTGCTTGAGAGAGGCCCGCGAAAGCGGTGAGTGCCGCGGCAACGGCGACGCCGAGCATGCCAGCGCAGATACGGTGGTTGAAACGGGACATGGCATTTCTCCAATCAATCAATGCGCGGGAATGCGCGCGGAGCTTGCCGCGGATGCGGTGGCTCTATTGGGAGGCCGCCGTGTATCGCGCAAGTGTCGCCAATGCCTTGGTTTTGTATGCGAAGGTAGCTGCAGGTGCGCGGGATACGTTCCGATACAAACGAATCTCGCGGAATCGAAAAAGCCCGCACAAGGCGGGCTTTGTAAATCGAGTAGGTGGCCGGCGCTGGTCTCCGGCTTACAAGGTTTATCAGGCCTCCCACAGAACAGTTTTGTGCTGTCCTGCTTCACACGGCATAAGGGCTGGATCTCAGCGCGGAGATCTTTCTAACCGTGTACCCTTCGGAACGCGCCCCACGTTTCCTCGCCATCCGCTTGCGCATCAGTCTGCGTCTTCACCTACAACTTCAAGACTAGTACAAACTCCAAAGCGCAAGGCGGGCTTTTTAGAACGATTTTGCACAGCGGCAAGCGCAGCAGGATGAAAAAACACTAATACTCGTCCCCCTTACGGGTTCGGACCGGGCGAATGACCTGCCGACGGAAAGTCAGCAGGTCAATCGTCGTTTACAGGTCAGTGATTTCCTTATGGCGCGGCACCAGCGCCTTCATCACACTCCACGCCACCAGATAGGCCAGCGCACAGATGGCGAACATGATCATGTAGCCGGTATGGATATCGCCGATCAGTTTGTAATGGTCGATCACCCAACCGCCGGTCTTGGTCATCACGACGCCGCCCAGGCCGCCGGCCAAACCGCCAATGCCAACCACCGACGCGATGGATTTTTGCGGGAACATGTCAGACACGGTGGTGAAGATGTTGCACGACCACGCCTGATGCGCCGATGCGCCCACGCCGATCAGCAGCACCGGCACCCAGAAACTGATGTAACCGAATGGCTGCGCCAGCAGTACCAGCAGCGGGAAGAAAGCGATCACCAGCATGGCTTTCATACGACCGTCATACGGCGCATCACCGCGCGACATGAAATAGCTCGGGAACCAGCCGCCGCCGATACTGCCCACCATGGTCATGCTGTACAGCACGGCCAGCGGCAACACGATGGCCTGGCCCTTCATGCCGTATTGCGCCGACAGATAGGTCGGAAGCCAGAACAGGAAGAACCACCACACGCCGTCGGTCATGAATTTGCCGAAGGCAAAGGCCCAGGTCTGGCGGTAGGTCAGCAACTTGAACCACGATACTTTTTTGGCAGCGGCACCCGAGTCTGTGCCGGTGAGTGCNTGCGCGCCCTGATCGCTGCGGATGTAGGCCAGCTCTTGCACCGACAGGCGTTTTTGCTGCTCCGGTTTTTCGTACAGCGCAATCCACACCGCCACCCAAACGAAGCCCAACGCACCGATCACGATGAACGCCGCTTCCCAGCCCCATAGACTGGCGATCAGCGGCACGCTGATCGGCGCCAGGACTGCGCCCACGTTGGCGCCGGAGTTGAAGATACCGGTGGCGAAGGAACGCTCCTTCTTCGGGAAATATTCGGCAGTGGCCTTGATCGCAATCGGGAAGTTACCCGCTTCGCCGATCGCCAGCACGGCGCGCGCCAGCATGAAACCTGCAATCGAAACCGGGATGACGGCAATGCCCAAGGCGCTGCTGATGCCGGCAATACCCTCGCCCATCGGCTCTGCAAAGGCGTGCATGATCGCGCCGGTCGACCAGATGCCGATCGCTATCACATAGGCCTTCTTGGTGCCGATCTTGTCGACGAAGCGGCCGGCGAACAGCATGGAAATCGCGTACACAAACTGAAAGACAGAGGCGATGTTCGCGTAATCGGTGTTACTCCAGCCAAATTGCGTCGACAGATCCGGCGCCAACAGACTCAGTACCTGGCGGTCCAGGTAATTGACGGTGGTGGCAAAAAACAACAGCGCGCAAATCGTCCAGCGGTACTTGCCGACGGCCTGGCCGACTCGTTGCGCATTGATGGGCTCGTTCAGATTCATGGCATCACTTTATTGTTGGTTTATGGTGATGATCTCTCGGTTTCAAGCGAGATCAATGGTGTCGTGATGGTCCACGCCACGGTATTGCGGGCTCGAAAATGGGTACTTCATGCACAGCGGCAGAAGTCGGACATTTGGCAAGAGCTATCGGGCGTTGGGTGGGACAGTTGTATGTGACTGGCCTGACCGTGGGGATGGGCAAGCAGTCGAGGTCGAACCGTAAGAAGCGGCATTCAGCAGGATGCGCAGGCGGGTGGAATTCATGATGGGGCCGACACTCGTTTTTATTTTTAGTGTTTAACAGCCGATAATCGTCTGTCGTCGTACAACCGTGTCTTTTATATCGAGTTCACTACCGGGCTGTCAATCTGAAAAAACAGCCGCTCGTCTCGACAAAGGCTGCCCATTAAAAGTGCAGCTTTGTACAGGTACCGCCGGTTGTAGGCCCGTCAGGCTTTCATTTTTCGTGTGTTGATCGCCAGGTCTGAGTGTCTTGATATCAAGAAAAGTCGTACGACAACACCATCCAGCACGATGACAGGCCAAAACCAGACCGTAACCACTCGACGCCAATTGCTGCATCTACTGCAACAATGAACTGCAATTGCCCTTACTAGTGCTTCACTGGCAACTCAATAGACTCTCAGCACGACCAACGCATCGGGAGTTCCAAATGGTAAGCACCGTAATAATTCAGGAAACTGGCGGGCCTCAGGTTTTGCGGTTCGAAAAAACCACTGAGCAAACACCGGGTGCAGGAGAAGTCTGGCTGGAGCAAGCAGCCATCGGGCTCAACCCTTTGGACGTGAGCCAACGCTGCGGCGCTGCCCGTGTTCCCCTGCCCTCAGGATTAGGCCTTGAAGGCGCCGGACAGGTGACAGCAATTGGGGCAGGCGTCACCGAAGTCGCCGTGGGGGACAGGGTCGCGTACGCCACTGGCCCCATGGGTGCCTATGCAAGCGGTCGCCTCTATCCGGCCAATCGACTCGTGAAGATTCCCGATGACCTCGGCTTCGACGAAGCGGCGGCCCTGCTCTTCAAGGGCATCACCGCCCACTACCTGCTCAAGACGACCTTCCCTGTTGGCCCAGGTTCCACAGTGCTTTTATATGGCGCGGCGGGTGCGTTGGGGCAAATCATGGTGCCTTGGGCCAAACACCTGGGTGCCTTCGTGATAGGCGTGGTCTCGAAGCAGGACAGTATCGAGCGGGCCAAGGCCGCCGGTTGTGATGAAGTGCTGGTGTTTGACCCGGCGACACTGGCCGCCCAGGTTGCGGAAGTCACCCACGGGCAAAAGGTTGACGTCGTGTATGACCCCATCGGGCGGGTGTCTTTCGAAGCCTCCCTCGACAGCCTTCGCCCGCGTGGCTTGATGGTGTCTTTCGGCATGGCCTCGGGCATTCCGGCCGCTATCGAGGTCAGCACCCTCAACGCCAAAGGCTCTCTGTTCCTGACCCGACCGTCTCTCGCCGCGCATACGGCCACCGCGCACGAGTATCAGCAGCGCGCACAGGAGGTGTTGCAAGCGGTCGCCGCCGGTATCATTCAACCTCGAATCTGGCGTCGCTACCCATTGGCTGACGTAGCACGGGCACACGCCGATCTGGAAAGTGGACGGTCGCAAGGTGCAATCGTCCTTACGCCCTGAGTAGAACCCGGGACGAAGCCTGCGGCCCGAGCCCTTGTTTCCTTGAATTTGCGAGGTTTGCCGTTGCATGGATCTGTTCGATAGCCGACAGGCAGATGAACTCGCCACCCTCTTGGCGCTGTCCGAACACGGCTCTTTTGCCGCCGCCGGAAGGATGCTGCAACGGCATCCGTCGGTGCTGTCCAAACGCCTCGGCGCGTTGGAACTTCGTCTCGGAATACGTCTGGTGGAACGAACCACAAGGCAACTGCGCTTTACCGACGAGGGACAGCGTCTGGTCTCGCAGCTTCGTCATGCCGTCAGTTTAATTTCCCAAGCGGAGCAAGAGGCAGCCCAAGGCGCGGCACAGGTCAGGGGACGATTGCGACTCGCCCTGCCCGCCGCGATGGGGCGATTATGGCTCAGCACGATGGTGTCCGAGTTCGCCCTGGCTTACCCCGAGGTGTCGCTGGAGGTCGAATACTCGGAGCGATTCGTCGACATCGTCGCGGAGGGTTTCGATGCCGCGATCCGAATTGGTGAGCTGTCAGACAATCGACTGGTGGCCAGGAAGTTGTGCGATCACCGCCGAATCCTCTGTGCTGCACCCGCCTACCTGCAACGCCAGGGCGAACCGAAGACACCGGCAGACCTCGCTGGGCACAATTGCCTGGGCTTCACCGGACTGCATTCCTACCCGGAATGGAAGCTGACCCGCGATGGCGATCAGCAGAGCATCAGGGTGCGCAGCGCCATGGTCAGTAACGACAATGAGGCGCTGCTGTCCGCCGCCCGCATGGGGCTGGGCATTCTTGCCGGCGGTGAGTGGCTCATGACGAGGGACATCGATAGCGGTCAGCTCGTCAGGGTGCTTCCCGACTGGCAGCTGGATGCAGACGCCGGTGTCTATCTGGTGCGCCCGTCAGCCAAGTACAACACGGCAACGACGACGGCGTTCAAGCACTGGATCGAGGCAGCGTTTGCGCGAGGTGCGCCATGGCAGCTGCCCCAACCGTAGCGCTTGAAACCGGAACCTGTCAGCAAGCCTCGTCAGGATTTCGCACGCCTGTTCGTGTTGAGCGCCACGGCGGCGAGAATCAGCGCCTTCAACGCGCGCTCATCAAGCGTGTCGCCCTCATGCAAATCAATGGCACGTCGGGTGTTGCCTTCGAGGCTGGCGTTGAAGAGGCCGGAAGGGTCTTCCAGCGAGGCGCCCTTGGCAAACGTCAGCTTCACCACCTGCTTGTATGTCTCGCCAGTGCAGATGATTCCGGCGTGCGACCACACTGGAACGCCCCGCCACTTCCATTCCTCGACCACGTCGGGGTCGGCCTGNCGGATGAGCGTTCGGACCTGAGCGAGCGTCTCGCCCCGCCAATCGCCCAGCTCCTTGATTCTCGCATCGATCAGCTGAGAGGCCGAAACTGCCCCCTCTTCTTCCTTTGCACCGACCTGCTCTTTGTTCATGGTGGTTGTCGCCTTCTTCATGAGGGTGTCCAAAACCGGGCTTTACAGCGTTTTTTGACTGTTGCCGAGGGTCTTGGCCTTTTCGATCCCCCAGTCAAAGGCAGCCTCCATGTCCAGCAGATGCGGTTTTGGATCGTGGTCCTCAAAAATGGCCGTGCCGTCCGGCCGGTAAACACCGATGAACATCCCCAGTGAGCCGTCCTTCAATATCTCGGCTTTGACCTCGATCTTGCATCCGTTCGACAGCGTTTCCTTGTGGTGCATATGGCGTTCAGTCATGGCTGCATTTCTCCCGTCGTTGAAGTCCGAGTAGCGCATTTACCCATTGGCCATGTTAGCTCAGTGCGGCNCACTCAAAGGCCTGCCAGGACAGCGGCGTAATGCCACCTATACTAGAAGCCACCGCCCCCTCGGGGTCTGCACTCCCAACAATAAAAAGCAGAGGTGGAACATGGTCTGGCAGCAAATCTACGATCCGTTCGGTAACCCGATACTTTCAACCATCATGGCAGCGGTGCCGGTCGTGGTGATGCTGGCAGCCCTGGCGTTTTTCCATGTCAAAGCGCATCTGGCCGCATTGATGGCCCTGGCGTCTGCGCTGGTGATCGCGATCTTCGCCTTCGGCATGCCGGCGAACATGGCCGGCTCGGCCGCCCTGTACGGCGCCGCCAACGGCTTGCTGCCCATTGGCTGGATTGTGCTCAACATCATCTTCCTGCATCGGCTGACCACCGAGAACGGCTCGTTCAAAGTGCTGCAGGATTCCCTGGCGCGCATCACCGACGATCGACGCCTGCAATTGCTGCTGATTGCTTTCTGCTTCGGTGCGTTCTTCGAAGGGGCAGCCGGATTCGGCACACCGGTGGCGGTGACCGGGGCGATTCTGATCGGGTTGGGCTTCTCGCCTCTGGCCGCGTCTGGCCTGGCGTTGATCGCTAACACCGCGCCTGTGGCGTTCGGTGCGCTGGGCACGCCGATCATCACCTTGGCCAAGGTGACCGGGCTGGATGAAATGGANCTGTCGATGATGGTCGGCCGGCAATTGCCGTTCTTCTCGGTGATCGTGCCGTTCTGGTTGATCTGGGCCTTCGCCGGCTGGCGCAAGATGCTGGAAATCTGGCCGGCGATTCTGGTGGCCGGGGTCAGTTTCGCCGTGCCGCAGTTCCTGGTGTCCAACTACCACGGACCGATGTTGGTGGACGTGATCGCCGCGCTGATTTCCATGGCCTGCCTGACCGGTTTCCTCAGGGTCTGGAAACCCGCCACCGTGCATACCTCCGCCGCGCTGTCCGGGCGCGTCGACAACTCCAAAATAGCCGAAGAGCATGACGAAAAACCCGTCGCCAGCGCGACCTTTGCCAGCGATGCCAAACCTGCGGTGATGCGCGCGTGGATGCCGTGGATCATCCTCACCGTGTTCGTGTTCGCCTGGGGCACCCAGGGTTTCAAAAACATGTTCGATACCCGTCCGGCGATCGATCCGGCCACCCATTCGGCCAAGCTCGACCCTCAGGGCAAACCGATGCGCGAAGCGAACCCGATCTTCGCTCCGGTCGTGACATTCACCACGATCCACCAGCAGATCGAGAAGGTCCCGCCGGTGGTCCCTGCGCCTAAAACCGAGGACGCGGTCTACAAGTTCACCTGGTTCACCAGCACCGGCAGCGGCATCCTTCTGTCGGCGATCCTCGGTGGGTTACTGATGGGCTATTCCATCCCGCAANTGATCNANCAGTACGTGCGAACGCTGTGGGTGGTGCGCTACTCACTGATCACCATTACCGCCATGCTCGCCCTCGGTTTCCTCACCCGTTATTCGGGCCTGGACGCCACCATGGGCCTGGCCTTTGCCGCGACGGGCATCTTCTACCCCATGTTCGGCACCCTGCTCGGCTGGCTCGGCGTTGCGTTGACCGGCTCGGACACGGCGTCAAACGTGTTGTTCGGCGGCTTGCAACGGGTAACCGCCGAGCAATTGGGCCTCAGCCCGGTNTTGATGGCGGCCGCCAACAGTTCCGGCGGGGTCATGGGCAAGATGGTCGACGCGCAGTCGATCGTGGTGGCCTCCACCGCCACCCGCTGGTATGGGCATGAAGGGGAAATCCTGCGTTATGTGTTTTTCCACTCGATCATCCTGGCCATTCTGGTCGGGGGGTTGGTGACGTTGCAGGCGTATGTGGCGCCGTTCAGTCATATGGTTGTTGGTGGGCATTGATTGATGTAGTTCGGGGTGGGATGGGGTGCATATCCGTTTTTGCGGGAGTGGGCCCCTGTGGGAGCGAGCCTGCTCGCGAAGGCGGATTTACATTCAACATTGATGTCGACTAACAGGGCCTCATCGCGAGCAGGCTCGCTCCCACAGGGGAATGCGTACGCCTGAAGACCCGGGCATTACGCCCACCCCTCAAGTCGCAGTGTGGCCCGAACCAATCGTTGCTCTTCACTTTCGATTTCCTTGAGGTTCTCGCAGATGCTCTGAATATGCGCAATGGCCGCCTTGCGCGCCTGTTCCGGCATACGACCAGTGACAGCGTTGTAGAGCCGCGCATGTTGACGGTCGATCTGACGCTTTTGCGGCTCCCGGTGATAAAGGTTGTTCACCGAAGCAAACACCGTGTTCAGCAGCAAGTCCGTCAGCGAGCGCAAGGTCTGCACCAGCACCGGATTATGCGAGGCCTCGCAAATCGCCAGGTGAAACGCATGATCGAGCCGGGCGTGTTCGGACGCCTCCAGCGAANGGCTATGGGCGTCGATCAACGCCTCATAGCTGCGGGTGATGAGAACGAAGTCGGCATCGGTTCCACGCAACGCCGCCAAGCGTGCGGACTCGCCTTCAAGCAGGCTGCGGACCTCGAACAAATCGTAAAGCGTGCGGGGCTGTGAGCTGAACAAGTGCATCAGTGGTGATGCAGCACCGTGCCCNGAAAGATCGGCAACAAATGAGCCTTTGCCCTGCTCTGTCTTGATAATCCCGCGCGCGCGCAACAGCTTCAGGCCCTCGCGAAGTGCCGTGCGGGAAACGCCGAGTTTTTCGGTCAGACGACGCTCCGACGGCAACAGTTGCCCGGTCTTGAGTACCCCGTCCACGATCAGCCGTTCTATACGTTCACAGACCACGTCTGCGACTTGTGGATTACGGCTCGTTTCTGCCCTTTCCATCGACTCTCCAACTGGTATGACCAGCCTCGCTNCNAAAACCNCAAATGTTCAACCACAAACATAAACTTATGTTTTAAAACAGTTTTTTTTCATCAGTGAAAAACTACCGAATAAAAAACTGGTTCGACCAGCCAAACAACACATAGACAGTAGAACGCCTCAGGCCAATGATGCAAGTCAGTGGTAAACGGACACAGACCTCCTATAAAAACAACTGAGGGTCGTCAACCGACTATGAACATTCTTTACGATGAACGCGTCGATGGCGTCCTGCCTGATGTCGACAAAACCGCCTTGCTNCAAGCCCTGCAAACACAGTGGCCGGATCTGGAAGTCCTGCATCAACAGGAAGAGCTCAAACCGTACGAATGCGACGGACTTTCTGCTTACCGCACCACGCCCATGCTGGTGGTGCTGCCGCGTCACATCGACGAGGTACAAGGCGTGCTCCGACTCTGCCATGAGCGGCAAGTCGCGGTGGTCGCTCGCGGTGCCGGCACCGGTTTGTCCGGCGGTGCATTGCCGCTGGAAAAAGGCGTACTGCTGGTGATGGCTCGCTTCAACTCTATTCTGCACATCGACCCCGCCGCCCGCACNGCCCGGGTTCAGCCGGGGGTGCGCAATCTGGCGATTTCCCAGGCTGCAGCGCCGTTTGGCTTGTATTACGCGCCAGACCCTTCCTCACAGATCGCTTGTTCAATCGGCGGCAATGTGGCGGAAAACGCCGGTGGCGTGCATTGCCTGAAGTACGGGCTGACCGTGCACAACCTGCTCAAGGTCGACATCCTCACCG
>Ga0065714_10005678_pt1 | contig 11970 bp, 8 predicted proteins | sample MisRhiReplicate2_FD_59101 | JGI IMG/M metagenome (GOLD analysis project Ga0065714, IMG submission 59101) | Miscanthus rhizosphere microbial communities from Kellogg Biological Station, MSU, sample Rhizosphere Soil Replicate 2: eDNA_1 v2... | ecosystem: Host-associated > Plants > Roots >... | reverse complement strand
TGGGTACTGCTCCCCATAACTGTGCCAAATGAAAATATGCAGTGGCACGCAAAAACTTCAGTTCGCCAAGCGCCCCATTTCTACTTTTGAGGGATACGCTATCTGGTACTTTATTAGTGATTGCCTTAATATTGGTGTTACAATGCGCCACTATTTTATAAAAACAGCGCCATGAGGTACCAATCTGCCCATTATTGCTGGTTACCGCAAAGGAAGTCAATTGGGCAAGATCAGCATTATAAGGTTGCAGCATATTGCCGCTCAGAATGTCGCCGATACCGAGCAAAGGGAAACTGTTCCAATCGTTCCATGGCTGCGCATAAAGGGCAGCTGTGGCAAGCCTTAAGTCTGAAGAGCTCTTATAAAAATTATCTGTTGTTATTTGCGACAAGGGCGCTCTATCCAGAAAATCTTTCTTACAGCCACTTATTATTATGGCAACGGCGAATAAAGTGAGTATGTATAGTTTAATCTGTTTCATAATTTTGGTCTTAGTTGTTTAAAATAGAGATGTTGGCACCAATAGTAAACACACGTGGCTGCGCATAATATCCATTATCTACACCTGCTGCTAAGGGATTCCATGAACCTATCTCAGGATCGTAACCTTTATATTTTGTAATTGTAAACACGTTGGTTACCTGGGCATAGAGGCGCAAGTTTTTCAGGTGGATTTTAGATAAAAGACTCTCTTTAAAATTATATCCCAGTGTAATGCTTTTGCACCTTATAAAAGAACCATCTTCGATATATTTGCTCGAAAAACGTTGGTTGTCGTTACCGCTGGACTGACTGATTCTGGTGATACTGGTTTCGGGATTGGTAATATATACGTTGTTGATATCAGTAGCAGAACCGGCAGGATTAATTAACCCTATGCGGGCAAAATCTCCCACATTTCTAAAGTATCCAAAATTCTGATTCGGGTTTTCGGCATCTACCCTTACCTGGTTATAAAGTTTATTGCCGTAATTGCCAGCCATAAAAATATTCAGGTCGAAGTTTTTATAATTAAAGCTGTTGTTTATTCCAAACTGGAATTTCGGAATTGGCGAACCTAAATAAACCTGGTCGCTTTCATCGATCACGCCATCGTTATTTTGATCCTTAAATATAACATCACCTACCCATACGCCTCCCGAACCATTGGTAATTGGTATTGGAAGACCTCCTTTTTGCGGCAAGGCAGGATACTTTTTAAAATCTTCTGCATTTTTATAGGTACCCAGCGCTTCATAACCATAATATTCGCCAATCGATCGGCCCACCGTTGATTTGGTAATTGCTGTACTGCCTGCATAACCATATAGTGCAGCAGCATCGGTATTTAAAGTGAGGATTTTATTGTTGTTACGGGAAAATGTCAGATTACTTCTCCAGTTGAAGTTTTTAGATTTAATATTATGGCTGGTTACAGAAAATTCAATCCCTTTATTGCTCACAGAACCGATATTGATATAAGGTGACTGGATCGATCCCGGGGCATAGCCTGTAGCATCAACCATACCTGAATATAATGGTAAGGTGAGGCTTAACAATAAGTTATCCGTTCTTTTATAATACGCATCTATCGAAAAGTCGACCCTTCTGTTCAGTATACTTACATCCAGACCGGTATTATATCCTTTTGTTGTTTCCCATTTTACATCAGGATTGCCACTGGTAGCGATCAACTGCGAATTACCCGATAATGATGTTGCTACAGTAGTTAAAGTTGAACCGTAGGCATAATCACGAATATTTTGGTTATTCTGCAAACCATATCCTATCCTAAGTTTCAGGTCATCGATCGCTTTTACGTCTTTAAGAAATTTTTCCTGTTTAAGTTTCCAGGCGAATGCACCAGAATAAGTGGTTACCCATCTGTTATTAGCTGCAAATTTGGATGACCCATCATTACGGACGTTAAGCGTAATATTATACTTATCATCGTATTTAAAATCAATACGACCGAAATAGGACTCTCCAGCTGTTTGCCCTTTATCACCAGAGTTGGTTGCCGTTGTGGCATCACCACCATTTATGGCCTGTACATTATTGCTGGGAAAATTTGTTCTCTTTGCCGATACGTTTTCATAATCCCACAGCTTAGACTCGTGCCCAACCATTGCATTCAGGTTATATTTGCTGGCAAAAGAATGTGAGTAGGTTAGGTAATTGGTAAGGGAATAAAATGTATTTTTTCCGCTAAAATAAGTTGCCGAATTAGAGGTCTTGGAGTAAGCGCCCATGGTATAAATAGGATCAAACTGATCTTCGGTAGCCGTAGTAAAATTCCCTGATATCTCATTGCGTAGTGTAAGTCCTTTGGCAAACTGAACTTCAGCATAAGCATTTCCGAATAACTCGTAGCGGTTTTTAAGGTCTTTTACAATTTTTGCCAAAGCAAATGGATTGGTTCCCGTAGCGCCATAAATATTGGGATCATTGCCACCCCAGGTACCATCTGGATTTACCACATTTACATCCGGCGTTTGATTTAACGCCTGCCTGATTACGCCTGATTGAGAAGTAGTTACATTTTCTTTTACATTTGCCAATTGCAGGCTCACCCCCATTTTTAACCAATCGGTTGTTTTGTTATCCAGNTTTAAGCGGCTTGAGATCCTTCTGAAATCCGATCCCAAAGCAATTCCGTCCTGAGAAAAATAAGTTCCTGANAGATAATATTTTGTTCTGGCATCGCCTCCTGTAAGNGCCACATTATGATTCTGCATCAGCGCGGTCCTGAATAAGGCTTTTTGCCAATCCGTTCCCACACCAAGGTATGCCGGATTTGCAAACTGCGGTCTGAGATCATAACCAATAATCGCGGCCTTTTCATTCATAAAGGTTGCATATTCCCTGAGGTTCATTACCTCATAGTATTTGGGCAATGCCTGAGCACCGGCATATCCATCATAACTGATTACCGGTGGACCAGAAATCCCCCGCTTGGTAGTGATGATAACCACACCGTTGGTTGCCTGCGCGCCATAAATAGCTGTAGCGGATGCATCCTTCAAAATATCTATTGAAGCGATTTCTGAGGGATTGATGCTGGATAATGGATTTGTACCCTTATCACCTGTTGAAGGCAAGATCTGAAGACCATCTACTACATATAAGGGAGGGTTATTGCTAAAGCCTGAGAGTCCACGGATCTGAACCGAGACACCACCACCGGGCTGGCCCGAAATCTGCTGTACTACAACGCCGGGAACTTTTCCCTGCAGTGCCTGATCAACAGTGGTAGGCTGTGTTCTAAGGAGTTCTTTGCCAGAAATCGAAGATATAGACCCCGTAAGATCACCCCTGGCCTTATCACCATAGCCAATTACAACAACTTCATCTAGTTTTGTAGATTCGATCCTTAAAATAACATTGATGATGCTACCATCACCTATCATTATTTCCTGTGATTGAAAACCGATCATTTTGAAAACAAGTACATCTCCAGTATTTGCCCTTATAGAATACTGTCCCTGTTCATTTGTTGATACAGCCGTGTTCTTAGCCTTGAGCAGCACAGTCGCTCCGCGCAAGGGTGCGGGATTATCGCTCCCTACGATCTTTCCTGTAATCTGCCTCTCCTGAGCATAGCTTTTTAAGTGCAGAAGCACTAAGAAAATTACCACCAGCAAAAAAGCCGGTAATTTCCGAATAGAAATTGTTTGGTTCATATTTGGTTTATTTTGGTTTGTTTCGCCCTTAATTAACGGCATCTCCAGGAACAGCGAGACATAAGAGTTTATTCTTCCCTAACACTGACCCTAATTGCTTGCCATTAATTATTGGCTTTGAATATTCAAATATAGTTTCAAGTCAAATTGACGAATGCCTCAAATGATACAAAGAAGGATATTTTTGTTACATGGCTATCGGTAGCATTTTGATTAGAAAGCTGAATAAAACATCTTTAAACACTGAAAAACAGATAAATAACTAAAAAACAAGAGAATTCTGCTTTATAAAAACATCTCTCCCTTATGTAACATTTTATCACTTTTAAGCTTTATCCGGAAATGATTCTGTTAACTTAAGTCACATAAATCCCCTAAAACCATTTACGTTTTTAACAGATAATTATAAGCAACCCTAACCTATAAAACTCCAAAATTAACGGGCAACATTTGTTACCTATTTAGTAACATATATGCCCTTTGTACAGATTACCTATCGCTACTTTTAATTGTTAGTATGCAGATCCTATAAACCGATGGGCCGTTCTTAATTTTATAATCAGCGTGCTGCTGGTTCGAATCAGTATTACCATCCATTGCAGGTTTATCAGCTTCAGCCTACTAATAATAACCACATCTAACCAAAAACAATTATGAGCATGAAAATTATCAATCTAACAAGGCTGTTAGAACCAACAAGACTGCGGCTCCGGCTAATGTCGAGAAGTGCATGGCCCGTCAGTGTACAAACAATCGGAAACCGAAAAAATACAACATCAACCGATGGTAACAAACCACTTTCCTGTATTAACTTAATAAAAAAGGAAGGCAAAGCGCATTACCTGCACCGATGGTTTCCAATCCGCTCAATAAAAAAACTATCTGTAAAAAGCTAGTCGTTTAACCTATTATTAGCTGTTATTGGATCAAATATCAATACAGTTCACTAACCAAATCATCTATAACAATATGAGAACCTTAAAATATTTTATGGGCATCTTCCTGTTCCTTTTAGTAACAAGATGTCAAAAGCCGGAAGTTACCGTTCCAGAATCGGATACGACTAATAAAACAACGGCCAGGGCGTTAACCGCAACCAGTTATCCAAGTTATAATGTATCACCTCTTCCACCCGACCAATCAGGGGTAAACAGCACTGCAATGCAGCTCTCGGCAAAATTCAAACTGGGCTGGAATATAGGCAATACACTTGAGGCAATTGGCGGTGAAACAAACTGGGGCAATCCTATGGTTAGCCAGACGCTTATCGATCAGGTGAAAAGAAGCGGTTTTACTGCCGTTCGGATCCCTTGCTCATGGAACCAATACATGGCCAACAGTGCTACGGCACAACTTCAGCAATCATGGCTGAACAGGGTAAAGCAGGTTGTGCAATACTGTGTTAACGATGGGCTGTATGTAATATTAAATATCCATTGGGACGGAGGCTGGCTGGAGAACAACTGTACCCCAGCCCAACAGGCCGCGGTTAACGCCATGCAAAAAGCTTTTTGGGAGCAGATTGCCACACAGATGCGTGATTTTGACGAGCATGTTATGTTTGCCAGTGCTAACGAACCTGCGGTATCAGATGCTACCGGAATGGGCGTTCTGCTTTCCTATCATCAAACCTTTGTAAATGCGGTCAGATCAACTGGTGGCCGAAATAGTTATAGGGTGTTGGTTATCCAGGGGCCCACAACCAACATTGAATACACCAATAATTTAATGAATACCCTACCCACCGATCCTGCAGCCAATCGCCTGATGGTTGAAGTACACCATTATACTCCTTTTAATTTTGCCGGTCTCACGCAGGACGTAAGTTGGGGCAATATGTTTTATTATTGGGGTGATGGATATCATTCCACTACTGACGCTTCACGGAATGCTACCTTTGGCGAGGAATCAAATGCCGGAGCAGATTTTTCGCTGATGAAGACCAAGTATATTGACAAGGGCATTCCGGTTATATTGGGAGAATATGGCGCAATCCGGCGGTCGACAACGCTTTCTGGAGATGCGTTGACACTCCATCTGGCCAGCAGAGCATACTATATAAACCATGTCACCCACCAGGCACTCTTAAATGGCTTACTTCCATTTTATTTCGATGATGGATCAAGTGGAAACAATGCATTCAGAATCATTGACAGGCAGACAAACGGAGTTGCTGATCAGCAAGGTCTTGCCGCAGTGGTGCAGGGAGCGCAAAATAACACAAGCTCAACCATTCAGGTGGGACAAGTTTACCAGATTGTAAACAGATACAGCTTTAAGGCATTGGAAATTGGAGGATGGGGTACTGCCAATCAAACACCCGCTCAGCAGTGGGCTTATGTAGCGGGGGCAAACCAACAATTCAANGTGGAAGATGCAGGAGGTGGNTATTACAGGCTAACACCAATGCATNCCACCGGAAAGTGTTTAGAAATTAATGGCTGGAGCACTGCTNATGGCGGCCAGGCAGCTTTATGGGATTACAGTGGTGGCGCAAATCAAAAATGGTCAATTCAGATTACCACAAACGGATTTTATAGGATCATTAATGTAAATAGTGGAAAGGCTTTGGATATCAATGGATCGTCACTCAACAATGGTGGCACAGCTATTCAATGGTCTTATAGTGGTGGTCGTAATCAGCAGTGGGCATTTTTGAAAATATAAACATTACAAACCAACAATCTGATACTGTTGCTCAGCATTTATGTCAGGCGCTATCAGGTCTTTTAGGCAGCCTGACTAAAAGAGAACTTCATACAATACAATGAAAAAATTTCAGTCCCGTGAACTGAAAAAATTTCAGAAAAAATGAAAATTTTTCAGTTCGACCGCTATAATCACTTTATTTTCACCACTGGCATAGCAGTTGATCAGTCAAAATGGGACAATCAGCGTCCAGAGAAAATTAATTGATTTATAGTCCATTTATTATTAAAAATTGTAAAGGAGAAAACACTATGACATTGGTTAAATTCAATCCGGAAAAAAAGAACAGCTCATTATTGCCAGGCTTTAATGACATTTTTGAATCAGTACTCGGCGACACTTTTTTTACCGACCGCCGTTTAAGCAGCGTTCCAGCTGTAAATATCTCGGAGTCAGCCGATCACTATCACATTGAGCTTGCTGCACCCGGACTTAAAAAAGATGATTTCCGCGTTTCGGTAGAGCGGGACATGCTTACTATCTCAACTGAAACAAAAAACGAAAATCTCAGCGAAGGAAGAACCTATAACAGAAAAGAGTATAGTTATTCGGCCTTCACAAGATCTTTCACACTTCCTGAAAGTGCTGACGTTGAAAAGATCAGTGCAAGCTATAACGATGGGATTCTGAAACTTGAACTTCCTAAAAAAGAGGAAGCCAGGGCTGTCGCCAGGCAGATCGAAATCCAATAAAAAAATGCCGCTATATGCGGCATTTTTTTTATCACGACTTCGAATCAATAGACTTAAAAAAAGAGCTGATGGCAACTGAAAGATCAATGCATTGCCCCCTCTAANCTGGAATAGAGTTCTAACACCTGGCCAATTAACCAGTTAATGCAATGTGTGAGAACGGAAGATAAATCCGCCTGCTTTCGCACTAAAAGCGTTTTTCAGGATTAATTAATGGTAAACTGAAATAAAAAACCGAGCCCTTTTTTAACTGGCTTTCTGCCCATATTTTTCCGCCATGTCTCTGTATAATCTCGGCAGATAGATAAAGTCCTATTCCAAAACCGGCAACAGTACTCATCCGATTGTTTTCTACCCGGTAAAACCGTTCGAATAGTTTTGGGATATCGTTTTCATCTATTCCCATCCCATGATCCATTATGCGGAACACGGCTGTACCGTCCTCAAGATAACTGTCAATAGTTATTTCACTATCAACCGGCGAATATTTCACCGCATTGCTGATCAGATTATTAACCACATGTCCAAGTTTGTCCCTGTCTGCATTAACAAAAAAACCTGGCTGAAATGCAAACTTTATATTATGGTTGTTTACCGTTGCAATATATTCCTCCACCACTTCCTTAAGCAGGACAGACATTTCTATGGGCTGAAAATCCATCAGCATTTTTCCCGACTCCAAACGCGAGAGGCTGAGAAAACCATTGATCATGCCTGTCATTTTATTGATCTGACGCTCAGCGCCGTGGAGGGCCTTATCTGGAAAGCCGTTCAAGGTACCTCTGGCTTTCAGCTGCATCACCTGAATATACCCTTTCATGGAAGTAAGCGGTGTTTTGAGTTCGTGACTAACCATCGCAATAAAATCGTTCTTCCGCTGTTCATCCCTTTTCTGATCTGTCACATCCATCAGCACGGCATAAAAGCTATCAAAATCGCCATAACTGCTTTTTTTAAACTTGCCTACTATCCTCATCCAACGGTTATCACCGGAAATAAGATGCCTGATGGGATAGGTATAATCAAGCGGCTTTCCAAGATTGATACAATCCTGAAGGACCTCCTGGAGCGCTGACAGATATTCACTGTCAACACTGCTCAACACCATAGNCCAGTTGATTTCNCCCTCCAANGGCAGGCCACAGAGTTTCCTGAACCGNTCTGATACTTCAACCCGTCCTGTTTTAATATCCAGGTTACAACTGCCCAGCTCGGCGGCATCGAAGGCCGACTGTAGGTTATCTTCACTCTCCCTAAGTGCATCGAGTGCATCTTTAAGCTGACCGTTGACTTCTTTCTGAAGATCATTGACTGCTGCGAGTTTTTCATTGATAGTCTCNAGCTCCTGTGTCCTTANCCTAACTGTATTTTCAAGATTTTCNTTGAGTTCATCTGCATTTTTTCGTGCCGCTTCAAGTTCCCTGTTCCTGGTTTCCAAAAGNAACTGGTTTTTCTTCAGCTCGCTCAAATCAGTAATAATGACGCTTAGTGAAGTACCTTCATCAAGGTTAAGCGCCTTTAGAGAGAGTTGAACCGGCAAGGAAGTCCCGGAGCTGTTGATGATATCTACTTCTGCCCTGGTGTCCACTTCCCACGCTCCATCGATCGTTTCTTTGACAAAGGCCTGATCTTCTGTTGAAAAAAATGCCAAAAAATTTAAACCGATAACTTTTTCTAAAGGTAGCCCCAAAAGCCTTGCGAGTTGTGAGTTGCAATACAGTATCCTGTATGATTCATCGAGTGTAAGTGCGCTTTCGGTCATCTGTTCGATAAAGATCCTGTAGGTATGATCAGCACTCTTAAGCGTAAAAAGCTGATGACCATCCTGACCATTTACAATCAGGGCATCAACTTCTCCAGAGCGGATCGCATGGATAATATCGTTGGCTTCCTCGAGCTGAATACGAAGTTCTTCATAGGCCCGCTCGAGCTTGATATGTTCACTTGACTTCTGCATAACTTAATAACTGATACCCAAACCTTTCAATACTTTCTCCCTGTCAGAGCAGTCCCCGATCAACTTCTTGATAGGAATTGGCGATTTTTTGATCAACATCGGAATGGCCGTCACATCATCCTGCTGCACTAACAAGGGCTGCTGATGTGCATCAATAATATCCAGCTCGTACCTGCCTGCAATAAATTCCTCACATATTGCGCGGATGTTGACAACTGCCCTTGCGGAAACCGGTGATGCACCTGCAATAAAAAGCCTAAGCGAAAAAAAATCAGCGCTTTGGGTACTATCTGGATGATCCGGGTTTCCTGTCTGCATAACTAATTTTTAATCTTTGCACGTATATCCAATCCAACCAGAACCTTTTCCTCATTTGAAAGGTCACCTATAATTTTGCGGACTGGTTCAGGCACTTTTTTTACCAGTGTCGGAATGGCAAATATCTGATCACCCTCAGCCAGCTGTGGTTTTTCCAAAAGATCGATCACCTCAATGCTATACTTACCTTTTAGATGCTCCTCGCAGAGCTTTTTCAGGTTTTCAAGCGCAGCTACCGATTTACTTGTTTTCCCGGCAACATACAGCCGGAGTTCATATGCTTTCCCCACTATTTATTTGTTTTTGTTTACATTTTTTTCTTCCCCGCCATTATCTCCCCTGCGCAGACCGGCAATTTTGCTTATCGTTTCGCCCATGATCTGTTTTTTTAAAGCCTCCTCAACATAAACTTTATTAAGTTCCTCTTCTGCTGATTCATATTCAGATCTTAGACTTTCGATCTTTGATTCTAAAATTTTCCGTTTGCGTTCGAGTTCACGGTCCTTGCGGCTGACAGCCTGGGCATGGATGACCTCACCAGTCTGTTCCATAAGCATCCTTGCCTCCCGCGCCGAACCGGTAAGCACGCCATCCTCGGTAAGGTATACATCCACCAGATCCAGTCCCTTATCTGTAATCACAAATTCGCGTATCTGGTTGGAATGTTTCATACCCCTGGATTTCATGATATACAATCCTCGGTTCCGCTCACCATTGCTCTCAATATCGCGGATCAAAAGCCAGGCATCAACAAGCGAGGAAACCCCTTCATCGGTCTGTTCGTTGACTATATTATTAAGGGTAAGGGCTGTAAACATTACCGTAATCTGTTCAGCCTGTAGAAAATCGATCAGGCGCACGAGCATGGTTTTCACATCGCTAACCGATCCTATCGTGATCAGGTTGGTAATCGGATCAAGCACAACAACAGATGGCTTGGACTTTTTGATCGCTTTATGGATCGCCACCAGATGCATTTCCAGTCCGTACAAGGTAGGGCGTGAGGCGTAAAACTCAAGAGATCCTTCCTTAAGGTGTTTTTGAAGGTCTATGCCTATAGAACGCATATTTCTGATGATCTGTTTTGGGGATTCTTCGAAAGCAAAGAAAAGGCATTTCTCTCCCCGCAGGCAGGCCGCATTGGCAAATGTGGCCGCTATACTGGTCTTGCCCGTGCCGGCCGTGCCTGAAACCAGAATACTGCTCCCTTTATAAAAGCCAGAATTTCCCAGCATTTTGTCCAGCGAAGCAATACCTGAGGACAGGCTTTTTGTAGAAACCTCATGATTCAGCTGCAGAGAGGTAACAGGAAGNACTGAGATGCCCTCATCGTCGATCAGAAAGGGATATTCATTGGTTCCATGGACCGATCCNCGGTATTTTACAACCCTAAGCCTCCTGGTNGAGATTTGGTTGATAATCCTGTGATCAAGTAAAATAACACAGTCTGACACGTACTCTTCAAGGCCCTGACGGGTAAGTCCGCTTCCGCCACGTTCACCTGTTATGACTGCCGTAACGCCTTTCGATTTTAGAAACTGAAAAAGTCTCCTGATTTCTGCCCGCAGCACTGCCGTATTATTTAGCCCCGCGAAAAGGTTCTCGATGGTATCAAGCGCTACTCTTTTTGCGCCTATACTGTCAATTGCATAGCCAAGCCTGATAAAAAGTCCCTCCAGGTCATACTCTCCAGTCTCCTCAATTTCTGAGCGGTCAATATGCACGTAATCCAACCTTATCTTCTTGTCCTTTTCTAACTGTTCCAGATCAAATCCAAGTGATGCTACGTTCGCTTTAAGTTCTTCGGCCTTTTCCTCAAAAGCCATAAATACTCCTGGTTCACCGTACTCCATGGCTCCTTTTACAATGAACTCTATGGAAAAAAGTGTTTTGCCAGAACCAGCCTCACCACAAACGAGTGTAGGTCTTCCAGAGGGTAACCCGCCTAATGTAATCTCATCGAGGCCGGAAATACCAGTAAGTGTTTTTGGAATAGTACCAGTTGAGCGCGCTTCCAGTTGCTTTTTTGATTTAGCCATCTATTTTTTTTAACGCTTAAATCTATTAGATAATAATAAATATTGATCAGTTCTTTCCAAACAAACAGGGAATATTAAAAAATGTTTGCAGTAAGCGCCGGAAATTGCCGTATGTACATTGAGTAATGGCAACGCATCTGTTGCAGGCCAACAAAAAAAGAGAAACATCATCCCGTCCGTTCATCCGACATCACAGATCATTACGCATCTATCCGGCAGAACATATAAAAGCGGGCATGCCATACTGCTGCCCGCTTTTAAGGTACCAGGCATTTCCGCCCGCATTCCCGGCAAGATCTCCCCCAACATCGTCTTCGTCATCAGTTTCACCGGTAAGCCCCCGTTGAACCTCATTATCATCGGCTTCTTTTTCTTCGTTGGGGATTATTAGTGACTGTTCATTGCCATTTTCATCTTCTTAGTCTTCTCTTTTGGGCCTATGTAATTTTTCATGTATCTGTTTTATTGTAAAACAGATAATATATAACTATAGTTTCAAAAGATTATCAAAACTGGCACCAAATATGGCTACCTGCTCAATAACTGGTCGGGATAGGAAGATTCGAACTTCCGACCTCCAGCACCCCATGCTG
>Ga0065714_10065205_pt1 | contig 11974 bp, 17 predicted proteins | sample MisRhiReplicate2_FD_59101 | JGI IMG/M metagenome (GOLD analysis project Ga0065714, IMG submission 59101) | Miscanthus rhizosphere microbial communities from Kellogg Biological Station, MSU, sample Rhizosphere Soil Replicate 2: eDNA_1 v2... | ecosystem: Host-associated > Plants > Roots >... | reverse complement strand
CCCAGAGAGACGGGCATTCGGCGCCTTAAACTGCTAAAGTGCCGCCCGTTATTACTTATGAGGATTGTTCCAATGGCGACTAACCGTTCCCAGCGTCTGCGCAAAAAACTGTGCGTCGATGAATTTCAAGTTTTGCTGATTAGCACAAGATAATCAGAAAGTTGTCAAAAACTAATCCTCCGTTCTGCCCTTCGTTTCTAGTCCGCTAGCCCGCTCTCAGCATTACTCGCTACCTGCTCAGAATTGTCCTATCCCTCTGCCCGTAGCAATCGCACCTGATACTCATCGTCATGTCTCCAAGCTGCCCGCCCCTCATGGCAACTTGCGTCGATTGTTGCCAACAAACGAAGGCCCCACACGTCTAGCCGCCCTGGTTGGAATTATTAATGTAGGTCTGGTATTGAAGGTCATAAATACAAAGGCGAGGTGCCGATTACTTGTGACCAAGCAATGGTGATGGCGGGATAATTAGAAGCGGCCCGAGTCTTCGTGTTGAAGCTTCGTGTTATTGGATTCGTTGTGTGCTGATCGTAGGCTGCGAGAGCCGAATGTTGACGAGTCCCGGTGGCTTGGTATTTCGGCGTGCGCATATGTATCACACCGATCACATGCAATATTGGGTGGCCGTAGCAACTGAGACCAACTCAAGGGCAGTTAATATCGAAGGCGCGGCGACTAAAACAGAGGCGAGATGTAGGGGGAGTTCAATATGACAATGAGAACGTTCGCCTTGAGCTAGAAACAAAAAAGGCCATCACGATGGATGGCCCTTTGAACATCAAGCTACCGGATTGATCGGTTTTTCCGGGTACCAGACGTCAAGCAGCGGGCTGACTTCAACGCTGGTTAGCTCGGTGCGGCCTTTGAGCCATGTTTCAACGGCAGCGCGTTGGTCAGCGCTGACAGAGCCACGCTTCTGCAGGCAAACCAGGCCGTAGTCGTCACCGCCTACATAGCCCAGGCCGTTGGCTTCCATGGCTTCCTTCAGGAACGCGTCGAGGAATGCATCGATTGCCTCGTCAGCCAAATTTTCCTTGAAATCGAGGTTCAGCTCGAAGCCCAATTCCTGGAACTCGTCTACACAGAGCTTTTTGCGCAGACGCTGGGAGCGGTTAGTGGCCATGAAGCAATCCTCTTAAGTAATAACGCGGCGCATCTTACCAGCTAAGCGGCATGCTAGGTCGTTTCAATTTCGGCAATTCATGCTCGCCTAGTTTGTTTAACGAGCGGCTACCTGCTGGTGTGTCTGTCACATGAGCAGATGGAGCACAAAAATACGCCTGGAAATGGATGCTGTGATTTCCATCCTCCTCTTGTGAACTGAATCTACACGCAGAATACACACGATGATTTCTCTGACAGGACAGACTACTTCAGGCTCTCAAGCTCTTTGATGACCCTAGCTACAAGCTGATCTGAGGTTTCCGGTCCCATGTTGCTGTATACCGCCGCAAGAAGTGTCAGCGGATGGATCCCCAGACTCTTTGCTATCGCAGCCATTTTGGGCAGGGTAGGTGTTTTCTGGCCATTTTCGAGTTCGCTGATGTATCCCTGATTGATGCCAACAGCAATTTGGGGAAGCCCTTTGCTGCGACGAAGCGTCTTTACGGTAATCCCGAAGGATTCTTTGAGATCCATTTGCTGACCCGCAAAAGGCACGATAAAGCCTTGCTGCGGGATAAAGAGCTATACGCTATAGCAATATTTGCATTTTTCTCACGTTGAAATGGTTTTAGGAGCGAGTGAATAGTGCTCATCGCACCCATAGCGGGGCAAGCATTTGCGGGTACTTGTCCTCTAACAGAGTGTCGGAAGCTTTCGGTAAATGCTGTTCGAGGTGGCGAGCGGAGAACAGTATTTCTGATCGCTTTCTCTTTCGAAGATCCAGTTCGCCGAGCTTGTAGCTCGCAACCGCTGTTCGATACAGAACTGCGCTTTGATCGATGTCAACCCCGGTGAAAACCATGATGCTTTCAAGCTCTTCTAAAGCCCAGGCGCTACGCCCACTTATAGAAGGGGGACACATCATGTGGACGTGCCTGACCACGACGTCCTCAGCTGTTAAAAGGTAGTGTCGCAGTTCATATGCACACTCGACCACGGCCGCGCGGTTTTGTTGCCCCGTTCTCATCGACGTGATGGTTGCAATGAAGCAGAGCCCTTCTATTTCACAATGTGTCCAAGTTCGTACCTCTTTATGCTTACGGTCGAAAAGGAAAATCACTGAGCGCTCCGATGTGGTGCCCGAAAGGGTCCAATATTGCTGAAGGGGAAAGAGATATATGCTATAGCAATATTTCGGGTCCTGCATTTCCTTTGGTCGTCATACCGTTGGTGGGTCTATCTATCTTTCCGGTTCGCCTTGCTTTGACGGAGCCTTGTAGCTGTCTGGCAGGTGACGGTGTAAAGGCGCGGCGCAGTCAATCCAAGATAGCTACCTGCTGTTAGGAGGGGTATGAGCCCGAAATCGATCCGCTGCTTCCTCAGTACATGTGGGTAATAGGCGTTTGTGACTGAAACCGAGAACCGCTATGAAAGGTAAACACAAAATCAAAACAAAAAAGTGGCAGATCGCTGAGCATTTCAAGTCTGAAGCTCAGAGGGTTTTAAAGGAGCGCTCTGCACGAGCGAATCGATTCTTAGACGTAGCGCTTTCCACCGAGGGCGTTCTGGAGCCCATTGGAGCACTGGCGGGTACGCGGTCTTCCATTCTGGCGGAGCACGATTGATGTGACGTGTCGGCAAATCTACCTTCAAAGCATCTTTGAAATGCCGGATGCTGCACGGCTGGCCGAACTGTGGAGGCGACTCATGTTTGCGGAAGTGATGCGCGAGAGTGTTTACCGTGCCTATCGAGCCCGGTTGGGCGTGTTTCTCCCCATTCCCATCGGCGCTTCAGATCAGGACATCCACGAGCTGATAGAGGCGGGCTTCTTGGTCGCTAGCGTCAAGGTGCTTAGTGATCGGGGCAAACTCAGTGTTGCCGGGCGCGACCAGATCATTCCGCTGAAAACCCTCAAAAAGCGATTGGCAAACGGTCAGCGGCTGACTGTGAATCAGAGTGATCGGCTGTTTCGTGTCGTACATATCACCGCCATGGCCGAGGTGCTCTTCGGAAACGACGAGAAGGCCAGGCGCTGGCTATCCAAACCAAGACACGCTTCTCAGGTAAAAGTCCCATAGCGATGCTCTCGACCAGCCCAGGCACCCGCCAAGTTGAAGAGGTGCTGATTCAGTTTGCAGAAGGGTTGGTTTTTTGATTCTGGAGCGCCCGATAGGTGCGCGACTAATGACTGCGGGTGGTGCTGATGAAAATCAAAGAAAAGCAAGCGGTGGAGGTCGTCCACGACCTCCTGTGCGATGTCTGCCTCGAAAGCACTCGCGTCGAGGGTGGTAGCCTCCAATACGCTGTGCTGCAGGCACACTGGGGATACGGTTCAGCCCACGATGGTGAGCGCTATGAGATACATTTATGTGAACGCTGCTTTTTCCAGGCCGTGGCCAGTCTTAAGCAGGAAAGGCGTATTCAAACGATGTTCAGTGCGAACGACAACGTCAGATTGACCGACAATTTCGGCTTGCTCGCAACGGACGACTACTTCAACGACGGCGGCAGCTTCGACAAATAATTCATGAATCAGACAACTCAACTGACTCCTTGATTCGGGCGCTCGCGACGGGATGGTTTGGCCGAAAACGGTCGGTCGAGAAATCTGGACTGGGCAGCGTCTTATAGCTATCCGCACTTTCCGGGAGAAGGCAGAAACCATCGCCGTGAGGTCGTTACCTTTTCGTTCAAGCACTACTCCTGACATGGTCAATGGCGGCAACCTTAGCGGATTGTCATCCCAAGACGACCCCGGACACTTCTTCCTTAGCCGCTGAGAGCACGCCCGAGGGATTTGCCAAGAACACTTCCTTGGGCCGCTTGCCGCCGAGGAAGGTATTGGGCGAGGCAAACCAAAATGCCATTGCCCATCCGTCCTTCATCGTGGTCAACGTCGAAATGACACTCTCCAGCGGAGTAAATGGGCGAAAGCCTTCTGCTGGGTCGAGTCCGTAGATCGGGAAATAATCGACGCCTTCATGGCGCAACGCAAAAATCTTCCCCGCCTGCTTCCATTTATTGGGTTGCGAGCTTGGATTACGCGCGCTGAACTGAGCGAGATGCGAGATCTCGTGGGCCGTCACCCAGTCGTTACTTTGAAGGATCTCGGTTTTCGACTTCGCCAGCATTCGGGCCTCGCGCAGTAACGTCGACGGCACCGGCTGCTTAGGAACCATCAGGGCGACGATGGTTGAAATTGTATCGGCAGGGAGGGGGTGAAGGTGGGCGCGGAATACCTGGGTGAGCATGTCCACGGAGCGTACGTAGGCATCGACCATTTCCTGTGACTTCGCATTCACGGTAATGACAATCTTGTGCCTAGAACCCTCAGCGTCCTGAGGTGTGGCTTCAACCTCAATCACAAGTGATTCGCGAACGAATCCAACGGTATCAGTACTGAAAGTCATACCAGCCACCTCACAGTTGTCGGTGCGATCAAAGCTGCCAATGAGCAATCTATTCCCGAAGGTTGGTTGTCGCAATCACCGCCTGGCGGCTGTAAACGCGCGCCTACCCGGCTCGGCTCGGAGCACGCGCGCGGGGGGCTGAAAGCTAAATCACGCTTGGACCGTCAGGGAAGAAACCTTGAGGCGTATTACCGATTTGGCCGTCCCCGTCAGGGGGCTAGCGGCGGTTGAGTGGCGAAGGGCGCCGGGTAAATGTACATCTCGATCTGCTCAGTCATTTCGAAAGCATCGTCGACTCAATCCCCAGATATCTGGCAGCGCTTTCAAGCCGCAAGCAGAGGTTGGACCTCTCTCAATTCTTCGTCCCGCGATAGATCGACGATGCCTTGGTTCGCCGTGGCGTGTGACTACGATACATGGATGGATCTAGCTAATGTCGGAGGCTACACTCTAAAACATCAACTAAGTGGGCATCAGTTATGCGGACAACGTTCAGCTGTAGCCAGGCGCGTCGGCGACTCAGCCGCCTTTTGGCGCTGGTCGGCCAAGGTCACAGTTTCGTCATAACAAAAAACGGGCGAGCATTTTGTCGGCTGGAAGGTCGCGAAGTGTTGCCGCCGCATCCCCAGTTGCCAAGATGTCACTGACCCCACGGTGCTTTGTTGCTCGACGGCGGCCGCGATGTGCTGGTTCATCGATTGAATGTTCGATACGGTACGGGTGATATTTCCCAGTGAGACGCCGGCCTTGCGAATCAGCGCTACGCCGCTGTCAGTCAGACTGCTGCTATTGCTAATGATACTGGCCACCTACTCGGTGCCACGCTGCAAGCAGGCGACGAGCCCTTCGATTTCCTCAGTGGACTTCTGGGTACGCTGGGCTAGGGCGCGAACTACGTCGGCGACCACGGCAAAACCGCGCCCGGCCTCACCGGCACGGGCGGCTTCAATGGCGGCGTTGAGGGCCAGCAGGTTGGTTTGCTCGGCCACGGCCTTGATCACGTCCATGACACTACCGATTTTGTTGCTTTCCTGCTGCAAGAGGGTCATTGCCTCTGCAGAGTGCACCACTTCCTGAGCTAGGCGTTCGATCTGCACAATGGCTTCCCCCACAACGTTGTTGCCCTCGCGAGCTTCGCCATTGGCCGTTGCGGCGGCTTGCGAAGCTTGATTGGCGTTCCGCGAGACTTCCTGGCCGTTCTCTGCCCTTGACGTGAGTAGTCACATTCGGGACGCCACGATGAGTCCAGCCGCGTGCTAAGGAGCTGCGCCTCAACCGCTACTCAAATTGATGCTGAGCATCTTACGATTGACCAACGCTCTATCAACTTGCTGCCCTAGGTGGCAAAATGATTCCAGGCGCGCGCTGAGGTGACGCTAGGGCTGGTCTCAGAACTGGTTTGACCACGGGAAGAGGCTGAGGATGGTCGTCACATAGGATGTGAAATGTCTCGGAAACTGGATCACCTAGAGTGGCTAGAACACTCAGGAAAAGTGCTTAAATCTTCCTGCGGCTCACACATCCCCATTTTTACATTAAACCATGACGTCACAAGCACGGACATAATGTCCTCATGGGCGAGGCACTTTCGTAACCATTACTGCTTAGACGACGATCTGCCTCATATTAAAAACCCTGCGAAGACAAATAAGCAGTATCTCCTCACGGAAAAGTTTCCTCATGGTACTAATAAACCAGGACCTAGCATTAGGGCCGGGGATTTCGCAGAAATATTGATTGCAGACTATCTAGAATACATTCAGAAATACCAAGTGCCAAGAACACGCTACGACCGCAAAGGTGTTCCAAATGAGTCGACTAAGGGGTCTGATGTTTTAGCATTCAAAAAAGCCAAAAACATCATCAGTGATAAAGACGAATTACTTATATTCGAGGTCAAGGCGAAGGCGTCCGGAAAAAGAAAAGTTAATGTTTTACAAAATGCTATTGACGACTCAATTAAAGATGAAATTAGGCTGGCCGAATCTCTGAGTGCAATGCGTCAGAAATTGTATGACAGGCGGGATATGGATGCGGTTGAACTAATTGGTCGATTTCAACGTGAGCCAGACTACCCATACAAACGAAAGTATGGCGCAGGGGCCGTTATCACAACATCGGCATACGATGAAACGATTATTTCGAAGTCCAGCACTACTTCGCATCCAAACCGGGCAAGCCTAGAACTGATCGTGATCAACGGCGAATTATTGATGTCATTAGTCCATGAACTTTATCGGAGAGCAGCAGATGAAGCTTGAGACGAATGGGAAAGTAATTTTCGATATCACGCGTGCAAAGGCTAAGCAGTACGAATTCGGGATAGATGAAAGCTTCCACTTAGAGCTATCACAGGACCCAAAAAAACTTATAGTCTTTACAATAGGTGTTTTGGGTGAGTTGACAGCGTTAGAAGCACGCCCCAACGATGACAGGCAATCGTATAAAGAGGAACTCAAAGATCAGCTAATACTGGTTAGTCAATATTTCGAAGCGTTAAGCACCTCCCGATTGACGCCGGAGATCGACGAGTACTTAAGAATACTAAGCTCAGCTTCATACTACCTTGCTGACATGCCAGGAAGCTCGTTAGTACTTGCACGAAGCATTGCAGCAACTCCGTCTAGACTAACCGATAGTTATTTAGAGGCGTTCTTAGTTTGGATACTAAAATGCGACACGACCGACTCATATTACGAGTTTCAAGACGGAGCTTACAACGAAGAAATGCATGGGGCTTTCACAGCCTATGTTGAGTTTTTTGAGCGAAATGGAAATGCTTCCGATGTGGACGAAGCGACTCGCGCTCTTCGAGAGGAAGTGTACAATACCGGTACTGACCGAGAGCTACTTCTGGTAGATACTATTGCTGCCTTGATTCGTAGAAAAACTCAAAACTCATCTCTTGTATGTTTGCCTCTGTACACAGGTATGAGTTTGGAGATTTGGAATGATACCTTGAATAACGAAGGTTTCATAAAAGAATTCTGGCCAGGCCAGAGGTTGGTTGGTGAGCTAGGAGTATTGAAAGGGCGATCAGCAGTAATGCAAATGCCTACCAGCGCCGGGAAGACAAAATCGGCTGAACTGATTATCCGTAGCGCATTCCTATCTGGGAGAGCCAAGCTGGCTGTGATCGTAGCTCCATTTCGCGCATTATGTAGAGAGATCTCTGTAGGATTCGAGAAATCTTTTGAAAATGACTCGGTCAATGTCAATGAGCTAAGAGACATCACGAACATTGACGGAGAAGAGCAAGAATTCCTTAAGTTTCTGCTCGGAGACGCTTACAGGGGAGGGCATGATTATACCATAATGATTTCTACCCCGGAAAAGCTGGTATATCTTTTAAGATACGAACCCGAGCTTGCAGAGAAAATAGGACTTCTAATTTTTGATGAAGGACATCAGTTCGACAGCGGTAAACGTGGTGTGACATATGAGCTTTTAATAGCCTCTCTAAAGTCTGCGATAAGTCCAGAAACTCAGAAGGTCTTGATATCCGCTGTAATGGCCAATGCAGAAACCATAGGGCAGTGGCTTAATGGCGAGCGCAGCGTAAATATTCAAGGAAGCAATAATCTTCCCTCCATTAGGAGCGTAGCTTTCTTAAGCTGGGTCACTGAGATGGGACAATTAAGCTATTTGTCGCAAGATAACAAAAAAGATAGTGGGCTATACGTACCTAGAATAGTCCAACAAGTCAATCTCGGAGTAAAGGGTAAAGAAAAAATTGACCGACTTTTCCCTGATAAAGAAAAACCCCAGTCTATTTCTTGCTATCTTGGCCTCCGCTTATGCTTTCAAGGCCCCGTGGCGCTTTTCTGTGGGGACAAAAGATCATTAGTATCCATCAGTAAATTGCTTATTGATTACTACTCTAGAGGGCTTGCGATTCCAAAGCCAATAGAAGCTGCTGACAAAACAGAAATCCTCAAGATTGCAAATCTGTCTGATCTTCACTTCTCAAAAGTCCACCCCTTCTCCAAGGCAATCAGAATGGGCGTATTGCCGCATAGTTCAGGAGTGCCAAACGGTATAAGAACAGCGGTAGAATGGGCCATGGAAAATAGGAAGGCCAATTTTGTTGTGTGCACATCCACCCTTGCCCAAGGCGTCAATCTACCGATCAAGTACTTAATTGTTTCTAGCACAATGCAGGGACAAAATAGAATCAAAACGCGCGATTTTCAAAACCTTATCGGGAGAGCAGGTCGATCTGGATACCATACAGAAGGCGGCATTATATTCTCCAATCCTTCATTATATGATGACAGATCCACGCACAGTGGTCGATACAAATGGGCAGCAGCCTTGGCTCTATTAGATTTTAACAATTCCGAGGCGTGCTTAAGTAGCTTGAAAGACATAATTAACCCATTCAAGTTCGAACAAGCTGAAGATGACCTTCATACTTTCTTGAAAAACCCATCGCGTCGGCGAAAGCAATGGGTCCGTTGGGGAATTGCAAATAATATCAATGTCGCAGATCTCATGAATGAGATGGATAGCAAAGAGCAAGTACTCGTCGCAATTGAAAGTTACTTTCTTTCCGTTCTGAAGGATGATCCTGAAGCTTTAGATGAAAGTGTTTTTAACAATCTTACCCAACAGACTCTAGCTTTCTTTTTAGCAGACGATAGTGAGCGAGAAGATCTGCTCGCAATTTTCAAGATCATTCATGGAAGACTAAGTGAAATACCTGTCGAAAAGTATAGCTATTATGGAAAAACGCTTCTAGGTATTGACCATCTTCAATACATCGAAGACTGGATCGACACGAACTTGTTTGAATTGGAGTTGGCTGAGTCACCCAAAGATCTACTTAGCGTTTGTTGGGATCTAATCTCGGACTTCTCCACGAGCGAGATAATAGCTAAAATACAGCCATCCTCCCTTTCCGCAGAGCTGGCTAACTTGTGGATTAAAGGTGAAAGCTTTAATAAAATGTTTGAATATGCGAAAGCCGCAGGAGGCAAGTTCAAGGCCAAGTCCCAACTAAGAAATATCAATCAAGACCATATCGTGGAGCATTGCTCCGCACTCTCGTATGATGGGATGCTTATAATAGGGAGCATGGCTGATATTATTGAGGGTAAATCGATTAACGAAGACCTCTTGTCATTGGTGCGCACGCTACAAAACCAGTTAAAACTCGGTCTCGCTAATGACTTTGATATTTGGTTGTACAGCCAGGGCTATGCTGACAGAGAAGTGTGCAAACACATTTCAAAAGAGTTCAACTCAATTGTGCCTAATAAGAACATCATTGATTACGGCATTCTGCGAAACAATCCGGAGCATTTATCGCGAGCATTGGATGCTCTGCCTTCTATCTATTCGAACGTCAGAGTCAGATGATAAATCTGAGCAGGCCAACCTGTTACACATATTTTTTAAGGTGGACATCTTTTACACGCTCCACTATGACTCATTATTTGTACAGGTCGCATGATCGCGTGAGTTTTACTTCTCAACCGGCCTGGTGAGCGCGAAGTGAACGGCTTGAGCACATTGTTAGGCAGTGGATTCGAGGTAATGAATACCCCGTGCGGCCAATTCGTGGGGACCTTGCAAGTAGTTGTGGTAGAAAAGGGCCTCGCATATCAATTGATCCGTGCTAAAAATCGGATGAGCTTTTATGTCAAGTGTCTGAAAATTTTCGCAAGATATGCTTGATGGCTAGGGCAGGAATTTCTGGGTTATATTGAGCCCAGCGCCTTTCGTCGAACTTAGATTTAGCATCTATTACTGTTTTCGACGGCGTGCTAGTGGTTCGTTTAGTAGAGATTTGGTCAATTCGGTTCATGCCCAAACGTAGTGCATCAAGCCTCCGATCGAGGTCAATTGATCCATCATTTTTGACAGTTAGGCGAAGACTGTCGATACTGATAATTTGATCAGGCCTTTTGTCTTTGAGTGTGTATAACACCATCGCTACATGAATTTCCTGGCCTGCATAACGGGTGAGTGCGGGCTCATTTCGATAGCAAAAATCATGAAAGGACTTCTGCGAGATGGTATCAATGCTGTTGTCCGAATTAATGATGAAGATTCGATGTCCCATGTGGCCTCCTCTGGTAACCTAACGTGTGTGCTAACCGGTGAGCAAAAGCGTAGCTTTTGCGAGTCCAGTGAGCGGAGCGAACGGGGTTGAGTACATAGTTAGGGGTGCTGACGCAATATTGTTAACGCTTTTTTTCCTAATGGGCTTGATTTGAAGCTTGGCTTGGATGCTGAAATTTTTTCGTAAGCACTGGCCATTTGCACTAGATATTGCGATTTGAATCCCAGCTTTTTTTTGGTACATTGCTCTGACTCTATTAGCTTAATTGCCGTTTCTAACCTTTTCGCAAGATCAATATTTGACCCCTTGCGTGGCGGAGTTGCAGGCTCAATATTTTCTTTGTGAGCGCGATCATTGCGATTAGCGGTTTCCCAGTCCAAGGCACGAGCCATATTGCCTCCTAACTATAATTAGGCGGTACAAGGGGGGGTAATGTTTCCGCCAGTTGTGCCTGATAACGTTCCTCGTTCATGCATAACTCCTTGATCAGCTTGAGTGTCGAGCCAAAAAGCGACATGACTACTGTGCACATGACTCAGTCATTGTAGCGTGTCCATGGGAAGCTATTGATCGGTAGCTATCAGCGAGAAAGTCCCCGCAATTTCGCAACAAGAGAATTTGTCGACGGCACCACACCCCTTGCAAATACTTGAATCAACGCGAATCTGCGCGAATCAAGGGCTCACGCCATGACCGGGCGCATAACAGGATCGAAGAACACAAAACCCTCAAAGGCAGACGTGCGCCGCCACATGGAGGCACTCCGCGAGCAGGCCGAAGCCGGCGACGTCGCGGCCCGAGTCGCGCTGATTGAGCTATCGGTCAAGCTGCTCGCGGAGAAGTAGTATGGCCGCCGCTAAGAGCAAGCCACCCGCCGATCTCATCCGCCAGCGCGCGGCTGGACTCGGTGCCGATATGCTCGACGTCTTGGATGTTATGGCTCACCGCGGCGACGTCGGCGCGGATGACCGTCTCCGCGAAAGACCGCTTTTGGCCGGTTTCTGTCCGTTGCCACCAGCAGCTTTTGGCCGTTTGCTGTCTGCCGCGAAGGGCCGTAGTCGACCCAAAGCTGCCCATCGCATGAGGCAGAAAACGGCCAAAAGCTGCCATTTGTAATGGCTAGCTATCGAGCAACATCAGGCGTTCAAATCATCCACTAAAGACCGTGCGCGGCGATGAACATGGCGACGGCCGACCGGCAATAGGATTCGATTTCGTTGTCGTCCTCTGCTCTCGCCTCATCGAAGCGCGCGATAATCAGGAGATCGGATCCTTTGAAAAGCGCGGCAAACAAGCGGGCGGACTGGAGAGGATCGGGCACGTTCAGAACCGCCTTCGCGTGCAACTGACGCAACAGGGCCTCGATTTGGGCGATGACATAGGCGGGGCCGG
>Ga0065714_10002855_pt1 | contig 11975 bp, 10 predicted proteins | sample MisRhiReplicate2_FD_59101 | JGI IMG/M metagenome (GOLD analysis project Ga0065714, IMG submission 59101) | Miscanthus rhizosphere microbial communities from Kellogg Biological Station, MSU, sample Rhizosphere Soil Replicate 2: eDNA_1 v2... | ecosystem: Host-associated > Plants > Roots >... | reverse complement strand
TGACTCCGGTATTGAAACTTTGTGATTGACTGTAATAGAGATGGCAGATCAGTGTCAGTAGTATGATGAAATACTTTCTTTTCATAATGTGTTTATTTTTTAATCAGTTTAGCATTTGCCGTTTTATTCGCATCAGTTTTTATGGTGATCAAGTAAGCTCCTTGAATCAGGTTCTGAGTGTTAATCTTGGTCACTTTATTTTTTGTTTTCAGGCTTTGAAGCTGTCTTCCGCCCATATCATAAATTGTAATATCTGCTTCCTTGAATTCCATTCCAATCTCCACATAACAGTAATCAGAAACAGGATTCGGATAAATCTTAATATCCTGCTTCTCAATCAACTGATCCAACTGCTTATCGCCCAGTTTCACAATCTTCCAATTTTCTTTCCCCAATTCTTCTGCACTTGTCCCTGCCAGAATGATCGAGCCGTCTCGGTTTAATTTAATGTCAGATAATCGTTCCTCTTTTTTTCTGGATTCTCCTTTTACATGCTTTCTCCACTGCTCATTTCCGTTTTGATCCAAATACAAAATCCAAAAAGTCTCATCTTCTGCTTCGATTCTGCCTTCCGCCTGAGTATAACCTCCGAGTAAAATCCCCTGAGTTAAGTCTTTATTCTTTTCTCTTTCATCTTTCCTCTGAATTACATTCATCCCCATCAAAACGTCTCTGTTCTTGAAGTTGTAGGATTTCTGCCACAACTCTTCACCCCTGTCGTTTAAAGAAATTAGCCAAACATCCGTTCCTTCTTCAATCCCCACCGTTTTATTTCCTGATCTCTCGGATCTTGATTCTCCGCCAATTAGATATCCTGTAGAAGTCATTGCCAACGTTCGCAGATGGTCATCGTCTTTCCCGCCATAATTCTTTTCCCACTCTACCTTTCCTTCTTTATTCAATTTGATGATATAATAATCACCTTCTCCGAAATTTTCGGTTTTCTTAGATCCGCCTGCATTACTTCTCGAATACATTCCTAACAATGCTCCTCCGTCAAGCGTTGGAATCATCTTTTCTACCTCGTCCAATCCTTTTCCGCCCAAAATAATCTGCGAAAGTTCTTTTCCGTTTTTATCTAATTTTGAGACGATCACATCTTTAGATCCGTAACCTTTCGGTGCATTCTGTGTATTTCCTGCTACAAAAAATCCGAAATCGGTCGTCTGAATCACCGCTTTAGCTTCTTCATCCTGAGCAGTTCCCAATGTTTTTTGCCACAGTTCATCACCAAATTCGTTGATTCTGATCAACCAAAGGTCTGAACCACCTTTGGAATTGTCTTTTTTATCTAACCCTGCATTGGAAAACGAGGTTCCACATAGAAGAAAACCATCTTCCTGTGTTGCTACTGTTGCGGAAAGAAAATCGTGATTCTGACCTGAGAAATATTTTTCCCAAACTTCCTCACCCTGCTGATTCAATTTCACCAGATGAAAATCGTAACCATTATTTTGTGTACCCTGAGCTTGTCGAAGGGTTCTGCTTTGAATGCTACTACCCGTAATAAGATATTGTTGATCGATCGTTGTAGTCACCTGCGAAAGAAAATCCTGAGTGGAGGATTTAATGTCTTTCTGCCAAACCACCTCCTGAGCTGAAATGCTCAAAACCGTGCATAGAAATAATGCACTCATGTAGAGTTTTTTCATCGTTGAGTTTTTTAATTGTTGTTAATTTTTTGCAAATATAAAAATTTATTCATTCCTTTTGTGAGTAAAATTGAATTTCAATACATATTGATAATAATTTAATTTTCGGTTAACTGTTATTCATTTCATTTGTTTTTAATTTTATACTTCTTTAATGCAAATATCAATGCCAGATGCGACAGAACCTGTCGTGTTATTTTTAATTCAGTTTTTTATTGATTCTCGCTGATTATAGAAAATAAGAAAGGCGCAGAGCAGAAGTCGATCCGTATTAGAGGTACCGCGAAGAACCCAAAGACCAGAAAGACTACGCCCGCGCCAGTAGTAGACACAGGCGTAAGTCTATCAAAATTTGGTCTTTTGAAGAAAATTCGCGGTTTTCTAATACCAATATGATAGCTTACGCTTTTATATTTTTTTCGTTAAAATCTGCTGCGAAGATAAAAATATTTTGATATAAATCAAAAATATAAGAAATGAATTACTCTTAAATACTAATTATAATCAATACTATTGCTCGCCTGGGTTAATTTATTTCCACTCCTGACCAATTCAATTTAACATAATTAATTAAAAACTAAAAAAATACGTTAAATAATTATATATATTCCAAAAAATAAATACATTTGTTATATTATTAACTTTAAAAAGCACAGATAATGGCAGAAAGTAAAAACAACATCGTAACTCACGGTTTGAGTGGAAAGGTCGGAGATCTACTCGTATTCAGCCAAAGAAATGGTAAAACAATAGTATCAAAAGCACCGAAGGAAAGAACAGGCGAAATGTCTGAAAAACAAAAGCAGCATACCCTTCGATTTCAGAAAGCTGTCCTGTATGCAAAAGCAGTTCTCAATGATCCTGTAAAAAAACAGCTGTATGAAGCAAAGGCGGATCATTCAATTGGAATGAGCACCTATAACGTAGCCGTTGCCGATCTTCTGAATGCTCCCGATATTGAAGAAATCAATCTTTCCGGCTATACAGGCAATTCGGGAGACCTTATAAAAATTGTAGCAACTGATGATTTTGGAGTAGTATCAGTACACGTAAAAATAGAAAATGCCGACGGAACTTTAGTAGAAGAAGGCGCAGCCGTTAATAACGGAGCCGAATGGATCTATACGGCAACCGCATCAAACCCCGATCTTGCAGGTGATAAGATCACCGTAACCGCCTCTGACGCTCCTGCCAATATGACAGAAGAGACAAAAACACTATAAAAATAAAAGTTGGGCAAGGGTATAGGAAGGGTATAGCGACTGTATAACGACAGCTCATTAAAAACCGCTGTCAAAATGACAAAAGCCATCCGAATCGGATGGCTTTTATTTGTATTATTATTGTAAAATTAATTAATCAATTCAAATCTCGCATACTCAGCGATTTTCTTTGGAAGCTTAATTCCTTCCTCAGTCTGATTATTCTCCAGCAACGCAGCCATAATTCTTGGCAATGCCATTGCAGAACCATTTAAAGTGTGTACCAACTGAGTTTTTCCTTCAGCTTTGTAACGGCATTTCAACCGGTTTGCCTGGAACGTTTCAAAATTTGAAACTGAACTTACTTCCAGCCATTTCTCCTGAGCAGCACTCCAAACTTCAAAGTCATAAGTCATTGCAGAGGCAAAACCTGTATCGCCACCACACAATCTCAAAACCCTGTATGGCAATTCAAGATCTGTAAGGATTTCTTTGATATGCTCTACCATTTCTTCTAAAACAGCATAAGAATTTTCAGGCTTCTCTAATCTTACAATTTCTACTTTTTCAAACTGGTGAAGACGGTTCAGACCTCTCACATGAGCTCCGTAGCTTCCCGCTTCTCTTCTGTAGCATTGAGAAAATGCTGTATTTTTAATCGGAAGGTCTTTTTCATCCAACAAAACATCACGATAAAGATTTGTTACAGGAACTTCCGCTGTTGGAATTAAATAAAGTTCATCTGCATTGATGTAATACATCTGTCCTTCTTTGTCCGGCAACTGTCCCGTTCCATATCCTGAAGCTTCATTGACAACATGAGGCGGATTCACTTCCAGATAACCTGCATCAACATTTTTATCTAAAAAATACTGAACCAAAGCTCTCTGCAATCTCGCTCCTTTTCCGAAATAAACAGGAAAACCGGCTCCGGCAATTTTTACGCCTAATTCAAAATCGATCAGATTATATTTTTTCGCCAATTCCCAATGCGGGATTGCACCTTCACCTAAACCTTCTACATCATGAGACTGATAGATGATTTCATTATCATCCGCAGAAATTCCGGCTTTTACCAATTCGTAAGGCACGTTTGGAATCTGATAAAGAATATCCAATAACTTCTTTTCGATCACTTCTAACTGTGACTTCAATTCTGCGCTCGACTCTTTGTATTGTGCTGTTTTAGATTTTGATGCTTCGGCTTCGTCTTTTTTCCCTTCTTTCATTAAAATCCCGATCTCTTTGGAGATTTTGTTAATTTCTGAAAGCTGAGAATCCAATTCAAACTGAATTTTCTTTCTTTCTTCGTCAGTAACGATCGCCTCGTCTACCAACTCAGGATTTTTGAATTGTCTTTTTTGAAGACCTTCTAAAACGCGTTCTTTGTTTTCGCGCAAAAAATTGACTTGTAACATTTTTGTTGTTGTTGTTGTTGTTGTTGGGTGTTAGATGTTTGTTGTTGGGTGTTGCAGGACTTCCATCATCCAGCTTCCGTCATCCAACAGATTTATGCAAATTTAAAGATTATTTTGTGATTTTCACGACATTACGATTTTCAGAATCTTTCGTTACCGGTAATTCAGAATTGTTATACAGAACTTTTGACACCTCAAAAACTGTTGGCGTCCAATGGTAAAAAATCTGTAAAGTATCGTTATCTATATCCGCAAATGTAGTATCTGTAAGCTTTTTTGTAAGTCCTACTCTTATTTGTGAGCGGTAAATTCTGTTGTCCATATCTGAACCGCTTTCCAATTGTCTTGTAGCTCCGGCGATGTATTCAATGTAACTCACACTGTCAGAAACTATTTTGACAGAGCTTGAAACCGGCGCATTATCGGTAGCCGCAAGCATATCGTTCATCGCTATGGTTGTAAATGATCCGATTTTATTTGGAATCAGCAGATTTTTACCATTTGTATCTTCAATATAAAAGCCCATGATCTGATCAATTTTCTGAATAGAATCTTCGTCGCTCCTACATCCCATAAGCGCAAAACATCCGAGTAAAATTCCAAAAAGCAGATTTTTCATAATGCAAAGGTAAAATATAAAATGAAACTGATTTTACTGATTTTCAAAATATTTCTGATACCAAAGCTCAAAAGTGACCAATTGCCAGATTTTGACATAATCATACTCGTCTTTTTGGTTTTCCCACCAATCATCAACGATTTCTGAATTAAAGAAATTCCTTTTTTTAAGGCTTTCTAAATTTTCAATGATAAATTCCCGAATCTTCTTCTCATTTTTAATGAAATACGCCAACGGAAAAGAAAATCCACGTTTTGGCATATTCAAAACTTCGGAAGGAAGATATTTTTGGGCAACTTTTCTAAGTAAAGGCTTATTCTGAATTCCATTAAATCTCAATTTTTCGGGTAAAGACGAAATGTAATCAATCAAATCATTGCTCAAGTATGGATATCGAAATTCTATCCCATATTTCATCGCACTCAGATCGTCTCGGAAAACGTGGTGAGATGACAGAGAATATTTCATGTCATATTCAAATAATCCTTTGTAATCTTTGGTTTCAGAAAGATGAAATTGTTTTAAATTTGGATTGATCTTATTAAAGATTTCTTTTTTTAATACATTTTTCGCCTGCAAAGGTTTCATACCGACCTGACTTTGTCTGAAAAAATCAAATACAGAATCCTGAGAAAAGTAATTTTTGACCTTTTGTGAAAAATGATCTTTTGTGAAAATGAAATTACTTATAAAATTAAAATTCTTCATTAAAAGCCATTTATTGAGCTTTAAAGAATGAGAATATCCTGCAAACAATTCATCTGCTCCATTTCCGCTGAGAACGACTTTAAACCCTAAGATTTTAGCGTATTCAGCAGCATTCATCAAAACTTCCAAACTGCTGTAAGGTTCTTCAAAATGCTGAATATTTTCTTTTAACTGATCTAAAATTTCCTCGTCTGAAACTTTTTTAATGTGGTGTGGAATCTTGATTCTTTCGGCAACCAAAGAAGCATTTTTTATTTCATCTTCAGAAAACGGATAAGCAATTGTAAATGCATTAATGTCATTTTTGTATGGTTTTGACTGTGCCGTAATCAAAGTAGAATCTATTCCGCCGCTCATCATACTTGCAACCGGAACGTCTGCATACAGCTGTTCCTGAACACTTTCAGAAAGCAATTCGTCGATTTTTAATACAGCTTCTTCCTCAGAAATATTATTTTCTGTGGTGGGGAAATTCCAATAAAATTCTTTTGTTGTTTTAAAACTATTCAAATCAATCGTTACAAATGAAGCAGGTTCTAAAGAAAAAACATCTTTAAAACAGGTTTCAGGAGCCAAAGTAGTCTGAAAAAGAAAATTGGTATACACTCCCTGCCAATTGATTTCCGGATTTAAATATTCATTTTTGAGAAGAGACTTTATTTCAGAAGCCCACAAAACGATCTCCTGATTTTTGTAATAAAAAAGTGGTTTTAAACCTACTCTATCTCTTGCTAAGATTATTTTATTTTTATCTAAATCGATCAGAGCAATCGCAAACATTCCGTCAAATCTGGCAAACATTAAAGTTCCCCAAGCTTGATATGATTTTAAAATAACTTCTGTATCTGAATGACTTTTAAATGTATACCCTAAATCTTCAAGCTCTTTTCTGAGCTTTTTAAAATTATAAATTTCACCGTTGAAAGTAATCGTGATTTTTTCGTCATCCGAAAGCATTGGTTGATGTCCTTTTTCAGATAAATCTAAAATGGAAAGTCTACGAAAACCTAAAGCCAGCTGAGAATTTTCTCCTTTCAGAACAGGAAATATTTCTTTGATTCTTTGAGTAGAATCTTCTCCTGAAAAAGATTTTCCAGCCGATCCATTCGAAAGCCAAAAACCCTCGTCATCGGGACCGCGATGTTGGATGGCTTTATTCATTTCTAAAATATTTTTAGAAGAAATTTCTTTCTTAAATGAATAATAACCGCAGATTCCGCACATGATCAGATTTTTTTGGATTCGTAAAAATAAGCAAAAGCGGGCAAAATTCCCGACAAAGCCAAACATCCAAATGTCACATAGGAAACTCCTGTCAAACCATATTCAGGAATAATAAGATAAAGGCTGAGCGAAGTTGCGAAAAGCATAAAGGCAGAAATGACCAAATTCCACATCGTTTTGCCTATCGAAGCCAACATATAAACAAACAACACTCTGAAAATCAAAGAAATTACTGCAGCAAATAAAAGTATTCTGTAAATTTCAGTGTTCTGATATTGATTTCCGAAAATCGAAAGTATTTGTTGATCAAAAAAAACTCCGACAACCAAAACTATAATTCCAACAACCGTAAAAAGCTTCCAATAATTAAAAATGAATTGAAATTGATATTTTTTGTCACGATGATGCTGACACAATTTTGGGTACTCGGTCTGCATAAAAATAAATCCCAATACCAAAATATTCATCGGAATCATTGAGCTGACTTTATAATACGCAACATCCTGTTCTTTCATTAATAATCCGATGAAAAATATATCAAGAATAAAAACGAGTTCTCCAATTTGGGTGGTCAATGCCGTTGTCCAGGAAAAACGCCAGAATTCTTTACTCCTGAAATCATTAAACGTTATTTTTTTTAATGAAAAACTAAACTGTCGATCATAAAAAAACAGGAAAAAAGGAGAAAGGCAAAGGCTTAATATAAATCCGTTTAGCTGCCAAAAATAGGTACAAACAACTCCAAAAATCAGTGAAGTAACGGAAAGGAAAATATCAAATTTAGCAAAGGTTTGATTATCTAAATCTGCACGATATTCAGCTTTTTTTTGTTCGACCAAATACATTCCCAAAAACCGAATACTGAATAAAAGAATCAGTTTAATTTTAGCAAATTCTTCCCAATATAAAATCCCCGAAATCAAAATCATGATTAATGTGAGGATGAAATTATAAATCAGTCCGTAAGAAAAAGCATATCGAAAAAGCTGTTTTCTTTGAAATGAGTTTTCAATGCCGGAACCATATTTGACAACACCTTGTGCAGCTCCAAATCCTGAAAAGGCTAAAAATATTGTGAGGAAATTTAGTCCAAATGTAGCTGCACCAAAATCTTCTTTCGATAAGATCCGCGCGACAAAAACACTTAATAAAAATGCAGAAAGTCTCGCTATGAGTAAAGATAAACCTACCCAAATTCCTTTCTTAGCAATGAAATCTTTGATAAAACTGACCATTATTTCAATACAAATTCATAAACTTCAGAAAAAGCTTCTGCTATTTTTTCCGGACTGTATTTTTCTTTGATTTTTCGATGTAAAATCTCAGGATTGTCAAATTTTACTTTTTGCAAAAGAACTTTTTCCATAGCCAGATACAAATCTTCGACATTATTTTTCTCAACCAAAATACCTGTATTTTCGTCTACAAATTCCGGCACTCCACCAACTTTGGAAGATATTACGGGAATTCCCGATGCATTGGCTTCTACCAAAACACAACCTTGAGTTTCGTTTTCACTAAAAAGAATCAGAGCATGAGATTGCTGCATCTTTTCCGCAACTTCCGATAGAGGCAGGAGTCCAAATGTCGAAATATAATCGGATGCTGAAAGATCAGTAATCTGTTTTTCAAGATGTTTGAAATCACTTCCACCAATTTTTAAATGAAATTTGTAACCTGCATCAAACAACTTTTTGGCAGCAACGATGATTTTATCCGGATTTTTTCTTTCAACTAAAGATGAAACGTGTAAAAATGTAAAAACTTCGTCTTTTTTCACTTCATTATTCAGCTTAAAAACATCTGTGTTTACTACGTTTGATATTACATGTATAGTTTTTTTTACCCCTAAAGCGATCAAACCTTTTTTCAGATTTTCACTTACCGGTAAAACTGCGGAAGATTGGTTTGCAATATATTTAGCAAAAAAACGCCACAAATTCCCATGAGCGTCCGAAGCATTTTCCTGATAGGCAGTCCAATGTTCTGAGATAACAAAAGGAATATTCAATTTATTTTTAAGATAAACTGCAAAAAACATAGAATTATGCAAAACATTCGCATGCACCAAATCCGGTTTCTGCATTCTTGAAAATCCTATTTTGTAGGCTTTCATTCTACGGTAAAAATTCTGAAAAGGATTTTTTGAATTTCTATAATAAACGATGACAGTTTTAATTCCATTAATGATCTGATCGTCAATTAAATATTTTTCTTTTTGATGAAAATCTCCGATAGAATGTAAAATTTCAACATGATGTTTTAAAGATACAGCTTCAGCATGTCTTTGAACAAAATTACCATTAGACGGCTCAACTTTGTTTGGAAACCAGGAAGAGATGAAGAGGATATTTTTTCTTTCCAAAATTTTATTTAAATGTATCTTTGTTTATCATTTATATCAAACGAATCTAAGCAAAATGAACGCTAAAATTAATAAAATTCTTTCTTTTATTCGAATAATTCTTAAAAAGCCGAGTTTAATCAATATCATTTTAGACAGTCCGCTTGTAGCTGAAGAAAGATTTAAAAAGTTTTATCCTAATTTAGCTTCACTACCTCAAATTGATATCGAACAACTCAGTGAAGAAATCCCTAAAAACATTGACACTTTTATTCTTGACGGTGGATCTTTGATCACTGATTTGCAACTCCTTTCTGCGATTGCAGCAAGAAAAGATGTAAATTCTTACCTTGAAATCGGAACCTGGCGTGGCGAAAGTGTTCATAATGTCGCCAAATATATTGATGACTGTACCACGATTAATCTTTCCAATGAGGAAATGAAAGAAATGGGATTGAGTCCTGAATATGCAGAACAACACGGAATTCTTTCAAATAAAAATCCAAAAATTCTACATCTCGGAGCCAATACTAAAACTTTTGATTTTGCTTCGTTAAACAAAAAATACGATTTAGTTTTTATCGACGGTGAACACAGTTATGAGATGGTTTTAAATGATACTCAAAAAGTGTTTAAACATCTTCTGCATGAAAATTCTATTGTTGTGTGGCATGATTACGCTTACAGTCCGCAAAATATACGGTATGATGTTTTTCAGGCAATATTAGACGGTGTCAGAAGCAAGAATCATTCTTATCTCTATCATCCAAAGAATACGATTTGTGCTATTTTTACAAAGGCTAAATTGAAATCATCAACTTTTGACAAGATGAAATTTCCTGAAAATATATTTACGATTGGAGTAGAAAAGAAAACTTTTTCTTAAAATATCGTTTAATTTAATTCTGGAACCCGAAAACCGCATTATAAGACTGTTCATNACTGCTAAGTTTTTTGAGTATTTGATAATTAAATTTACTGAATAGATAAATGATTTCCGTTTCACTATGTCCGGAATCTTTTAAAGTTTTGTGGTTGATTTCTATTAAAATCTGAGGTTTGATTTCGGTTAAAATCCTGGTCATTCCTAAAAGTGCATCGTATTCTCCACCTTCAATATCAATTTTAATTAAATCAATTCTGTTAATATGATAATCAGCCAAATATTGATCTAATGTTGTGCTTTCAACGACTTCTTTTGAAGTAAAATCTTTCAGGAAAGCAGAAGCCATTCCGATATTGTTATCTTTCTCGTTATATAAAATTTCCATCATAGAATTTTGACTGGAAATCGCTTTATTTTCAGCAATAATATTTTCAAATTTGTTGAGGGAAATATTTTCTTTAAACTGATTATAGTTCGGAGGAAATGCTTCGAAAGCATATATTTTCCCTTTCTCTCCGACAATTTTGGAAGCGTTTAATGAAAAAAGTCCTATGTTTGCACCAATGTCAATAAATACATTTCCAGGTTTCAGAAAGTCTGAGAGATAATCAATTTCAGGCTTTTCGTAATCTCCAAGGAAATACAATTGTTGCTGAATCCAATCAGACAAATTGACTTGGAGTTTTAAATTTCCTCTGTAGATTATCTGTTTTTTTACATCGGCAAAAAGCTGATATGGGTTAAAAATATGCTTATGAAATCCAAAATATCTTCTCCTGAAAAAAGGAATTTTAAATAAATTTCTGAATAACTCAGCTATGAATTTCCCCACTTTCAAAAAATTATTTAATTCCGGCTGCCCAGCTTCTGTTGAAAGGAAGTAAGAAATTTCCTAAAAATTCAAGATAAGTGTTTTTAGAAAAATCAAAAACCTCAATTTCTTTTGATAATTCTCCGCTTCTTACTTTATTTTTAAAGTCTATAAGTTTTAATGTTTTTACCTCTCCATTTTCCACGAAACTCGCTTTCATACGGTCAAATAATCCCAACTGATACTCTTCATCAATCTCTCTCATGATCTTGCCTAAAGCATCAATACTACATCCGGAAGCCATTTCTTTTTCTTCGTCTACACAGATCACAATGAACTGATTTTTTTCAATTTTAAAAGAGGATGAAAGTGGTTTTCCGTGAGCTGCCCAACCTGCAAGAAAGTCATATAATTTTTCTGTAATAACTTTCGCTTCTTTGGTTGTAAAAGCTCGTGACGCAGGATAAATAATTACTCTGTAATCTTCGGCTTCAACTATATTTGATTCTTCGATTCTCATTTCCAATACATTTTAAAAAGCAAAATTACGCAATTTTATTGATTCAATATTTTAAATAAAAAAAACTCAGAAGCAATCCTGAGTTTAATATAATTTTAAAAGTAAAACTTATAAATCTTCAGCTTCAGCCAAAAGTTCTACAATATCTTTTACTTCAACTTCTGTATTTTTATTGAAATGTTTTACACCATCAGTCAACATCGTATTGCAAAACGGGCAACCTGTAGCAATGATTTTTGGTTCGAAAGACAAAGCTTCTTCAGTTCTTTCGATGTTGATGTCCTTATCACCTTTTTCAGGTTCTTTAAACATTTGAGCTCCTCCTGCTCCACAACACAAACCGTTTGTCTTGCAACGTTTCATTTCAACCAACTCGGCATCCAGTTTTTCTAAAAGCATTCTTGGTGCTTCGTATTCACCATTTGCTCTTCCCAGATAACAAGGATCATGAAATGTAATTTTTTTCCCTTTAAAAGCTCCGCCTTCAATTTTTAATCGTCCTTCATTCATCAATTGTTTTAAGAACTGAGTGTGATGAATTACTTCATAATTTCCTCCTAAACTTGGATACTCATTTTTCAGCGTATTGAA
>Ga0065714_10065204_pt1 | contig 11978 bp, 9 predicted proteins | sample MisRhiReplicate2_FD_59101 | JGI IMG/M metagenome (GOLD analysis project Ga0065714, IMG submission 59101) | Miscanthus rhizosphere microbial communities from Kellogg Biological Station, MSU, sample Rhizosphere Soil Replicate 2: eDNA_1 v2... | ecosystem: Host-associated > Plants > Roots >... | reverse complement strand
AGGCGGGTCTTTTACACAAGTCCGGCCATGGTCAGAATCAGGGTTACCACTCCGTACACAGGTAGGACCACGTAAGTAATAAAAACCACCGTGATCACCGCACCCAATAGCCGGCAGAGGATAATGGACTTAAACGGGCCACGTTTGGTAGGCTTGGTGATGACACAGCCAACAACCGTCACCAGCATACCTACTGCTCCTGCACAACCCATGGCAAAGATGAACAGAGTGATGACCCACTGGAAGGTGGTAACGTCAGCCATTGAATGTCCCTACTACGATCGTTAGAAGCCAAAGACCGAGTGTGGTGAGTGCATCCCACGTTTCAGTCCAGTACAGGGAATTGACGACCAGTAGAGCCGCAATAGGGAAACCCACGGCCAGCATGCCAGTCAGTCGACCGGTCTCGGTGGTGAAGTAGGTGGACTTACAGACTTTAACTTCGGCCCACACAAACAACCCGACGCCTATCGCTGCTGCTACAAACAGTCCGATCATTGCGTAGTTCATTAAACTTCCTCGTTTGTCACAGTAGAAGCGAAGACTTGCGAAAGCCTCCTGCTTAGCAATAATGTATCGCTATAAATTCTTTGAATACATAGGGTTAACGGCATAACAGGAAGGGTGTGACCCCTCCCCGTTTAGCTTACAAACCGAGCGCGGCAGTAATGCCCACCTGCGCTGCATCCTTGTTACGGTAAACCTGCGCTTTGCCCACACGCGATTCCAGTGCTTCGATCATGCCCAGACCGTAGCTGTCATCCGGCTGGCTCAGCAGTACACCACGCTTGCCGTCCACTTCACCCAAGTTGTCGTACAGGTGCACGTCAGTGTTCGGGGTAATGACAAACAGGCTGTAGTCGTCATGGACGGTTGGAGCATCAGCATCCTTCTGCGCTTTCTCCAAATCCTTCTTGGCCTGGGCCAGCAAAATTTGTTGAGAGCTTTCGTTGCTCGACTGCCACTGGTTGTAGACGATCTGTGCACCTTTAACCTTGACCTTCAGGTTATCAGGGTTGCCGTCTTCTTCCGGGATGTACAGAGCCACGACGGGTTGGTCGACGTAACCTGGGTTGCTTGCCATCTCTTCTGCGGAGGGTTCAGCACCTTCGGCACTTTCCATCGACAGGTTGTCCCACCACTGATTCTTGATCATCGCTGCACACTTTCCTTAACAGGTTGGCTTAAGAGGTAAAGTCTCTATACTAATCTCTCCTCTAAGCTCTTCTTGAGTTACCCTTGCCCGGCACCCTAACAGCCAGAGATCTCTTCACCAAAAGCCTACGGTGACGTCGGGGGTATACAGACAGCTATACCCCCTCCTTTTCCTACGGAGAATCCCCCAGTCTGGTGGCGTAGGGAACTGCCGAAGACACTTTCGCATCCCCGACAGATGAGCTACCTGAGCAACTCACATAACATGATGTCCGTGAGGGTTTTTAAAAACCAAAAAAGAAACATAGACCACCCGGCTCCAATACGGAGCCGGGCAGGGGAGGTAGCCTATGTTTCAAGTCCCTTGGTAAAGGAGGAACCTAAGGGACAGCCAATTACTTAACATGCAGACCGCTGGTACCCACCTTGATCCGCACACCACCGTTCTCTTTATCGATCCAGGTCAAGAACCCCTGAGCCGACAGTTCGTCCATGTTCTTCTCATGGAACTCTTCACCATCGAGCAACAGGGCTTGCAGACGTTCGATCAGCAGAGGTGCCGAACCTTGAGCAAACGCCGTCAACTGCTCAACCGTCATGGCATGGCCACTGTTGTTGAGGTCGTCGAGCAGGATGTTCAGGTGGTAGACCACAGACTTGATTGGGTTCTGCAACCAGTGTGCATCAGGCTTCATGGCCATAGGGCCCACGATGCCGTCAGCAAACGGAACGTCAGGGACGTCGTTGTTCACAGGAACCACAGGCAGGTCAAAACCCAGCATGGTCAGGAAAACTTCCTTGATGCCGATTTCTTTAGGGACTGGGTGACGGAAGTCAGCAGCCCAGATCACTTCCTTCTTGGCAGTCGGCAAGACGTCGTTGTCTACCCAGAGATCTTTCATCTCAGGCTTCTTGCCCATGCTGATATAACCGGGAAGTGTTTCTGGTACAGGTTTCATGTCGATTTCTCCTACCTGGCTCTGGAACCAACCACTGACCACGCCAACACGGCGAGGTTTAGCTTCGGCAATCGGAGCGCGGCGTTCGTCTTCGTCATTGAGCAGACGGTTAAGGGTATCGTTACAGATCTCCATACCGTCAGGCAGGTTTGCAAGAAAGCGGCGAGCGTGTTCAACGTGGTACATGGAATGGTTAGTCATTGTATCAACTCCACTAATAGGAATGGCTCAAGGTTGGTGTAGCTATCATGGAAGTAATGTGTGACCAAAAGCATTTAGGATCGACCCAATCTTGTGTATTTGTCCTCCTTACTCAGTAGGTTAAACCCTTATGGAACTCCAAAACTGGACACCGCCCTGGATGGAGGGAGGTAACTGCAACCCTTCCTTTGAAGAAATCAAGCACGGCCTCGACTCCAATGCCGGCGGCGTTAAGGGTGTCTTCAACCGTGGCTGCGCCGATCTTAAGATCGACAAGAAGTTCACGATCAAGCTTCACCAGTACGCACAAGGTTTTGCTAACAAGAACGAAGACCACATCGCTTTCTTCGGTGGCACCCTGATGGGGGTCAACCCAGTACGCTTCAAAAACGAAGACCGTAACCGCTGGTTCGATGACATCCTCGAAGCAGATGACTTGGCCATGGAAGACGAGCTGCATCAACTGGAAGCAATCGTCCCGTCCCGGATGGTCTCCAGTGATGTCATGAACCTGTCCTGCCTGTGGCTGACCCATGCGATCTACGTCTCGCCTTACCTCTCCACCAAAGAGAAGGAAGATGCGATGATGGACGCGATCATGGTGCTCCAGTACAAGTTCATCACCTCCATTCTCGCCTACTGGTTCAAGTACCCGGCAGATGAGGCCGTAGCGATTGCGACTTACGCTGCACTGTCGAAGAAGTTCGGTCTGAAGGTCTACGGTTCATGGGGTGCCCTGCTGCGTTCCCGTGCTGAAGACATCTTGGCTCAAGGGAAGATCCACTATCTGACCTACACCAAGTTCGACAACGACAAAGACATCGTTTACATGGTCAACGATATTCAAGGACGGATTAAGGACATTCTTAAGAATGTGCGAGACAAGTTCGAAATTATCCGATTGAACCCCAAAGGTCTGATCAAGTCGACTTCGTCTACTGTCATCACGCTGGACGGTGACACCAAGGTACGGGACAAGAAACGTAACTTCGTGATCTACCGCCGCTACATCCACACGGTCATGGGTGACAGGGCAACCTTCATTCGACCGGAGCTGGTGGATGTGATTGATGACGCGATGAATGCCATGAGCCGTGAGCGGTTCCTGGAAGCACTGAATTACCTCTCCCTGAACCATGGGGCCAAAGGTGATCCAGACATCGCAGAGCTGGTGGATGAAACCCTGTCTCACGCGTTTGATTACATCTCCACCAACCGTGACGTGATGAACAACCCTAACGACATTGGCGGCCTTGTGGCCAAGATGCGTTCGTTGTACATGGCGTCCAAAGGGTCTGACCCTACTCTGCTCAAGATGCGCGCCTTGGCCGAGAAGATCGTCCAGCGTGCCGTCAAGACCAAGAACGGTTCTGTTATTGCCGCCGTCCGTACCGGGTGCATGCTGTACATTATCCTGCGCACCTTCACCATGAACCATTACAAGTAAGAACAGGGGATTTACATGTCGCACACTGACGAAGCGCACAAACTGCGGGCAGCGTTAGCTTTCCTTCACCATCGTGGTCGTATTCTGATGAAGACGAACCCGTCGATGGAACAAGCCAACCACTTCAATGAATTGACTGGCGCATTCCTGTCTCCGGTGGATGTGGAGGCCCCGTCGATGGAATCCATTGAAGATCCGGTCAAGATGATCGAAGCTACCATGGAAGGCATTGGTTCGATCCTCAAGGGTTTGATCAAGGTGGTTACGGGTCGCAACTCCGACGGCACCAAAGACGAGAAAGTCGCCGCCAAAGTCAAGGCGGATGACTACATCGAAATCGCCCGCAAGATGGAAAAGGGTTTCACCAACAAAGCGTGGTTGGATACGGCCGCTTTTGTTGACCCGACTAACACGGTTGATCTTGGCACCCGCAGTGCTGGTTTCTTCTACCGCGGCAATACCGCTGTTCGTGGCATCGACGAAATCGTCAAAGAGTTCACCGCTGACCTGAATGGCTATGCGTCGATTCTCAACTCCAACAAGAGCGTCATCACGGCTTACTCCAAGTGGGCCAGTGAAACGTGGGAGAAGGTCGAGAGCCATTACGAGAAACATCAAGACGAGGAAGGGGTCTACACGGAGATCACTGCCATCGTCAAGGCTCAACTGGCTAAACGTCCAGCGGTACCTGCCGAGAAAGCCAATATCCCTACCCAGTCTCGGTTGGGGTTCCCAGCACCGGATAACTGGACTGGAGTTTCCAAGTACACCGGCATGGACAATGCCTGGATTGCCAAGGGTGAGCCAGAGTTCGGGTCCATCATCAAGCAACCACCACTGACGCGTGAGACCGTCGCTAAAGCCACGGCGCTGTACGAGAAGATCGTCGCACTGAATTACCAGATACAGGACTTTGACGAAGAGTTGATGGACAAGTACTGGGTTCAGGGTTACGATGACTATCCGTTCCGCGACGACGGCATGACCGATGCCATGGTCAACGCCGGTGACAATGCTTGGGTATTCGACGCGCACTACTCCTACGATCACGTCTGGGGTGTGTTGTCGATCATGGTCAAGCGCCTCGACTTCATGGCCGATGGTCTGTACCGTTACATTCGTGACTCGTTCGTAGTTCAGCCGTAAGCGGCATAAAGGGGAGGGTCGTCAAGACCCTCCTCCTATGCCGTCAGCACTCTACAATGTCTACATTACGAGACTTGTAGCCGTTGCGTCCGATGTTCTTGAAATCACGACCCTGTATCCCCGTAGCTTCACGGCGATTCATGTTGGCCGACTGAGTCCGACGCTCACCGGATTCCTTGATCAATGCATCAAGCGAACCAATGTCCATCGACACAGCGTCTTTGTTGAGTTTACGGTACATGGACTTCAACCGATGCTCGATACGGATGGCGTCGATGTCACTGCGGGAAGCTTGCAACTCCTCCATCAGCATCTCGATTTCTTCACGTATCATCAATTGACGATCACGTTCGTTCTCTTCCTTCCAAGACAACTGGTGATCCGACTCCCAGACCTTACGTTTGACTTGAGACACGTCAATGCCGTAGTGATCCAAGTTCTTAGCGTGAGCCAGGAACCAGTGAGTCAACAGCCACGAGATCACATGGTCGTCGTTCTTGCCTGCACCGTGGTCAACCCGTCCGTTCTTCGTTTGCAGGCCAGAGATTTCCTTGGCCAGCACTTTGTCTCGGACAAGATGCCCCGTCTTCTTACCGGCCTCCTGTAGCACAGAGCCGTACAGCAGCTCACGCAGAGGGCCGTTGGTAGGGAAGCCGAAGTGGCGACGGAACGAGGCGTAGTGGTACCGCATGGAGCTTGGGTGAGTGTATTCAGCGTAGAGATCGCGCTGACGCTCACTGTCGTTCTTCTGATCCACGATGGTGCTGTAGATCCGGCGACTTGGATCACCCCCTTGCAGCGGCATGTTCACCAGCAGGTAGTCCAAGATGCCGATCCAAGTGGAGCGAGCCTCAGGCACTACAGTGATGTTGGTGTACTCCATGAGGAAACGTGCCAACCAGCCCGAGAAGACTTGCAGGTTTGTTTCGTTAGTGGAGAACACACCCACCACTTCCAACGTGGAAGCGTCGGTGATCACGGCGGTGATGTTGTCTCGACCCGTGGCGTTGGACGTATCCACACCCATGATCAATTGACGGTTGCGCAGCTTGAGCAGCACTTCTTCCACTTCGACGTACCAACGAACCACGTAACCTTCGCGCGGGTAGCGCTGTTGGTAGTACGGATCGGTGGAGTTCTTGTTGATCTTCTCAAGAATGTCGGTGGACAGTGGGTTGCTGAGTGTACCGGCAGTCCACTGGTTCAAGAAGTCACGACGTGCCTCGTCACCGCTCTGCTGTGCTTCAGCAATGCGTTGACGCAACCAGTCATCGTCAAAGCCCAGCTGACGGTGGCTGAAAGTGCCGTTGATAAGCATGGTGTCGGTTTTGCAGTTGGCGCGGACAGTCCTGTACAGGTCTTCCTCGTCGTGGCAATCGTAGAGCATCTCAGTCCACGGCATGCCGTTGTTCATCATGCGGTAAGCGAACTCACCTTCTGGTGTATCGATCTTGCCAGCGGTGGTCGTGAACAGGTTACCGAACGGCATGCCGTTACGACGGGCCTCGGTACGTGCAGCACCCGAACCTGCAAGCATGGCTGGAACCGAGATGTGCACGAACTTCAAGAATGCAACTTCGTCGACCACGTTCATAGCCGCAGTCAGACCACGACCTACGTTACGGGCAGCGTCTTCGTTCGCCTGAGCCTGAGTAGCCACATAGCGGTTACCCTGAGCCATGTTGGTGAACTCACGCTGGTTGTCGGTGTCAGCCTTGACAATCTCAACCATCCACGACGGAAGCAGTTTACGGATCTTCTTCAGACGCTTGATGTTTTCCTTGATCAAGTCGTCGTTCTTGGTAAACAAGTTAGCACGGGTGTTGGTCGTGCCGAAGATCTGGAACCAGACAGAGATGCCGTCCGAGTTCAGCGACTTACCTGTCTGACGAGGTTGCGTCAGGAAGTAGTCAATGTGATTGAGGAAGCACCACCACAGGCTGATGTTAGCCCGGTTGGCGTTCAGGGAAACGGGAGTGTCACCCGCTGCCGGAGGTACGCGCATCACTTCGCGAATGAAGTACCAGGGGTTCCACGTACACTCAAGAGTGATCATGGTCTTGGTGGCTTCATCCAAATCAGGGTCGTAAGGGTCAACCCCTTTCAAACCCACGTTCATCAATGTCAGGGGGAACAGGTGATTCTTCACCCCCATGCCTTTCAACAACGAAACCACTTCGACGAATGATCGGTTCTTGGTGGTTAGGTCATAGTCGGCATCTGGAAATCGCTTCCAGTCCTTCTCAAATAGCATAAAAGCCATGGCGGACCCATAAAAGGATACGCAGCCGAAGCCACGTATCCTTCCTCGGTTAGTTAACCTGGTGGACTGACAACGCAGTCATACCAAGCTCAAGCTCGGCTGACGGTGTCGATTTAACCCAGCGCAGATACAACAACTCACCTTCATTGAGATCGTTGAAGAAACTCAAGGAGGTGTTCCATTGCTCGACACTGAAGCGTGTGCTGCGACGAGCAGTGACCAAGTAGAAGAAGTCAGGCGCAGGCGCCGACGGCTCGGTCTTGGTGTTGTACAGCGGTTGAGCGTCGTAGAAGACGTGACGCAGCCACTCTTCCTTGGAGTTGAACTTGTTGTCGATCGCCACCCGCCATTGGTTGGTGTCGATAAACGTAACAGCAGCTTCCAGACCTTGGCCGTACACCGGATCGGAACCCGGCGTGTAAGCCACTGTCCAGTTGGTGCGACGTTCACTGCCAGCGGATTTGAGGCTGACGTCGAAAGTCTGCACGTGACGATAGCTGTTGTACTTCGGACTGACGTCACTGAGGTCAACGCTGATAGCCATGTGCTGAACCGACAGGAAGTCCAGGCCGTCGAAGTTACGGCTACCGGCTTGCAGTTCAACCACACCTTTAGGCAACAGAACGTATTCTGCGCGATCCAGGTTGTACAGGAAGAACTCCAGCTCGTAACCCGTCACAGGGCCACGCCATACCGGCCATGCGTACACCTTGACGCTGTAAGCGTTGTCTGCCGGAACAGTCATTGCCCACACGCGTTCCATGATCGAACCATTGAAGGTCGGCCCTTGGTTGTACGCGTATTCGTCGTCCGACAATTTGTAGCGCAGTGCCATCGGCAAACGCTGACCATTGATCGTCGGGGTGTAGTTGTTCAAACCGTACAGGGACATCTGACTGCCGTCATCGCCGGTCAGTGGCAGGATAGCAGTGGTGCCATCGCTGTATTCCACCACACCCTGAATCGGGATGGAGGCCACAGTCACGTTGATTGGGAAGTTGATGACCATTGGGTCAGCGTCGGAGATCCATGGGCTGAGCGGCCGGATGCCTTTGACGTATTTACGATTGGCCTCGGTACGACGAACGTACGAGGTGTTCTCGATCAACATCTTGGCCTTCGTCACAATGCCGCCTGCGGCTGTGTAAGCCACAACCGTCACAACCTCACCGTCTGGAAGCTTAAAGCTGGTGTAGCCTTCCATAGGCGTCTTTACAGCGCGGTTGTTCGGGTCGATGGTGGTCACAACCTCCAGCGGGATGTTCTCCCCAAGGAAATTGTTGTTCTGGTCGTAGAACGCCGAGATGACCGTACCCTGGACGCTGATGTCGGTGCCTTCAAACACCTTGATGACCGAGGCTGCCGAACCGTAGATGTGGGTACGACCATCCACGTTGAGGGTGTGCGGCATTTTGCGATCGTCAAGGTAGACGCGCCACGATTCCGATTGGCTACCAGGGCCAACACCCAGGAACACATCTTCGTCACTGATCTCGGAAGGACTGCTGGGCAGGTTCCATTCCTTGAGCAACGACAGGCCAGTGGTGTAGTCCACCGACAGCACACGCATCTTGCCCCGATCCCAGTCGGTGACTTCATCGTCCGGGTTAGGAACGTAAGGACCTGCTGGGTAAATCTCCCAAATCCCGAAGACGGTAAAGCGCCGGTCAGGGTCAATAATGAAACGACCGGGGGTGTCGTCAATCAAATCTTCTTGAGCCATGTGATCGACAGGGGCAGTTGCCCACCCCTGTTCCTTATGGTGAGGTTAGTGCCTTACGGCAGGATTCGATGCGGATGTGGATGGTCAGGCGTCTCATGCTCGAAGCCCATCTCGATTCTCACAAACTTGGTGATGTCCACCTTGTCGTTGAGGTAGAGACGGATGGCTCGAAGCAGGAACCGATACTGATACACATCCAGCGTCACCTCGGTGTAGAGGTTGTGCGGGTGGATGGATACGTAATCCAGATCCAGGCTCTTGTACGTTGGCTCGTACGCCAGTAGCCACTCGTGATCGACCAACATCTCCCTGACCAACATGTCGCTGTACTGGCCTTGGATGTCGTCGGTACGGATCAACCCTTGCTTCAAGTCCCACATGACCTTAGAGGCAAAAGGGGAGAAGACCGCGTAGAGCCGAGGGATCGGGTTGGGGTTAAGCTCAGGCACTTCCGGCATCTTCAACGTCAGGTAGTCGGAGATCTCTTTATCGATCACCTGACTCTCTTGACGCATGTCGTACGTGGACTTGTCGGTCAAGCCCTGCATCGGCACGATGATGTCGCTGATCTGGTACGGTGCCCCATTGCGGAAGCCATTGACCCGAACACCGGTGTCGGTTTCAGAGAAGTGCAAAATGGAGCGGTCATAAACAGCACCGTCTACCACGTAGCGCATCACCTTGTCGTCACGGATATCGAAGCGCTTGTTCTTGCTCAGCAAACCGTGGTCCACAAAGCCGAACTCCTCAGCGTCCTCGGTGGTCATGTCTGGCTTGCAGAACCCGTAACCCCGAATGGAGATACGCTGGGCCAACCCTGGCACCAGATACTCTTTGTTGATCAGGCAGTGTTCAGGCCACGCCACAAAGTAATCCAACCCCTTGATGAGTGCCTTGCCATTGAGCCACAGGTCCAACTTGGCAAACGGGATCTCTGCCTTGTCCGGGTAGATGTTGCCATCGCTGCGGATCTCATCCACGTTGACCGTGAAGCGCAGAATCCCATCGCGGTAGTCCAGGTTCAAGTCATACGCCATGAAGTTGGCATCGTTCTTGACAGCCGTATACCACTTGGTTTGATCGATGTTCCAGTGGGCCACACCATCACTGACCGTGTAATCCGCTGTGCCCGTGACATCTTGCCACTCACCATACGGCACGCCGCTGTTGAGGGGGCGTTTGTAGAAACGGTAGTTGACCTCACGATTGAGCGTGGTGTTCGCTTTGGCGTAGTCAGTGGTCAGCAGGTTCCCACCTTTGCCCACGATCCCTTCGATCATCCGGCAGTTGGTGTCACGGATGGCGTAGTAACGGCCACCGGTGTGCACATGCCAGTTCAGCAGAGTGCCCGCAGCGTTGTACTCGTAGATCGTGGAGTTGTTCTGCAACCCGTACGCCAGATCAACAAACGTAGACCCCGCTGGGATCAGCGTCGGGGTATCAGCCAACAGTTTACTGATGGCGTTGTAGCCATAAGCATCCTGCACCATCTCCCGCGTGATCGTCCCTTGCTTGGCGCGCATGATTGCAGGGTACTTGCTGGTTTCGAGTTCGGCAGCCTGCCAGACTGACACCGTGGCATCGATACCGACCAAGGCTTTAACCAAGTCCGCCTCAGGCAGCTTATACAGCTCCTTGATGCGATGGGCCTCGTTTACCAGTGGACGGTAGTAACCGCTTTCACGGATGTGGATCTGCACGGTCAACTTGGAAGGGTCACCCCAACCAGGGATCTCGTTGGCATAGCCACGCACATATTGCACCGGGATGCTGTAGTCACGGTGGGTTACCATGCGGACCGCATCTTCAACGTTCTTGTGGTAGTAGACGCCCTTGAAAATGTTCTCGTTGGTGCGCTGAATCAAGAACAGGTCAATGTCGTCACGGTACTCGATCGTCTGCCCAATACCACCCGGATAGTGCAGCAGGTATTTCTCCTTGCTGTCAAAGGTCGACAGGAAGTTAGGCAGGTCAACAACTGGCAACTCCACCACTTGTTTGATCGAGCTGTCCCACACGAACTCCACGATGTCACCGACCTTCACGGTAGTGGGGTTCAATGCCTGAACACGGTAGCCGTTCACGAAGGCGTAGGTGTGACCCTTGCGCAGCTTACTGTCCCGGAACTTCTTCTGGAACGCAAACTGTTGATCGCTGGTGGCAATCCGAGTGCCTTGAACTTCCAAGCCATCGTTATCCGGGTTACCTGCCAAACGACTGAAGAAGGCGTTGGAGTAAAAGCGCAGGTAAATGTCGTTGACGCCAAGGTCGGCGATGGTCGGCTGTTCTTTGACAGCCAAGATCACGTTACCGTCACGGGTGCGCAGGATATACGCTTCAAAGCGGGGCAGTTGCAAACCGCTCTTGACGTAGAGATCCAGCATCACCCATTGGGAGTTGCAATGAAGCTGGAGACTTACCCACTGGTTATAGACAGGGGACAGACCCAACTGCTCCGGCGAGATTTCCCCAATCTGGTACACGTGGTACCAATCGGTCTTCGTGGGCAAGGGAACATCTACCCACAGAATCTCCAGCTTGTTACGAGCCCCGTTTCGAGGGGAGATCTTGGCAGGGCTGAAGATCACCTGGAAGTCTTGTTCCGGCGTGCACCACACATGCTTTTCAGCATGCTCCAGTAAATAGTCAAAGTTGCTCATGGTCTCTCCAAGACTGGGGCACGTTGCCAGAGGAATCAGTTGTCTCTGAATTCTTTAAGCTGATACGCCAGGTTCTTGCTGAACTCGTTGTCGTTACCGCCACGGATAGCCATGGTTGCAACTTTACCGATGGTGGTACTGCGATAACCACGTTGAGTGACGCCCGAGTAAACGTACGCCAACCAAGTAGGAGGGTGTTCCATTGCCACGCAAACCGTTTCACGACTGGCAGGACCACCGAACCAGCTACCACCCAGCAGGGCATAAATCAGCTTGCGGTTGATCTGCTCAGTACGGCTGCTTGGGACAGCGGCTTGAATGGACTTGATCAGGCCATCGATGTTAGCGATGTACGCCAACTGATCGGTGTGCTTGAGAACCGTCTCGGCCGGGACACGAGTCCAGCGCGCTACTTGCTGAGCCG
>Ga0065714_10065203_pt1 | contig 11985 bp, 2 predicted proteins | sample MisRhiReplicate2_FD_59101 | JGI IMG/M metagenome (GOLD analysis project Ga0065714, IMG submission 59101) | Miscanthus rhizosphere microbial communities from Kellogg Biological Station, MSU, sample Rhizosphere Soil Replicate 2: eDNA_1 v2... | ecosystem: Host-associated > Plants > Roots >... | reverse complement strand
AACAAACGTAGCATTTTAAGTCGCGACGCATCCACCGGACCACATAAATATAAATCACATTTCTTCTGCATAATATTTATTCACCTATGGATGGACAATTACGCCACCGTTAAGAATCCCTTCTAATGCGATTGCAGGTACAGAATATGTTGATCCCACACCCAGTGGCCAAGGATCCCGAATCCCCACCACCCCGCTCTCAACTGAGTCGACGACAATCGCGTGAAGCCCACCCAACTCGGTTCTCACATTAACAATCACTGACGCACCATTTTCGGTAGCGGCTTTAATCGCCTGTACCGTTATGTCACCGGAATATGTGGCAGTTCCAGTGAAACCAAGATCCTTCAAACCATTCGGAACGTTAGAAAGAAATGCACCATCCGACTCCATCAAAATTGCCTGTCTAATATAAGCCTCAGGTGTATCTGCCAGATTTGCGGCCATTTTACAGCTTGCGGCAACACATGAAATGGAAACCTGGGACAGACCAGGTTTATCCGACAAAAGAAGGGGACAGATTTATTTACTCGAAAATTAACAATAATAAATCCGCCCCCTTTCCGTCCCTGTTTTGTTATTTCACTTCAACGGACCTAAAATATCATTAGTAAAAAACCGTGTAGCCTCATCCGAGGCCGGCTCCATTCCAAAGTAGCAACTAACAAACTCAAATTTTTTAGCTGCCGCTTTCGAGTATGCAAGCAAAGCGTTGACAGCACCGACGCCGCACAACCAAAAATCATGCTCATCAAAGCTTATATCAAGATCAAACTTACCTTGATATTTAAGAACCCGAATGAGTGCCGAATTTACAATCACCCCCATAAATCTCAGCCCCCGAACATTGACAAGCACACTCAGATCCTCATCAAATTCAATCGCCGCGCTGATTGCATCGAGTTGTATTTGACCATTTTTCCAGACCCAAAAATCTTCTGAACACTCAGCACTAACTACCGACTCGGCATCAGATACCACTCTCTCCAGGAAGGGCAACATCACTTCCTGCGTGACATCCTCAAATACAATCTCTAGCAAACCAGCCATACTGCCTCCGTCAATCAATAAACCCCTTGAATGTACCATCCATATTCAATCTGACACCCCGCCCATCCGCCAGCCTTTTTTCAAGAAAGGTCTGTCCTTTCTCCGTCGTTACCGGCAAAAAATTTCCAGGAGCGCGTGTTATCTCACGTAAGTGCATCATTGCCTGCTCATTCCAGGTCTTCATTGAGCCCGTGACCTTGCCCCATATATCCGGGTTTCTGCCAGCGTGCTTGGACAGAGCGTGTCCAACAACGGTGGTACCCTTGTAAGCATCCTGAGCCGACGTTAACGCGGTTTTTAGTTGAGCGAATGTAGCTAACTCCTTACCCATATTCTTTGCAAGGTCAACCCCATACTTTGTCTCAAGCGCCTGCATCACTTCATTGGTGATCTTTTCACCAATGGTCACTGCCGCTTTCCCTTTACCTGTTACTGATGGAAACCCGATTTCTATTCCCAACTGAATGAGCCGTTCAGTTTGTGTAGGCTCCAAGAACAAATCTCGCAACATCGCGGGAGGAAACTGGTTCAGGAAAGCGACAACTTTTGGATTAAGTTTGGAAGGGTCTTTTTCTCCATCAACGATTTTTTGCAGGTCATTCAGAACATCTTGCGGTTGCAAATCCAGAAACTTTCCTTCCGCATGCAATATCTCAAAACCTTGTTGCAGGCGTGCTGCAGCTTCACGGTGAAGTTGTTGGTTATATCGTTCGGCATTTCCCGCAACCCAGCTTCCGGCCGATAGATCGCCACCAGTTATAGTAGCCGCCAAAACCCCAATAATTTGTGCTGTACCTACCTTGAATTGATCATCTGTAGCAAACCGCGAGTCCAGATATTTACCCAACGTATCGGTGGCAATTGCATTCAGTCCTTCCACTGCAGCGGCGGCAAGAGCGCCCGTTTTGAAATCACCTCCCCGCGCAGCAGAAAGCGCTCCTCCCAAGAGGGCATGCATCAATATTTTTTCAGCAGATCCTGGGTCAACGTCGAGATACTTAGCAAGGTCGCCCAACTGTTTATTACCGAAGGCCGCTGTAAGATCGAGCCCTTCCGAAACCAGAGAGGAGACAAGCGATTCCTTAAAGCTTCCACCGTTAATTGCCGTACCGATACTACTAGCAACAAGCGCGTGGGTGGTGCTCCGCAATATGTTCTGTGTGACAGTACTCCAATTCAACATCGTTGATGAATAGCCCGGATTTGCGACACCGCCAACATTAAGGATCAATGCGCCGTCCGTACTCCACCCACTCACCATGCTATCAATCCCGTTTAGGGCATAACCTGTCATCCATTGTGTCGCATAACCTTTGATGGCATCTTCACTAATCGTTGCCTTTAGCCCTGCTCCAATATCACCGCCATTATTGACTGTACCCACCGTGAAGTTGGTTGCAATAGCGCCAGCTAATGGCCCAAGAAACATACTCGCAACAATTGCAATGATAAGTGCCGACGCAGCCCCCAAACCTGCATTCTTATACTTCCAACTTTCGTGTATTTCCTTAACCAGTCGCCAATCAACCTTCCCTTCCAGATCGGCCTGCTTAATCCATGCCAACCCGGGCTCGACAGATACCATCGCATCAATCGTCTCGCTTACCGTTTTCTTATTAATATCCTTTATATCAATGGTTATCTTGCCTGCCGCCTTTATTGCCAGCTCACCTTGCGCGAGCAAAACACTTTGCATGAATGTTTCGTCGGTCGTCCCTTTTCCTTCCATAGAATACCAAGCCATATTGGAATTGCTTTTATCATGACTTTCTTTTCTTAAATCTTTTACTGCCTCAAAAAGAATGGATCCACCACTCTCCAGCGTAAGGTTCTTTCCACTTTCAAGTCGCGCGCCCTGATACCGTTGATCTCCATCACTAAACAGTGTCAGGTTTCCACCGGTCTTGATCTGAGTACCGATATTTGTGATCTGAGTGACCTCATCACGCTGAGTTTTTTTACTCCCCCAACTACCCTTCTTCTTCATGTCGTATAACGAGTAATCGGTATCTTGCGCAGCCAGTAATTGAAGATTACCGCCCGCAGCAAGGTACGCCTCATCACCTGCAGTGATGCGGCTGGAGATTGCTGTGAGATTCTGACCAGAATTCAATACTACGTTGCCGCCCGCTGTGATTTCACTCATGACTTGGCTTATATGGTCTTCCTGAACCGTGAGTTTTTTACTTTTGGACAGGAAGTGTTCTTCATCCGCAGCCGATCTGATGGTCAGATTGTCGGTCGCCGTCATGGCGATGTTGCGCTTGGCATCGATCTGGCTGGCGATGACGTTGATATCACGCCCTGCATCGGCCGACAGGTCACGTCCGGCGCTGATGCTGGCGCCCAGTTGGGTGATGTCGCTGCTGTTGTGATTGCTATCCTTGAACACACTGTTGGTGACCTGCGTCGAGACCACATTGAGGTCTCGTCCTACATTCAGGCTCATGTCCCGACTGCTTTGCATGACACCACCGACAATGTTGATGTCTTGCCCCGCCTTCACGGTGAGGTCATTGGCCGCCTCGATGCGCGCGGCGTTGTCGGCGTAGTCGTGATGCTGGGTGCCAAAGCGGGTACTGCTGTCCGACGATGTGATGGTCCGTTCGTTGAGCACATCACCTCTGGTTGCCGTCACGCTCACGTCACGACCCGCAAGAATGCCGCCCGACTTGTTGATGACGTCATTACCGGCTAGCACATCCAGACGATTACCCGCCTGAATCAGACCGCTGTTGACCAAGTCCTTGCCCGCCGTCGCCGACAGGTTATCGGTGGCGCGCAATGTACCAACGTTATCGAGGTTCTGACCCGCAATCAGCGTCACGTCCTTGCCTGCAATCAGCGCCCCGGTGGGACCGAGGCGGCCTTCGGCCTGTGCCAGATACAACACCGGCACCAGGACTTTTTCGCCGTTCACTTCGTGCTCTTCGAGCCAGACGATGTCATGGGTCAGCGCCGCGACTTGCTGAGACGTGAGGCTGACACCCACCGATAGATTGAGTGCGTCCTTGCTGGCGATGGCGTTGTTCATCAGGTACTTGAACAGGCCTTCGTCGGTGGTTTGGCCGTCGATGTAGCGCTGGCCAGTGCGAGCGACGACCGCTTGCTGGATCAGGCGCTGTTCGTAGAGGCCGTCGCCCAGGCGTTTGGCGCTGGTGTCCGGGTCGTAGCCGAGGTTGCTCAGCAGGTAGTCCGAACTCATGAATTGCTTGAGGTTGGTGAGTATCGGATTGGTTTCGATCAGGTATTTGTGGCCGTTGGCCGGCGCTTTGACGTCCGGCAGGCCGGTGACGCGAGTCAGGGGACGAATGACGGTCGTGGACTTGCTGTCGTTGCCGAGTCCGCCTCTGCGAGGAGCGACCGACGTCACGGAAGCGTCGAGTGTGCTGGCGACGCCGGCAGTCACCGTCGGTAGGTGCGTGACCGGGTCTACGGCGTGATCATTGCTGGAGAGGATCGCCGGGGTGTCTACCAGCAAGTTGCGAGGGCCACCACCGCTGCTAGCGGCGACCACGTGTCCCTGCGTGCTGACGTTTTCACCGCCCACCGTCCAACCCGGCGGCTGGGCGGTGACTGTACCCGGTACGACGTCGCTCGTGTCCTGAGTGCTCAGACGGAACAGGCCGTTCTCCCCGGTGGGAAGACTAAAGCCCGGCAATGTCAGCGGGTTGACTTGCTGCTGGGCGAGATCGGGTGGCAGTTGGCTGTTGAGCCTGATGACCGTGGTGCCGGTACCGCTCGCCTTGGTGTCCGCGACTTTATTGGTGCCACCGGTGGAACCGTAGTCCTGGTGGATGACACTGTTCTGCAGGTCCTGGGCAGCAGTGATCGAGACGTTGCCGCCGGCCTGGATGACGGCATTGCGCCCGGCGCTTACGCTGCTGCCATCGCGTGCCGTTTCAATGTCACTGACCAGGGTGTAGTTCTGCAGGCCGGTCGGCAGTTCCACCAGGTTGTTGCGGTCGTATAGGGATTGCGGGCTGGTAGAGCCGTAGGAATACCCCGAGAGGGTATTGGTCACCACCTGATTCGTTACGGCGTCTTTGACCACGACCTTTTCAATCAGGCCGCCATCATGGCCGGGCTCACGGCCTGTGGCAGAGAAAGCGGTACCTAAACTAAAACCTCCAGAACCGTCGATGTAGTAGAGGTTCGGGAAATCCGGGTTGTTGCGCTGGTTGTATGCCACCACCTGCGGCATGAAGCGATTGACCGTTCCGTCGGTGACGGAGCCGGTCCGATAGATGCGCGTGCGCTCGATACTGCCGCTAACTGCACCAATGTTCCTCAGGTTGTTGGCATTGATGGTGATGTTGCCGGTCGCACTGACGGTGCTTTTGCTGTTGAGGAAGTCGCCACCGTTGAAGACAAAGTCACCGCCCGCGGTCAGCAAGGCGGACGCCGTTGTGTCGCTGTCCTGCCCACCTTCGAAAACTTCCCGGGCAATGTAATTGACGTCGTAGTGGTCGCCACTGCAATCGCCACATTGCACCGCCAGGAAACCGGAAACCAGGGTACGCGTCAGGCCAAAGTTCTGCGTACCGTCGTCGCCCGAAGTACGGTTGGTGAAGGATCCGGCGCTGAGTGTGAATGTGCGGCCGCTCTCCATGGAGCCGGAGATGTTCGAGACTTGGCTGGCCTGGGCCGCCCCGCCGAATCCTTTGACGACGACATTGCCCAGACCGTACAGGTCGCCGTTCTGGTTGATGAAGTTGCCGACGCTCAGTGTCATGTCGGCACCGCTGAAGATCAGCCCGCGATCATTGAGCAGCGACGGAGTTTTAAGGTCAAGGTTTTGAGCGGCCCCCAGTGCTCCGGTGTTGTTCAGGCTACCGGCTTCGACGGTCAGATTGGCATTGGAAGTCAACCGCCCGGCGTTGGTCAGTTGTCCACCAATCTTGACGATGGAGTCACCACCTCCGGCAATGCTTGAGGCTGCGTTCAGGTTCAGTTGCGCAGCGGTCAGCGTAAGAGCGCCCAGACTCGACATCCGCCCGTTGCCGCTGTAACTGCCGCCCAACTGCATATCCATGACACCATCACTGGCGATCAGGCCATTGTTGGTCCAGTTACCGCCACGCGCCTGCAGGTAGTCAGAGGCCAGCAACTGGCCACTGGCAGTCTGACTGAAATTGTTGACGTTGACGTTCAAGCGCCCGGCCTGGATGACGCTGGAGTTGGTCCAGGTATCAGCATTCAGATCCAGGGTACCGGCGGTGGTGATGCCGCCTCCGGCGCCAATGACGTTGGCGGTGGAGATATCAAACCGGCCACGACCAACGTGATTGAGTTTGCCCCCGGCATTCAAAAAGCTGCCAACGGCCAAGGTCAGGTCGGTGTTGGCGGTCTCTAGCACGCCATTGCGGTTGTCCAGCAAACCGCCGATCTGGAAGCTGGTCTTGTCGGCACTGCCCAGGGAGCGAAGCCGACCGGTCTGGTTATCGACGCTGGCGGCTTTTACCGTCAGCGTGGTGTCGCTTTCGACGATACCGTCGCGGTTGTTCAGGGCGCCGCTGAGGCTGAGGTCGATGCGGTTACCCGCAATCTGACCGTCGCTGTTATCCAGACGGGTGCCCGTCACACCGACCAGGCCCTTGGCGTAGAGCACGCCATTGCGGTTGTCGAGCGCGGCGGTAGTGATGCTCGCATCAGTGGCTTGTGCCGAGATCCGTCCGCCGTTGTTGTCCAGACCGGCCAGTGCCGACAACGTCAGGCCCTGGGCTTGAATGATCCCGCCCTGGCGGTTGTTGTTGAGGTCGTAACCGTTGCGCAGTACGCCGACGGTTCGCGCTTCAAGGGCGCCTTTGATGCTCGACAGCACGCCACCGCGGTTGTCGATGTTGGCGGCTTTGACGGTCACGACACCGTTCTGGGCAATGACCTTGCCGCTCTGGTTATCGAGGTCGCCACTGACGTCGAGGGTCAGGCCGTTCTGGGTCTGAATCACGCCTTTGCCGTTAGCCATGCTGGCGGCTTGCAAGTTCAGGCCGGCGTTCTGGCTGTAGATCAAACCGTTGGCGTCGTTGCGTACCGCGCCGCTGGCGGTGATCTGTAAGGCGTCCTTGGCGGCGAGGGTGCCGTTGTTGCTGTTGTCCAGCAACCCGGTCAGGAGGGTCAGCGTACTTTGGCTGGCGAGTTGGCCGTTCTGGTTAGCGAGGTCGGTAACACCCTTGATCAGCACCGGACCGGCACCGACCAGTTTGCCGCTGGTGTTGGTCAATGCACCGAGCAGATCCAGCGTCACTGCGCCATTGCCGGCGATGGTCCCGGCGGTGTTGTCCAGGCCGGTGGCCGTGGCATTGATCGCCTGTTGCGCATTGATCGTGCCGCCAGCGTTGGTCAAAACGCCGGTGGTGATGTCCAGTGCGGCGCCACTGTTGATCAGGCCGCCCAGGTTGTTGTTGAGGGATTCGCTCAGGGTGAGGGTCTGCCCCGCCGCGCTGCTGAGAATGCCTTTGTTACTGTTATCCAGGCTCTTTGATTTGACGCTCAGGCTGCCCTGACTGACCAATGCCCCGGCATCGCTGTTGAGCAAGACACCCTTGAGGTCCACGGCAACATCACCGTTGCTGCTCGAGAGCGTGCCGTTGTCGCGATTATCGAGGCTGTCGCCGTTAACGGTCAGTCCCTGCCAGCCGGAGATCAACCCCTTCTGGTTGACCAGGCTGGTGCCGTTGACGGTCAGTAGCTGACTGCTGATCAGCTTGCCGGCGCTGTTATCCACGGCCCAGGCAATCACATCGAAACCGAGGTTACTGGAGATTTCGCCGTTCTGGTTGTTGAGATCGCGCAGGTGCTTGAGGGTCAGTGGCCCCTTGGCCATGAGCAGGCCGTTGCGATTATCCAAGTCGCCGTTGGCCAGCTCCACGGTGACGGCTTTTTCGCCGAGCAGGCGTCCCCCGTTCTGGGTCAAGGACGTCAGGGTCAGGTCGATGTCGCCCTTGGCCGAGACTTCGCCCTCGTTGCTGGAGTCCAGGCTGGTGGCCGTCAGGGTCAGATTGCCCTGGCTGTTGATCAACCCGCTATCGCGGTTGTTCAGTGCCATGGCGTTGAGGATGACGGCACTGGCGCCGAGCACGGTGCCGCTCTGGTTATTGAAGTCAGCGCTGCCGACTTTGAGTAATTGAGCTGCGTTGATCAGGCCCTTGGCATCGTTGCGCAACAAACCGTCGACAGTCAGTTCGAGGTCGCCACGGCTGGTCAGGCTACCGCCGCTATTGTTCAGGCTGGCGGTGCGTGCGTCGAGGGACGCAGCGCCGATCAGGCCCTTGACGTTGTCCAGCGCGTTGGCGATGCGCAGGATCAGGCCCTGATTGCTCAGCAGTTTGCCGTTGCTGTTGTCCAGGCTTTGCGCGGTCAGCGTGAAGGCTTCGGCGCTGGAGATTTCACCGCCCTGGTTGTTGACACCCTTGAGTTGCTTGAGCAGCAAGGTGCCGGGGGCATTGATCAAGCCGTTCTGGTTGTTCAGTTGGCCGTTATTCAGGTCCAGGCTGAGGCTGCTGTTGCTGAACAGCTTGCCACCCTGCTGATCCAGCCCGGTGACCGACGCGGTCAAGACACCCTGGCTGCCGATACGACCATCGTCCTGGTTGGTGACCTGACCCGCGACGAGGTTCAGGGTGCTGGCGCTGTTGAGTCGGCCGCCCTGGCTGTTATCGAACGCGCCGGTGGTGACCGTCACTGCGCCTTTACCGCTGATGCTGCCTTGCTGGCGGTTGTCGAGGCTGGCACTGGTGAGCGTGAGCGCGCCATCGGTGACCAGTGCACCGCCCTGGTTGCTGACGCTGCCGTCGCTGGTGAGCTTCATATCGGCCGCGCTGGAAAGACTGCCCTGGGTGTTGGTCAGTTGCGTGGTGTTGACGGTCAACGTCTCTTCACTGCTGACCTGGCCCTGGCTGTTGTCGAATGCGCCAGTCAGGTTCAAGTGCATGTTCTGCACGCTGAGCAGGTTGCCGCCGCTGTTATCCAGCAGACGCCCTTGCAGGTTAAGCGCGGTGGTGGCGCTGAGCAGGCCTTTGTTACGGTTGAGCAACTGGTCAACGTTGAGGGTCAGTGCCTGACCGGTGAAAATCCGGCCGCCATCGCTGTTGTCGAGTTTTGTGCCGGTGAACGACAAATCGGCGTTGGTGCTGACTTCACCGCCGCGGTTATCGAGGTCATCGACGGTCAAGGTCATGGCTTTGGTGGACCCCAACAAACCGCTCTGGCGGTTGTCGAGGGTGTCGGCGGTCAGCTTGAGCACACCGGTGGTGATCAACTTGCCTTGCTGGTTATTCAGAGTTTTGACCTGAACAGTGGAGTCGGCCTTGCCGGCAATATCGCCGCCACGGTTGTCCAGGGTGTCAGCAGTGAGCAGAAGTTCACCGTCAGCGATGATCGAGCCTTGCTGGTTCTCCAGTGTTTTGTCGGTGGTGAGTTCCAGCCGATCGTGGCTGCTGATCAAGCCTTCGTTGTTGTTGAGGCTGTCGCTATGGCTATCGATGGACGCGGCGGAAATCACGCCTTTGAGGTTGTTCAGGGCTTGCGCGATGCGCAGGGTCAGACCCTGATTGCTCAGCAATTTGCCGTTGCTGTTGTCGAGGTTCTGAGCAGCCAGTGTGAAGGCTTGAGCGCTGGAGATTTCACCGCTCTGGTTGTTGACGTCCTTGAGGTTTTTCAACATCAGCAACGGCGCGTTGATCAGACCGCCCTGATTGTTCAGTTGACCGTTGTTCAGGTCCAGGCTCAGTCTGGTTTGGCTGAACAGTTCACCGCCCTGTTGATCAAGCCCGGTGACCGAGGCGGTCAACGCTTGCTTGCTGGCAATCCGTCCGGTGGCGTTGTTGACTTGCTTGGCGGTGAGGTCCAGGGTGGTGCCGCTGATGAGGCGGCCGCCCTGGCTGTTATCCACGTTGCCCGTGACGACGCGAGTAGTATCTTTGCCGGATATCAGGCCTTTCTGGCTGTTATCCAGGCTGGCGCTTTCAAGGGTCAAAGTGGCGTCGGTGCTGATCGAGCCCCCCACGTTGAGCAAGGCGCCACGACTGCTCACGGACAGCGCACCGGCACTGCTCAGGCTACCGGCGCTGTTGTCGAGGCTGGCCGCGTTGACGGTCAGCGTTCCTTCGGTGCTGATCAGCCCCTGCCCATTGAGCAAGGCATCGTCGAGGGTGATCACCAACCCCTTGAGGCTGTTGAAGGTGCCGCCGGTATTATCCAGCGTGGTACCGGTCAGAGTCGTCGCGCCCTTGGTGACGATCAGGCCTTTGTTCTGGTTGATCAGTTTGGCAACGGCCAATTTCAGATCGGTAGCGGCGAGAATTTTCCCTCCGTCGCTGTTGTCCAGGTGCTGGCTTTCGATGTTCAGCAGCAGGCTGCTGGAGAGTTCGCCGGCCCGATTGTCGATGTCGTCGACCTTCAGTGCCAGCGCTTTAGTGGTGCCAACCAGTCCGCCATTGCGGTTATCAAGGGTCGTGCCGGTGAGGCTCAGGTTGCCTTGGGCGACCAGTGCCCCACCTTGTTGTTGCAGCAGGCCGATGGTGGCAGTGAGGTCACCCTGGCTGGAGATTCGCCCCACTCCGTTCTGCACCTCATCGGCCTTGAGGGTCACCGGTCCCACGGCACTGAGCAACCCGTCACTGTTGTCCAGACGAATACCGTCATAGGCAATACCGGCCTTGCCGCTGATCAAGCCTTTGTCGCGGTTATCCAGTTGGCCGATTTGCAGTTTCAACTGTTTGTCGGCCTGGATCACCCCGCCACGGTTATCGGCGGAAGCGCTGCTGACTGTCAGCGTATCTTTACCGGTGACTTTGCCACCGCGGTTGTCGAGGCTACCGCTACGTACATCGATGGCGCCCTTGGCGCTGATTTCACCGGTGTTCTGGTTATCCAGCAAACCGCTGATGCGTGCGGTGAGGTTGCCGTCGCTGACCACCACACCAGCGTCGCGGTTGTCGAGGCTGGCGGCTTTGAGATCCATGCTCTTGCCTGAACCCAATACACCGTCGCGGTTATCCAGTGCCCCGCTGAGGTCAATATTCAAACCCAGGTCTCCCAGGATCTGGCCGCTGCGGTTGATCAGTGTGGTCGCATTAAGCCGAGTGATGCTGGCACTGGAAATTTCACCGTTGCTGTTGTTCAGCTGACCGATCGTGCCCGTCAAATTGCCCGTGCTGTTGATCACTCCCTTGGTGTTGAGAATTTGGTTAGCCGTGACGTTCAGCGCACCACTGCTCAGCACCCGGCCGTTGTTCTGGTTGTCCAGAGTCCCGACGGTGATGTTGGCAGTTTTCGCGGAGCTCAACGTGCCGCCCTGGTTATTCAATGCCTGCGCGGTGTTGACCGTCAGGTTGCGGCTGGCCACCACGCTTTTGCCGAGGTTGTTGAGGTTCTGCGCATTCAGGCTCACGTCGCCGCTGGCATTGCGGCTGGTGTCGGCGTTGACCCCGGCTTCGATGATGCCGTTGTTGGTCAGCACACCGCCGGCCGTCAGCGCGATGCTGTCCCGGGCGGCGAGGGTTTGCTGGTTGGTCAGGTTGCCTTGGGTTTGCACGTTCAGCGCCGTACCGGCATAGACCGGACCGCGCGCATCAAGGCTGGCGGCTTTGACGTTCACGGCGCCCGTGGCCGACGTTTGCGCGAGACTGAGATGACCGTTGGCGTCGAGCTGGATATCACCACCGCTGGCGGCCAGGTTGCCGTCGAGTTTCACCCCGACCCCGGCTTCGGTGCCGACCAGTTTGATCGCCCCGGCGTACATGCCGCCCAACGCAGAGGAGTCGATCGCCAGTTGCGGCTTGGCACTGCCGTCATCGGCACGGGCAGTGGCGTTGAGGCTGTCGGCGTTGACGTCGTTGCGACCGGCAACGATGGTCAGGTTTTTCGCCTGGATCTCGGCGTTGATCTTCGCGCTGCGGGTGATGATTTCAAACTGGTCGACGTTGTTGGCGT
>Ga0065714_10003071_pt1 | contig 11986 bp, 7 predicted proteins | sample MisRhiReplicate2_FD_59101 | JGI IMG/M metagenome (GOLD analysis project Ga0065714, IMG submission 59101) | Miscanthus rhizosphere microbial communities from Kellogg Biological Station, MSU, sample Rhizosphere Soil Replicate 2: eDNA_1 v2... | ecosystem: Host-associated > Plants > Roots >... | reverse complement strand
AAGGTGGTGCTGCGGCTGTAGCCGGCACCGAAGCGAAACACCTGCGACCCCCTCACCGGGCTTTGCAGGCTGAAGTCCAGCAGTCTCGTCGGCTGGCTCAGGTCATGATTGATGGTCTCGTTGCCGAGCCCCGCCGTTACCGCGGCGGTCCATCCCTGGAACCGCTGCCGCCAGCTGACCGCAAGCATCGACTCGGCATAGTTCTTTGGATTGAAATAGGCGCGGTCGACGTCCTCGTGGGTGCTGCGGTACGTTCGATAGCGCGCCTGCAAGGTCAGGCCCAGGTCGAGCGAGGGCTGATAGATCAGCCGCACGCGCCCGTGGTCACGCCGGTTGCCGTCCGAGAAATACTGCTGCGCCACCAGCCCGACCAGGGTCACGTGGCTTCCGAGCCCCTGGTCCACGGCCACGCCGACGAAAGAAAAATCGATGCCCCGGTCCAGCGACTTGGGTGTTTCCACCCAGTCGCGGGTCAGCAGGAACTCCACCGCCGTGCTCTTGGTGGGCGACAGGCGGTAGTTGCCGTCCAGCGTCAGCAGCGAATGCCCGCCCTGCTGGAACACGCCGGCTTCCAGCGCGCCTCCGTCGCCGCTTCGGGTTTCGATGGAGCGGGCGAGGAACGAGATCTTCTGCCCGGCGCGTCGCCAGCTGTCCTGCTTGTATTGATAGTCGCCGAGGCGGAAGCCCAGGAAGCGATCCGCGTTTTCGAAGGCAGGAAAGAATTCGACAGACACGCGGCGCGACTGAAAATGATCGCTGTCGTTGGTCACGAAGAATTCCGTGCCAAAAGCCATGTCGGCTTTTTTTTCCTCGTCCTTGGCTTCCTCAGCTTGGCAGTTAGCCGCCATCAGCACCATGAATCCCAAAGGAACCGCAGCAAGGTTTCTGAATGGCACCGTCATTTCGTGCCCCAGGCCTTGGGCTTTCTGAACAATTCATCGAGGTAGCCGAGGATGCTGGCCGGCTGCAGGATCAGGCTGTACAGCAGCACGTAAACAAAGAAGCCCTGGACATTCTTCCGCACGACCAAGCCTGTCTTCTTGAACATTTGGCGTTCAATGGAAAACATCAGAAGACTCAATGCAAAGGTGGCTGGCAACAGCGCAAGCGTCATGAGCCCCACGATCCAGTAATAGCCGAAAAACGCAAGTACCAGTCCAGGTATGAATCCGATGGTGAACGCCAGGTCCAGCCACGGAAACAACAGGTTCCAGTAAATGAAGAAAGTCGACAGGCGGGATTTGAGGAGAATCCCCGGATGCTTGAGGAAGGCTTCGGTCATGCCGCGCGCCCACCGCTGGCGCTGCTTCACCAATTGCTTGACGGTGCTCGGCACATTGGTGAACAGGCAGGCGTCCTCGCAGTGTCCGACCCGGTAGCCGGCCTTCAGCAGGGCCCAGGTGAGCACGATGTCTTCCCCCACGCATTCGGGCCATCCGCCCACTTCGGCGAGCGCAGCCCGGTCGTAGACCGAAAAGGCACCCTGCGCCACCAGGGTGCCCTGAAACAGCGATTGAACCCGCTTGATGGCCGAAATGCCATGAAAGTAATCCCATTCCTGGCAGCCCGTGATCCAGTTCTGGCGTGAATTGCGGACCAGGATTTTTCCCGCCACGGCGCGCGTATTCGGCGGATCCGCCTGATATCGCTCGACGATATTGGTCAGCGCTCCCCGGTACAGAAACGAGTCGGCATCGACCGTGATGACCAGGTCGTGCAGGACTTCCTTCAATCCGATATTCAACGCGCGTGCCTTGCCCCCGTTCTTTTTCAGATCGACGAAGGTCAGCCACGGATATTGATCCAGCGCACGTTCGACGACTGCAGATGTGTTGTCCGTCGAACCGTCGTTGATCACGATGACTTGCAATCCGCCGGGGTAGTTCTGATGGCCAATGCTGACGAGTGTCTCCTCTATGGACGCTTGCTCGTTGTATGCGGCAACCAGGATGGATATCGGAGGGTAGACGGACAACGTGCGATGCGGCGGCCGCTTGTCCAGAATCAGGCTGATGGCCAGGAACGCATTCATGAAACCCGGAATGATGGCAATGCCATACACCAGGAAAACAGCCAGCACCAAGCCCACATGGTCCTGCAGATCCGCGAACCACGGCTCCGCGGCCCAGATCGAAAAACCCATCCAGGCGCTGGCGCCGATCAACGCAATAAGGAACTTGCCCGATACCGGCAGGTAGAGCATTCGCCGCAGCGATTTCCGGCCATCTTCGTTCATGTCGCCCTCAAGAGTCCTAAAAATGTAACGCGCACGGCGCCCTGTGAACAGTCTGTTTACATTTGTCGAGGCGAGATAGCAACTATGAAGCGAGGAGCCTTGCACCGCTCGGCCCGCTTCCTGCTAACGGTGGTTTCTCCCCATTGCCAACAGAGAGATCGCCATGTCCCAATTTCGCGCCACCCGCCGCACCGTACTGCACGTCCTCGCTGCAGGGGCAGCCTCGGCGGCTCTTTCCGCCTTCGCGCAGTGGCCCGACAAGGCGATCAGGATCATCGTGACTTTTCCACCGGGCGGCTCCAGCGACGTGCTGGCCCGGCTGATGGCGGAGCAGTTGTCCAGGAAGCTGGGGCAACCCGTGGTCGTCGACAACAAGCCCGGTGCGGGCGGCACCATCGGCGGCGCGCAGGTGGCCTCGGCAGCGCCCGACGGCTACACGCTGATGCTCTCGAACACCACGCCGATTGCGCTCGGCCCCTTCACGCTCGACAAGCAGCCCTACGATCCGGTGACGGGCTTCAGCCACATCGCCCACCTGGGCGCCGCGCCGCTGGTCATCATGGCCAGCAAGCCCTCTGGCCTGCGGAGCTACGCCGATTTCGAAGCGGCCGCACGCAAGGACGGCCACATCGACTTCGGCTCCGGAGGCCCCGGGTCGGTTGGCCACATACACGGCGAGCTGCTCAAGAAGATCACGGGGATCAATATGGTGCACGTGCCCTATCGCGGCGGCGCGCCGATGACCACCGACCTGATCGCCAACACCATTCCAGTGGGCATCGACGTCATCACGGCCTATGTGCCCTTTTTCAAGAGCGGCCAGCTGCTGCCGCTGGCCGTCACGGGCCCGCAGCGCTCGCCATTGATGCCGGAGGTACCCTCCATCGTCGAGCTCCAGCAGCCCAGGCTGGTGCTCGAGAACTTCTTCGGCCTGTCCGGCCCCGCCAGGCTGCCGGCGGACGTGGTCGCGCGGCTCCATGACGCCTGCAACGAGGTGCTGGTGATGCCCGAGATCCAGAAGAAGTTCACCGAACTCGGCATCGTCGCCAAGGCGGAAACCACCGCCGAGTTCAACACCTTCGTCAAGGCGCAGGTGGACGTGCTCGGCCCGACGGTCAAGGGCGCGGGAATCAAGCTCTAGCGGTCAGCGAGCAGCTCTCGTCGGGCCACGGGCGCGGGTCGAGCCACTGCGCCGCAACCTGCGCCGATGCCGCTTCACGATGCTCGTCGCCACGCTGATTGCGAACAGGCCGATCATCTGCTGCAGGAGCTTGGCGGCGGCCACCCGGGTGCGATCATCGAGCTTGCGCCGGGTGACGTCGACCTTCTCGAGTGTTTCGACGTGACCCTCTTCCTGCTGGCGCACGGTGACGATGTCGGTGCCCTGCTCGTCTTGCTGCGCCGCCAGTTCCGTCGCGGCCTTGGCCTTGCTCGCAGCCACCGATCCATGGGCATTGGCGTAGACCTTGGTGAATTCCGCACCCAGCAGGAAGACCTGCGCCGCGTAGTACACCCAGGCCAGCAGCACCACCAGCGATCCGGCCGCGGCAAAAGATTCGGTCACGCTGCTCTTGCCGAGATAGAGGCCGATCAGCACCTTGCCGATCTCGAAGAGCAAGGCCGTCACCGCCGCGCCGATCCAGACGTCGGGCCACGCGATCGGTGCGCTCGGCATGAGCTTGTAGATCATGGCGAACAGCAGCGTGAGAATGCCCAGCGTGACCAGCGCGTTGATCGACTGGAGCAGCAACTCCCAGCCCGGAAAAAGCCCCTCGCTCCAGTTCCCCAATGCTGCGAGCACGGCACTGACCACGAGCGACACCATCAACAGGAACGCGAGCCCCAGGATCAGCCCGAACGACAGCACCCGTGCACGCAGGATGCCCCAGATGCCGCTCGGCTTCGCGCGCTCGGGTACGTGCCAGATGCGGTCGAGCGCGCTTTGCAGCTCGGCAAAGACGGTGGTTGCGCCGACGATCAGCACCACGATGCTGATGCCACCGGCAATCAGCCCGCGCGACGGCTCGTTCGCGCTCTTGACCAGCGCCTGCACCGCGAGCGCGCCCTCCTGCCCGATCAAGCCCGCCAGCTGCGCGGCGATCTGGCCCTGCACCGCCTCCGTCCCGAAGAGCGCACCCGCCACGGCGATCACGATCACCAGCAGTGGCGCCAGCGAGAACATCGTGTAGTACGAGATCGCTGCGCCCATGCTGGGCGCGAAATCGTCCACCCAGGCCGCGGCGGCCTCCTTGCACAGGCGCAGCAGATGCTTGAGCTCGTTCATGGCAAAACGAAGCTCGCTCTTTCGCGCCAGCTAAGTTGTAGGTAGACACCGCTTCAGCGTGCAAGGTCCGCGCCGTCGGCCTGCGGCCGCAGCCAACGGGCGGCGTGGCCGCGCAGTGATTCGATCTGGATCCAGACCATCGCGAGCTCGGCCCGGTATAACCGGACGACGTGATCGGCCGCGGCGGCGCCGCCGGCCGCCGCCGCAGGCCCCGGATCGATCGGATTTGCGCTTGCCCGGCCGGCGTCCTGCGATGCACCTTCCACACCTTCCATATAGGCAGCCAGCGCCTCCAGCGCGACGGCTGCGCTCTCGGACTCGGCATCCAGGGCGGCCAGCTGCTCCGGCGCATGCAGTGCCACGCGGTGCGCGCCGAGCGCCGACAGATAGCCGAGGAGCGCGTGCGACTGGATCAGGAACCGCATCGCGACGCCCGCGCGCGGACGCACGACGCCCGGCTCGCGGTACATCTCGAACACGGCGGTGGACAGTGTGGCGTCGGCGTTGTGGGCATTGCGCCTTGCAAGCCGGTAAGCGAGGTCGTCGCGCGCGCCCGAGTGGTACTGGCCGGCGATCTGCCGCAGGTAGTGCGCATGGTTGCGCAGCACCGTGGCGGCCAGGTCGCCGAAGCGCCGCGCCTGCCAGTGAGGCAGCACCAGCACCATCGCAAGGGCGGCGATCACGCTGCCGATGGCGGTGTCGATCAGCCGCGGCACGATCAGCAGCTCGCCGTCGCCCACCTGGTTGGAGCACATCAGCACCAGCACCGTGATGGCCGCCGTCGCGAGCAGGTAGCGCGTCGCGCGTGTGGCAAAGAAGAAGACCCCCGCGGTCACAGCGACCAGCGACTGCACCCAGGGCTGCGGGAACAGCGCCAGCAAGGCCCACCCGGCCACCACGCCGAGGGTCGTTCCTGCCATGCGCTGACCCATGCGGGACACGGTATCGCCCCAGGCCTGCTGGCAGACGAACAGCGTGGTCAGCAGGATCCAGTAGCCTCGCACCGGGTGGATCAGCAGCATCACGCCGTAGCCCGCCATGAGTGCGACCGCCAGGCGCAGCGCATGGCGAAACAGCGTCGACTCCGGCGTGAACTGGCGCCGCACGCGCTCCACCTTCTCGCGCCAGGACCGCGGCGAGCGGTCAAGAAGCCCCATGTCGGCGCGGCCGGCCCTGGCCGAGGGCTCGATGGCACCGGCGAGCTGCCCGTCGAGCTGCGCCAGGTTCCGCGCCAGCGCCTCGATGGACGCGAGCAGTGCCAAGCGGCGCGGCTCGCGAACCTGCGCGCGCTCGTGCTCGATGGCCCCTTGCAACTCCGCCAGCGCCCAGCCCGTCTGCGGGCCGGCGTCGAAAGCTTCGCGCCGCTCGATCGAGCGCGCAAGGCGCCGGCAGGCTTCGCCCTGCAGACTCAGCACGCGCTGGCAGCGGTAGAGCAGGTCGCTGTGAAAGAACGCATCGGCCAGCGCGTTGTAGTCGTCATGCGAGGAGGTTGCGCGCTCGTGCACGTCCTGGGCAATCAGGTACAGGCCGCGGTAGCGCGCGATGCGGCCCTGCGGTGCGCGCGCGCCGATGCGCCGAAAGATGCCTTCCTTGGCCGCATTGAGCTCGCGCACCACGTCGGCGTTGAGCTGCGCCAGCGAGAGCCGCTTGCGCTCCACGTCGATGCCGCGCAGCGGCTCGAACAGCGAGGCCTTGAAGCACACGTAGTCGCCGAGCACGGAGAACAGCTTCACCAGCCGCACCTGCACCGGCTGAGCCGGGAAGAACGCGCACCATGCCACCGAGAACACGCCATACCAGGCGGCGCCCGCCAGCAGCAGCAAGACCTCCCGGAGCCTCGCGGCTTCGCTTGCGGCCGCGCCGCCATCAGTGCCCAGCGTGGCGTAGATCGCAAGGATGAGCGTGGCGTAGCCGATGGCCTTGTAGCGCGCCTCGATGGCACCCAACATCGTGAGCGAGAACGCCGCCAGCGCCAGACCCAGGATGAAGAAGATCGGCTTGTCAACCCACGCCACGACGGCCAGCGCCGCCACCATGAAGCAGGCCAACGTGACGAGCTGCGCGCGCAAGCGGCCCCGCGCGCTGTCGTCGGTCTCGGCCAATGCGCTGGCAATGGTGCCCAGAAACAACGGGGTCACGGCTTCGGCGTGGCCGCTCAGGCTGCCGATCGCCATCAGGCTCCCGAGGGTCAGCAACACACGCAGGGGCTGGGCCTGGCCCGTCAGTTGGCGAAGGCGGTGGCACAAGGCATCCAGTGGAAACGAAAACATCGCGGTACTTCGTGCACGATGCATGCCAGCACGCCGCTGCACTCGCGCCGTCGACTTGTACTGGTCGACGGTGAATGTGTGCTGTGGAGCGCCTTTCCGAACGAGCGTCGACTTTGAAGTCCGGCTTGCAGGCCGTAGGTGAGGCACTGGATCAGTCCCCCGGCTTCGAAGCCGACGGACTTCAACCCAGGACTGAAGGCGTGCAGCCAGTCGACGATCCGTCGACATGCGCGTCGACGTTGTTCTCCCGACACACCTCGCCGCGGTCGTCAACGACGCAGATCGAGACAGATCTCAAGGACACATCGATTCCGGTGAAGTAAGTCATTCAAGCTCTACTTCGTAGTGGGATTACGAGTCTAGAAGAGAGCTCCGCGGATCCCGCCCGATCACCGATGCCCCTCCTGGCCGACTGCAGCCGGTCACAGGCTCAGAGCTAGGGACCCAGACCGGCCTCTCACGGCTTGCGCATTGGGGCCGTTCGGGACGCAAGCAAGCACGATCCTCATCGGCTCCAATAGCTATGGCGCAGAAGCCAAGGTCCGGAGGAAGAAATCGGCGATCCGCGAATTAAGCGCGGGAACCAGCTGCCCCCGGTCAAAATTGGGCGGGTCACGTAGCAGGCGCTGCGCCACGCTGCCAATCTCCAAGGGCGGCATTGGGGAGAGCATCGAACCGTGGCCACCCTCCGGCAAGCGCATGACGACTTCGCATCGGGGTTCACATGCGGAAAGGATTGCTCCCGCGTGGAAGCGGGGCACTTGGTTGATGTCTTTTTCCGCGATCACAAGCCCCAGCGCAGTTGCGGGCTGCTTCAAGCTCGCTGGATCAAAGTCCGCGGCGAATGGGACCATGGCCACCACGGACTTGACCCGCGGGTCGAAGCCACCTTGAATTGCATCGTCGGAGAAGCGCGCTGCGATAACGGCCTTCGCCAGCCAAATCTTTGGTCCGTCCATCCAGTCGCCGTTGAGCAATGTGAAGAAACCGACGCAAGACGAGAAATCATCTCTGATGTGCTCTTCGCAGTGGTTCCTGAAGCGCGTTTTTGACCATTTGCCGCCGGCCATAGACAAGGCCGTATGTCCACCAGCAGACCCTCCGAACAGACCGACCGAATCAAGGCGCAAGTTAGCCGCCAGTGACTGGCTGCCGGCTACGACATCGATGGACTGAGAAACTTCGATCGGCCGCTTGATCCAACTCCCGGGTCCTGGCTCCGATGGGTCAAGGTAGTTGTCGCCTGCGTGCTGAGGCAGGGCGACGGTAAATCCCCGGTGCACCAGAACTCGCGCCAAATCTGCGTGCACCCATGGGCTTCCGCCCGAGCCATGAGAGATCACAACGAGGTGTTCATTGCCCTTCGACACGCGACCGTTGGCTGCCCATGACAACTTGAACGGCCCCTGTATGGCTGGCATCTCTGGGTCCGAAGACGGGTAGAAAACGGTGACGAGTCCGCCGCCAGGCTGCGGCAACTGCATGAAGCCCAGGGTGGGCGATTGTGCGTGCGCGGATTGCCCAGCTGCCAGCAAGCAAACACAGATGGTTAACAGTGCGCGACGGCGACAAAAGGCTTTCCAAGCCCTTGCCAATCTGGTGCCCGCTAGCAAGCTGGCCGCAACAACTGAAGTGCGACTTCTTGTCGCAATCTGAAACGGTGTCATGCCTGAATTGTGGGTGATTGGCTGCTGTCTCGAATGTCGGATCGTGCCCGCTGCCGAGTGCTTTTCCCACCGACTTTGGAGCTCCGCGCGGCACGAGCACGTACACGACCATCAGCACCCCTATCGCCGTGGCTGCCCCCGCGCGCCACGACCGGGTTTATGTTAGCAACATCATTGCGCCCAGTAGGACGTTCGGAAGTGCGGACCTTGCACTGTTGGCGTTCGTGGCTGCGGAGCGCAAGCTGTGTTGCGCAACAGCAATCAGAGCCAAGCCTAGAAAAAGGTGAACCGAACGCATCGAGTTGAGCCTGCATGGGGATTGATTGCGTCAGATTGTGGTTCGGTTCCGAANGTCTCCTCTTGCCGGATGCTGCCCCACACACAACAGCCGGTTTGGCGCCCGTCAGGGATTAACGGGCGCCGACGTTCTGACCCAACGCTCGAACGCCGCGCTTTCGAACGTGTGCACACCGCCTGGCGCCTTCGAGACGATGGTCTTGGACTTCAAATTGTTGAGCGAATACTGCACGTCGGACGGCGCGAGCGAAGGAACGCCGAGAGCTTTGGCAAGCTTCGCAAGCGCCGCCTTTCCGAATGGCTTGGCATGCGGGTCGTTGACGAAGAGCAAAAGGAGCTGGCGCTGCATCGCATCGAGCGACGCCCAGGTTCCTTCGTGGTTTTCCTCCTTGTCCTGCTCTGCCTTTTCGGATGCCACTGCGCGCTCTAAGGTGAGCGATGGGTCCATGAGCATGGCCACGACTACCGAGAGGAATGGCTCGGGCTGCTGGTGGAATTCCTGGAAGGCCGTCCACCCTGCGGAGACGTCCAGGGTTCGTCCGCTGGCGACCTGGAACTTCTTTGCGACGAATTCGACCAGTTCTCTGCCAAGCAGTGGGAACTCTTGAACAGCGGCGCCCACCGAGAAGAGTGGCGCGGTGCTGTTGGAGAAGACGTTGGCAAGTTGCGTGCGCGATGAGCCGGTGAATACGACTCGCAGCTTGTCGCTATTCTTGGTGATGGCGGTGCGCAGTGCCATTGCCATCAGCTCATTCTCCTTGTTCCGTGCAAGTTCCTGAGCTTCGTCGACCAAGAGCAGAAGCTTCTTCTTGGAAACAAGCTTGAGAACGAGTTCTTCGATGCGCAGGGCGAGTTCGGTGGCTTCCTTTTTCGCGTCGCCCAATTCAACCTCGATGGCGCCCTTCAACTCACCCGCGCTGCCGGATGCTTTGACCTTCTTGACTGGCTCATGCAGTTTGTGGAGCGCCTTTTGTGCCAACGTCTTCGGCGTGAGTGCTTCCTCCAATCCTCGAACAATCGCGATGCCGGGATTCAACCTCGTCTGCCAAAGGTCCACGTACGCGACGGTGAAGCCAGCAGCGTCGGCTGCTGGCGTTAGGTCTTTGCGCAAGAACACCGTCTTCCCAGTACGACGGGGCGCGAAAATGGTCGTGCTCACAACCGGCCCGGCTTGCAGCAGGGCCAGGTAGCGCTTGGCGAGCTCCGGTCGGGCGCAGTGCCAAATCTGATTCAGCTCCATACGAAAAATTATAATCCAGTTTAATAATTAGTGAAGTCTGTTTAATTATTCATAACGCTCGCTCTTGCGGCCATCCAGTCGCCGTTGGAAATATCGCGGACCCGCAGCTTCACCAGGTCGCATGCCCTTAGCTTGCTGCCGATTCCGAGATTGAAAAGTGCAAGGTGTCGATAAGACGGGACACTGGCGCCGAGTGCGGATGACAGGCGCGACTGATTCCGTCTAGACAGGCACGGTTCTCGGCAATGCGCACACGCGATTGCGGCCGCCCGCCTTGGCGGCATACAAGGCTTGGTCCGCGGCGCGGATCAGCTCCTTGGGCTGCGCCGCGCCGGGCATTGGCGTGAGCGCGTCAACGCCGGCGCTCAAGGTCACGAAGCCGTCCTCGGCGCCGGCATGAACGATCTGCAGGTCGCGAACGGCGCTGCGGATGCGTTCCGCCAGGACAATGGCGCCGGCCACGTCGGTGTTGGGCAGCAGCACCGCGAGTTCCTCACCGCCATAGCGCGCGGCCAGGTCCCCCGGACGCCGCCCCGCTACGCGTGCGACGGTGCGGCCGATCGTCTGCAGGCACTCGTCGCCGGCGGCGTGGCCGTAGATGTCGTTGTACTGCTTGAAGCAGTCCACATCCATCATGATCAAGGCGAGCGTGCTTGCATTGCGCATCGCGCGGCCGAACTCGTTGTCGAGCGTCACGTCGAACTGCCGGCGGTTGGCGAGCCCCGTCAGGCCGTCTTCCATGGCCAGCGTGTTGAGCGTCTTGTTCAGTGTTTCGAGCGCATCGCGCGCCTGCCGCAGCTCGTCCTCGGTGCGCGCCTGGAGGTCGAACTGCTTGACCAGCCGCCAGCCGACGAAACCGACCACCAGCGCGAGCAGCAGCACACCGGCCGAATGCCAGATCGTCTCGCGCCACCAGTTGGCCAGGATCTCGTCCTTGGACAACGCCGCCGTCACGAACAGCGGATAGTTCTCGAGGCGCCGGAAGCTGTTCAATCGCATCGTGCCGTCCTGCGCCGACCGGATGTACGCCGTGCCGGCCGCGCCCTGCGCGACGTAGGCGCGATAGAGCTCGGTTTCCCGCATGTCGCGCCCGACCATGTCGGGACTGTAGGGCCGGCGGGTCATCATCGTTCCGTTGTCGCGCACCAGCCCTACCGCGCCCGCGTCGCCGATGTCCAGGCTGTCGTAGAACTTCATGAAGAAGTCGATGTCGATCGTTGCGAGCGCCACCCCCGCAAAGCTGCCGTCCGCATGATTGATGCGTCGCGACACCGGCACCAGCAATTCGCCGCTGGTCCGGGCCTTCACCGGAATGCCGATGTGCGGACCGCGATCCTCGTGCGTGCGATGGAAGATGAAGTATTCCCGGCTCGCATTGTTCAGGTTCTGCGGCGGGATGCGGCGCGAGTTCGCGACCCAATTGCCGTCCTCGTCGTAGATGTGGAGGCCATCGAGTTGCGGAAATTCATCGACCTGCGCGGCCAGCACCTTGCGAAGGCGCTCGACCGCGGCCGGCCCGGTGCCGTCGTGCTCGACACGCTCGACGATGCCCACCAGCGCCGAGTCGGCCGCCTTGAGCGTGTCGTCCGCCTGCTGCGCCATGGCACGCGCGAGGTTCGACGCCGCCACGTTCATCTGCTTGAGTTGCTCCGTGCGCGACTGCCAGCTGTTCCAGCCGTCTATCGCCAGCAGGCCGAGGCTGACGATGGCCACGAAGGCCATCGTCCGGTAGGTGATGGAGGGTCGGCGAAACACGGTGCGCTTTGAACGGGATCCTGTAAAGGTCGGTCGCACTTTGACACATCGCGGCGCCAGTCAGCTGACCAACGCAGAAAACAAGCTGCAACCTGCCTGCCAATTTCAGGGTTTGCCCTATTTTTTAGTTATCAGACAAAACTATATTGGTTATCTCACATAACTTCATCAAGCCGGCCCGACCGGCAAGGAGACACCGATGAGCCGGATCATGTTCTCTTCATGGCGCCCAAGCTG